>Ga0194129_10001757_pt1 | contig 34263 bp, 23 predicted proteins | sample TA2KigCa35mmetaG_FD_150862 | JGI IMG/M metagenome (GOLD analysis project Ga0194129, IMG submission 150862) | Freshwater microbial communities from Lake Tanganyika, Tanzania - TA2015038 Kigoma Deep Cast 35m | ecosystem: Environmental > Aquatic > Freshwater > Lake | place: Tanzania: Lake...
TCGTCGTCTGAAACGCGATGGTCGCGATGTTGAAGCCCGTCGGTCGCTCGACGGCCGCGAGCACGAGGCCGCCGCCGTAATCGCGCGGGGGCACCGCCCCGGTGACGGCCGGGTCGAGCGCGAACTCGAAGGTGGCCGCCCCCTCCTGGTTCGGCGCGAGGTACGCGAACGTGCGGTCTTTCGACTGCGAACGGAACGCCGTGAACACGCGCACGCCGCCCTGAGCGAGCGGGTTCATCGGATCGATGAACGACACCGTCTTGCCCCCCATCACGGTGAAGTTCCCGTAGCGCGCGTTGTAGACGCCTGTCGTCGTCTTGAAGGCCACGACGACGTCGACCGACCAGTTCGCCTCGTTCGGCTTGAGCGACACGAAGGCGCCCGAAAAATTCGGGTTGCTCTTGTCGACGGGCAAATTCGCCGGCGGCAGCAAGATCCGCTCGATGAACTGGTCCTTCCCGTCCGGGAGTTCGAGCAGCGCGAGCGAGAACCCGCCCACGCCACCGACCATGGCGAGGATGCCCGTCGCCGTCGCCGAGAGCCGCTTGATGTCGAGGACCTCGAGCACGTTCTTCGCGGAAAATGACTGGTCTGGCGCGTCAGCATTGATGGCAGTCAAGTCACCGGTCGTCGCGTTCGCGACGTGCACGAGGACGCGCGGCGAGCCCGAATTGCCGCGCTCCGCGACGAGCAGCCGGTCGATGTACGCTCCACCGGCGGCGCTGATCTGGGTGAGCACGCGGGGCTCGGCGAGCGCGAAGGAGCACGCGTAGTCGAAGCGCGGCTCCCCCATGCCGCCTCCGACCCCGGAGCTACCTCCTGAGCCGATGGCCGTCGAGGTCGCCGCGGTGTCGGTCGCGCTGGAGGTGGCTCCGCCCGAGCCAGGATCGAAGCTGCCGAGGATCTGGTTGCAGGCGGACGTGCCGGTGGCGAATGCGGCGAGGCCGACGAAGCCGACGGTGAGAAGCGAGCGTCGCATGGGTAGGAACTTACCTCAGCTCGGCGCGCACTCCCATCCCACGTCACTCCTTCGCGCGACCGAAGATCTTGCTGTTCGGCGGCACCGACTTGACGAGCCACACGTTGCCGCCGACCACCGAACCGCGACCGATCACGGTGTCGCCGCCGAGGATCGTCGCGCCCGAGTAGATCGTGACGTCGTCCTCGAGCGTCGGGTGTCGCTTGTCGGCCGCGGCGCCCACCTCCGGGCGCGCGGTGCTCAAGGCTCCGAGCGTGACGTTCTGGTAGAGCTTGACGTTGTCGCCGATGACGGCCGTCTCGCCGATGACGACGCCGGTGCCGTGGTCGATGAAGAAACGCTCACCGATCTCGGCGCCGGGGTGAATGTCGATGCCGGTCGTGGCGTGAGCGTGCTCGGCGATGATGCGCGGGATCATCGGGACGCCGGACGCGTGGAGTTCATGGGCGATTCGATGCGCGGTGATCGCGGTGATCGACGGGTAGCTCGCGACGACCTCCTCGATGCTCGTCGCGGCGGGATCACCCTGGAAGGCCGCGACGACGTCGGCGTTCAGCGTGCGCCTCAGCGCCGGCAATTTCGCTAGCAGGCCCAGCACGACCTCTTCGGCGAAGTCCGCGCCGAGGTCGAGCATGGCGCCGCGCTTTCGCTGGTAATTCACGGCGCGCTCGATCTGATCGACGAGCAGCTCGTGCGCTGGGTAGAGGTGCTCGCTGAGTCCGTGGCGAAGGTTGTCGCGGTTCAACGAGCGCGAGCTGAAGAAGCCGAGGAAGATCGCCGGCTCGAGGTGATGAAAGGCCTCGAGGACCTTGCGTCGGCTGGGCAAGGCGGCGCTCTCGAGGTTGTTGATCTCCTCGGGGCCGTCGTAGCTCGCAGCGACCGAGTCGATCGTCGCCTCGAGCTCGCGGTGGCGCTTGGGCTCGCGGGGCATGGCCATTGCTATAGCACGCGCGGCACGGGCGCTCGGGTCAGCGCCACACCGCCGCGCTGGAGAACACCGCCGCGCTGGAAAACACCGCCGCGCTGGAGAACACCGCCCGGCTCACTTCACGACGCGAAGGTACGGAGGGAGCGGTCGCTTGCTCTTGCCGACCGTCTTGCCCGGAGACTCGCCGGTCGAGTGCGGCTCGGGGGACGAAACCGGCGCCACCTCGAGCCGCGGGGGACTCGGCTCGGGAGCCAGACGCGGTGCCGCCTTCGGACGGGCGGTCTTGGCCTTCGGCTTGGCTTCGCCCGCGCGTGCGCGCGGCTTCTTCGCCGGCGCCTTCGCCGCGACGGGCTCACTCTCGGCGGACGCGACCTCCGGCTCGCGCACGGCCTCCAGGCGCGGCTTCTGCCGCGGCGGGCCCGACAGCTCCTCGGGCACGTCATCGGGCCAGATCATGCCGCGACCGTCTTCACCAACCAGGCCGTACACGGCGGTCCAGGGCAGGTGACACCAGAACGGCGAGCGGTTGAACGACAAGGTGCAGCTCACGCCGTCGTCGCCGATGTCCAGATCCGGGATGCGCACCGCCATGTTGAAGCCGACCTGGAGGACGAGCTGCGGTTGGTTGGTGAGCCACTTCGGGACGATCACGCCGTCGCGCCGCGGATCGAGATGGAGGTAAACGCTCGCTCCCTCGAGGAGGGCGAGCATCACGTCTTTCTTTGGCGGGAGACCGGCAGACTCGCCCATGCCCGGGACATAGCGGGACTCGGGCACTACGCCAAGCACGAGATCACCCGAACAGCCGCAACTGCGCCGGCGCTGGATCCGGCTCGAGCAGGCTCGGCTCGTCGATGGTCGCGACGTTCAAGCGACGCGACGCGGGCCTCGCCTCGAGCGTGGAGGCGGGCGCCGGACGGAGCAGCGCTCGCAGCGCCCCGAGATCGAACGGACGATCGGACAACCACCCCGCGATGCCGGGCCCATCGAGCAACACCGGCATGCGGTCGTGGACGGGGCGCACCACATCGTTCGCCTCGGTCGTGAGGAGCGCGAAGGTCGTCATGACCTCGCCCGTCGTCGGCATCGTGAACGACTCGTACAGCCCTGCCAGCCACAAGATCCGCGCGTCGGGCGCATGGAATCGCACCGGCTCTCGCGCCCCCTTCGGACCCCGCCACTCGTAGAACCCATCGACCGGGACGACGCAGCGCCGCGAGCGAAATGCTGCGCGGAAGGTCGGCTTCTCCGCAGCCGTCTCCGAGCGCGCGTTGATCGGCCGCGTCGCCCCAGGGCGGCTCGCAGCCCACGAGGTGACGAGCCCCCACTCGGCATCGATCAACTCGCGTCGCCCCTCGACGAGCCTCGCCACGAAATGACGACTCGTCGGGCCGACGTTGTATCGCGGCCGATACGCCTCGAGCACGCCCGGCTCGATGATGGCGCCGATCGACCGCGCGACCTCCGACAGGGTCGCGACCGTCAGCGTGAAGCGACCGCACACAATGGCAAGTCCCCCCCGGACCGACGAGCACTCCCCTCGCTGAGCGCTAGAAGCGCCCAGCGACGGCCGGGATCAACACCTGGGTCCCGGGCGTCACGCCGAACTGCGCGACCTCGACGGGCGAGTACAGCGGCCGGACGTCGACGGCCGGGACGCCGGGACGCAGCGAGAGGCCGCGTCGTCCGAGATCGAGGCTGAGCAGCGCGGGCGTGATCGGGGCTCGCCCCGGCGCGCGCATCCGCTTCACACGCGACTGCGGCGCAGGCCCCGCGGGGGCAGGCCCGGCAGGTGCGGCCCCTGGATCGGCGGGTCCGCCGGTCGGCGGCGCGATCGGCGCAGGACCGTCTCCCGGTCCGGCATCGGTCGGCGCGTCGACGGTCGGCTCGGACACGTCGGTCGCGCTGTCCTCCGACACGATCTCACCCTCCTCGACCTCGAGCTTGTAGGACGTCGCGTTCAACGTGAGGACGACGGTTGGGATCACGAGCGCCATGCCGCCCGCGAGCAGGAAGAGCGACGGCTGAGCCGACGTCACCTCGGTCTCGAGGAAGTAGCCACCGACTCCGCCCGCGACGGCGCCGACGCCGCCACCGATCGCGTAAGTCCACCACTTGTCGACCCCGGCGATCGCCTGCGGCATCATCCCGAGCTCGGCGCCGAGCAGCGCACCGCCGGTGACGCCCTTGCCCGTCGCCGTGACCGGGTTGGTCTGCGCCGACGCCTCGGTGGTGAAGAGCGCGGCGCCCGCGACCACCGCCGCGATGCTCCACGAAGCGTGACGACCCTTGAAGTTGCGCGTCGATGCCATGGGCTTTCGGGCAGGAGCGTACTACCCGTGGTCCCGGAGAAGCAACCGCGGAGCGATGAGTCGGGCGTGCCGCGGCGATCCCGTCAATAGCGCCGGCTCGACGGCGGCAGCTTCGAGTCGTCCGGCACCGTGACGTCCGCCATGCCGATCGGCGGTAGGTGCAGGCACAGGATGTCCGGGTTCGGCGGGGCCGTCAGGCGCGCCATGCGGAGTGCCTCTTCCATCGTCCGTGCGGTCTCCCAGCCGAGGAGCTTGGGGATGTACTCGTTGTCGGCGCCGACGACGATCACGCGGCCGAGGTGCTGCCGGCCCGCCTCGCCCCAGTACCACATGAAGAAGGGGTGGGTCGGGTGGTAGGCGTTCCCCTTGCGGTACATCTCGATGTACGCCGCGTTGTTGGCGAACTCGCGCTCGTAACGCTTGTGCAACTCGAGGGCGTCGCGCGTCTCGGGCAGCAGGCGGTGAACGAACTCGATGTACGGGGCGTGATGCTCGTTGTCGAAGAGGTCGGTGCACGGGTGCAGCACGATCATCGTGCCGCCGCGTTTGACCATCGGCGCGCCCTTGTACAGGTTGAACATGTACCCCTGCGCCATGACCTGCACGAGCAGCGGGTTCAGGAAGCTGTTCACGTTGTACGGCGAGATGTACGGGATCCCTGAGATGAGGATGTCGGCCTGTCCCTCGACGGGGACGCAGTACTGCTCGTAGTTCTTGTGCAAGGTCTTCTTGTGGACCGCGACGGTCTCGCCGGCGGTGACCGCGATCACGCCGTACGGCGACGGGACGCGCTGGAAGATCGCCTGGCGCGCGGGCTGCGGGACCTTGTCGAGCGTGAAGCGCAACGCTCGCAGCGCGGTCTTCTCGGCGGGCGAGAGGTCGTCCTCGTTCTTCGCGAGGAACTCAAGCGGCTTGTCGAACATGCGGTTGTTCACCACCGTCTCGATCGTGAACACCTTGAGCTTCTCGTTCACGAGCTTGCCCATGCGGTCGACGCTCCGTGCGAGCGAGGAGGTGTCGGGGTTCATGTACGAGTAGCAGTCGCGCATGACGCGCGGGTTGTGATGCGCGCGAAGGCTGCGGTAGCCGCAGAGCCCAACCGCGACCGACTTGTGGCCACCGTCCATCGGAACGAGGTTCAAGTTGACATAAATCACGAGGTCGCTCTCGACCGCGCGCCGGTTGATCTCGACCTCCTCGCCGAGCTCCGTGGAGCCGAGGTAGACCATGTTGTCCTTGTCCTCGGCGTCGTGGTTGTAGAGCGTGTCGGGCCAGTACTTGTCGAAGATCCGGTCACCGACGACGTGCCGCACCTCGAAGGCCTTCATCCTGCGATGCACGCTCGTCGCGATGATGATCTCGATGTCGTCGACCGCGTAGTCGGCGAGCAGGTCGAGCACGATCGTCAGCACCCGCTCGCGGATGTCGGGCCGTCGCATCGGCGGAAGCGGCAGCGAGATGTCGTCGATTGCGATGCAGACCTTCATTCCCGGCCGGAGCAGCGCGTAGAGCGGCTCGCTATTTTCGGGGTGATTGATCGCGTAGCGAATCGCGGCGTCGACGTCCTTCAGCGGCTCGATGGGAGGCTTCGAGTAGAGGACGCGCGTGCCGGTCGGCAGATCGACCTCGACGAGACGATCGCCAGAGAAGAGGGTGCGTGGCGCGCTACGCGAATCGAGGGTGACGAGGCAGGGATGGCTCACGGCGGGCGCGGTCTTCTCGCAGGCCAACCGCTGAGTCAAGGCGGGCCTTGTGCGTAACGTCTTACGCGTCGGTCAGGCGGCCGGCTTGGACAGGTCGATCACCGGCCAATGGTACGCGTTCGCGAGCGCTTTGAGGCGCCGATCGGGGTTCACCGCGACGGGGTAGCCGACGATCGACATCATCGGGACGTCGGAGTAGCTGTCGGAGAACGCGTAGCATTCGTCGAGGTTGTAACCACGGGCGCGGGCATGGTCGCGAACGAGCAGCGCTTTGTTCGGCCCTGCGACGACGGGCCTCAAGAGCTTGCCGGTGGCGGTGCGGTCATTGAACTCGAGCTTGTTCGCGATGACGCCCGTCGCCCCGAGATGCCGGGCCATGTGCTGGATGACGACCTCGAGCGCACCCGAGATGAGCACCACCTCGTGCCCCTTGTCGAGGCAGGTGCGGATGAGGTCCCGCGCACCCGGGTAGAGGTTCGGCTTCAGGACGCGCTCGAACACGTCGTCGGCCAGCGTGACGAGGCGATCCTCGCTCATGCCCTCGAAGACCGAGAAGAGCACCTCGTTGAAGATCCGTCGATCCTGCAGCTCACCCCAGACCATCTTCGGCGCCTTGAAGAGCGCCTTGCCGATCGAGCGCGCGACGTGCAGCGGTGTCGGCTGGTTCAGCAGGTAGTACACCGTCGGCGGGACGAGGTTCGACGACACGAGGGTACCGTCGACGTCGAAGTAGCTGGCAGGCATGGCCGGGGGACATGGCGCAGGCCCCCGCACGAGTCAACCCGGCTCAATTCGACTGGGGGATCCACGCGGCTTGCGAGCGCAGCGATCCGAGCAGCACCTCGCGCTTCTCGGCGGTGCGAGCGCCATCGGGTCCGAGGCAGGTGAGCACGAGGTGGGGATCGCCCGCCGACATCGGGATGAACTCGTCGATCTCCGCGGGCTCGAGCCGCACCGGGTGGACGCAGAGGGCGAGCACCTTCGTCCCGGGACGGACCGTACCGAAGCGAACCTCCGAGCGGCGGAACGTCGTCGGCTTGCCATCGGAGACTCGCTCGATCGCCAGCTCCTCGCCCTTCACCGCGCGCACGACGCCGATCTCCCACTCCTTGCCGGCTCCACGGAGCGGGCCCCACACCCGAGTCCCGACGATCGCGTCGCCCGGCGGCAAACGCTCCGCCGTGTCGACCGGCGAGAGGCTCGCCGCGGGCACCCACCCGGTCGCCACCGCAACGCGTCCCCCGACACCGTCGACCGCGGAGCCCGGATCGCGTTCGGCGATGAGGACCAGGCCGCGACCCTCTGTCAGGCGAAAGACCTTCCGTCCGTGCTTGATGCGTTGCGCGGGCTTGCCGTCGACATCGAGCACGGGGCGCGGCTCGAGCGTCCCGAAAGCCCAGCTCGGCTCGGGCGAGCTCAGCGTGCAGTCCTGGGCGGCGCAGATCGACCACATCGCGGCCTCCTCCCGACGCTCGCGAAGCACGTCCGGCAGCGGCTCGGCGTCCGAGAAGCGCCCGTGAGCTATCAGCGCATCGATGTCGCGCAGCAGCGTCGTCCCGATGCTGCCCTTCTTGCCGAGGCCCGCGTCGGTCCGCTTGATCACGTCGTCGGTGACGCCCGCGCGCACGACCTTCAGCACCCGCGCCACCTCGCGTGGCCCGGCCTCCTTGCGCAACACGAGCTCGTCGAGCTGCTCGAGCGCCTTGGCCCACGCGCGCTTCTCGAGCGGCTCTTGCAGGCCCGCGACGAGCGTCCCAACGATCGCCTGGTCGAGCTTCGCGTCCCAAGCCTCGAAGTCCACAGGGTTCAGGGCCTTCTTGATCGCCACGACCTGCGCGAGGTCACGCGCGATCGAGACGTCGATCTCGAGCTGCTTCAGCAGGCACGAGAGCAGCGACTTCGAGACCGCGTCGCGCACGAAGCGAACGACCGTGGTACCGCGATACGTCGTCCCGATCAACGCGACCGCCTCCGCTGCCTCCTGGCAAGCGCCGGTGGTTGCCTGCTCGAGCACCGGCGGGCTCAGTTCCTTCGCGATCGACTCATCGACGCGCTGCAGGAGCTTCCGGATCTCCTCGCGGATCGCGTCATCGGCGAACGGCTCGGCCTGTGCGCACGAGCGCTTCGCCCCGCGATGGTCCTTCTTGGCGAGCGCGCGCTCCGCGTCACCGAGGAGCTGCCGAGCCCGCGCGACGTCGACGCCCTTGTCATGATCGATCCACGGCTCGGAGGCCGCGGCGTCGCTCGCCTTCTTCGGGGGGAGCGGAGGTGCCGCGCAGGCGCCGACTCCGAGCAGGGCGCACACCATCGAGGCGAGGACAACGTGCGTTCTCATTTTGGCTAACTTTACTCATTCGAGCGCTCGAAACCAGCCCGGCGCTCCGACAGCGTCCCGCGCGATGTCAGCGGCGCGTGCGCAACGCCGCCCGAAACGACTGCAGCCGCGCCTCGGCTCGGCCATACACCGAGTTCATGGGATAATGACCGCTTGCGTCGCGCGTGCCGGCTGGCATGCCGGTCAAGAGCTCGATGCCCTCGTCGACGGTGTCGATCGCGTGAATGTGAAAGCGACCGAGCCGCACGGCCTCGACGACGTCTTCGCGGAGCATCAGCGCCTCGGCGTTACGCGACGGGATGAGAACGCCTTGCTCCCCCGAGATCTCCCCCTTCGCAGAGCAGACGTCGAAGAAGGACTCGATCTTCTCGTTGATGCCGCCGACCGGCTGCACGGTGCCGTGCTGGTCGACCGAGCCGGTGACCGCGTAGCGCTGCAAGATCGGGACATCCGAGAGCGAGGAGAGGATCGCGTAAAGCTCGGTCGTCGAGGCGCTGTCGCCGTCGATGGCCTCGTAGGTCTGCTCGAAGACGAGCGAGGCGCCGAAGAGCAGCGGCCAGCGCTGAGCGAATTTCGCAGCGAGAAAGCCCTTCAAGATCAGCACGCCCTTCGAGTGGATGGCGCCGCTCATCTCGACCTCGCGCGCGATGTTGATGGGCCCCTCGATCCCGGGGTAGGTGACCGCCGTCACGCGACAAGGCTTGCCGAACGAGAGCGGACCATCGCTCATCACGCTGATCGCGTTGACCTGGCCGACGCGACCGCCATCCACCTCGATCCGGATCGTCCCGTCCGAGAGCAGGTGATGAATCTCGTCCTGGAAGTAGCGCCCGCGCCAGTGCGCCGCCTCGAGCGCCTCCTTGACGACCGAAGCGTCGATCCGATCGAGCCCACGCCGTCGAGCCCGGTAGGCGGCCTCGCTCGCGACCTCGGCGATCAAGCCGAGCTGCGCCGACACCTTCGACTGGCTCTCGTTCAGGCGACAGCCGTAGGCGAGCAACTCGGAGACCGCCGCCGCCGTCATCGGTGGGAGCCCGCGGTCGCGCAGGAATCCCGAAAGGAACGAGGGATAGGTCACGAGCGCCTGAGCGACGGTGATCTGATGCTCGAAGCGAGCCTGGACCTTGAAGAGCTGCGAAAACTCAGGATCGAGCTCGTGAAGCTCCTGATAGAGCGCAGGGCTCGCGACGAGGATCACCTTGAGGTCGAGCGCGATCGAGGGGAACAAGAGCTCCTCCACGGTGCCGCGAAAGTAGGTCGGGTCATGCTCCGGCACGATGAATTTGCTGGCGAGGAGGCACGCCTTCAGCTGCTCGTAGACGGCCATGTTCTTCAGGAGCGTCGCCGCAGGGAGGATCAAGAAGCCTCCGTTCGCGCGATGGAGCGCACCGGCGACCGCGAACCCGGGCTCAGGTGGGAACGAGGAGTCGGGTGGGACGTGGGCTCGACCGAAGAGCGCGGTGAGCGTCGGGTACGCAACCTCGACGACCGGGGCACCGCTGCCGGGCTCGTGCTCGGTCAGCAACGTCGGGACCACCGTGCCGCGCGCGAGGGTCGGGGCGTCTTCGGGATGCGTGTCATCGATGATCGCGCGGATCTCGCGGCCGACGACCTTCTCGACTTCGGTGAGGAAGGCGTGAATGTCGACGCGCGACGAGAAGCGCTCGACGACCGGCGCGAACCGCGCGCGCACCGCCTCGAGCATCAGCCGCTTCAGCTCCGAGCGCAGCTCCTGCTCCGTCTCCTCCTGGATGTCGACGAGCTGTTCCTCGAACTCCTCGACCGCATTGCCGATCGCGAGTAGCGCCTCCGACGAGGGATCCTCGCCCTCCTTCGCGGTGACCTTCACCTCGTTCTCGCTCCGAGAGAGCTCGAGACCGAGCGTCTCGCCGACCTCGATGAGCGCCTCCTCGAGCTCGGCCTCACGCTCCCGTGCGCGTCGCTCGAGTCGCGAACGAGCGCGCTTGAAGCGCTCGCCCTCGGGCACGTGACGCAAGACCTCGACGAGCGCCTCGTGGAGCTCCTCCATCGCGTCGCAGAACGGGCGCCCCTCTCCCGGCGGCATCGTCAACACCGTCGGCTGGCTCGGCTTCTGCGGATTCGGCAAGAGCAACAGGTCGTCGGGAGTCGCCCTGGTCGCTGCGATTCGCTTCGCGACCGAGCGCGCACTGAACGTCCGCCCCCCACCCGAGTCGCCGACCGCGACGACGTGGAAGCGGGGCTGCTGGATGTCGAGGCCGAACTCGAGAGCACGCAGGGCGCGCTGCTGGGACGCGATGCCCGACAGCGGCGCCACGTCATCCGTGGTTCGCATGTTCAGGCTCTCGGGTGCGATCACCAAGCGACACTGGTCGTGCGTCAGGCTTCGGACGGTCATCTCAAGGGGGAGCCTAGCCCGAACACGAACGGTCATGCCAGCAAGGGGCCGACAACGCTCGCGAGGCCCCGTTGCGACGGATCGAGGTAGCTGCTACTTGGGCCGCGTGAGTGCAGGCACCTCGGATCCGGGCCTCGAGCCCGATGACGACGATCGTGCACGTCGCGACGCGGGCCCGCGCGCAAGCTCGCTCGACGCCGCGCCTTCGGTGGCCTCCGGGAGGCGAGCCTCGTCACCCCCGACCGTCGCGACCCAGCGGAGGCTCGGAACCGAGCGCATGCGGCCCCTCGGCAAGGGCGCTGCGACGTCGCCGCTCACGCCGCGCATGACCGCGGTCTTCGGCGGACTCTTCGGGCTCGCAACCGTCGCGTCGGTGTTCGCGCTCCTGATCCAGGTTTTCCCCGTGCGAACTCAGCGCGGGACGACGGCGGCGAGCGCCCTCCCCGCGTTCGCGTCCGAGGAGCGTGCACCGGAGGTGACGGGCTCGGCGGAGACGCCGCGGCAAGGCCCGGTCAAGCGCGTCCGCAACGAGGTCCCCGAGCCGTGGCGCGTCGACACCATGAAGGCCACGAACCTCGTGCTGAAGGGCGAGATGAAGCGGCGCTCCCTCTCTGCGGCGCTCGATGAGGTTCACGTCCCGAAGGACCAAGTCTACCGCGTGCTGAAGGCGTTCGATGGCGTCTTCAAGTTTGATCGCCCAAAGAAGCGCGATCAATTCGTGGTCGCCCTCGAGCGCGGCTCGAAGAAGCTCGTCGGCTTCGAGTACGTCGTGAGCCCGACAGAGATCTACCAGGCGAAGTCGAACGATGCCGGCTTGCTCGAGGCCAAGCGACTCGACATGGTCGTGAAGCAGGAGGAGTTTGCGACCGCCTTCTACGTCGGCAAGAACCTCACGCGGAGCTACGAGGCGGCCGGGCTCGAGCCCGGCTTGACCAAGGCGCTGAACGAGGCGTTCAACGGTCAGACGAGCACCGAAGCCTTTCAAGAGGGCGGCGTCGTGAGGGCGATCCTCGTGGAGACGACAGCGCTCGGTCGTTTCGCGGCCTACGAGCGCGTGAAGGCGCTCGAGTACCGACCACCCGATCCGGCGAAGCCCGCCCTCCGCGCCTACTGGTTCGAGGGCGACGCGGTGAAAGGCTACGTCGACGACAAGGGGCGACACTCATCGAACGCGGGCTGGCGCTCTCCCGTGCCAGGCTCGCCCATCACCTCGCACTTCAATCCGAAGCGCCTCCACCCCGTGCTTCACACGGTGATGCCCCACAACGGCACCGACTTTGGCGCGCCGACAGGAACCCCCGTCTACGCTGCGTTTCGGGGCAAGGTGTCCCACGTCGGACCCCAGGGCCCGAGCGGCAACCTCGTCCTCATCGAGCACCCCAACGGCGTGCAGACGGGGTACGCGCACCTCTCTCGCTTCGCCGATGGCATCAAGATCGGCGATCCCGTCGGCACGAGGCAGCTCATCGGTTACGTCGGTTCGACCGGGCGCTCGACGGGGCCACACCTCCACTTCAGCGCCAAGCGCGACGGAAAATTCTTCAATGCGATTGAGCTGAAGCTCGACGCGCTGCAACTCTTGCCGGCCGGGGAGCGCAACGCCTTCAACGAGCAGAAGGCACGCCTCGACGCGGCGCTCGAAGCGATCCCGCTGCCGGATCCCCCGGAGCCGTCAGCCGCACCGAGCGCGGAGCCTTCCCCCAGCGCGGCACCTGCCACCCCCGAGGAGGCCGACGCTCCTGCCGCCGACACGCCTTCCGCCGACGCACCTGCCCGAGCGGTCGAGGCGGACGGCCGGCGCGAGCCCGGAAACGCGAAACCGAAAGCGAAAGAGAAGGGCGACGCACCCGAGGGCGGCCCGCTACTCGGCGACGACCTGTCCGGCGACATCGAGTGACCTCGCGGGAAGGCGCGGCTCAACGGCCGTAACGCGGGGGCTTCGCGGGGAGCACGAGCTCGAACGTCGCACCGGTCGGCGGCGCCCCTCGCGAGTCGAGCTTGACGGTGCCACCGTGGCTGCCAGCGATGTGCTTGACGAGCGCGAGGCCGATGCCGCTCCCTCGCGTGCGCCCCTCGCGCGCCTCCTTGCCGCGGACGAAGCGATCGAAGATCCGAGCGCGTTCCTCGGCGTCGATCCCAGGTCCCTCGTCCGAGACGGAGACTTTCGCGCCCCCCTTGGCGAGCGGCTCGACCGCGACGCGCACCACCTTGGTCCCGCGCGCGTACTTCAACGCGTTGTCGATCAAGTTCATGACGGCAAGCTCGACGGCACGCTCGTCGAGGATGCAGGGTCCATGCGTCCCCTCGAGCCCGAGCAGGATCCCCTGGCGCTCGGCGCGATAACGCAGGTTGTCGACCGCGCGACGCGCGACCTCGAGCAGATCGCCCTCGGCGAAGTCGTAGGCGTCCTTGCCACGTTCGACTTTCGCGAAGTCGAGCACGTTGTCGATGAGCGCCGTCAGACGCTCGCTCTCGCCGACGATGATCTGCAAATACTCACGCCGCTTGTCGTCGTTCGGGACGCGACCGGTGAGGAGCATCTCGCCGAACATCCGAACCGAGGCGAGCGGGGTCTTCAGCTCGTGCGAGACGTTCGCGACAAAGTCTCCCTTGAGACCTGCGAGTCGACGCTCTTGGCGCGCGGCGCGAACGAGCGCGATGGTCGCCGCGATGACGACCACTGCGGCGAGCCCGACCAGCCCGAAAGTGACGAGCCGCTGGCGTCGCTCGCTCTCCTCGAGCCCCTCGGCACTCGTCAGCGCGACCTGAAGACGCCAGTCGTAGAGGGTCGTCGGGAACGGCAAGCTGACGAGCGGGCCGGAGGCTCGAATCGCCGGCCCGAAGAGCACCCGGCCTCGACCGTCGATCACGTTCATGCGGCTGTTCCGGTCGAGCTCGCTGTAGATCTGCGGCATCACCTCATGGACGAGGCGCGAGACGTCGTGCCACACGACGATGAGCAGGGGCCGATCGCCGTCGAGCCGCTGCCAGTAGCTCACGAGGTAGCTGCGGCCCGCGACCGTACGGTGGAGATGACGGAGCTGGTCCTCGGGGGGCGAATGCAGCTTGAGCTGAGGGAGCAGCCGATGCACGAGCAGGCGACGAAACGCCTCGTCCTCGGGGCCCGGGTTCGGCGAGACGAAGGCCCGAATTTCGCTGCTCGGGTGAGCGACGTCGAGCACGACGACCGCCCGCACCGTCGGCGTCTCGCGCGCCGAGGTCGGGAGCCAGCGCGCGCCGAGCGTACCGAGCCGCGCGATGTCGACCGTCGCTGCGACGACGTTGTCTTGCGCGATGATCATCTTGTCGAGGCGATCGACACGCTCGGAGGCGACGGACCACGTCGCGTCGAAGATGCTCTGCTGGCGCGACCGCTCGACCTGGACGCTGGCTCGCAGCGCGAACCCCGCGAGCAAGAGGACGGCAAAGCAGACCGCGGGGACCACCGTGAAGTAGAGCCACGCGTCGCGGAGGCGTCGAAGCCAGGCCATGGTGAGCGCGGTGCCGCGAGGGAAGATTCGGGGCGCAGTGGCTCAGAACCTGGGGTTGACCTCGGCGGCCGACAGGACGGCATCCGGATCGAGGAGCACCCCACGCTGGTCGAGAAATTCTGCGAACTGGCGAGCGATGTAGGCCAGCGCGTTCTCGTCACCGGACTCGAACTCGTCGGCGTCGCGAGGGTTCGCGAGCTCGAGGAGACCCAGGGTCCGCCCCGCCATCTCGACGGGCGCGCAGAGGAGGCTCCGTAGCTCGACGCCGACGTCCTTCCAGCGGGCGTCGACGCGCCGATCGAGGTCGTCACGCTCGTTGACCGAGATCGCTCGCTTCGCCCGCATCGCCTCGGCGGGCAGCGTCGAGGCGTCGGCCGCGCGCAGCAGCAGCGAGCTTCGCTTGCCGCCCTCCTGGCGTACGACGACGAACTCCCTGCGGTCGAGGTCGAAGAGAGAGACCATGCCGACTTCGCTCGGCACCTTGTCGAGCGCCACGGCGAGCACGAGCGCTGCGCCCTCGAGCGCATCGGGCTGGTACGCGAGGTCCGAGAGCGCTTCGAAGAGCTCGGCGATTAATTGATCTCCGTCAACCCTTCTTCCGGCTCGAGCCTCGGGCGGAGGGACCGTCGACGCGCGCAGGCGAGCGGACGTGTGCCGCGCCTCCTTCTCCTCGCGCGAGAGCACGCGCCCCCCGCCCGATTCGACCGGGCGAGCTGCGACGCCGCGCCGACGCGAACTCTCGAAGCCGCCCCCGCTCGCGGCGACGATCCGCTGCGACGGCGCGTCCGCCTCGACGGTGACCACCGAGCGCGTCGAGGGGCGCGCCGGAGGCGGTTCGGCGTCGCCGTCCTCGCCGTCGGTGGCTTTGCCGGTCACCTTGGCCGAATCGCTGCGTTCACGGCCGGCCTCACCGGCTCCGGCGCGATCGCCCTTCACGTCAAGACCACCGGCGACGAGCGTCGCCCCAGCCGGACGCGACCCTGCGACCGGGCCGGCCACGGCGCGCGCCGAAGTGGACGGACGCGCGGCCAGCGGGGAGCGTGCGCCGAGCGGCCGCTTCGAGGTGAGTGGCGTCCCCGCGGCGACATCCGACGACTCGTCGGTCGGGGCAGACTTGGCCTGGGTGGCCGGTTTCGCCTTGGCAGGCTCTGCCGCCGCCGGAGCGGGCGCGGGGGTTTGGGCCTTCGCGGGGGCGGCCTTCGGCAGCGCCTTCGGGAGCACCTTGCGGCGGGTGGGCTCCTCGACGGTGGGGAGCTTGTCGTCGATGCTGGCCGGCTCGGGCTTCGACGGTGCAGTCTGGCGCGGCGGCGGCTCGATGGCGCGCGAGGGACGCTCCGACTCGGGGCGAGCCGGGCGCAGGCCACGTGCCGCGCTGACGTCGTCGTGCGCAGGGTCCGGCTCGTAGTCGGGGTAGGGATCGACCTTGACTTCGGGGATCTCACGCCAGTCGCACCACCTCACGGTGACGACGGGTGCCACGGTCGGTCGCCCATCGAAGGGCTCCTGGAAAATCGCGATGTCGACGACGTTGCCGGCCTTGGCCCCGACGAGCTCGGCCCGAACCTCGGCGAGCCTCGCGAGCGCAAACGATTCGAGCTCAGCGTCGTCGACGGGCTCGAGCAGCCCGAACGCGCGCTCGTGGTGTGCGAGCGGCATGCGCGAAGTACCCGGGGTCGTGCGGCTCGACAGCAACTCGAACGTCGCCGCGTCCGGTTCGGACGGCGGAGGCTCCGGTTCGGGGGCGGGCTCCGGCTCGGCCGCCTTGCGCGTGACCGGTCGACCTGCCGTGGCCGAGGGGCGTGCCGCCGACGTCGACGGACGAGCATCCTCCAGGGAGCGGCGCGAGGGCGACGGACGCTCGATCGCCTTGCGACTCCCGCTCGCCCCGGACTCCTGGACCTTGGAAGTCCTCTGGGCGGACTCGGCCGATCGCGCGACGAGGTACCGAAGCGCCTTCGCACCGTCGATCGCCCGACACCCCTCGTCAAGGAACTCGAGCGACAACCCCTCGAGGGTATTGCCCTCCCCTCGCTGGTCACGCGCTTGCTTGAGCGCAGCCTGCCAGTTCGGGGCTTCGACGGTGAGCTGTTCGAGCACCTCACCCTTGCCAACCTGGGAGATCTCGACGGACCAAAGCATGCTAGGAAGTCGCTCGTTCCTCGACCGATGGCGGCCGGCGGAGGAAGGTAGCGTCGCTCTCGCGACGGGTCAATTGATCCGGCTCCCTCGTGAATTCGACTATGGTGAAGATCGTGAGCGCCCCGTCTCCGGTCGACCGCCTCGCTCGCGCATGGCTCGACCGAGACTCGACCGTCTACGGCTGGTTCGTCGTCGTCTGCACCGTCTTCGCAGCCTCGACCTTCTACGGGCACATGCTCGTCCAGACGCGCGGCACCTGGTCCGCTCCGCTCGACGAAGTCTTCGTCCACTTCGATCACGCTCGGTCCTTCGCACGCGGCTACCCGTTCCAGTGGACCGAGGGCAACGGGTACTCGAGCGGCAACGGGAGCTTGAGTTACCCGGTCCTCCTTGCCGTGGGCTACTGGCTCGGCTTCCGCAAGCTCTTGCTCGTCGTCTGGGCAGCGGTGCTGGCGCAGCTGGGCGTGGCGCTCTTTCTCCATCAATCGGGGCGGCTCGTCGATGGCGTCACGGCTCGGCTCGACCCGGTGCGAGACCGGGAGCATGCCTGGGTCAAATACCTCTTCCCGCCGGCCATCCTCTCCGTCGGCGCCCTCGAGTGGACGCTCTGGAGCGGGATGGAGTACGCCCTGCTCCTCGGCGTCTGGGGCCTCTGCATCGCGGCGCTCGAGCACCAGCTGGCGAGCGCCGAACCGGTCGCGCTCCGACGCCGCTCCCTGTGGGTCGGAGCGGCCGGCACGCTGCTCGTGGCGACCGTCCCGACAGGGGTACTTTGCGCACTCGGCTTCGGTCTCTTCGGCGCCTTTTACGCGCGGCGCGAACACCTCGTCCGCTCAAGACGCGATTTCGTCGCGGTGCTCGCGAGCGCAGTCGCCCCACCGCTGGCCCTCCTCGTCTCGATGGGGGTCGCCAATCGCCTGTTGACGGGCGAGTTCGCGACGAGCGACGACCTGACCTCGCTGCTCGTTCACCAGCCTTACGCGACCTGGAGACAGAAGCTCGTCGCTCACCGCGAGCAATTCGGCGGCGTCATCGACCGGCTACTTTTCCGACACCTTGCCGACTCGGCGCTCTCGGCCCCCCTCGTGCCGGCGCTCGCCATGCTCCCCGTGTTCTCGGGCCGACTGAGGCCGGTGGCGCTCCTCGTCTGGGGCCAGCTCGTGGCCTGGCTATGGTTGATTTCAGTCAACATGCACTTGGCCGTCGAGAACGACCGTCGCGCCATGCCCGCGGTCGCCTGGCTGCTGCTGCTCGCCGCGATGGGTCTGGGGCTGGTCGTGCATGGCGCGCTCGACGCCGTGCATCCGCGGTCGTCGCGCCGCGCCCAACTGACTGCCGTGTCGAGGGTCGCCCTCGGCGTCGGCATCGCCGCGGGCTACTGGCGGCACCAAGCGCCGCGGCTCCGCGCCGAGCTGTGGTCGTTCGGACGCGCGTCGCGCAACCTGTTCGACCAGCACATCACGGTCGGTTATCTGCTCGAGCGCCTCGACGTGAAGCGCGTGCTCGTCGGCGAAGCGGGCGGCATCGTGTACGCCGCCGATCGTTCGGGCATCGACCTGACCGGTCTCGGTGGCTTTCGCGGCTATCCGTTCGCGCGCGCAACGCTGAATGGGCTCGGCGCGGCCCTCGAACAGCTCGAGCGGGTCCCGGTCGATGAGCGCCCCGACGCGATGGCGATCCATCCGGGTCGGTGGGGTGAACTGCCGGTTCACTTCGGTCGATTCATCACGCTCGTGCCGTCGTTCGGCAACGTCGTCCGTGGTGGTGGCGACAAGGCCATCTACCGGACCGACTGGAGCCCGCTCGACCGTGAAGGCAAGCCGCGGACGACCGGTGCGAGCGAGCGCATCCTCGACGGTCTCGACTTTGCTGACGTGACGAACGAGGCCGAGCATGGCTTGGATCTCCCTCGCGCCGGCGTGGGCTTCGTGCGGTACCGCGTGCTCGCGGACCCGACGAGGCGCGAGCACGACCTCTTCGACGCGGGACGCGTCCTGTCCGCGGGCACGCGCGCATCCGCGGACCTCGCGATGCCGAGAAGCGGCGGGCGCTTGGTCCTGCGCCTCGCGCCCGAGCAGGCGACCCGGATCGAGATCCGCGCCGAGCAGGAGCCCCTTGGAACGCTCGAGCTCGAGCCGTCGCCGGGACAATGGGTGGAGGCCGGGCTCACGCTACCTGCCGCGCTGCCGCCGAGGGCGCGCATCGCGTGGCGAGCGCTCTCCGGCGAGGCGGTTCTTTATCACGCCTGGACCGTGGGGCCGCGTTAGGGGCACGCCGTGGATCTCGGCGCGATCGGACCCTATCGCTGGAGCACGCCGGCAGACGCGGTGCGCTTCGGCGCCCTCGGCATCGGCGTGCTGTTTTTCCTCGCGCACCGTCGCCTCTCGGACACCACGCTTCGCCGCATGGCGCGCCTCGCACCGTTCGTCGCGGCGGCCCTGTCGGCGGGCTACGTCGTTCATTACCTTCGCGGAGGCCCGCGCGTCATCGATGCCACGGCCTACTGGCTCGAGGCGCGGACGCTGGCGGAAGGGAGGCTCGCGTTGCCGCTGTACGAGCCGGAGCACGCGCTGCTCGGCCGCTTCCTGGTGCGCACCGAGTGGCACGGCCCGGCCGCGAGCGTCATCTTCCCGCCGGGCTGGCCCGCGGTGCTCGCCCTCGGCTTCCTCCTCGGAGCGCCTCTCGCCGTGGGGCCGATCGTCGCCGCAGCGCTCACCTACGCGACGAGCGCGCTCGCGCGTGAGGTGTCACGCGGAGGTGCTGACGGCGACGACGGGGACCGTGCGGCTGCGACCGCGGCGCTCCTGTCGACCGCCTGCGTGGCGCTCCGCTACCACACCGCGGACACGATGTCGCACGGCTGGTCGGCGCTGTGTGTCACCACCTTCGCGGTCGCCGTGATGCGTGCGAACGGCGCGGGGCCCGTGCGATGGGGCTGCCTCGCCGGACTCTCGTTCGCCTGGCTCTTTGCGACGCGGCCGGTCAGCGCCTTCGCCGCGGGCCTCACGACGGTGCTCGCGCTCTGCCTGGGCTGGCTGACGCTCCCCCCGCGGCGTCGCCGGGGGCGCCTCGCGCTCGCCTTCGTCGTCGGCGCCATCGGCCCTCTCCTCCTGTGGTTCGCCTACCAGCGCGTCGCATCGGGGAGCTTCTTCGGCACGGCGCAAGCAAGCTACTACGCCACGAGCGACGGTCCGCCCGGGTGCTTCCGTTACGGCTTCGGCAAGGGCATCGGCTGCCTTGGCGAACACCGCGATTTCGTCGAGTACCACCTCGGCGGGGGCTACGGTCTGGTCGAGGCCTTTGGCACGACGATGCGGAGGCTCACCTTGCACGTCACCGACGTCGCGAACCTCGGTCTGCTGTTTCTCCTCGTCCCGCTCGGAGCCGCACGCCGAACGGGCCCGGGGCGTTACCTCGCGCTCGGAGTCGTCGCGCAAATCCTTGGCTACGCGCCGTTCTACTTCGACGGCAGCTACCCGGGAGGCGGCGCGCGAATGTTCGCAGACGCGCTCCCTCTCGAGCACGTCCTCGTGTCGCTCGCGCTGGTCGCATCGTCACGCCTCGCCTCGAGGTTCCCTTCGACCCGCGAATGGACTGCGCGCGTTTCGCTCGTCCTATCGCTGATGGCTTTCGGCTTTGCGCTCGGCTCCGGCGCCGATCACGCTGCGCTGCGCGAGCGGGACGGTGGGCGCCCGATGTTCGACGAGCGCATCGTGCGCGCAAGCATCCCGCAAGGACGGAAAGCGCTCGTGTTCGTCGACACGGACCACGGCTTCTTGCTCGGTCGAGGTTCGGACTTCACCGTGGTGCGCGCAAACTACGACGCGCTCGACCGCGTGGCCTGGGAAGCGCACGGCCGACCGCCCTCATTCCAGTACCGCTACCGCTTCGAGGACGGCTCCGCGGAGGTCGTCCCGCGGTCCTTCGAGCCGACATCGGCGGAGGCAGCTCAAGTCACCGTCCAGGGAGAATCCCTCTGGCCTCCGTTTGCGCAGAGCGAGGGCTTCGCCTGGCCGTCGTGGGGGGTTCCGCCTTGCGCCTCGCGGCGACGCGCACTCGCACTCGAAGGCAGTTCACGAGCGGCCGCCGTGCTCCGACTGCCGACCTTCGTCGTGGGCCGTCCGCTGACCCCCGTGGTCATCGACATGGCACCGGGCGCGTCCACCTCGCTCGAGCTTTGGGTCGACGGTCGGCTCGTCACGAGGTGGGATGGCATCGGAACCTCGCCGCGCGACTGCCGCCGCCTCGCGCCCGCCCGAGTGCCCGCGACAGGCTCGCTCGTCGAGCTCCGGATGGCGGGGCCAGGCTGGGCCCTCGATGTCATCGACCTTTCGGAAATTCATTGACAATTCGGCTACCTGGCGCGAGCGTTGCGCCATCGTACAGGAGCATGGGGGATGACGAAGAGCGAGCTCATCGAGGCGATCACGGCCCGCGGCGACATCACGAAGTCGCGCGCCGAGCAGGTCGTGAACTGCGTCTTCGACACGATGACCGCAGCGCTCAAGCGCGGCGAGGGCATCGAAATCCGGGGATTCGGGAGCTTCACGGTGCGCCCCTACAAGGCGTACACCGGCCGAAACCCACGCACCGGTCAGGCCGTGTCGGTCCCGTCGAAGCGCTTGCCATTCTTCAAGGTGGGCAAGGAGCTTCGCGAGACCGTGGACGCGAGCAAGGACCATCCCATCACGACCGGGCCCTCGAACCGAAGCGCCGACGATTGACGACCGCGCGCCCGCAACCCGGCGAATCTCCCGCGAGCGGCTCACCGCCTCGGTCGATCGAGCGGCGCGGCATGTTGAGCTGGCTCCTCGCGTTGGGCGGCGGTCTCGCCGCCTGCGCACCACGTCACGCCGTCGAAGCCGAAGTTGCCCCGCCACCGCTCCCTGACCGAACCATCGCGCGCCTGTCCGATCTCGTGAGCACGGTAGGGCTGGAGTGGCTCGTCGTGTTTCGTCCTCGGGCGCTCTTCGATGTGGGATGGCTACGCCCCTCGCTCGGCCGGGTGCTGAAGGACGAAGGGCTCGATGCGCTCGCGAGGACCACCGGCGTCCAGGTCCGCGCGGCGAGCGAGCTCGCCATCGCCTCCTATCGAAGGGAGGGCCGCGATGCCTCGGCCTTGCACCTCGTCCGCCACACGTCGAGCGCCCTCGATCTCGAACGCAAGTTCCGCGAGCGGCTCACCAGCGGCATCGAGCGGAAGGACCTCGGCCATCAGCTCCTTGGAGTCTGGGGTCGGGTTGGTCGCGGCGAGCGCGGTTTCATCGCGATCGGTCCCGACGTCGCTGGCTTCGAGTACGGCGGCGACAGTCGCCGCGGGCCCGCACGCATTGCGCTGCTCCATGCCGAGCGCCGACTGCAGTCCTCGCCCACGGCCTCGACCGACGAGGTCGTCACGCCGCTCTCCCGCCTCTTCGAGCCAGCCCCGGCGCAGGCGTACCTCCTCGGTCCTTTCGAAGGCTCGGCGGCACGCGGCGCACGCGGGCTCCTCGGTGGAGCGACGGGAGTCGGGGTCGCGCTCTCGCCCGCCGCAGACGGGGTCTTCGCGCTCCACGTCGCGCTCGAGGGCGACTACGCGGAACCGGAGACGGAGCGCTTCCTCCGGGATTCCTTCGCCGATCTCGGCAAGAGTGACCTCGGGGCGTTGCTCGGTCTCGATGCCCCAGCGGCACCGGTCGACGTCGGCAGGAGCGCCATCGGGCTCGAACTCCGAACGAAGCTGGATGCGAAGCGGCTCCTCGCAGGGCTCGCCGCCGCGCTGGGCGACCAAGCTGCCGACCTCGTGCGTTGACGCCGAGCCTCGCCTCCTCGTGGTGAGCCTGCGTCCCTCGTCATGGCGACGAGCGGCCTCGCGAGGAGCGCCCGCGCGACGCCGCACGCGAGGGGGATCCGCTCAGAGCGTCATCGAGCCCTTCACGGCATCGCAGCGAAGGACCTCACCCTCGCGCGAGCCGATCCAGAGGCGGTTGCCACCTCGCGAGGTCGCGGCGAGCGCCGTCGGCGCGCCATCGAGGCCGAGCGCGAGCTCGAAGGTCGGCAGCGCGCGCCCACCGTCACCCGTCCGGTGAAGGACGTCCGCGGCGTAGAGCCGCAAGCGACCATCCGCCGAGAGGACAAACAGGCTCGTCTCGAGCACGGCCACGTCCACCGCTCCGCCATCGACGACGACGATCTTGGCCTCGAGCGACCCCGCGCCCAGCTTGCGCACGACGCAGATCTCTTCACCGCCGCGCTTCGTCAGCGCGGACAGTTGCGCGCCACCGACCAACCGGTTCATCTTCTTCGCGGCGAGAGGCAAGTCACACCGGAGCTGCGTCCCGGCCTCGGGGGTGTGACCGGGGTGCTCGCGGAACCGACCGCCGCCCTCGCCGTCATCGGCCACGAGGAAGCAGCTCGCTCCGTCGAGCGCGCACGCCCGGGCACTACCTCGCACCGTGAAGTCACGCGCAGCGACATCGTGCCCCTCGACCTTCAGCTCGGCGCCCTCGCCGCTCCACCCGAGGACGAGTGCCCCGGGCGCGCCAGGGTTGTTGACGAGCTCACGGATCGAGCGCGCCGCCGGATCGACCCGTGGCTTGTGCTGGATGTCGAGCAGCGCCCAGATCTCGTCGCCGCTCTTCGCCGCAGCCACCCGCTCATCGAGCAACGCGCCGCCGCTGCACCGGTCGAGCGACAGGTTCTGCACCTTCGCCTGGCCAGCACCAAACGGGTAGATCCCGACTCGCACCGGATCGTTCGTGAACGCCGCGCAAATGCTCGCGGGTTGGTAGGGAGCGAACGCGACGATCTCCGCGTCGAGGGAACCTATCTTCTTCAACCCGGCGAGGCTCTTGAACGGCATGCGCGCACGCTACCGCGAAGACCCGAGCCACACCAACTCGATCGCCACGCCCGCTCCAAGCCCACAAACGACGACGACGCCCGGACCGTTTCAGGTGGGCGTCGTCGCGCGCTCGCGATGGAGAGGAGTTGCTAGAACCGAGCCGGCCCGGGAGCGGCGCCGGTGCGCGGAGCCTTCTTGGCGTCCTTCTTCTTGTCCTTCTCGTCCTTCGCGCCCTTGTCGTCCTTCGCGTCCTTGTCGTCGCCCTTCTGCGCCACCGCAGCAGCTTCCGGGTCGACCAGCACGCTCCCCGCCTCGGAGCCGCGTGCAGGCCACGGCGCGCCATCGGGGATCGTGAACAGGAAGTCCCGGATCAAGGTCGCCTGCTGCTCCGCGGTGAGCTTCTCGAAGCCGGGCACGGCCTCGTTCCAGCCCATGGCAGGCGGCGAGAGGTACGGGTCGTTCTCGTCAGGCCACCTCGACGCGGTCTTCGGTCGGTTCGTCGACGCGAAGAACGCCGGCATCTTCGTGTACTGGAGGTAGCCCGTAGGTCGCAGCAGCCACTCGTGCACCCAGTCGGGACGGAGGCGATGCTTCATCTCGGAGATGCTCGGTGCGAGCGCCGCGAGCTCCTCGAGACCCCGCTTCACCGGGAATTCGCCGTAGAAGTGGCACTTCTGGCAATTGCCGGCCTGGTCTGAATTGATGTTCGTCAAGGCCCACAGCTTCTCCTGCTTCGACAGCGGGTTGGCGGTCGGCACCTGGTAGGGGTAGGACTCGCCGTCCCACGCCGCGAAGTAGCGCACGATCGCCGTCCACTGCTCTGAGGTGAGCTGCCGGAATGACGGCATTCGGAGCGCGAGCTTGTCCTTCGGAACCTCGTCCTTGTACGCCCACTCGGGGTGCATGAAGGGACGGATTCCGTGCTCCTCGGGCTTGCGCAGGAAGTTGAAGAGCCACTCCGGCTGGACGCGCGCCCCCTCGCCGTCGAGCCAAGGCGCACGGGCCTGAGCGTCAACCTGCAGCTGCGCGGTGCGCCAGCCGTCGATCTCCGCGCCCTTCCCCTCGAGCATGTGGCAGCCGCGGCAGTTCAGGTCGCTGACGAGCCTGCGCCCTTCGGCCTGCGCCGCATATGCCTCCTTCTTCATCGGGTCGAAGGCTTCCGTTGGCGTCGAGGGTACGGTCCCCTTCAGGAACACCACCAGCGCGCGGATCTCTTCGGCCGAGAGGTCGAAGTCACCCATCTTCAATTCGACGCGGTCACGCGAGTAGATGCGCGGGGAATCGAGCTTCAGGGAGGCGTAGGTCTCCGTCGTCTGAAGGTTGTGGTCCGCAATCGCGTAGCCGTAGTCGAAGGTCGTCGTGTCCTTCTTGGCGAAGCCGCTGAGCTCCGGGCCGATTGGCGCGTAGTTTTCGAAGCCCGAAATCCGGTGGCAGCCGTAGCAGCCGCGGTAGGCGATCGTCTTCTCGCCGCAGTCGATTCGGCTCATCTTCGCACCACCCGCCGCCGAACACGTCACGAGCTCGGCGCGCTTCTTGGCGTCCGCCACGATGGCGGCCTCATCCTTCGTCACACCGGCTGGCGCGATCGGGGCGCTCTTCAGCGTCATCAGGTACTGCGCGACGCTGGCGGCCTCCTTCTTCGTCAGGCGGAGATTCGGCATCGAGGTGCCGTGCCAATAGCGCTGCGGATCCTCGATCCAGTAGGCGAGCCAGTCGGCGTTGGTCTTCGCCGCCACGTTCGCGAGGTTCGGGGCGATGTCACGCTCTCGAGCACGCCAGGTGTCCGGAAGGCCAGCGCCCTCGGTGTTCGCGTGGCAGCCCTGGCAGCCGTACGCCTCGAAGAGGGCCTTGCCATCCTCGGCGCTCGCGCCATCCACGGACGCGTAGCCCTTGATGGTCTCGCGGAGCGCCTTCGAATCCTTGGCCGTGTTGCCGGGCCGCGTCGAAGGATTCTCGCTGCGCTCGTACAGGTACGAGGCAATCGCAATCGTCTCGTCTGCGCGCGCGGTGTGCCACTTCGTGTGCTCGGGCGTCCCCTCGGCGTACGGAACCTTCGAGGCCGGCTCGATGGGCGGAGGCCAAAGGTTCGGCATCGAGGTCTTCGCGCGGAAGCCACGCGGGTAGCGGGTCCAAGAGAGCAGCCACTCCGGGTCGGCCTTCGCGCTGATGTGGTCGAGCGCGGGACCGGCGTCCTTGTTGTTCTCGTAGCCCTCGAGGAGATGGCACCCGTTGCAGTTCAACTGCCGGAACAGGTAGCGCCCCTGGTCGAGCGTGGGCGCCAGCGAGGCAGACTCGACGGTGTCCGACGGAACACGCGGCAGCTCATCCGAGCCGTGAGCCTTGCGATACCCTTCGGGGTCGTGCGCGCGCTCGGCCTCGGCCTTCTCGTACGCGAACTTGGCCTCGATGAACTTGGCGCGCGAGTTGTGCGGAGCGAGGTCGGCGTCGGTCGCGTGGCAGCGAAGGCAACCCGACTCGACCTCGGGCAGCGCCTGGATGAACCGGTTGCGCTCGCCGTCGCTCACCTGCAAACCGAACGCACCGTTCGGCGGGACGTATTTGTAATCTTTCGCGTTGTCGACCCAAACACCCTGGGCGCTTGCATGCGCCGCGCGGATGGGCAGGGCGGGCGGGTTGGAGCCCGTCACCACCAACGAGGTCGACTCGAGCTCGGCGCGGCGCGCGAGCGAGCCGTCCGGCTTGATGTTCGAGCCGCTGTACGCACCGAGGTATCCGAGCAGCTTCCCGAGCGCGATCTCGGGGAACGCCACTCCGAACGCCTTCGGTCGCTTCGCGGCGTCGGCCTCGGCGGTCGGCTCGATGCCGATGCGCACGCGATTGTCGAGCTTGTCGGCGACGACCGTGTAGCCGGGCGCCTCGCTCGCGATGGCAGCCTCCACCTTGCTCTTCAGCTCGGAGAAGAATTCAGTCTCCGTCGCGTAGATCTTGCTGTCGAGCTTGACGGCGGCCTTCTTCTTGCCGACCCGAACCTCGAACTCGTCGTTGTCGGCGTCGATCAGGATGCGCTCGAGCTTGCCCACCTGCAGGAGCGGGTCCTCCCAGTGGTGGTCGCCGTCCATGTGCCACCGCTCGTCGCCGTGGTGCTCATGGAGGTTCATCGTCGAATGCGCGTACTCCGAGTTCGTCGCGCGGCCCTGGCCCTGATGGCACGAGGTGCAGCCAAATTTGTCGGGCGGATGCGACGCGAGGAGCAGATCACGACGCGGGTGGGTGCGGAACTCGCGCGGGATGTCGCTCGACGTGTACGCCGGCTTGTCGGTGCCGAGGTGGCACGTCTCACAACGGTCGACCTGCTGGATGTCGACGTCGCGCTTGAAATCGAGCCACTTCGTGACGGTCTGCTTGATCTCGTAGGTCCCGACGAGGAACGCGAGTGGGTTCTGCGGGTCAAACTTCGGATGCGCCTTGGCTTCCGCGTTCTTGAAGCGCTCTTCCGCCTCGACGAGGGGACGCTTGGCCTTGCTGACCGCGAGCGTGACCGCCTTGAACTTGGCGTCCGCAGGTTCGATCTTCAGCCACTTGGTGCAGTTTCGCGTGTCGTCCTTGCCGGCGCAGGCCTGCGCGCGGAGCTCTTGGACGAGCGCCTCGCGCTTCGCCGGGTCCTTCTCCGCGACGGTCGGGTCGCCCGGGCCGTCGATCGCGGCCATCTTCGCGCGAGCGTCATCGATGCGCGACTGGTGCTTGACCTCGATCTCGAGGGCCGACACGACGGCGAGCTCCGCCTTCTTCGACACCCGCAACGCCTCGACGAGCTTCGACGGCGGGCCCTCGGCGATCGCCTTCTCGATCTGCTCGACATGCCCCTTCATGCGCGCGATCTCGGACGTGAGATGGTAGGTCGCCGCGGTCTGCTCCGGCTGCTGCTCGGGCTTCGGGGGATCGCGGTAGATGGTGTTCGGCTGCTCGACGCGCGCGGGCTCCGACTCCTCGAACAGCTCCTTGTAGAGCTTGCGGACCTCGACCTGTGCGCGGTCTCGCTCGTACTCGGCGCTGTTCCGGTAGTAGTAAGCCTCGTCGAGGTCGCTCGCGCCGAAGGTCTTGCCCGTCTCCGCCGCGAGGAACGCAGCGTTGAGCTGGGCGAGACGGTTTTGCGCTTTGCCGTACTCCGTCGCGTCGTCGTACGACCCGTCGGCGCGCGGCTGCATCTCCGACTCGAGCTTCTGCTGGTCGGCGATCAGGCTCTTCAGCGGGTCCTTGGCGACGGCTTGGTCCCAGTCGGCCTGCGCGGCCTCCTTGGCCTTACGCGCCAGCTCGAGGTCCAGTTCGAAGAATCGCTGCTGGTTCTCCTGCCATGGCACGCGCGCCGTCAGCTCGGCGTAGCCAGCCCAGAGCGCGCTGGTCGCGAACAGACCACCGATGGCTAGCCACGTGAACGGAAACGTCCTCTTCTCGTCGCGAACGAAGCGAGACATTCTGCTTCTCCGGTTCTCGTCAGCTCAGATGTTGAAGCCCATGGGGCCAACCATGACATTTTTCACGTTGAAGCCGAGGCGCAGGATCATCTTCACGACGACTCCCGCGGTCGACATCACGAAGAAGGCCACGATCCAGTAGCGCACTGGTCCGAGCTTCTTCAGCGTCTCGTTGGTGTGGCTCTTCAGCTTCCAAAAGACGGCTGGTGGGCCGAAGAGGAAGGCCACGACGCTCGCCGCGCCGAACGCGAAGCCGGGCCAGAAGCCGGTGATGCCAAACTTGGTCGGCCAGTCGACGTTCGTGATCGCGACGGTCTTGTGGACGTCCCAGTACTCACCGGGGGTGAACATGTACCAGCCCGGACCGCGGAAGAACGTGCCGATGATGACCGTCGAAATCCACAGCACCACGAAGCCGAAGAGGTAGAATGAGACGGCGAACCAACGCTCCTTGAAGCAGTAGTAGCCGTTGCCCTTCGGGTTGATGTCGACGTACGGAATGACCATCAGGCCGACGATGATCATCGCCGGCAGGACGACGCCCGCGAACCACGCGTCGAAGTAGACGAGCAGTTCCTGGAGGCCGAGGAAGTACCACGGGGCCTTCGACGGGTTCGGCGTCTTGGTGGGATTGGCCGGCTCCTCGAGGGGGGCATCGACCAGGATGGCCCAGATGGTCATGAACGCCATCAGGGCCGTGCCGACCATCATTTCGAGCCGGACGAGGTACGGCCAGGTGTGGACCTTGTCGGGCAATGCCTTCGACAGGCGGTCCGCCTTCGCCGTACGCTCCTTCACTTTGGCGACGTCGGAGCGATCGCCACGTTCAACCTCGGATCCTTCGAGAACGCTCTGAGCCATGGTCGTCGACCTCGTTCCTCGGTCACAGGGGGCCGCTGATCCCGCCATCCTTACGAACGCGCCAGAAGTGCACGATCATGAGGACGGCCGCGATCAGCGGGATGAAGATGCAGTGGAGAACGTAGAAGCGCAGCAGCGTCGCCGGGCCGACGAGGCGACCGGCGGTCAGCAGCGCGCGCGCGTCGTAACGGGCGTTGACGCCGACGAGCTCGGCGAAGGGTCCCTCGTGACCGAGGAGCGGCGTCGCACGGCCCATGTTGGTACCGACGGTGACGGCCCAGATCGACAACTGATCCCAGGGCAGCAGGTAGCCCGTGAAGGAGAGCAGCAGGGTGAACACCAGGAGGTTCACGCCGATGACCCAGTTGAACTCGCGCGGTGGCTTGTAAGAGCCGGTCATGAAGACGCGGAACATGTGCAGCCAGACCGCGATGACCATCGCGTGCGCCGCCCAGCGGTGCATGTTGCGCATGATCATGCCGAAGGGCACATCGAACTGCAGGTACTTCATGTCGTGGTAGGCGTACTCACCGGTGGGCCGGTAGTAGAACATCAGGATGACGCCGGTCACGACGAGGATCAGGAACAGCAAGAACGTGGTCCCGCCCATGCACCAGGTAAACCGGAGCCGCAGCGCGTGACGGCGGATCTTGGTCGGGTGCAGGTGCAGGAAGACGTTGGAGGACACCTGCAAGACGCGGTTGCGGTAGGTGTCTTGGTACTCGTGGCGGAAGACGCTCTTCCACACGTAGGAGCTGCGGACGATGTCCCACCAGCCTTTGTTTTCCACGGTATTTCCTCGAAATCGCTGTGTTGGGGGGGAGCCGGAGGCCCGATAGCCTGCCGGGGAGAGGGTCGGTCGTTCGCCAGTGAGGCGGTGCGCTGAAGGGGTTTCTCAGGCGCGAGAAGACTCAGCGGGGACGCAAACTCAGGGGTAATTCAGACTCAGGGGTGATGCCGTCACGGTTGGGTGCCAGTCACAGACGGGAAGCAGTCACAGACGGGAAGCAGTCACAGACGGGAAGCAGTCACAGACGGGAAGCAGTCACAGACGGGAAGCAGTCACAGATGGGAACCAGTCTCAGGCGTAGGGCAAAAACGCGCCCGTCTCGTCGGCCTGGCCCTTGTCGATGCGGTAGGCCTTGCCGAGATCGACCACGAGCTGGCCGCTGTCGTCGGTGCCGAGCATGTAACGCTCGAGCGGCCGAGGCGCCGGGCCCTCGTAGTTGACGCCCAAGACCTTCCATCCCCCCTTGAATCCGCGGAATCCCGAGCCGTGGCACGGGCACTTGAACTTGTCCTCGGTGCCGAGGTAGCGCGGCGTACACCCGAGGTGCGTGCAGGTCGCGCTCAGCGCCACGAAGCGGTCGTCGAAGCGCACGAGCCAGAAACGGAGCGCCTTGATCCATTTCTCGCTGACGGAATTGACGCCGTATTCGACGGGTTTCCCGATTCCGTAGCGAGATGCTGGCTCGAAGAGCACGCGCGGAAACATGAACCGCACGAACGCGAGGCTCCCGATCCCGAGCGAGGTGAGCACCGCACCCCAGCCCAGAAATCCGAACATGTCACGTCGCGTCGGAGCGATGCGCCAGATGTGCCCTTCAGGGTTCGTTCCGTCCTCTGCCTTGGCCATGTTTCGACGGTTTCATAACAGGCACGTCGCACCCCGTCAAACCGAGGTGACGATTCGCTGCCGGAAACGATCGGGGTCGAGGTTTGGGCGCTGCAGATTCGCGATCAATGCCAGAGATCTTGGCCACTTGCAGCGCTTCAGCGGGCCTTCTCGGGAGCCGGGCCGGGGGCTGTTCGGTCGTTCTGCTGGATCGAGTAACGCACGAGCGATCGGAGGACCGCGTTGCGCTCGACGTTCCCGACGAGCCGCTTGACATCCTCGTAGACCGAGGGGTCCACGAGGAGCGCCCCGAGCGTCCCCTTGCCTTGCTTCATTCCGCGAACGATCTCGCGGAAGTCGCCCGTGATCGCGGCGACGTTGCCGAGCGCGTCGTCCACCACGCTCGGCTTGCCACCGAACAGGATGTCGTGGGCGACACCGCTGCCCGCGCGGACGTCCCGCACCGCCAACGCCAGCTCCTCGGCGGCGAGCCCGACCTGCTCGACCGGCTTCTTCACTCCGTCGCCGTAAATCACGTCGTGAGCGAAGCCCGGTCCGGTGCGAACCTGCTCCGCAATCAGACGGAACTCGTGGAGGGTTCCCGCGAGCTCGGCCGCGCTGCGGTCGAGGTTGTCGATGGTCCGCGCGATGCGCTTGGCCTCCTCGGGGTCGGCGAGCAGCCGATGCGCGTAGCCGTCGCCCTCGGAGACCTGACCGAGGATCGTGTCGACCTTCTTCACCGCCGCGCGCAGGTCGGCGTGGAGCCTTTCGTCGGCGAGTTCCTTGGCGACACGCTTGACATCGCTCATGGTGGAGCGCGCGTCCCCCTTCATCTCGCCGAGCTCCTTGATGAAATCCCCCGGCTCTTCGCTGGGGATCGTGGCACCCGGCGCGACGACGTCGGGCGACTTGCCCTGCGTGATGAGGAGCATCTTGTCGCCGAGAAAGCCCTTGTTGGTGATGCTCGCCACGCTGTCGGCGCGCACCCGCGGCGCCGCCTCGGCGACGACCTCGATGTCGACGAGGATGTTGGGGTCCTTCGGATCCTTCGCGTACGCGATGCTCTTGACGTGACCGACGAGCATGCCGCCCATCTGCACGGGGGCGCCCTTCTTGAGGCCGGCGATGTCACGAAAGGACAGCTGATACGTGTTCGACTTCTCGAAGACACGCCGCGTTTCACCGAGGAGGAAGATCACCAGGGTGGCCAGCAGCAAGCCGAAGAGGACGAAGGTCCCGACCTTGATATCGCTCTTTCGCACGCGGCCGCGGAGCCTACACCGAAACCCGCGCGCGACGAGCCCGCTTTTCCGCCGCGGTTCTCGTGCGGCAGCCCCCGCGCCGATGCGCGCGCCTCAGCTCTGGAGTAGCGTCTCGACGTCCTCGTGCTCGGGCGCGTGACCGTTGATGAAGTCGAACACCCGCGAGTCCGTCGAGCTCTTGAACTCCTCGGGGGTACCGAGGGCGATGATCTCCCCGCGATGAACCATCGCCATGCGGTCGGCGACCGCGAAGGCGCTCGACATGTCGTGCGTGACGACGATGCTCGTGATGTTGAGCGTGCGCTTGAGGCCGTTGATCATGTGGTTGACGCGCGCGGTGTTGATCGGGTCGAGGCCGGTGTTCGGCTCGTCGTAGAGCAGGACCTCGGGCTTCAAGGCGATCGCCCTCGCGAGCCCGACGCGCTTGCGCATGCCGCCGGAGAGATCCGAGGGCGACATGAGACCGACCCCGGGGAGGTCGACGAGCGAGAGGGCCCAGTGCACACGCTCCTGGATCTGCGCCTCGGTCATGTCATCGCGGTGATGCTCGTGAAGCGCGTAGGCGACGTTCTCTCCGACGGTGAGCGAATCGAAGAGCGCCGCCCCCTGGAACAACATCGCGATGTGGCACCGCAGCTCGCGTAGCTCGCGCTCGCCCATCGTGGTCACCTCCTTGCCACGAAAGCGAATCGACCCACGATCGGCTTCGAGCAGGCCGATCAACATCTTCAGCATCACGCTCTTGCCAACACCGGAGCCTCCCATCACAACGAGGGTCTCGCCCGGAAAAACCTGGAACGAGAGGTCGCGGTAGACGACCTTCTCGCCGAAAGACTTGGCGACGCTGCGAAACTCGATGATGGGCTCCACGCGGCGCGGAGAGTCGAGAGTCGACGGCCCGGCGTCAAGCCTGCGACGCGCGGCAGCGCCGATCTCGCGACACGGCCGCCGTCCTACCAGGACTCGACGAGCAGCTCGGGCTGGTTGCCGCCGCGGAAGTGGTCCCGACGCAGTCGCCCCGCAAGCGCGAGCGTCTTGCCCACGATGGCCTGTGCCTCGACCGCCCGCTCGGGAGCGAATCCGCTCACGCGCTCACCGCGCAGGCGCAGCTCGAGCTTTGCGTGCCCCTTCAAGTCGCGCACCGAGAGGACGTGCACGTCCGGTACGTAGAGGAGCGGCGGCGGGTTCTGGTGACCGCACGGCTCGAGTCGCTCGAGATCGTGGAGGACCTGCGCGAGATCGTCGCGCTCGTCGAGTCGAACGTCGGGACCCTTCTCGACGAGCGGCGGCATCGAGGCGAGTTGCTCGGCGCACGTGCGGTTCCATGCGTCCCGGAACGCCGAAAGCCGGTCCGCCCGGACCTCGAGACCCGCGGCCGCCTGGTGCCCACCGAACTTCACGAGCTCGGAGCGACACGCCGTCAGCGCGTCGTGCAAGCGAAATCCGAGCGGCCCGCGCACCGAACCGCGCCCAGTCTCGCCTTCGAGCGCGACGACCACGGTGGGCTTGCGATGCTTCGACGCAAGCCGACCTGCGACGATGCCGACGATGCCGGGGTGCCAGGTCGCACGGCCGAGCACGAGCCCGGGGTCACCCGCGTACCCCGCCTGCTCGATCTCGCGGTCGGCCTCGTCCACGATCGTGCGCTGGATCGCGCGCCGGCGCTGCTGGATCGCCTCGATCTCCGCGGCAATCTCCCAGGCGCGCGTGGCGTTCCGCTCGAGCAAGACCTGGAGCGACAGGCGCGGGTGCGTCAGCCTTCCGGTGGCGTTCAGGCGCGGCGCGATCTGGAAGGCGACGTCCTCGCTCGACCACGGGCGCTTGCGTCCACCCGATCCATTCATCGCGAGCGCATGGAGACCGACGCGCGCCCCACCCGCGAGCACCTCGAGCCCCCGACGCACCAGCGCGCGGTTGTCCCCCACGAGCGGAGCGACGTCCGCGATCGTCCCGACCGCGACGAGGTCGAGCCAGCGTCGCACGTCGAGCTCCACATCGAGGCGTCGTCGAAGCGCCGTGACGACCACGAGCGCGAGACCGCACGAAGCGAGGCCCTTGAAGGGATGCCCGCACTCAGGCCGATGCGGGTTCAAGAACGCCCGCGCCGGCAGCACCTCGCTCGGCACGAGGTGGTGGTCGATGACGATGGTGTCGATGCCCGCGCTCGCTGCAGCCGCGATTCGGGGGTGGTCGGTCGAGCCGACGTCGCACGTCACGACCAACGTCGCGCCCGTCGCGCGGACCGCCGCGAGCGCCTCGTCGGAGAAGCCGTACCCTCCCTCGAAGCGGCTCGCCACGAGCGGCGTGACCTCCCCGCCGAGCGCTCGCACGGCCTCGGTGAGGATCGCGCACGAGGTGATCCCGTCACAATCGTAGTCGCCGAAGACGGCGATGCGCTCGCCCTCGCGGATGGCAAACGACAGCCGGTCGACGGCCGCCGGCAAGTCGGCCATCGCATCGGGCGCGGTCAGGTGCGCGAGCTTCGGGTCGAGCCACCGCGAGAGTTCGTCCCCGATCGAGTAGCCCGAGCGCGCGAGCCACGCCGACGCGGTGATGCTGGCCCCGAGCTGGGTCGACAACGCGAGCGCGGTGTCGACCGCGGGCCCGGGGTCGGCGAGCATCTCACGCCCGCGACGATGCGCCCGCCGACGGACCGGCGAGGCCTGCTGCGTCAGGGCGACGAACCACCCGCTTCTTCTTGGGGCGCTGACCGCCGAGTTTCGCAAAGAAGCGACGGTCGAGGTACTCGGTGAGCGGCGCCGCGACGAAGATCGAGGAGTACGTGCCGACCGCGATGCCGATGAGCATCGTGAAGGCGAAGTCGCGGATCGTCCCGGTGCCGAAGAAGAGGAACGGCACGAGCGCGATGGCGGTCGTGAACGAGGTCTTGATCGTGCGACCGAGCGTCTCGGTGATCGAGTGGTTGATGAGCTTCCCGAAGCTCATCTTGCGGTGTTTCCCGAGGTTCTCACGGATTCGGTCGTAGACGACGACGGTGTCGTTGA
>Ga0194129_10001758_pt1 | contig 34260 bp, 32 predicted proteins | sample TA2KigCa35mmetaG_FD_150862 | JGI IMG/M metagenome (GOLD analysis project Ga0194129, IMG submission 150862) | Freshwater microbial communities from Lake Tanganyika, Tanzania - TA2015038 Kigoma Deep Cast 35m | ecosystem: Environmental > Aquatic > Freshwater > Lake | place: Tanzania: Lake...
AGCGGGCGTCGGACTGCTGGATGATCCCCGTGACGATGTCACCCTCACGGCCGGCGTACTCCTCGTACTTCAGCTCACGCTCGGCCTCACGGATCCGCTGACTCATCACCTGACGGACCGTTGCGGCAGCGATTCGACCGAAGTCATCCGGGGTGACGTCGAACTCCTCGCCGACCGGTTCGGCATCCTCGTCGAGCTCCTGGGCGTACACCCGGATCTCGCCAGTCTCGGTGTCGATGTTGACCCAGGCGAACTCGTAGGAATCGGGCGTCCGCTGGTACGCAGCGGTCAGCGCCTCGGCGAGCGCACCGAACAGTGTGTCGACGGAGATGCCACGCTCGACGGCGACAGCGTGTAGGGCTTCCATCATGTCTGGATTCATTTGCTTGCCTCACTGTTGGTGCGCGCCCCGGAGCGCGACTTGGATGACTTCGACTGGGACCTCGGAGGGGGCGAACCTCCCCACTCGAACACGGTTCGGGCCCGGTCGATCGAATCGATGGACAGATCGTGGGTGACGCCTTCGTCGTCGGTGAGTTGAGCCCGCCGATCGGCAACTGAGGTGAGCGTGCCGACGAGTCGGGCTCCGCCGTCGGCAGATGTCGTGAGGGTGACCCGTTGGCCGACCGCACCGAGGAAGTGCTCCTCAGTGCGGAGCTTCCGTTCGAGGCCCGGACTGGAGACCTCGAGCGTGACGGAATCCGGGAGGAGACCGTCGGCGTCGAGTCGGCGCGAGAGTGCCCTCGAGGCGTTGGCCAGCGTGTCGATGTCGACGCCGCCCGGACGGTCGAGCAGCACCGCAAGGACGCCACCACGCTGTTCGATGTCGTAGAGGGTGAGGTCGCTGTCTGCGGCAACTGACGCGGCGATCTGTTCGATCGTGGTCACGTTGCTCACCTGCCTCTCGTTCGACCTGTCTGATGCACGTCGGTCCACAGAAAAGGCGTGGGGCCGAGCCCACGCCCTTCCGGAAACCGGAGTTCGAACCCTACCACCCACCCCCCGCTCCCGCCCGTCCCCCACCGGAACTCGTACCGTTCCCGGCTGCGCCGGCCGGGAACACCACACCACCCGCAACACACGATCAACCGGTCAGCAAAGAGGTGACGGAGCCGGTCACACCAACCGGCACCAACACCGATGAGCACCCGCTTGAGCACCCGATCACCACTGATTCCGCCAGGTCACCCAACCCCGGGTCAACCCCGAAACACCGATACCGAACCCCGTGCGCTACGGGGATGTCACCACCGCCACCGGCGTCGGGAAGTTCACCGGACGCCCCAACTGCCCGGAGCTGTTGTTCCCCCAGCAGCGGGCCTGCCCGCCAGCCACCAACACACACGTATGGTTAGCGCCGGCGGTGATCTGGGTGGCACCCGACAAACCCGACACCGCCACCGGCGTCGACGAATCGGTGGTCGTTCCGTTGCCGAGCTGCCCGTCGCCGTTGTCCCCCCAGCAGCGGGCCTGCCCGCCAGCCACCAACACACACGTATGGAAACCGCCGGCGGCGATCTGGGTGGCACCCGACACACCCGACACCGCCACCGGCGTCGACGAATCGGTGAACGTTCCGTTGCCGAGCTGCCCGGAGAAGTTCGCCCCCCAGCAGCGGGCCTGCCCGCCAGCCACCAACACACACGTATGGTTAGCGCCGGCGGTGATCTGGGTGGCACCCGACGAAGTTCACCGCCGCAGGACCCAGCCCCCCACCAGCACCCCCCGACGCTGCAACACCGACCTCCGCTGCAACCCCAACCTCAACACCAACCCCGGCCTCAACAGCACCGACATCCCGTGCCGAAGCAACCAACACCACCGCACCCACCGCCACCAGACCCAACACCCACCGACCAGAACGACCAACCACGATCACACCCTCCCCGGACGGACTGTTTCAACGAACAACACCGAACCCTAACCGAGACCACATCACCCCACCATCGGGTTCGGGCCTCGGACGGTGTGGGGTCAGTAGGCGCGGGCGCAGATCGCCACGAGTTCGTCCTCCGGCGTCGACCCCGGGAGATCGCCGTCGGGACTCTGCAGGCACCGGACCGTGACAGCAGATGCGCCGAGCCGAGCGATGGCGGCGGCGTCGACGAGCCGCCACGGCAATCGGGCGAACCCCTCCCCGGCCGCCTCGAGAGCGGCGTCGACCGACCCGACATCGAACGTTCGCCGATCGCGAGCGTCCGTGGCCGCTGCCAACATGGCGTCCTGCACCTCCGCAAGGAGGGCGGGCACGGACGGGACCACGTCGGTGATCGACCGAGGCTCCTTGGTGCCGTCATCGCGGCGGGCGACGACGACGATGCCGTCGGCGAGATCCCGAGGGCCGACCTCAACGCGCAGCGGCACACCCTTGAGCTCCCACTCGGTGGCCCGACGTCCGAATCCCGTCGAGACGCGATCGTCGAGACGCGCCCGTACCCCTGCTGCGGCGAGGTCGGCGACCAACCCGGCAGCAGCCGGCGTAACGGCTCCGTCATCGTCGCGCACCACGATCACGACCACCTGCGTTGCTGCGAGACGAGGCGGCAGACGAAGGCCGGCGTCGTCGCCGTGCGCCATGATCAGACCCCCCATCATGCGGGTCGACACGCCCCAGGAGGTGGTCCAGCACACCTGCTGCTCCCCGTGTTCGTCGGAGAACGTCATGTCGAATGCCGTAGCGAAGTTCTGCCCGAGTTCATGGCTCGTCCCCATCTGCAGCGCCTTGCCGTCGCCCATCATGGCCTCACACGTGAGTGTGTTGGTCGCTCCGGCAAACCGTTCCTCGGCGATCTTCGCCCCGATCAACACCGGAATGGCCAACACGTCGACCATGAACTCCCGGTAGACGTTCCGCAGGATCGACTCGGCATAGGACCGGGCATCGGACTCAGAGGCGTGTGCTGTGTGTCCCTCCTGCCACAGGAACTCCGACGTGCGCAGGAACACACGGGGCCGCAGCTCCCAGCGCACGACGTTCGCCCACTGGTTCAACAGCAACGGCAGGTCCCGGTAGGACTGAACCCACTTGGCCATGAACTCGCCGATCACGGTCTCCGACGTCGGCCGGACCACGACCGGCTCCTCGAGTTCCTTGCCACCACCGACCGTGACGATCGCGAGTTCCGGACTGAACCCCTCGACGTGCTCAGCCTCACGCTGCAGGTAGGACTCGGGGATGAATAGCGGGAAGTAGGCGTTCTCGGCTCCGGCGCCCTTGATGCGCGCATCGACCTCGGCGACCATCCGCTCCCAGAGCGCATACGCATACGGCCGGATCACCATGGTCCCGCGAACCGGTCCGTTGTCGGCCAGTTCAGCCTTGTTCAGGACGTCCTGGTACCAACGGGGGAAATCCTCGGACTGCGGAGTGAGCACCGGGGCCTTGCCTGCCATGGGCGGCGACGCTACCAGTGCGGTCGGCACGCTCGGTGCTGGACCCCCTCGCTCAAGAACTAGCGTCCGCGACGTGGCCCGACGTCCTGCCGTCCAGAGACTCGTCGTCGGTGCCGCCCTGACCGCCGGAGCGGGTGCAGCACTCGGGCTGGGACTGCGGGGCCTCGGGCGCCGGGTGCAGAATGCGAGCGACTCCGAACTCGATCCGCTGCTCGCACCGGCCACGGGCGTCAGCCATCACCACCTCACCACCGATGACGGCGCCACGATCCACGTCGCCGAGGCCGGAGCAGGGCCACCGGTCGTGCTCCTCCATGGCGTGACCCTGCAGTGGTCGATCTGGAATCCGCTGTTCCACCTGCTCGCGCCCCAGCATCGGGTGGTTGCGTGGGACATGCGGGGCCACGGTGCATCCACCCACGGATCCCGGGATCTGACGCTCGGAGCGGTGGCCGACGATCTGGCGCTGATCCTCGGGCGGCTCGACATCCACGACGCCGTGATCGTCGGCCACTCCATGGGTGGGATGGCACTCGCCCGCTTCTGCACCGACCACCATCGCATGCTCCACCATCGCTGCCTGGGACTCGTGTTCCTGGCCACCAGCGCAGCCCCGGTGGCGCTCTCGACGGTCACCGGTGGCGGAGCCGGGCTGATCGAGCTCGTCAACCGGGCGGTCACTGCGGGCATGGAATCCCCCCGGTGGAGCTACCAGTGGTCGGACAACGCCACATCAGCCCTGCTCGTGCGGCTGTCATTCGGACGCCACGCCTCCGGTGCCGCAATCGAGCAGGTTCGGGCGATGCTCGCCGAGGTCGATCCCCGGACCACCGCCTCAGCCGGTCGCGCCATTGCGCTCCACGACGTCCGCGATGACCTGGGCCACGTGGACGTTCCCGCACTCGTGGTGGTGGGCAGCGCCGATCTCCTCACTCCCCCGGCACATGCCAAGGGTGTGGCGGCGGCGATTCCCGGCGCTCAACTGCACGTGCTCGACGGGGTCGGACACCAGGTCATGCAGGAGGCCCCGACCCGCCTCGCCACGCTGATCACCTCAGTCGGAACGTGAACGCCGGGCCGTCAGGTCAGTCGAAACGCTTGCCGATCAACTCCACCCGCTGACCGTCCGCATTGGCGTCGTCACCTTGGATCTCGAGCAACTCGGCCCGGTCCTTGTCGGCCTCACGCCGGGCCTTCTCGGTGTCCACCCTCCCGAGCGCCGCCTCGGTCCCGTGTTCAGCGATGAACTCGGCCCACTCCACCAGCGTCGAGACCATTTCGTCCTCGGGAACCACAGCGACGTTGGTCCCCTTGACGAACAGGTGCCCGCGGTGCCGGCCGGCGGCGATCCCCAGATCGGCGTCCCGGGCCTCGCCCGGGCCGTTCACGACGCACCCCATCACCGCGACCTGCAATGGGAGCTCGCGGTCGGCGAGAGCATCTCGGGCCTCGCTCGCCACGGCGATCACGTCGATCTCGGCCCGCCCGCAACTCGGACACGCAATCAGGTCGACGTTCTTGCGCTCCCGCAGACCGAGGGCTTCGAGGAGGGTTCGACCGGCCTTGGCCTCCTCCACGGGGTCGGCGGTCAGGGAGAACCGGATGGTGTCGCCAATACCCTCGGTGAGCAGCGCCCCGATCCCGGCGGTGGCCTTGATCAGACCCTCCGGGAGCGGACCGGCCTCCGTCACGCCAAGGTGCAACGGATGATCGGTGGCATCGGCGAGCTGCCGATATGCCTCCACCATCAGCGGGACGTTCGACGCCTTGACCGAGATCTTCACCGCATCGAAACCGACCTCCTCGAACAGCGCCAGCTCAGCCATGGCGGATTCGACCATGGCCTCGGGTGTCACCCGGCCGCCGTGCCGCTGGTAGAGCTCCGGATCCAGGGATCCGCCGTTGACCCCAATTCGGATGGGAACACCCCGGTCACGTGCCTCCACGGCGACCGCCTGGATGTGCTCCGGCTTGCGGATGTTGCCCGGGTTCAGCCGAAGCCCGTGAACACCGGCATCGAGAGCAGCGAGCGCCATGCGGTACTGGTGGTGGATGTCGGCGACGATCGGAATCGGGCTACGGGGAACGATCTGCGCGAGCCCTTCGGCGGCCTCGACCTCGTTGCAGGTGCAGCGAACGATGTCACAACCGGCAGCGGCGAGGGCGTAGATCTGCTGGAGGGTGCCCTCGACGTCGGCGGTCTTGGTCGTCGTCATGGACTGGACCGAGATGGATGCGCCACCGCCCACAGGCACGTCGCCGACCGTGATCTGACGGGTCGTGCGTCGAGGGAAGACAACTCCTGTGTCCACGGGAGCAGGCTACCTGTCCTTCAGGCGCTGACCCGTCAGGCAGACACGCCCCGGGTGAGGTCGAGGTAGATCGCCACGAAGCCGATCACCACGAACACCATCACCACCCCGTAGGTCAGCGGAAGCAGACGGGACACGTCGGCGATGTACCGCTGCTCCCGCCGATGCCGCAGCTCCTGGGCCTTCTCGTAGCACGCAATGGCGAGGTGGCCGCCGTCGAACGGGAGCAACGGCAGGAGATTGAACACTCCAATGAAGATGTTCAACACGATCAGGAATCCGACCAGATTGGAGAGGTTCTCCGACGTGAGGTCCGAGCCGTAGAGGACCGCTCCGACGATCGAGATGGGGCGCGTGTCCGGAGCGGTCTGCTCGGCGCTCGTCGGTGCGTCAGCTCGATCAGAGGACTGCGCCGGGGTGGCGAGGAAGTCGATCAGGTTGGCCGGCCAGAGGAACTGCCCCACGCCCACCACGCTCGCCCCGACTGTCCGGCCGAACTCCGACACCGCCGTTCCGACAGCGACGTGCGGAGCTTCGGTGATCAGCACCGCCTCCTGACCGACTCCGAAGAACGCACCGGGTGGGGTGACCGACACAGCGGAACCGAGGTCCACCCGTCTCTCACCACCATCGGTTCCGATGACCACGACGCCACCGAGTCCGCTCGCTGCGGCTCCGGCGACGTCCTCGAGCGAGTTCACCTGCTGACCGTTGATCGTTCGGACGGGGTCGCCCTCGACGGCCCCGGAATTCTCGACCAGACCACCGGAGCGGGTGGCGCCGACGACCACACCGGTCGGTGTCTCGAGCAGGTCGAGGTCCTCGCCGACGGTTCCGATCACCTTGACGCGCCTCGACAACTCGACGGGCACAACCTGGGGCTGACCGTCACGAAGGATGTCCACCTCGAGTCGACCCGACTCTGATCCGGCGACCACCTCACGGAAGTCGAGGAACGAACCCACGGGTTGGCCGTTGATCCGCTCGATCGAGTCACCCGGTTGCAGTCCGGCCGCCGCTGCGGCGCTGCCCGGCGTGACGGCACCGACGGTCCACCGTTCTGGATCTGCTCGCCCGATCAGAGCGAACTGCACGACGAGGAGTACGAGCGCCAGAGCGAAGTGCATGGCTGAGCCAGCAACGGCGACCCCGGCGCGGGAACGAAACGGCGCCTGTCGATAGGTGCGCGACTCGTCGGCCGGGTCCACCTCCTCGAGATTGTTCATCCCGATGATGCGGACGTATGCGCCCGCCGGAATGGCCTTGAGTCCGAACTCCGTCTCGCCCCGCTGGAACGAGAAGATGCGCGGACCACACCCCACGAAGAACTCGGTGACCTTCATTCCGGCGCGGCGTGCAGCGACGTAGTGGCCGACCTCGTGGAGGATCACCATGACCACGATCGCCAGGATCACGATCAGGATGGGAAGCCCACGGGTGACTCCGAGCAGGACGAGCAGGGCCCCGAGAACGCCGAGGCGCAGCGCCCGGGTCCAGGGTGATCCGACGATCCCGTCGACGTCGGATTCCTCTGCAGAGCGCTCGTCGACACTCACGACGTGGCTCCGACCGCCAACAGACCGGCAGTGGCGACCCGGGCCGCAGCATCGGCGGCCAGCACGTCGTCGAGGGAACCGGCGAGCGTCCCGTCCCACTCGTCGAGCGACGAGGCCAGCACTGCGGCGATGTCGCTCCACGTGATGGCGCCACTGAGGAACGCGTCAACCGCCACCTCGTTGGCCGCCGAGAACCACGCCGGCGCCGTCCCGCCGCTGCGACCGGCGGCGTAGGCCAGGTCGAGAGCCCGGAACGTCGACCGGTCCGGTGGCTCGAACTCGAGCGTGAAGGAGTGGGAGAAGTCGAGGCGACCGAACGGCGTCGACACACGGTCCGGAAACCCAAGTGCATATCCGATCGGCAGGCGCATGTCGGGCAACGAGAGCTGGGCGATCGTGGCCCCATCGGAGAACGTCGCCATGGAGTGGACGATCGACTGCGGATGGACGACGACGTCGATGTGGTCGTAGTCGACACCGAACAACTCGTGTGCCTCAATGACCTCGAGACCCTTGTTGACCAGCGTCGAGGAGTCGACGGTGATCTTGGGGCCCATGCTCCACGTCGGGTGGGCGAGCGCTTCATCGACGGTCACGTTGCGGAGGTCAGCATCGCTCCGCCCACGGAACGGACCTCCTGATGCGGTGAGCACGATCTCCTCGAGCCGCTTGGTCCCCTCGCCCGCCCGAAGGCACTGGTGCACCGCACAGTGCTCGCTGTCGACAGGGACGAGTTCGGCTCCGGGAGTCCGACGGGCTCGCTCGACAACGGGACCAGCCGCAATGAGCGACTCCTTGTTGGCCAGAGCGAGACGGCGCCCGGCGTTGAGGGCTCCGAGCGTGACCGGGAGGCCGGCGAAGCCGACCACGCCGTTGACCACGACATCAGCAGAGCCTGCGAGTGCTGCGAACGCTCCGGGTCCCGCTTCGACGGCGATGTTGTCCGGGAGCCGCTCACGCAGTTCGGCCGCTCGGGCGCCGTCGGCGATCGCCACGACCTGAGGACCGACAGCGTGCGCCTGAGCCACGAGATCGTCGACGGAGGAGTGGGCGCCGATCGCAGTGACGGTGAAGCGGTCAGGCTCTGCGGCGACGACCTCGAGGGTCTGGGTCCCGATAGAACCGGTGGAGCCGAACACGGCGACGGAGGTCACGGTGGAAATCTACCGAGGTCCTCGGTCGTCCGGGCCGCGCTGGCGGAGCGATCGCTCAGGGTCACTCAGCTGAGCGACCACACGTCGAACAACAGCGTGACGAAGTAGGCGACCGGGAGGACGAACAGGAGACCGTCGAACCGGTCGAGCACGCCGCCGTGGCCGGGCAGCACGCCCCCCATGTCCTTGACGCCGACATCCCGCTTGATGAGCGATTCGACGAGATCACCGAGCGGCGCTGCGAGTGCGCACAGGAGTGCGAAGACGAACACCCGGGGGAAACTCCCGCCGATCGGGGCGATGCCGAAGAACCCGACGACGATCACGACGACGACCACCGATGTGATGAATCCGCCGATCAACCCCTCGACGGTCTTGTTCGGACTCGCATCCGACAATGGCGTCCTACCCATGGAGCGCCCGACGAAGTACGCACCGACGTCGCTCGCCACCGTCGCCAGGATCGCAGCGATCAGTACTCCGATGCCCGGGTTGGAGGTGAGCGCCGGATCAGCAGACTGCATCTGCCGGCCGAGACCGAGGAAGAGCGTCCCGAACGACCCGAGGACACCGATCCAGACGAATCCGAGCAAGGTCAGACCGACCTTTGCGAGCACGTTGTGCTCCACGGCGTCTGGCACCCACAGGTACCAGATCAGCGTCGAGACGACCACGATGGGAATGACGATCGGGTACGCCGACAATCCGGATGTGTAGGTGGCGATGAGCAGGCCGATGATGCCAACCAGACCGACGATCGTCGGGAAGTACCTGTCGGGAACGACCCTCCCGTCCCTGACCTCGCCGAAGATCGAGCGAGCCACGTTGAAGTACTCGCCGGCGGCCACCCCGACGATCACGCACGCCAGGACGGTGGTGGCGAGGCCACCGAACCTGAAGCACACCAGGGCGAGCGCAGTGAGCCCGAGGCCGACAGCGACGGCGGTCACCAGATTGCGGTCACCACCGCCTGACCCTCCGCTCGATCCACCCGTTGGCCCGCCACCGGACGCGGCGTCGAACGCGGGGGCCGGTGGGTCGAATGTCTCCTCGACCTCCACGACCTCGACGACGTCGCCATCGTGGCCGCCGACAGCGCCCTCAACCGAGCTGTCGGCCAGGATCTCATCGCCGTGTTCACCATCGGTGCGCCGGCCGAGCCGCCCGAGGCCACCGAGGCGACGGGTCGGCTTCTCCGCTTCGGCGTCCTCGCGTCGACGACGGCTGACCCGGGCCGGCCGCGCATCCTGTTCCGTCGGGGCGAACGCCTGGAACGGGTCGTCTTCGCTCTCGCCTGAGAAGAAGTCGTCCGGATCCGACGACGGCGCCTGACCGGCGAGCGCACCGAGTTGCGGTTCGTCGCTGCGCAGGTCGTCGAAATCTGCATCAGCGGAGCGCTCCCGTTCGTCGCGCCAACGAGGCTGCGAACCGGTGGTCGGCTCCTCATCTGCGTCATCGCCCACCACCACCTTGGGCACCTGACCCGTCCCGGGTGCTGTCCAGTGGGGCAGGACGAAGGCCTCATCAGCCGCCTCGAAGTCGGTGCCACCGGAGGAACTCAGTCCGAGTTCGCTCTGCCCATCGTCTGGTTGATCGTCGTTGGTCATGATTCCACCCTCCTGAATCTGGTGGTCATCGCCGGTGAGGAGTCGTGCGTGACCCGGATGCTCCGTGTCGACCGTGTCGGGCGACGGCTTGTCGACCCGAACGAGCGGAACGGCGCCGAACCGTCCGCCCGGCAGCGTTCGGCGGGTCGGATGGTCGTCGTCCGCCCCGTCGGAGGTCGAGTCAGAGGTCGAGATGGTGACCCGCGGGAGGTCGCCGACCGCTGGGACCTCGGCCCGCCTCGTTCTCGGCTCGACCCTCCGAGGTGGGCTCTCGGGGTCGGACACTGCCGGTACGTCGGCGTCGGATGGAACCGGACGCACGGAGTCGATGTGACCCGACGACATCGGCGTCTCGTCATCACCCACGTTCGGACCCTCCCGTTGCGACCGACCGATCCGACATGTTCAACCCTCGAGCAACTCTGCGGTCTTGGCGTCGAGGGCAGCATCGATCTCCGCCTCGTGAACCTTGGTCAACTTGTCGAGTTCACCCTCGGACCAACGCAGGTCGTCCTCGGAGAGTTCACCCTCCTTCTGCAACGACTCGAGGTCCTTGCGTGCGTCACGACGAGCCGCCCGCACCGCCGTGCGGCCGTCCTCGGCGCGCTGCTTGACGAGCTTGACGAACTCCTTCCTGCGCTCCTCGGTCAGCGGTGGGAACGCCAACCTGATCGCCACGCCGTCGTTGGACGGATTCAATCCGAGGTTGGCGTCCATGATCGCCCGCTCGATCGCTGCCATGGCCCCCTTGTCGAAGGGTGTCACCATCAGCAGCCGGGCATCGGGCACGGAGAAACCGGCGAGTTGCTGCAACGGGACGCTGCTGCCGTAGTACTCCACCGGTATCTTCTCGATCAACGCTGGAGTGGCACGACCGGTCCGGACTCCGGAGAACTCCGAGCGGGTGTGCGCCACCGCTTTGGCCATGCGCTCACCCGCCTCCTCAAGTGCGGCATCGACGTACTCGCTGTCACCACTCACAGGTCACAGCCTCGCACAACCGCACCGCAAGGTTCCCGACAACTGCAGTTCACCGGAATCGCCGTCACGACACGACCGTCCCGATGCGCTCCCCGGCGAGGAGCGGAACGATGTTGCGGCCCATCAGATCAAACACGCAGATCGGTAGATCGTTGTCCATGCAGAGCGTGATCGCAGTGGAGTCCATCACCTTGAGCCCACGGTTCAACACGTCGATGTAGGAGATCTCCCGGATCAACTCCGCCGACGGATCGACGTTGGGATCAGCGGTGTACACGCCGTCCGTACCGTGCTTTCCCATCAGGATCGCACCCGCCTCGATCTCGACCGCTCGGAGCGCAGATGTCGTGTCGGTGGTCATGAACGGGTTCCCGGTCCCGCCGGCGAAGATCACCACACGCCCCTTCTCGAGGTGTCGGATGGCCCGGCGACGTATGTAGGGCTCGGCCACCTGGGACATGTGGATCGCCGACTGCACCCGGGTCGGCTGACCCAGTCGCTCGAGCGTCTCCTGGAGAGCGAGCCCGTTGATCACGGTGGCGAGCATCCCCATGTAGTCGGCCTGAGCCCGGTCCATCCCGGCGCCCTCGCCCGAGAGGCCCCGCCAGATGTTCCCGCCTCCGACCACCACGGCGATGTCGACGAGGAACGACCGCTTGGCCTCGACGATCTCACGGGCGAGGTCCGTCACGACGTTTCCGTCGATCCCCTGACCACCCGAACCGGCGAACGCCTCCCCGGAGAGCTTGACGAGCACCCGATCCCAACGAGGCTGACCCGGCTCCGACTCATCGTGAGCGGCCACCGACGACCTCAGGAACCGATGACGGCCTGAGCGAACCGCACGATCGAGACGTCACCGAGCCGCTGCGCCACCGTCTCCTTCTCCCCGAACAGCCCCTGATCGGGGAGCACGCGCTCGGCGTACCACGAGTTGAGGCGACCTTCCACGATCTTGGGGATGGCCTGCTCGGGCTTGCCCTCGGTCCGTGTGAGCTCCTCGAAGGAGGCGCGAGCCCGTTCGGCGAGGTCGCTGTCGATCTCCTCGCGAGTGAGCGCCGCCGGACGGGCGAAGGCGATGTGCAGAGCGATCTCGTGGGCCGACTCCTCGTCTCCACTGTCGAGTTCGATCAGCACGCCGTTGATGCCACGGCCGTCCTGACTGTGCAGGTAGGCGTCGAGCACATGACCCTCGGGAGCAACGAACCGTGCCACGGAACCAACGACGATGTTCTCCTTCTTCGAGATCCGGAGATCGTCGAGTTCCGCCTGCAACGACGCCACGGCCTCCGGGCCACCGGCGAGGACGGCATCGGCGAGGGCCTGAGTGAGGGCCACGAAGTCGTCGGCCTTGGCCGAGAAGTCGGTCTCGGACTTCAACTCGACGAGGGCTGCGGTGTTTCCCGACCGGGCGATGGCAACCGCACCCTGATTGTTCTCACGGTCCTCGAGGGTGGCGACCTTGCTCAGTCCCTTCTGCCGCAGGACCTGGGCCGCTTGCTCCATGTCGCCGTCGGCCTCGGTGAGGGCCGACTTGCAGTCCATCATCCCAGCGCCGGTGGCATCCCGGAGCGCCTTCACGTCCTGAGCGGTGAACGCTGCCATCACTGCCCTCCGTCCCCTGCCTCGGCCTCGACTGCTTCGGCCTCGACTGCTTCTGCCTCGGCTGTTTCTGCCTCGGCGACGTCGGCCTCGGCCACGGCGGCAGAGGTCACCGTGGTCGAGTCGTCGGGCTCGCCCCGAGCGGCGAGCAGCCGAGCCTCACGTTCCATCGCTGCGGCCGCCGCCTCTGTGCGAGCCCGGGCCTGAGCGGCGTCGTGCTCGGCCTGCTCAGCGACGGTGCGCTCACGAGGCTCAGCCGGGGCCGTAACCGGAGCCGGATCGCCGTGACGCCGACTGCGGATCTGGCGACCCTCGATGACGGCGTCGGCGATCACCCGGGTCAGGAGCTCGCCGGAGCGGATCGCATCGTCGTTTCCGGGGATGACGTACTGCACGATGTCCGGATCGCAGTTGGTGTCGACCACTGCCACGACCGGGATCCCGAGTTTGTTGGCCTCGGTGACGGCGATGTCCTCCTTCTTGGTGTCGAGGATGAACACGGCGTCGGGGATGCGCTCGAGGTTGCGGATTCCGTTGAGGTTGCGCTCGAGCTTGTCGAGTTCCCGCTGGAGGAGCAGCGCCTCCTTCTTGGGCATGGCATCGAACTCGCCGGAGTCCCGCATCTGCTGGTACTCCTTCATCTTCTTCACCCGCTTGAGGATGGTGTCGAAATTCGTGAGCATGCCGCCCAGCCACCGCTGGTTGATGTACGGCATGTTGCACTCACGGGCGTAGCGCTCAATGGGATCCTGCGCCTGTCGCTTGGTCCCGATGAACAGGATCGTCCCACCGTCGGCGACGAGGTCACGAACGAACGTGTAGGAGCGTTCGATCCCCGACAGGGTCTGGTGGAGATCGATCAGGTAGATCCCACCGCGCTCGCCGTGCAGGAACCGCTTCATCTTCGGGTTCCACCGGCGGGTCTGGTGGCCGAAGTGGACCCCCGCCTCGAGAAGTTGCTTGATGCTGACGACCGCGCTCACGCCGTGCTCCTTCCCTCTCGGTTGAGCGAAGCCCGGGCCGAGCGCCGGTGAAAGCGACCGAGAGGATGGACCGGGTGGACAGTGGAACCGGGCGGACCCGGAGGCCCGGAGGTTCGGACCGGCGAAGACTGTAAGGGTTCGAGAGCGGGCCGACCAAGCCCGGGTGGGCAGAGGCCCCTCACCGCCTGGCCGAAGGTCCTGCACCCGGAATCAGCACCGAGCGGGTCGGCCGAGGGTCGGAGAACAGCGATGCCGGGTCGATGTACCGACCGTTCCTCCGGACTCCGAGGTGCAGTCGCGATCCGGTCGTCCCGACCACGGTGCCCGCAGAGACGGCCCGACCGACTCCGACCGAGATCGTGCCCAGGCCAGTGAGTGACGACCTCAGACCGTCGGGATGCACCACGCTGAGGACGAGACGACCGGCCACCTGTCCGGCGAAGGCCACCACACCCGCCCCGATCGGCCGGACGGCGGTCCCCGGCCGTACCGAGTACTCCAATCCCCGGTTCCCGGCCGCATAGTCGTGGACGGGGGCCCGGAACGGGTCGATGACCTGCCCGGTGACAGGTGGTCGGTACCGGGGCGCCCGACGTCCTCCGGTGGCACCGGGCGGCGTTCCGGCGGAGCCGCCGTCGCCCACCGCCACTGCGGCATCAGCCGGAACCCCGGTGAGGAACCCGGCTCCGAACGGGACGACGGCGAGGGCGCCGACGAGAGCGATCCGCAGGCTCGGCCGGATCCGTCGAAGTCGCCCCGGCTGCTCCTGCGGGCGCTGCCCCTGCGGGCGCTCCCCCTGAGGATGGATTGGACGGTGGCTCAGACGCTCGAGTCGTCGATGCGACTGCGGAGATGGAGGAGCGCCTTGGTGTGGATCTGACACACGCGCGACTCGGTCACGCTCAGGACCTGGCCGATCTCCTGGAGCGTCATGTTCTCGTAGTAGTAGAGGGTGAGCACCAGTTTCTCCCGCTCGGGGAGCGTGTTGATCGCCGTCCCGAGCACCTGGCGGGACTCTGCGACCTCGAAGGCGTCCATCGGGGAGCCAGCGGAACGGTCGGGGATCGTGTCTCCGAGTGTCATCGACTCGCCGCCGTCGCCGGCGCGGCCGCCCACGGTCTCGTCGAGAGCGGCGAGGCCCACCTGTGAGATCTGGAGGAGTGCCGTCCCGAGTTGTTCCTCGGTCCACTCGAGTTCCTCGGCGAGCTCGGCGTCGGTGGGAGGTCGGTGATGGATCGCCTCGATCTTGGCGTAGGCCTGCTCGATCTGACGGACCTTGGTGCGCACCGACCGGGGCACCCAGTCGATGGAGCGCAGTTCGTCCAGGATCGAGCCCTTGATCCGGTTGATGGCATAGGTCTCGAACTTGAACCCGCGTTCGAGTTCGAACTTGTCGATCGCATCGATCAACCCGAACATGCCGTAGCTGACCAGATCGGACTGATCGACGCTCTGGGGAAGCCCGGCAGCCACGCGGCCCGCCACGTACTTCACCAGCGGCGAGTACTGGACGATGAGTGCGTCCCGGAGGGCAGCGTCGGACGTGGCCTTGTACTCCTGCCACAGCCGAGTGAGTTCCTCGCCGGGCTGAGTGGACCCCGCCTGCTCGGTGACGCTCACGACCCCTCCGCTCCGGGAACCGACTCGCTGTGGCGTCTCCGGGGATGGGAGCTCTCGATGACCCGGCGCAGGTGGTTGCGATCGACGTGGGTGTAGATCTGCGTCGTGGCCACGTCGGCGTGACCGAGTAGTTCCTGCACGACTCGGAGATCGGCACCGCCCTCGAGGAGGTGGGTGGCGAAGGTGTGCCGGAGGGCGTGGGGGTGCGTGGGCACGGGAGATCGGGCGTCGACGACCCGACGTACGTCACGGGGTCCGAGGCGTCGGCCCCGGCGGTTGGTGAAGATGGCCCCGCAGGAGCCGTCAGGTGCCGTCGGTGCCGGATGACGGGCCATCCACTCGGCACGCCCGGCAGCGATCCACTCTGCGAGCAGCGCAGCGGAAGGCCGGGTGACCGGGACGACCCGCTGCACCGACCCCTTGCCCCAGACAGTGACGGTTCCGGCCGACTCGTTCCAACCGTCCACGTCGAGTCCGCACAACTCAGCCACCCGGAGCCCGGACCCGTAGAGCAGTTCCACGACGGTACGGTCCCGCAGGTCGGTGAGCGGGTCGCCCGAGGAACGCGCTGGGTCCTCGAGCAGCTGATGGAGTTCGTCGGCGCCGAGCACCCTCGGGAGACGACTGGTCCCTGTCGGCGACACGACCCCGACGGTCGGGTCGGCATCGATCCGGCCGGTGCGCATCGCCCAGCGGGCGTAGCGACGGATCGCCGCCAACCGACGGCTGACGGTCCGGTGCGACAGGCCCGAGGTGGTGCACTCAGCGAGATAGCGCCGCACGTCGGAGCGGCGGAGTCGGCCGGGCGAGTCGACCCCGTCGGCACGAACCCGGTCGACGAAGCGCTCGACGTCGGACCGGTACGCCACTCGTGTCGAGTCGGCCACAGCGAGCGACGAGGCGAACAAGTCGACCGCCCAGTCCTCGAGGTGCTGATCGTCCACGTCGGCGTGCTCCCGGTGTGTTGGTCCACCACCCGTCGGCGGAGACGCCGATCAGCGTACCGAAAGCTAAGATCAGGTTGCTCCATCGGACTCCTCGTGTGTGCGGGACACCCGAGTTCCACGCAGGGTGCTCACGGCGCCATCGGGGCCGGAGCGACGGGGAGCCGCTCGACGAACCCTCCCTGCTGAGTCACCCATCCGTGGCGGGTCAACCAGTCGAGCGCCACGATCACCTCCCGGAGACCGGCGCCGGAGGCGTGCACCAGGTAGTCCGGCGTCTCCGGTCGCCAGCCGAGCAGGCCGAGGAGGACGCCCGCCAGTCCCTCAGGGTGACTCCGCCGGCGGACCTCGCTGGGGACCCCTGCGGTGGACGGGGAGCGTCCGAGCGAAGCGAGGACGTCGCCGACCCCGGTGCACAGGCCGGCACCATCGGCGATCAACCGGTTGGTGCCGGCCGACGTACCGGCATCGATGGGACCTGGCACGGCGAGGACCGTCCGGCTGCGTTGGAGGGCGTGTTCGACCGTGGACATCGATCCTCCGGTGACGGCGGACTCCACCACGACGACCACCCGGGCGAACGCAGCGACGATCCGATTGCGAACGGGAAACCGCCACGGTGCGGCCCGGACGCCGACAGGGACCTCAGAACAGATCAGGCCGGTGGCTGCGATACGCCGAGCGAGAGGCCGGTTGGCCTGCGGGCACGGAGCATCGAGGCCGGCACCCACGACAGCGATCGGGGCGGCACCGGCGCCGACCGCCCCAGCGTGGGCGGCGGCGTCGATTCCGAGAGCGAGACCCGACACGACCGAGATGCCCTCGGCGGCGAGAGCGGATCCGAGTTGGTGAGCGATCCGCCGGCCGTACCCGGTGGGCCGGCGCGTGCCCACGATTGCGACGCAGGTGCCCTCGAGCAGGGAGGGATCGCCTTGGTGGAACATCACCACGGGGGCCTCCGGGTCATCGACGAGTGATACGGGGTAACCGGGGCAGCCGAGCGACGTCACACCGATGCCCAGCTCGCGCAGTCTCGACCAGTGACCGGAGGGGTCGACCTGCGCAGCGGCCCGCTCCCATGCCTGACGGAGAGCCTCCGGACCGGTGGCGTGACGTGGGACGACGCCGAGGGGAACCTGACCGGCACACAGCCGACTCCAGGTCTGGTCGGGAGGACCGAGGGCGGCGAGCTGGCGCAGCGTCGACGGTCCGACCTGCGGGAGGCCTGCCATGCACGCCAGGTACGCCTCGTGCGGTAGGCCACTCACGCCGTCGTCCCCGGGAGGACATCGTGCGCCCGGAGGCACTCAGCGAGCAGCACGTCGTCGACGGTGACGGGCCCGTCGCGACCTTCGAGATCGGCCAGCGTGAGCGCCACGGCCCGCAGACGCATCGTGCCACGGACCGACAACAGCCCGCGGTCCACCCGGTCCCGGAGCAGATCGGCAGCACCCGGTTCGAGCGGGGCGTGTTGTTCGAGCGCGCTCCCCCGCAACGACCGATTGGCCGAGACCCCCCGATGACGCGCCCGGAGTCGAGCAGCGAGAACCCGCTGGCGAACGCTGGCAGTCGACTCGGCTCCGGCGGGACCGGCGAAGAGCGTGCTCGGGTCCGGGGGGTCGAGGTGGAGACGCAGGTCGAAGCGGTCGAGGAGCGGGCCCGACATGCGCCGTGCGTAACGAGCCAGTTGCGCCGGGCTGCAGCGGCAACGCACATCGGGCGCCCATCCGCACGGGCACGGGTTGGTGGCTCCCACGAGCAGGAAGCGCGCCGGGAGCGACGCCGACACCGCCGCACGGACCACCTCGACCCGACCGGATTCGAGGGGTTGGCGGAGGGCGTCGAGGTGGGACGCCGGGAACTCGCCGAGCTCGTCGAGGAAAAGGACACCCGACGACGCCAGGCTGATCTCGCCCGGTCGCAGTTGGTTGCTCCCACCGCCGATGAGTGCCACCACGGATGCGGTGTGATGCGGCGAACGGTACGGAGGACGTCGGGGCAGGCCGCCGTGTCGTTCGGAACGACCGGCCGCTGAGTGCACCCGGGCGACCTCGAGCGCCTCGGACTCGGCGAGGTCGGGGAGGAGACCGGGGAGGCGCTCAGCGAGCATGGTCTTGCCGGCGCCGGGTGGGCCGACCATCAGCGTGTGGTGACCGCCGGCGGCCGCCACCTCCATGGCGAGTCGGCCGAGTGGATGGCCGTGGACCTCTGCGAGGTCCGGCGGAGGGCCGGCACAGCACTCCGTCGCCGGCTGATCATCGACGTCGGGCCAGGGCGAGTCGCCCCTGATGCTGTCGACGAGTTGGCGAAGCGTGACCGCTGCTCGCACCTCTGGCGCCACGAGACGCACCTCGCCGACGTTTCCGGTGGGCACCACGAGGGGACCGCCGTTGAGCACCTCGGCCAGCGGGAGAGCGCCTCGAACCGGCCGGACCCGGCCGTCGAGGCCGAGCTCACCGAGGAACGCCGCCCCCTGCAGCAGGTGAGGATCGAGTTGGTCGCTCGCAGCGAGGATCGCCAGGGCCACGGCGACGTCGAGGACGGGCCCGGTCTTCTTGAGGTTGGTCGGTGCGAGGTTGACCGTGATCCGGTTGGGCGGAAACGTGAAGGAGGAGCTCAACACAGCGGCCCGCACCCGGTCCCGGGCCTCACGGCAGGAGGCGTCGGGGAGGCCCACCAGCGTGAAGCTGGGGAGGCCAGCGGACACGTGCACCTCCACGCCCACTCGGTGGCCGTCGATCCCGATCAGGACTGCTGAGGTGACGGTAGCGAGCACGTGCGCCTCCGGTCGCCGTGTCCAGTTGCACGACGGCGGGCGTCGTGGCGGGACAGGGGTGTGGGCAGCGGTGCTGCGAGTGGCCGGATGCCGACGGCGAAACGTAGCGACTGCGTGTGACAGCGGGGGGCTGTCGGAGCGGGTCGTGGGGCCCGGTGCATCGGGAACGTACGCTGAGGGTCCCGTAGAGCACACGACCCGGAGCGAACGCCGTGGGACTCGACCCGACACGACCGAGACGGACCAACCGGTGGGACGTCCTCATGGTGGTCGGCGCACTCGCAGCGACCGCGGCGGTCGTCCTGTGGGCTGTGCTGGCCTGATTCGACCGGATCGACGACACGCAGCGTGGAACGCGACTACACGGCCAGCGCCGACTGCGACGTTCGTTTCGTTCAGCCCTACGAGGCCACCAAGTTCTACATCTGTCCGGGCTGCAACCGAGACATCCCCCCCGGGACCCACCACGTCGTGGCGGTCCCCCACGACGCACCGGACCTCCGGCGTCATTGGCACCGGGGATGTTGGGACCGTCGGGCCACACGGGCGCCACGGCGCTAGGAGGTCCGAGGAGTGTCACCACCCGACGACGGGAGGCGCCACGAAGGTGACGGCCACCCGATCGAGTCCTCGAAAGAGGAATTCACGCCGCCCGCAACGATCACGTGCGTCGATTGCGGCGGCACGGCACACCTGATCTCGCCACCGCGCCCCGACCACGACGCCGTCACCGGCTACAGCCTCGGGGACATCCTCGCCTATCGCTGCGCCGACTGCCTCGACCGGTGGGACCTCGAGTTCGACTGACCTCGGATCAACAGGCGTTCTCGATCACCTCGACCCGGTTGTTGACCACCGCAGCGACATCGATGCGCACCTCGGCGGGCCGCATCGACGACGCCTCGAGCCAGCAGGCCGTGAGTCGACGGAGGCGTCGTTGCTTGTCGGGCCCGACCGCCTCGGCCGGATGGCCGAAGCGCATCGACGAACGGGTCTTCACCTCGCACACGACGAGCGCACCGCCACGAGCGACCACGAGGTCGATCTCGCCCAGGTCACAACGCCAGTTGCGGGCGAGCACGACGTAGTCCCGCTCGACGTACCACCGGGCCACGAGGTCCTCGCCGTGACGGCCCAGTCGATGCGGATCGTAGGACGACTCGCCCACCGGACCTCCTCTGCTCCGCCCGGCTCGGCGGCCGACGGCGTTGTGGGACGCCGCAGGGAGGCGTCCCTGCCATCGTTGGTGCTGCAGTCGCTCCGGGCGGCTCCGCTGGCGGAGCCCCGGTGCGGAATCGCTACGGGATCAGGCCCGCTTCTCCTTGACCTTGGCGGCCTTCCCGACCCGATCACGGAGGTAGTAGAGCTTGGCCCGACGGACCTCACCGCGGGTCACGACCTCGATGCGGTCGACGATCGGCGAGTGCACCGGGAAGGTGCGCTCGACGCCCACGCCGTAGGAGAGCTTGCGCACCGTGAACGTCTCCTGCAGTCCGCCTCCCTGCCGGGCGATCACGACACCGTGGAAGATCTGGACGCGTTCCTTGTTACCCTCCACGACCTTGACGTGGACCTTGAGGGTGTCGCCGGGTTCGAACTGCGGCACGTCAGCCTTGAGGCTGCTCTCATCGATCAGGTCGGTCGGCTTCATGGGAGGCTCCAGAGATGCAGGATCCGAGGCACCGGTTGGGAACTGCGGGCATCGGCACGGACCCGACACAGTACCGGAGGAGCACTCGTCGCCCGCAACCCGCTACCGGGTCGCAGCACCCACCAGTCAGTGGCGAGTCGGATCCGCATCGGCGGGATCCGTCCGATCGGCGGACTCTGCCTGCAGCAGCGCCTCCTCCTCCGGAGTCAGCCCTCCACGCGCCTCGATCAGGTCCGGACGCCGCTCGATGGTCCGTCGGAGCGACTCGAGCCGACGCCACCGTTCGATCCGGCCGTGGTCACCGGAGCGCAGCACCTCTGGAACCGGCCACCCCCGGAACTCAGCAGGTCGAGTGAACTGCGGATACTCGAGCAACCCGTCCGCAAAGCTCTCCTCCGAGCCCGAGGTGTGGTTGCCCATCACTCCCGGCAGGAGTCGGGTGACCGCCTCGATCACGACGAGCGCCGCCACCTCACCGCCGGCGAGTACCACGTCGGCGACTGAGAGTTCCTCGTCGACGACGTGCGTCATGATCCGCTCGTCGATCCCCTCGTAGCGTCCGCACAACAAGGTGAATCCATCGAGCTCGGACAGGGCGACGGCACGAACCTGATCGAACCGGCGGCCGGCTGCACCCAGGGCGATGATCGGTCGCGGCGGGTCGACGTGCTCGATCGTCGCCACGATCGGCTCCGGGCGGAGGACCATGCCGGCTCCCCCACCGAACGGGGCGTCGTCGACCGTGCGGTGCAGGTCGGTCGTGACGTCACGGAGGTCGTGGACCAGCAGGTCCACGGTCCCGCTCGCAACGGCCCTTCCGAGCAGGCTGTGGCCGGCGAAATCCGTGATGAGCTCGGGGAAGATGGTGAGGACGTCGATGCGCACGCTCACCCTCCCGACTCGAACAGTTCGAACAGCCCGTCTGGCACCTCGACGACCAACCGTCCGTCGGTCGGCCCGTCCACGATGAACACCACCGGGATCAGCGCCCCGGAGTCGAGCACGAGCAGGTCGGCGGCGGGATTGTCCTGAACGGAGTCGACCACTCCCCGCTCGATGCCGTCGACCGTGCTGACGACGGCACCCACGAGATCATGGACCCACAGCACGCCGTCGACCTCGAGCGGCTCGGCGAACAGCGACCGGCCTCGCAGATCCTCAACCGCCTCCCGCGAGTTCCGTCCATCGAACGCGACGATCCACCGGCCGCTGTGGGGCCGGGCCGTGCGCACGCACAACTCCACGGATCCCGGTTCGTCCGGATCGGATCCGCCGACAGGCGGAGCGAGCAGCACGGACCCGGACTGGACCCGTTCGGTGCGGTCCGAGGAGAGAACGACGATCACTTCGCCACGCAGGCCGTGGATCTTGGCGATCCGGCCGACCTCGAGCACCGCAGTCAGTCGATGAACTCGATGTCGATGTCGATTCCGTCGCGGGCGGCGGCGGCCCGCGTCACGGTCCTGATCGCATTGGCCATCCGGCCGCGCTTGCCGATGATCCGGCCCATGTCGCCGTCGGTCACGTACAAGTTGAGCTGTGGCCGACTCGAGCCGTCCACGACCTCGACCCGGACGCCGTCTGGATCGTCGACGAGGGATCGGGCGAGGTGCTCGAGCACTGCCACTGCGTGGGTCGGACCGTCGGGGTTGGCGTCGTCGCTCACGATACGAACCTCACTTCTGGTTCTTGGAGGACTGGAACTCGTCCCAGGTGCCGGTGATCTTGAGCAGTTTCTCGACCCGCTCGGTGGGCTGGGCGCCGTGGCGGAGCCAGTGCAGCGCCCGCTCGTCATCGATTCGGATCACCGAGGGGTCCGGACGGGGGTCGTAGGTACCGACGATCTCGAGGAACCGACCATCACGCGGTGACCGGGCGTCGGCGGCGACGATCCGGTAGGTCGGCTGCTTCTTCTTGCCCATCCGCATGAGGCGGAGCTTCACGGCCACGTTGTGTTGTCCTGTTCAGTCGCTGGTTCGGTCGGTCGGGTTCGGTGTGTCAGGTTCGGTGTGTCGAGTTCGGCGGTTCCAGCCGGCCTCGACGCCAGCCGGTGCTCGCGCCACGGCGAGTCACTGGTCGATGCGAGCGGCCCTCCATGATGGTCGCCGCCACCCGGCGAGGCAAACCACGCAGGCGACAACCGGGGTGAGTGCACCGATCAGCCTCGTTCGCAGAGCGTGATCAGGGAGCGCTCAGGGATCCGGGACGCCCAGACCCGACCGGCCACCTCCGGAGAGCGGACCGGGCAACTGGGCCTCCATCTCCTCGATCGACGGCAGCGTGAACACGGGCTTCCTGGCGGGCGGCTGACCCTTGGCGGTGACACGGCCACCCTTCTTGGCCTTCTTGTTGCGGCCCTTCTTGTTGCGCTTGGGGCCGCCACCCATCTGCTGCATCATCTGCCGCATCTGCTTGAACTGGGTGATGAGTTGGGACACGTCGGACGACGAGGTGCCCGACCCCTTGGCGATCCTGGTGCGACGTGACTGGTCGATCAGGTCCGGATCGGTCCGTTCGCCGGGGGTCATGGACCGGATGATCGCCTCGATGCGAGCGATCTGGTGATCCTCGATCTCGACGTCACGCACCTCCTTGGGGATTCCGGGCATCATGCCCATCAGGCCAGAGATGGGTCCCATCTTCTTGATGGCCTGCATCTGATCGAGAAAGTCCTCGAACGTGAACGTGCCGTCGAGCAGCCGAGCGGCCGCCTCCTCCGCCTGTTCCTGCTCGAAGGCGGTCTCGGCCTTCTCGATGAGCGTCGCTAGATCGCCCTCGCCGAGGATTCGACCGGCGAGACGGTCGGGGTGGAACAGGTCGAAGTCCTCGAGCTTCTCGCCCGTGGACGCAAACGCAATCGGTCGACCGACGATCTCCTTGACCGACAGCGCCGCACCGCCGCGGGCGTCGCCGTCAAGCTTGGTGAGGATCACCCCGTCGAGCTTGAGCGTGGCGTGGAAGTTCTCTGCCACCGTCACGGCGTCCTGGCCGGTCATGGCATCCACGACGAGGAACGTGTAGTCGGGCTGCACGGCTTCGGAGATGAGCCGGACCTGCTCCATCAACTCCACATCGATGGCCAGACGCCCGGCAGTGTCGACGATCACGACGTCGCGACCACGTCGTCGAGCCTCGGCGACGGCCCCGGCAGCCACCTCGACGGGATCGCCGGTCCCCGAGGCGACCACATCGTCGGGGGCGGAGAAGACCGGCACATCGATCTGAGCCGCCAGCGTCTGAAGCTGCTGCACAGCAGCCGGACGCTGCAGGTCGGCACCCACCAGGATCGGGTTGCGGCCCTGGCTGCGGAACCAACGGGCGAGCTTCGCCGAGTTGGTCGTCTTGCCCGATCCTTGGAGGCCCGCCATCAACACGACCGTCGGCGGCTTGGACGCGTAGGTGATCCGCAGGGTCTCGCCACCGAGCGTCTCGGTCAGCTCCTCCAGCACGATCTTCTTGACCTGAAGGGCCGGGTTGAGCGCAGCAGACAGATCGGCGCCCACCGCTCGTTCACGGATCCGCTCCTGCAGCGACTTGGCCACGGCGAGGTTGACGTCGGCCTCGAGCAGGGCGAGCCGGATCTCCCGCAGGACCTCGTCGACGTCTTCTGCGGAGAGCCGGCCCTTGCCCCTGAGCCGGGTGAAGATCCCCTCGAAACGATCGGTGAGCGACTCGAACATGTCGTGGGGAGGCTACCGGTCGCGCCGCCCGGCCACCGCAGCGGGAGCGGCGCTACGTTCCTGCCCGTGCTGATCGAGCTGTTCTCCGATGTGGTCTGTCCGTGGTGCTACCTCGGAGCCCGGCGTCTCAGGTCGGCACTCGAGGAACTGGATCGATCCGGGGTCCTCGACCCGGACGACATCGAGGTCCGTTGGCGGGCCTTCCAGCTCGACCCCGCAGCACCCGGTGACCCGCAGGACCTCAGGTCGTCGGTGGACAAGAGGTACGGCCCCGGTTCGTTCGACGCCATGACCGCCCGGCTCGTCCCGCTCGGGGTCGAGGCGGGCATCGACTACCGGTTCGACCTGGCCCAGCGGGTCAACACGCTGGCGGCCCATCGGCTGATCGAGTGGGCCCACAGTCAGCCCGCAGGCCAGCACGCTCTGGTCGAGGCACTCTTCGCCGCCTACTTCACCAACGGTGAGGACGTCTCGGACCCCACGACGCTCGTCGGACTCGCTGATGGAGCCGGACTCGACGCCGGCGCCGCTGCGGCGGTCCTCGAGAGCGACTCGCTGATCGAGCAGGTCCAACAGGATCGGACCCGGGCCGAGCAGTTCGACATCACCGGGGTCCCGGCGTTCCTGATCGACCAACGGGCACTCATCCCCGGAGCCCAGGACGTCGAGACGCTGGTCAGTCTGCTCGCCCGGATCGCCGGGCGTTCCCACTAACGCCCACCGGAGTGACCGGCGACCGAGCGCCGGGGCGATCCGAGCAATCGATCAGTCCCGATCGAAAAGGGCGTCGACGAACTCGTCGGCGTCGAAATCGACGAGGTCGGCGGCGCCCTCGCCCAAGCCGACGAGCTTGACCGGGATCTCCAACTCCGAACGTATGGCGAAGACGATCCCACCCTTGGCGGACCCGTCGAGCTTCGTGAGCACCACACCGGTCACATCGGTCGCCTCGGTGAACTGACGGGCCTGCTGCAGGCCGTTCTGGCCGGTGGTCGCATCGAGCACGAGGAGCACCTCGGTGACGGTCCCGTCGCCTCTGTCGGCCACCCGACGCACCTTGCTCAACTCGTCCATCAGGTTGCTCTTGGTGTGGAGACGCCCGGCGGTGTCGGCCAGGACGACATCAGCGCCTCGGGCGGAGGCGGCGGCCACGGCGTCGAAGATCACCGCCGACGGATCTCCCCCCTCCTCGCCGCGCACGAGTTGGGCCCCGCAGCGATCCGCCCAGGTTCCCAACTGCTCGGCGGCGGCCGCCCGGAACGTGTCGCCGGCGGCCATCACGACGCTCGAACCCTCATCGGCAAGACGCCGACCGACCTTTCCGATGGTCGTGGTCTTGCCCACCCCGTTGACACCCACGAACAACCAGATCGTTGGCGATTCCTCGGCCCGGGTCAGCGCCACGGGTCCAGCGAGCTGGCGCTTCATCTGATCCTTGACGGCCTCCACGAGCGCTTCAGGAGTAGTGATTCCCTGCTCCTTGACGCTGACCCGGACGGCATCGAGGAGCTCGGAGGTCGAACCGGCACCCACATCAGCGAGCAGGAGCGCCTCCTCGAGTTCGTCCCAGGTCTCCTGGTCGATCGTCGAGCGCGACAGGATCGATCCGACGTATCCGCTCACAGCTCCCCGGGCCTTGGCCAGCCGCTCCCGGAACGACGGACGAACGAGCTCCTCGACGCCCCCGTGGGCGGCTTCCCACTCGGCCTCGGCCGCCTCCGCTGCGGCGATGTTGGCCGCAGCCTCCTCCTCGGTCAGCGGGGGCCCGACGATGTCGACCGACGTGCCGAGTACCGGACCGACGGTCTCGGTGACCTGGATCTCCGGTTCGAGAAGGTCCTCGGGCCCGGTCTGCTCGCCCTGGAGTTCCCGGGGCTCGACAGCGCCGTCGAGGTCCCCTGCGACCTCCTCGAGCAGGTCGCCGCCGAGAGCGTGCCGCTCGAGTGAGTCGACCTCGGCGGATCGACGACGGCCGACCAGCGTGAACGCTGCGACCACGACGAGGACGATGACGACGAGCGGGACGATGACGAGCAGGATCTCCATGAGGTGGCCGAGACTACCGGTCCGTCACCGCAGGCCGCCGACGACGACCGGGCGAGGCCATCCTGAAGCACCGATCAGGCGGGTCACCGAGCTGCGTCATCGTTTCCGGCCGCACCACGTAGCGTGTCGGTGCCGACAGCAGCCCGAGCCGGCAGCCGACCGCAGGACACGACAACGACGAGACGTCGCCGAACCGGCCCGACCGCCCGACGGCACGACCCAGATCGATTCCAGGAAACGACAGGAAGCGAAGCGACATGGAGGAACCGGTGGAGCAGACGATCGACACTGCGGACGCAGCGGCCACCGTTCAGCAGCTGGTGTTCGAGATGAAGAAGGTCATCGTGGGCCAGGACCGCGGGATCGAGCGGATGGTGGCGTGCCTGCTGGCCAACGGCCACTGTCTGCTCGAGTCGGTACCGGGTCTGGCCAAGACACTCTCGGTCGAGACCCTCGCCACCGCCAGCGGCGGCACCTTCTCGCGGATCCAGTTCACGCCGGACCTCCTCCCGGCCGATGTGGTCGGAACCCGGATCTACCGAGCCTCCAGTGAGACCTTCGACATCGAACTCGGGCCGGTCTTCGCCAACTTCGTCCTGGCCGATGAGATCAACCGGGCGCCCGCCAAGGTCCAGTCGGCGCTGCTCGAGGCCATGGCGGAGCGTCAGGTGACGATCGCCGGCATCCGCCACGAACTCGACTCGCCGTTCCTCGTGCTGGCCACCCAGAACCCCATCGAATCCGAGGGTGTCTACCCGCTGCCCGAAGCCCAACGCGATCGGTTCCTCATGAAGATCGTGCTCGGCTATCCGAGCCCCGCCGAGGAGGTCGAGATCGTCCAGCGGATGGGCACCTCCCCGCCACAGGCGCAACAGGTTCTGGATCTGTCGCACATCCGGGCGCTACAGCAGGCTGCCGAGGCCGTCTTCGTCGACCGTGGAGTCCTCGAGTACGCAGTCAATCTGGTCCTGTGCACCCGGACCCCGGAGAACTTCGGCCTTTCGGAACTGCGGACCTTCATCGAGCTCGGTGCGAGCCCTCGGGCGTCGATCGGTCTCATCCGTGCCGGGCGGGCGCTGGCGCTGGTCCGAGGGCGGACGTACCTCACACCGCAGGACATCTTCGATGTGGCGCCGGAGATCCTGCGCCACCGGCTGCTGCTGTCGTACGAGGCGCTCGCACAGGACGTCGACACCGAGCAGATCCTGACCCGGGTCCTCTCGACCGTGCCGGCGCCGCGGATCGGTGAGCCCGCAGAGGTCGTCCCGGCAGCGGCGGGCTCATGGCCCTCCACGTTCGACCCCACGGCTCCCGACCCCGCCCCGACCGGCGATGGCGCCGCATGGGGGTACCCGGCCCAGTGAGTGGCCTGTCCTCCACGCTCGGCCTGGTCGGGGATCGCCCGGCCGAAGAGGTGCTGCGGCGTCTGACGCTCGACGTGACGCGCCGCCTCGACGGGATGCTCCACGGCGACTTCGAGGGGATCGTGCCCGGCCGCGGGAGCGAACTCGGAGAGACCCGGCCGTACCACCCCGGCGACGACGTGCGTCGGATCGACTGGAACGTGACGGCCCGGATGCAGGACACCTACATCCGCGAGACCATCGCCGACCGGGAGCTGACGACGTGGATCGTGGTTGATCGATCCTCGAGTCTCGACTTCGGCACGACGGTCTGTGAGAAGCGCGATCTGGCGATCGCTGCGTGTGCCGGCGTCGGACTGATGACGGCCCGTGGCGGCAACCGGATCGGAGCGTTGATTCTGCGTGGGACTTCCTCCGAGACCGTGCCACCCCGACAGGGCCGCAAACACCTCCTCGGGATGCTCTCACGCATCTGGCACACACCCCGGGCCGACGACTCCGGTCCCGCCGACCTCGACCTCGCTCTGCGGCGCCTCGGCGCCGTGGCGCCACGTCGCGGCCTGGTCGTGGTCGTGTCCGACTTCAAGGGTCACCCTGACCGCTGGCAGACGGCGCTCGGGACGGTCGCACTCCGACACAGCGCCTTGTGCATCTCACTGGTCGATCCTCGTGAGCTCGAGCTCCCGCCGGTCGGGCTCGTGCAGTTCGTGGATCCCTCGACCGGCGCCACCCGTGAGGTCAACACCGACTCGAGCGAGGTGCGAGCTGCGTTCGGCCGAATGGCCGCTGACCACCAGGCGGCCGTCGCTCGTGCCGCCCGGGGAGCCGGGGCCGACCACCTCGTCCTGCGGACCGATGGCGACTGGCTGATGGACTTGGCCCGACACGTCGGTGATCGGCGTCGACGAGCTGAGACGGTTGCGGTGAGGAGCCCAAGATGAAGGAACCCGAATGACCGGATGGTTCGCCGAGCCCACCCGCCTGTGGCTGTTCGTGGTGGTCGTTGCGCTGGTTGTGCTGTACGTGGCGGTGCAGTTCACCCGGCCACGGTTCACCGTTCGCTTCACGAGCCTCGACATGCTCGATCAGGTCGCCCCGAAGCGCCCGGGCTGGCGTCGCCACCTCATCGCTGCGGGGTTCGTCCTGGCACTCGTGAGCCTGGTCGTTGCGTTCGCCCAGCCCGTGGCGATCGAGCGGATCCCACGGGACCGAACCACGATCATCCTCGCCATCGACACGTCGCTGTCCATGGCGGCCACCGATGTGGAACCGAACCGCCTCGAGGCCGCACAGACAGCGGCGAAGGAGTTCGTCGACCAGCTCCCCGAGAACCTCAACGTCGGACTGATCGGCTTCGCCGGGAGCGCCCAGCTCCTCGTGCCCCCCACCCAGGACCACGAACAGGTGAAGTTCGCCATCGACAACCTCGAACTCCAGAAGTCCACGGCCATCGGCGACGCCGTTGCCCTCTCCCTCGATGTGGTCGAGAACCAGTCGATCGGGGTGGAGGACGGCGCCGTCCCCGACGCGGCCGTCGTGTTGATCTCCGACGGCGAGACGACCGTGGGACTACCGACCGCCGACGCCATCCCGCTGGCCAACGACGCCGGGGTGGCCATCACGACGATTGCGTACGGCACACCGGACGGCGAGATCACCGTCGATCAGGACGGTAACGGTGTCGGCCAGCGGACAAAGGTTCCCGTCAACGTGGAGGAACTCCGCTCCCTCGCCGAGGGGACCGGCGGCGTGGCCTACACCGCAGAGTCTGCGACCGACCTGCAGTCGGTGTACTCCGAACTCGGCTCGACGGTCGGCTTCGACGAGGAGGAGACCGACGTGTCGTACCGGTTCGTCGGAGTGGGCCTCCTCCTGCTGATGATTGCCGGCGGCCTCTCGCTCCGCTGGTTCAGCCGGCTCCCCTGACGTCGGCCCCGCTGCCGGACCGACACCGCAGCGCTCGGGTCACTCGAGGACGGACGCAGCACGCTCGGAGATCACCTTGGTGGAACCTCCAGGCTCCATGGTGACGCCGTAGAGGATGTCGGCGGCCTCCATCGTGCGCTTCTGGTGGCTCACGATGATGAGCTGAGCGGTGTCACGGAACTCTGCAACCAGATCGAGGAACCGGTGCAGGTTGACGTCGTCGAGGGCGGCCTCGACCTCGTCCATCACGTAGAACGGCGACGGCCGAGACCGGAACACGGCGAAGAGGTAGGCCAGCGCCGTCAGTGAACGCTCGCCGCCGGACAGCAACGACAGCTTCCGGACGTTCTTACCGGACGGTCGAGCTTCGAGCTCGATCCCGGTCTCGAGTAGGTCATCCGGAGTCGTCAGGCTGAGCCGGCCCTGTCCTCCCGGGAACAGCGCCTCGAACAACCGGCTGAAGTTCTCGCTCACGTCGGCGTACGCCGACGCGAACACCGACACGATCTCCTCGTCGATCGCCTTGATCACCTTGGTCAACTCCCGACGCGACTGACGGATGTCGTCGAGCTGGCTGACGTAGAGGTCGTGTCGCTCGCTGAGCTCGGTGAACTCAGCGAGGGCCAGCGGATTGATCGGGCCCATGATCCGCAGCTCACGCTCGAGCTCACGGATCCGGGCGGGTGCGGTCACCCCGTCGGGCAACGGCGGACACTCGGTAGCAGCGGCGGTGTCGGGCCCGCAGTCGTGGTCCAGACGCAACGTCTCGGTCAGCGTCTCGAGTCGGAGGCGGGTCTCGGTCTCGGCCAACTCCGATTGTTGGAGCTCCGTCCGAGCTGTTTCGAGAGCGCCCTCGGCAGCGGAACGCTGCGCCCGCAGCCCCTCGAGCAACTCCGTTGCCGCTCGGGCCGCCTCGGATTGGACCCGCCGCTCATCACGGAGCGCCCCGAGCCGATCGTCGATGGTCGAACTCATGCGGCCCACTGCGTCGGCGAGCACACCGAGCGCACTGCGGCGGGTCTCGAGTTCGAGGTGCTTGGACGCCTCGCTGCGCTGTTGGAACTCGAGTCGGGAGAGCCGTTCACCCACCTGCGCCAGCCGCTGTTCGACGTACCGGCGTCGCTCGTCGAGCGCAGCCGTCCTCACCTCGAGGTCGGTTCGTCGAGCGGCGATCGTCGCTGCCGATGTCTCGATCTGATCCCGGGCGGCTGTCAACCGGAGCGCTCGGGCATCCACCTCCGCCTCGGCGCGCTCGACCTCGGGCACACGGTCCTGCAACTCGGCGAGCCTCGCTGCCTCGCCCTGTGTTCGTTCGACGAGTTCGGCGATGTGCGCGTCGAGCGACCGGAGCTCATCGGTGAGTTCGATCCGATCGTGTTCGATCCGCTCGAGCCGCTCGGCCAACTCGCGGATGCTCAGGCGGTTGGCATCGAGTGAACGCTCCGCAGCCACGGCCGCCGACCGGGCCCGATCGAGGAGCGTCCGGGCATCATCGAGCCGGACACGAGCGGCGTCCCGAGCCGATGCCGTGGCGTCCACTCGCAGGGCCGCCTCGTCGAGCGCCGCACCTGTGGCGCCGGCGCCGGCGGCGCGGAGTCGCCAACCAGTCGATCCGTAACGGCCGCCGTGTGACGTGACGACGATCGCCGAGGGATCGCGGAGCGACGCATCGACCGCAGCCTCCCAGGTTCCGTCGACCCGGACGGCCCGCTCGAGCAGGACGTCGAGCAACGCGCTGACCCCGGCGGCGGCGGACCCGGCCCGCGCCGAGGGGCGGACGTGGGGCCGGACCGGCTCCCCGAAGGCCGGGCCCGAGATCGGTGAGCCGATGGACGCGACCGAACCGAGTGCGATCACCGCTCCGACGTGGTCGCCGTCGACCAACGAACGCAGTCCCCGTCGAGCTGCGGCGACATCGGCGACGACGACGGCACCGAGCGCCTCACTCGCCGCTGCTTCGAAGGCGTCGACCCATCCGTCGTCGACCTTGACGAGCTCGGCGAGGGTCCCGAGCGTGCCATCGAGCCCGCTGAGACGACTCGCCCCGGATCGGTCACGGGCCTCGTCGAGGGCGAGTGCGAGTGCCTCCACCCGGGCGGTCCACGCCGAGTGCTCCACCTCGGCATCGGTGGCCGCCGAGGAGGCCGAGCTCAGCTCGCTCTCGGCGTCCTCGTGAGAACGCAGCGTCGTCCGGGCCTCCGCCTGCAGCGCTGGCGTCGCCGCCGTGGCGGCCGACATCGCCGTGGTCAGCTCCTCGTGTTCGAGGCCCAGCCGCTCGAGCCGGGTCCCGATCACACCCCGGCGGTGGCCGAGTCGCTCCTCGTCGACCCGGGCCCGCTCCCCCGCTGTGGTGAGTGCGGCGATCTCGCCCCTGAGCGCAGCTCCCTCGCCGCTCGGCACCACGACGCCGTCACCCCACTCCAACTCGAACGCCGTCCGCAGTTCGGCCAGAGCGGCCTCGTCGCGCAGGAGTTCGTCGGATTCCGCCTCGAGCACGTGACGGTCGGCGCCGACCTGCTCCGCTGAGGACTCCAACTCGCCACGTTCAGCCTCCAGGGACGTCACCACCGCAGCATCGATCGCAGCGGAAATCTCCCGATCCACTCCGGCGAGCCGCTCGACGAGCAGCGCAGCGATGCCTCGAGTCCGCTCACGCAGCCGCTCGAACCGGACGAGCAGATCCGAGAGGTCCCGGCCTCCGAGCGCTGCGAGGTCGGCCTCGCCGGCGGTGATTCGGGCGTCGAGCGTCCCGAGACCGGCACGGAGCCGATCGCCCTCGTTGCGCAACTGGCCCTCGAGCAGGGCCGACCGCTCGAGGGCTCGACGGAGTCGATCCACCTCTCGTCCAGCCACGAACAGGCGCAACCCCGTCAGCTCGGCCACGAGGTCGCCGTGCCGGCGTGCGGCCTCGGCCTGGCGCTCGAGTGGACGGAGCTGTCGGCGCACCTCTCGAAGCAGGTCCTGGACCCGAGTGAGGTGATCGTCGGTCTCAGCGAGTCGTCGCTGCGACCGCTCCTTGCGACGGCGGTACTTGAGGACCCCGGCCGCCTCCTCGATGATCAACCGTCGGTCCTCGGGCCGTGAGTTCAACACGGCGTCGATGTTCCCCTGGGAGATGATCACGTGCTGCTGACGTCCGACACCGGTGTCGGAGAGCAGGTCGGTGATGTCGAGCAGGCGACATGGAACACCGTTGATGGCGTACTCCGAGTCGCCCGAGCGGAACAGGAGCCTGGAGATGGTCACCTCGGTGAAGTCGATGGGGAGGAGACCAGCGGAGTTGTCGATCGTGATCGCCACCTCGGCGCGGCCCAACGCTGGGCGGTTTCCCGAGCCGGCGAAGATCACGTCGTCCATCTTCTGTGAACGCACCGTCGACGGGGCCTGCGCACCGAGCACCCAGCCAATGGCGTCAACGACGTTGGACTTGCCGGAGCCGTTCGGCCCGACGACAACGGTCACCCCCGGTTCGAGTGCGATCGTCGCCGCATCGGCGAATGACTTGAACCCCTTGATCTGCAGTGTCTTGAGGAACACCCTGCTCCCTCGCCGGCCGGGTTGCAGGCGAACACGATCACCGTGCGCTGCGCAGCTCCCCAGCCGTTCGTCTCATGTGGTGTGCAGGACCACGGCGGCCCTGCGATCGAACTCCTGTCCTACACCTGCGTCTGTTCGCAGTAGTAGGTGTAGCCGCTCCCGTACCTCACCTTGACGATGGGGCCCCGAGCCCGGGGGCTCATCTGGCCGTCACGCTTGTAGACGGCGAGGTGCTCGCTGAAGGATCCCGTCGAACCATCGAGGCCGACCCAGCCGTCCGGTGGGACCGAGGTGCCTCCGTACTTCACGGCGTCGTGAACTGTCTCGACCACCGCCCGGTACAGCCGCCGGATCTCCTGAGTGTTCAGGCCTGACGCAATGCGGTCGTAACGCAGCCCGGCATGGAACAGGATCTCGTCGGAGTAGATCGGGCCGATCCCCACGAGGAACGAGGAGTCGGTCAACACGGTCTTGAGACGGTCCTCTCTCCGCAGGAGTCGCTCGCCGAATGTGGTCCACGAGATGGGCTCGTCAGCCGGATCGAGTCCGAGCGAAGCGAACTCCGGGCGACGCTCCGGGATCTCCTCGGATGCGAGGAGTTCGACAGCGCCCTCACGCTTGGGGTCGATCAGCCGCAGCTGCGGCCCCTGGGTGAAGCTCACGACCAGCGCCGTGCCCTTGATCGTCGGCTCCTTGGTGGCCTGCCGGCGAAGCCGGGTGTTGGGACCGAGGTCGACGAGCACCTCGTGGGAGCCGTCGACGCCGATGCACAGCGTGGTTCCTCGTCGGCGGGCTCCGGTGAACTTGGTCCCGATGAGCGCAGTGGCGAACGCCTTCTTGGTGGGATGCTTCACCAGACCGGCTCCGGGGACGTCGACGGCCTTGACCTTCCGGCCGCTCACCTCCCGATCGAGGTCCCGGCGGAGGATCTCGATCTCAGGTAGTTCAGGCATGTGGTCCTCCGGGCTGGGCGTGGTCCTCCGGGCTGGGCGTGGTCGACCGGGTGGCACCGAGCGGGCCGGACCCGGTTTGGTCATCGGACGCTTCACCTCGGGCGAGCAGCGCCGCAGCGGCGTTGCGGGCGGCGGCCTGCTCCGCTTCCTTCTTGGTTCGGCCACGACCACAACC
>Ga0194129_10001762_pt1 | contig 34242 bp, 28 predicted proteins | sample TA2KigCa35mmetaG_FD_150862 | JGI IMG/M metagenome (GOLD analysis project Ga0194129, IMG submission 150862) | Freshwater microbial communities from Lake Tanganyika, Tanzania - TA2015038 Kigoma Deep Cast 35m | ecosystem: Environmental > Aquatic > Freshwater > Lake | place: Tanzania: Lake...
GACAGTCGGCGCGGCCTGGCAGAAGCTAGTTCCACGACGCGACCGCTCACGCGCCGCGAACGAAATCGGACGGCGTGGTCGCCAGGGCGGCGCTTCCGCTCGTCACCGGGCCTTGCGACAGCTCCTGGGGTCGATCGTAGCCGCGAGGCCGCATGACGATGCTGAGCGCCAAGGTGAAGAGCAGCAGGAGCAACACGAAGGCGATGGCGACCCCGAACCGACGGCGCCCGGCCTTGGCGATCGGCGCGGCGACCGGGAGCGGCTCGATCGACACGCTGCGCCGGTTGGCGGTGTAACGCGCGAGCACCTCATCGGGGTTCAGCCCGACGGCGGCAGCGTACGACTTCAAGAAGCCTCGGGTGAAGACCTCCCCGGGGAGGTCATCGAAGTGGTCCGCCTCGATCCGCTCGATGGAGGCGGTCGGGATTCGAGTCGCTCGCGCGAGCTCGCCCAGGCTCATGCCGCGGGCCTGGCGGGCCCGCCTGAGGTAGGTGCCGATCGTGTCCATGGGGCGTGGAGGAAGCCGAGGCACCTTGGTACCTGGGCACCGAGGTTGGTCGACTTTGGGACCTCGGGTTAACCATCCATCGGCAGGGACGGCAACCCCAAATCCGCCTCGCGAGGTCAAGTTTGCGGCGAGCGACAGGTAAATTCGGACACTTAGAAGCCTCGCAAGGTCATCTCGGCGGCCCGCTCGGCGCTGCCACGCCCATCAAGGCGCGGGCGGGGCCGTCGGCGCGACGCCCAGGGACCGCAGGACGGCGCCGCACTCGCGCCCGGCGGCGGACGTCGGCGCGAGCTCCTGGCAGCGGGTGAGGTCCGACCGCGCGGGTACGCCCTCGCCGAGCGCCAGCGCTACCCGCCCGCGACCGAGGTAAGCCTCCTGAAGACGCTGGCAGCTCCCCTCCTCGATCGAGACCGCCCGGCCGTAGGCCTGCCGGGCCGCGATTAGCTCCTTCTGCTTCTCGAGCGCGCGTCCGAGCCGGAAATGCCCGACGCAGAACAGAGGCTGGGCGGCGACCGAGCGCTGCAGCGCCGTGACGGCCTCGGGGAGCCGACCGGCCTCGAGGTAGGCCCAGCCGAGGTTTCCCCAGGCCTTCTCCGGCGACCGATAGAGCATGTCCTGGGCGAGCGGCTCGAGGACCTCGACGGCCGCCTTGGCTTGCCCTTCGTGAATCAGGACGACGCCCAGCGTATTGCGCGCGTCGCGCATCTGCGGGTCGAGCTCGAGCGCGCGACGGGCGTACTGCTCGGCCTCCGAGTAGCGGCAGTCCGGCGAAGCCGCGTCGTCCGCGCAGAACACGAGCATGACGAGGGCCCCGAGGTAGGCCGCGTCGGCGTTCTGGTCGTCGAACTGCAGCGCCGTCTTGGTGTGGGCCAGGGCCTCCCGCATGCTGCTGCGCTTGAATGCGTCGAGGGCGAGCTCGTACTCGGCCTGGCCGCGCTTCTGCGCCTCGGGGTCGGCTTCCCGCGGGAAGCACCCGAGCGTCGGCCCGCCGAAGAGACAGCCTAAGAGGAGCATGGGCGCCGGGCGCATCCGCGGCTCATGCCGAGCCGCTCGCACGAGGGCCAAGTTCTCCGCGAGAGGTCCGCGGATCAGGCGAGCACCCTCAGGGACCCGCGCACGATTCCGTAGCCGCCCTCGGCTCCGAGATCGCGATAGACCTGCCGCGGCGGGAGCTCTCCCGAGAGCAGGCGACGATACCCGGCGACGATGCGCGCGACCTGCTCCGGGGCCTCACGGACGAGCTCGACGCGGACGCGCCGAACTCCGGCATCCCGGAGCGGCCCCCACAGCTCGGCGCCGCTCTGGGCGCGGGCGTGAAAGACCGTGTTGCGGCATCCGACGTCCGCCTCGACCGGATGCTCCATGCCGGCGCGATCCCGCAGCGACAGGCGGTGGCGTTCGCACGGGCGGCCGCAAGTCAGGTGGTCAGCCCCCTCCGAGAGCAGGGCGGCGATGACGCAATGTTCCATGTGAAAAAGCGCCATCGGGTGGTGCAGCACGACCTCGGCGCGGGGCCCGAGACCGCCAGCGAGCAGGCGAACGAGCTGGCTCGAGTCGAGATCGAACGCCGGCGTGAAGCCGGCAAGCCCGCGGCGGAGGACCTCGGCGGCGCTGAGGCGGTTCACGACGTTGAGGGAAAAGTCGCCGATCCGCAGCCAAGGACCCGAGGGTGAGCTTCGCAGCGCGCCGAGCCCACGGACCAGGATGCCATCGGGCTCGAGCGAGGCGAGGAAGCGGTCGATCTTCTCCTCGCCCGGCTTGCGAATGCGAGGTGGCGCAAGTCCGATCCAGCTCGCGTTCGACGCCCGAAGCGCGGCGAAGGCGCGGCCGGTGCCGGTGAGCTCGAGAAAGTCCAGGTACACCCCATCGGCCCCTGCGGCGAGGGCCGCCTGCGCCTGCGGCAGGCTGCGACACAGGACGAAGAGGCCGCCTGGTAGCTCGGGCGACGCGGTCGGCAGCGACGCGTCGACAGGGGGGCCCTCGAGAACGGCGCCGTCCGGTCGATCGGGGGCGAGCCCCGCTTCGAGCGCGGTGACGAGCGCGCGGCGGGCGCGATTCAAGGCCGAGGAGGCAATGTGGGCCCGCTCCGGCAGGTCGATGGTCAGCGAGCCCAGCTCGAACGCCGAGTCGCCGAGGCGACCGAGCTTCTCCCGGAGCGCCGACTCGCCGACGCCCTGGCCTCGCGCAACGTCGACGACCCCGTCGAGTGAGACCGAAGCCGTCGCGGCGCCGGCTCGCCCCTCGAGCACGGCTGCCCCCCCGATGCGCCCGCGAATCGTAAGGTCGAGCCGACGTCGGCCGCGCTCGGCGAGGACCCGCAGGGCGCGATCCGCGGCAGGATCGTCGGTGATAAAGACACGGCGACCGACCATCGCGCTGGAGACGGCTCGTTCGCGGCCCAACCAAAGCACGGCCTTCGAGCCGGCAGGCGCCATCGGCACGTCGCCTCCGTCGACCACCAAGGACCACACTCGCCCGCCGACCTCGCCCTCCGACGCGAGACCGCCCTCGACGAGCACACCATGGCCGCGAGCGACCGGCGCCGCGAGCGTGACCACGAGCTCTCCTCGCCGCGCCCCGATGCTGGAGACGACCCCGACCTCGACGCCGCGATGATCCGAGCCGCGCCCCTCGACGAGGCGCTGATGGTTGACGCCTGCGAGAAAGCCAGGACCGGAGCCGCGGCTGAACGTGACGAGCGCGCGACGTCGGTCTTCTTCGGTCGGCGCCGACGCTCGAGCGAAGACCGCATCGACGGCCCGACGGTAGAGCGCGGTGGTCGCGGCGACGTATTCGGGGGCCTTGAGACGCCCCTCGATCTTCAACGACGCGACGCCCAACGCGCAGAGCTGCGGGACCAGCTCGCTCGCCTCGAGATCTTGGGGTGACAACAGGTAAGCGCGGTCGCCGAGCGAGCGCTCCTCGCCGTCGACGAGGAGCTCGTAAGGGAGACGACACGACTGGGCGCACGCGCCGCGGTTCGCGCTTCGACCGCCAATCGCCTCGCTGGTGAGGCACTGCCCGGAATAGGCGATGCAGAGGGCTCCGTGGACGAAGACCTCGATCTCGACGTCGCTCTTCTTGCGGATGTCGGCGATATCCGCGAGGGACAGCTCGCGCGCGAGGATGACGCGGCGCGCGCCGAGCTCGTGAGCCAGCTCTACCGCGTCGGCGTCGGTGCAGGTCATCTGCGTCGACGCGTGCAGCGGGAGCCGAGGGGCGACGGCCTGCGCGAGCCTTGCGCAGCCGAGATCCTGAACGATCAGCGCATCGACCCCAGCCTCGTCGCAGCGACGGATCGCCCCCCTCGCGGCGTCGAGCTCGTCGTCAAAAAGGAGCGTGTTGAGGGTGACGTAACCCCGCACGCCATGGCCGTGCAAAAAGCGCATGACCTCGGCGAGCGCGTCGTCGCCGAAATTCGCCGCGCGGGCGCGCGCGTTGAACGCCTGCAGGCCAAAGTAGACCGCATCCGCGCCAGCGCGGACCGCGGCCTCGAGGCAGGCACGGTCCCCCGCCGGGGCAAGCACCTCGGGAGGACGCGCCGACGCCCCTCGCTCGCCGAGCCTGGGTGGAGCGCTCGATGCCATCACACCTCTCGCCCGTCACGGAGGAGCGGCCACACGCCCGAAATGGCGCCGAGGAGCTGCGCGATGGGCGCGTACTCGGGCGGCAAGAGTCGACCCGCGACGACGAGCGAGCCGAAGCCCGCAGGAATGGCCACCATCAAAAATGCCGTCGATGCCCGCGCGCGCCAGCGCTGGGCGAGCGCGACGGCCAGCGCCGCGTCGCGGACGTCGTCGGTGACCGTGGCGACCTCGTCGAGGCGAGCCGCCGGGTCCTCGGTCGCGCGTCCGACCCCGCCCAGGACCACCGCGACGTCCGCCGTACGGAGCGCCGCGTCGTCCTCTTTCGCGTGACCGAGCACGACCACACGCGCGCCGACGTCCCTCAGCCGCTGCACGGCGGCGCCGCGCTCGTCCTCGCGGACCTCGGCCCTGAGATGATCGATGTCAAGCGCGCGCCCAATGGCCTCGCAAGTCGCGGCGGTGTCCGGCGACATCAACACCGGTTCGATGCGCGCGTCGAGCAGGTGCTGGACCGCCGCGCGCGCGCCGGGACGGAGGCCGTCCTGCAGCGCGCACACCCCGAAAAGTCGGCCGGAGCGGGCGACGAGCAGGACGGTCCGCCCCGCAGCCTCCAGCTTGGCCATCGCGCCCTCTGCGGCCGCGACGCTGACGCGCCGCTCGACCATCAGCTCGCGCGTCCCGACGACGACGGCCTCGCCCGTCGCGCCGACGCCAGTGACGCCTCGTCCTTCATGGCTTCGGGTGTTTCGGACGAGGTCCGCGGCGAGCCCGCGCTCGCGCGCCGCCCGACGGAGGGCGAAGGCCGTGGGGGTCGACTCCGACGCGAGCGCCGACGCCGCGAGCGCAAGGACGCCATTCGCGGCCGCGCTCCGAGGCTGCGCGCCGGCCCCGCCGAACAGCTCGATCTCGACGAGCTCGGGCTCGCCGCGAAGCAGTGTCCCGCGCGCACAAAAGACGGCCGCGGTCGCGCGTCCAGCGCGGTCCCATGCGGCGGCGGTGCCGTAGAGGATGCCGCGATCGAGCGCCTCGAGGGTGCCGCGCGCGACCGTCAACCCGGGAACGACCACGAGCGCCGCGCTCGAGAGCGCCGCATGCACCGCGACGGCCACCATCACCACCTCGATGGGTTGCGCCCGGAATGCATACGCGCTCCCGGCGGCGAGGACGGCGAACAGCGGCGAGAAGCGCACGGCGAGGCGTCGGGCGCCTCGAACCACCTCGGCGTCGACCTCAGGCCGGCGCGCGGCCTCGAAGAAGCTCCGCAGCAGCGCTCGCTCGGTACCAGCGCGGAGCACTCGCCCCCGCAGCTCCCCCGAGACGATGCGCAAGCCGGCCGCGACCACGTCCCCCGCGCGCCGACGCATGGTGCTCGCGCCGCTCACCCACGAGGCGACGACCGCGTCACCTTCGACCACTTCGACGTCTGCGGGAACGAGCGCATCGCTGCGCAAGACGACCTCGCGCCCCGGAGGCGACACGTCCGAGGCTCCACCGCCCAACCGCTGCAGCAACCACGCACGCCTACGCTCGGTCGGACGCGCGGCCAGCGATGCGACCGAAGCGACGATGGCGTCGGCGACTACGATCGTGGAGGCAAGGAACAACGCGCGCTCCGCGAACGCACCGCCCGTCGACAACCGCGCAGCCACCGCGACGAGAAACCCGAGCACCGGCGCGACGACGGCGAGGCTCCAGTGAGGCGCCGCCTCGTCGCGCACGAAGCTCCCGTCGACCGCGAGGCGCCGCCCGCGAGCCGTCGCCGCGTGTCCCGCGATGGTCGCGACGGCGACACCGACGAGGAGCAACCTCGCGACGTGCACGAGCGAGCTCGGGGCGGCCATCTCGAGCGCCATCGCGAGGAGGCCAGCGACGAGCGTGAGCCCCAAGAGGAGGCCGCCCATGTCCGGCGTAGGCGTGTCGACCGGTGAAGCGTCTTCGCGCTGCTCGAGGCTCGTCGCGACGGGCTCGATCAGCTCATCGAGCGCGAAGCGTGGGGCGTCGGGAAGTGGGGCCGTGCGCCGCACGACCTCGTCCGCCGAAGCGACCGGCGCGAGCAACGAGGGTGGCACCGAGGGAGATCGCGAGGCACGCCCGACCGAAGCGGAAAGCTCAGGTTCGAGCCCGAGGAAGGTCCGCCGACACGTCGAAAATCCGCAAAAATAACGGGTTTGCGCATCGAAGATGGCGACGTGCCCCGCGCGGAGACCGTCGAGCTCGGCCCCACAACCATCGCATCGGACGACGGCGGAGGCGGTGCGCGCGGCGCGACCTTCGGTCGCCTCGACCGATGAGCCGGGCTCTCGCGCGAGCGTGTCGCTCACCTCGCTCATCCAGCGCTCGCGGCGGCCTCATGAGCCGACAGCATCGTGTCGAGCCGCTCGACGGCCTCGTCGATCTCGGCGTCCGTGACGACGAGCGGAGGTGTGAAGCGCAGCGCCGACGCGCCCGCCGCCGTCACGAGCAGCCCGTGCTCGCGTGCCGGGCCCAAGAAATCTCGGGCGACCGTGCCGTCGTTCAGCACGAGCGCCCGGAGCAAGCCGAGCCCACGCTCCCCTCGGCAGAGCTTTGGGTGTCGCGCCGCGACGGCCGCGAGCCCCGCGCCGAGTCGTTCGCCACCGACCTTGGCGCGCTCCAGGAGGCCCTCCTCGGCGAGCACGCGCAGGACCGTTCGACCGACCGCCGAGGCCAGCGGATTTCCTCCGAACGTCGAGCCGTGGGTCCCGGTCGGGAGGCTCTCGGCGAGGTGGTCGCGAACCAGCATCGCGCCGATGGGGAAGCCTCCTCCCAACCCCTTCGCGAGCGCGACGGCATCCGCGCGGACGCCGCTGTGCTCGGCGGCGAGCATGCGCCCCGTGCGCCCGATGCCCGTTTGAACCTCATCCATCGTCAGCAGCGCGCCGTGCTCGTCGCACAGCTGACGCAGCCCCTCGAGAAAGCCGGGAGGCGCAGGCAGCACGCCACCCTCGCCCTGGACAGGCTCGACGTGAATCGCCGCGACTTCCGGGCCCATCGCACGACGTACGGCGTCCAGATCGCCATAGGGCACGTGGTCGACACCCGCGAGCGGCGGGCCGAACCCCACGCGATAGGCCTCGGTGCCGCCCATCGTGACCGTGGCCATCGTCCGGCCGTGAAAGGCCCGCTCGAAGCAGATCAAGCGAATGCGTTCGACCTGCCCCTTGAGATGAAAATGGCGCCGCGCGAGCTTCAAGACGGCCTCGTTGGCCTCTGCGCCCGAGTTGCAAAAGAAGGCGCGGTCGAAGCCCGTCGCCCGGCAGAGCTCGTCTGCGAGGAGGATGTTCTCCTCGTTGTAGAAGTAGTTCGACGTTTGAATGACCCGCGTCGCCTGCTCCGCGATCGCGCGCTCGAGCACCGGATGGCCGTGCCCGAGGCAACACACGGCGACTCCGGCGCAGAAATCCAGGTAGCGAGCACCATCGACGTCGAAGAGCTCGCTCCCTCGGCCGCGCGCGACGACGAAGGGCTGAGGCCGGTAGGTCGCGAGGAGGCGCTGCTGCGCAAGCGCGAGGAGCTCGGTCGTTCCCATAACTTGGGCATAGTGCGAGGGCCGTCGACCAGCAATCCGCGTCGAGCACACGGTCGACGTTCACGCGAGCTCCGCCGCGAAGATTGCGCTCCAGGAGCGACGAATTATAGTACGCGACCCACGAGCTTCGATCATGAGCGACGACCCGACCAGCCAGGCCCCCACTGACGAGACCTCCGACAAGCCGGCCGAGAGCGGTGCCTCCGAGGCGCCCGCCGAGGTGACGCCGCTTGCGGCCGCGGAGGCCCGCGTCAAGGAGCTCGAGGCGAAGGTCGCCGCCGCCGAGACCGAGGCGAAGAACAACCACGCGCGCACGCTTCGAGTGGCCGCAGACTTCGAGAATCATCGCAAGCGCTCGGCGCGCGAGGTCGAGGAGGCGAAGCGCAGCGGCACCCAGAGTGCGCTCGGCAAGCTGCTCCCGGTGTTCGACAATCTCGAGCGCGCGACCGGCCACCTCGACGCCGCGACCGATACGAAGAGCCTGCTCGACGGACTTCGAATGGTGATGAAGCAGTTCGACGAAGCGCTCGGAAAGCTCGGCATCGAGCGCGTGGCGACGGTGGGCAAGCCGTTCGACCCGATGGTCCACGAGTCGCTTCAGTTCGAGCACCACGACGGGCTCGAGGCAGGGCTCGTGTCGCGCGAGCTGCAGGCCGGCTACCGCCAGGGCGACGGGCTGCTGCGCCCGGCCCTCGTCGTCGTGTCGAAGGGCCCCGACCCCGAGGCGAAGGCGACAGCGAGCGGCGCGGAGGCAGCCCCGAAGGCCGACACGGACGCGAAGGCCGACACGGACGCGAAGGCCGACACGGACGCGAAGGCCGACACGGACGCGAAGGCCGACACGGACGCGAAGGCCGACACGGACGCGAAGGCCGACACGGACGCGAAGGCTAACGCCGACACACAAGGCGAGAGCTGACCGCAGGCGAGCTCCGCCGGCGTGCGACCGCTCGTTTGCCATGCCGCGCCCCGCAACGCGCCTCGCTCTGCAACGCCTCGACTCGACGGCGCTCCTCGTATCGCGTCATCCCATCGGCGAGGCCGACCTCGTCGTCCGGCTATTCACGGAGTCGAGCGGGATGATCGGCGTCATCGCGCGCAACGCCCGCCGCTCTGCGAAGCGCTTCGGCGCACTCGAGCCGATGCATGTCCTCAAGGTTCGCGTCGAATCGTCGCCGCTTCGGGATCTCGGGACGCTCGCCGAGGCCTCGCTCGAACGCCCGCGCATCGGGATCACCGCGCGGCTCGACACGCTCGAGGCGGCGGGGCAGGCCCTGCGATGGCTCCGTCGCGCGGCTCCGACGCGTAGCAGCGAGCCCGAGCTGTGGCGTGAGGTGAACGCGCTCCTCGACGAGCTCGACGCCCTCCCGGCCACAGGAGCCAAGCGCGTCGGCAGCCTGCTCGCGGGCAGCGGCCTTCGGATGCTGGCCGCGACGGGGTGGGCGCTCGAGCTGTCACGCTGCGTTCGGTGCGAGAAGGCTTGCCCCGAGCGCTCGCGATCGATCCTGGACGTCGCAGCTGGAGGCATCGTCTGTCGCGCCTGCGGGGGACGCGGGGAGGTCCTCTCGGCCGCCGAGCGGCACGCCTTCCTCCGCGCCGCGGACGGCGATCCGGACGCGCTGGTCGAAGGCTCGAGCCGAGCGATCGACGTAGTCGAGCGCGCGCTCGAGGTCCACGGTCGCGGGGAGGCCACGTGATCCTCTCGCTCGGCGAGCTCCTCTGGGACGTGCACGTCGAGCCTGGAGGGACCCTTGAGACGGGTGAGCGCCTGCGCCGTATCCCCGGCGGCGCGAGCTCCAACGTCGCGCTCGAGCTTGCGCGCCGAGGCCTCGAGGTCGCCGTAGCGGGCGCGCTGAGCGACGACGCGATGGGCCGAGGGCTCGCCGACGCGCTTCGTGCCGAAGGCATCGATACGACCCGCATCGTCCACGCACCGGGTCGGACCGGCGTGGTATTCCTTGATCGAAATCAAACCTCACACGAGCGCTTCGTCAGCTATCGACCGAGCGTCGACGGGTTCCGCGGAACGACCTTGCCGCCGGAGCTCCGTGCGCTCCACGTCGCCGCACTGCACCCGAACCTCGACGAACTCTCGGCGTATGTCGAGCTCGCCTCCGAAGCGCGGCGGCGCGGCGCCTGGGTCATCGTCGACGCCAACGTGCGCCCACTTCCCTGGCGCGAAGGGCTCGCCACCGCCACCGCGGCTCGGCTCGCAGACCTCCTCGCGACCGTCGATGTCCTGAAGGCGAGCGACTCCGACCTCGCCGTGCTCGACGCCGGGATGGGCGACACCGTTGCGCACGTCGTCGCGTCTGGAGGCACCTGTTTCGTGACGCGCGGAGCTGCGCCGACCGACGCGTCGGGCCGCTGGGGCACCCTCTCGCACCGCCCTCCGCAGGTCGAGCTCGTCCGCTCGATCGGCGCGGGCGATGCGTTCGTCGCCGGGTTGCTCGGCCACCTCGTCCAGGCACCCCGCTCGCAGACGCCGGGCGACGAGGCCTTCTGGTCGGCAAGCCTCGCGGCAGCCCACGAGAGCGCAGCGAGGCGCATCACCTCGGTGTGGTGACGCGCGACCGCGGTGCTTCGTGCTAGCGTTCGGCAAGCGTCATGCGAAGCTCTTCCCTCACCCTCGTTGCCCTGCCCTCCGTCGCGCTCCTCGCCCTCGCCTGTGGCGGCAAGGCCGTGGTCGAGCCACCGCTCCCCACCGGTGCGGGCGGTGGCGGCGGCGCCGGGACCTCGGCCGGCAATGGTGCCTCCGCCACGATCGCGGTGTCGACCACCGTGACCACGTCGACGACGACCAGCGGGTGCGCCGATCTCGTGGCCCAGTACGCCGCGGTCGTCGAAAAGGCGAAGTCCTGCAACCCGATGGCGAACACAGACGAGTGCAGCAAGCTCATCCCGGAGTCGCTGACGGCGTGTTGCCCAAAGCAGGTCGCGGTCAACGCGATGGCGGCCGCCGATCTCGATGCGCTCTCCCAGCTTCGCGAGGCCGCAGGCCAGTCAGGCTGCCTCTCGCCCTGCGACGGCGACTGTCCGCCGCCCATCAGCGTGTCGGGGTCATGCGACTTGGCCACGAGCCGCTGCCAGACGAATGAGAATCTGCCCGACTGACGGCGTCGTCGACCCGCGAAAGGCCCACGCTGCCAGTGCGAGCCGGGGCGCGGCCGTCCAGAGTGATCGTCTCGCAATCTTTGAGGAGCGCAGGGCAATGCAACCGTGGAGCTTCAAGGTGCTGGTGCCGATGGCGACGATGGCGGCCTGCGGCGGGAAGGCCGTGGTCGAGCCCCCCTTGGGTGCGGGCGGGGCGAACGGCACGAGCGTCTCGTCCTCGTCCGAGTCGGAGTCTTTCTCGTATGCCTACTCCGCCGATAGCGGCGTGGGCTCGGGCTCGGGGACCTGTGCCAGCGTCGAGGCGGCCTACCAGACCGAGCTCGAGGCGGCGCGCTCCTGCGATCCGACGGTCGACGCCCTCGTCTGCACGAAGACGGTCCCGAGTTCGCTCTCGGGCTGCTGCCCCACGCGGACCTATGTCAACGCGAGCGCCGCCGACATCGACGCGGCCTACAAGGAGCTGAAGTCGTCGTTCGACGACGCCGGTTGCCAGCCGGACTGCAGCGCTTGTCCGCCACGGCTCCCGACGCAAGGGGTGTGCGACGCGGCGTCGAGCACCTGCGTCGACGTGCCGGTCCGCCCGGACTGAGGAGGACGCGCTCGCCCGCCTCGCTCCTCGAGGCGCTCAGATCGAGTCGGGTGAGACGATCGCGCCCGCGACCGCGCTCGCCGCGACGACTAGCGGGCTCGCGAGGTACACCTGGCCGGGGCCGCTCCGCCCTGGAAAATTGCGGTTGATAGCGCTCACGGTCACCTCGGACTCCGTGAACGAAACGCCCGGCCCCGCCTTGATGCAGGCGCCGCACGACGGGTCGACGAGCTCGACGCCCATCGACTCGAAGAGCGATACGTAGCCCTTCTCTTCGGCGTAGCGGCGAATGTCTTGCGAGCCGAATTGGATGTAGAGGTGCACCCCCTCGGCGAGGCGCTTGCCGTGCTCCTTCGCGCGCTGAAGCACGCTGGCGTACATGTCCATGTCGGCCTTCTTGCCACCGGTGCACGACCCGCCGTACGCGATGTCGATCTTGATCGGAGTCTCGAGGAGCAACCGTAGCGGCACGCCGTTGCGCGGGTCGCCGGGAGTCGCGACCATCGGCTCGATCGCCGAGAGATCGACCTCGAAGCTGTGCGCGTAGACGGCGTCCGGATCGGCGTTCACGATGCGCGCACGCACGGCGTCGGCGTCGAGGCCGCGCCGCGTGACGAGGTAATCGACGACGACCTCGTCGGCCTCGATGATCCCCGTGAAGCCGCCAGCCTCGACCGCCATGTTGGTGAGGGTCGAGCGCTCGTCGAGCGAGAGCCCCGCGAGGCCCGGGCCGGAGAACTCGAGCACCTTGCCGATCCCGTCGCCGCTGCGCCAGAACGGCTGCGACAGCAGGTAGAGCATGACGTCCTTCGCGGTGACGCCGAACCGGAGCGCCCCGCGGAGGATGAAGCGCACGCTCTCGGGCACCGCCAGCCGCACGTCGCGCGTGTACCAGGCGTTTGCCATGTCGGTCGAGCCGACGCCGAAGGCGAAGCAGCCGAGCGAGCCGGCCATGCAGGTGTGCGAATCAGTCCCCGCGACAACGTCGCCCGGGAGCGCGAGCTCCTCGATCACCTTGTTGTGGCAGATCGCCTCCGAGCCCACCGTGCGGCCGTCGCGCTGAACTTCACCGTAGAGCTTGATGCCTTGGCGCTGCGAGAACGCCGCCTGCACGGACTCGAGCTCCGCCGCTTGAGCCTTGAGGCCCATCTCGACGTGCTTCTTCGGCATCACGAGATCAAGGAACGTGAGGTGATCGCGGAAGGCGAACACCGACTCGGGGTGCGTCACCTTGGCGTCCTTGCCGAGCGCGGCGACGAACAGCGACTCGGCCATCGGCGTCACGTACTCGTGGCTGAACCGGACGTCCGCGCGAACGAACAGCGAGTCGCCGGGGGTCACCGCCGGGACGCCGACGACGCCGGTCTTCGCATCGACGATCGCGTGACGCGCGATGATCTTCTCGCACAGGGTCATCGGGCGAGCGGGGGTCTCGATGGCCGGCGGCGCGACCTCACCGGCGAGGCGCGCCTTGTTGTAGTTGAAGAGACCGCCGTACTCGACGACGTCGGCGCTGATGCGATCGAGGCCCTTCGTGAACTCTTCGATCGGGAGCTCATCGCCGCGCTCGATCCGATCGAGGAGCGAGAAATCCGTGGTGGTGAGGAGGCCGATGTTCTGGCAATTCTGGCGGTAGATCTTCTCGATGTTGCGCGCCACGACGAGCTGAACACCGCACTCGCGCTCCGAGTAGGGCGCCGTCTCGCGCGAGCTGCCGCAGCCCTTCGAGCGGCCGCTCACGATGACGCCGAAGCCGCCGTTCTTGATCGAGTCGCGCTCGACCTTGTTGCCGCGGAGACCGACGAGACAGTACCGCGCGAGCGTCTCATCGTAATAGTAGCAGACCCAGCCCGGGGTCAGCTCGTCGGTGGAGATGTTGTCGATGAGCGCATCTGCGTCGGGTCGCTCGCCGAGCGTGTCGCCCTTCAGCTGGCGTTCGAGCGCCTCGAGATCCTTCGTCAGCCAGAGGACGCGGCCGTGGATCCGGACGGACTTCCTGCGAGCGATGGGCATGCGAAATCCGTAGTCGATCATGACGAGGTTTGAAAGCACGTGCGCGCGTGACACGGCGCGTCAGTCCGCGTGACGAAGCAGCGTCCGTGCCTCGCCATTTGTGACAGGATGGTCCGCGATGAAGGGCGGACGCGCGAGCGGAGGCACGGCGTCGACGCGACGAGTGAGCCTCCTACTCGTCGTCGCCGCGGAGCTCGCGGGCTGCTGTGCGTTCTCGGGGCCGCGGCACGTTGGCGCGCCGAACGATCACTTCGACGGCGCACGCTTCGTGAACCGCGATCCGACCCGAATGCCCGAGGCTGGCGAGATGATGCGGTGGGCCGCGACGCGCGAGAAGGGGCCGTGGCCGTCGGCGCCGTGGCTCGCTCCGGGACCTCGTCCCGTCGAGCGCGTGGGTCGGGGGGAGCTGCGCGTGACGTGGGTCGGACACGCGACGGTGCTCGTGCAGATCGACGGGCTAAACCTGCTCACCGATCCGATCTGGTCCGAGCGCGCGACGCCGGTCGACGGTGTCGGCCCGAGCCGCGCGAATCCTGCCGGCATTCGGTTCGAGGACCTGCCGCCGATCGACGCCGTGCTGGTCAGCCACGACCACTACGATCACCTCGATATGCCCACGCTCTTGCGGCTCGGCGAGCGCCACCACCCGCGGTTCGTGGTCGGGCTTGGCAACCGCGAGCTGCTCGAGGACGAGGGGCTCGAGCGCGTGACGGAGCTCGACTGGTGGGATCGCCTCGAGCTCGGGCGCGGCGCGGCGGTGTCGATGGTCCCCGCGCAGCACTTCTCGATGCGAGGGCTCTGCGATCGCGACGCGACGCTGTGGGGCGGCTACGTCCTGACGACGCGGGCGGGCAGCGTCTACTTCGCTGGCGACACGGGAGCGGGCACGCATTTCGCCGCCATTCGCGAGCGATTTGGGCCTCCGCGCCTTGCCCTCCTGCCGATCGGCGCCTACCAGCCGCGTTGGGTGATGGAGGCCATGCACATGGGCCCCGCAGATGCGGTCGAGGCTCACCGCGTACTCGCCGCGCGGACGAGCGTCGCGGTCCACTTCGACACGTTTCCGCTCGCCGACGATGGTCACGGCGACGCGCCGGCCGAGCTAGCGGCCGTACGCGCGAGGACGGGGACGGCGGCCGACTCGTTCCTCGTACCGCAGCTGGGATTCGCGCTCGACCTGCCCTGAGCTCGCCCTCAGCGCTCCGACGCAGACGTCAGCGCTCCGACGCAGACGTCAGCCGGTCTCTTCGCGAGGCGTCGCCACGAGGGCCTCGAGCCAGTGCATGACGCGCTCACCGCTCGCGTCGACGGCTCGCGGATGCGCGGCTGCGACGAGGCGACGAAGCTCCGCGTCCTCGAGGACCTCGAGCACCAGCGCTTCTTGGGCCCACGCGAGCTCTGTGGGTGAAAGGAGCTCACGGTACGGCGCGAGCGCGCGCTCGACCTCCACGACGAGGAAGGGGTCCTCGAGACAGGGCACCTTCGAAGAGCTCATGACGCCTCCATGAAAGGCCATCGCCGACCGCATCGTCAAGCGACGCGGACGGCGACTCGAGGTTTGTTGCTCGTGGGGCCACGAGGACCGCGGGCCCTGATGAGTCAGCCAGCCTTGATGGCGCGGACCTTCTCGGCCAACTCAGGCACGGCCTTGAAGAGATCGGTCACCAGGCCGTAGTCGGTGATCTGAAAGATCGGCGCATCGCCGTCCTTGTTGATCGACACGATGACCTTGCTGCTCTTCATCCCCGCGAGGTGCTGGATCGCACCGCTGATGCCGATCGCGAAGTAGAGGCCCGGGGCGACGACCTTGCCGGTCTGACCAACCTGGAGGTCAGACGCGCAGTAGCCGTTGTCACAGGCCGCGCGGCTCGCGCCGATCGCGGCACCGAAGGCGTCGGCGAGCGGGTTCAACAGGTCGTAGAACTGCTCCTTCAGCGCGCGCCCGCCGGCGACGACGACGCTGGCCTCCGCCAGCTCGGGGCGCTCGTTCTTTACCTGGTCGAACTTGACCCGCTCGATGCGGGCCCCAGCCTGACCGGCCGCGACCACCGCCACCTTCTCAATGGGAGCCGCCGCCCCCGTCGCCTCGGCAGCCGCGAACGCGCTCTGGCGCACGGACACGACCTGGACCGCGGAGTCGATGACGCAGACGCCGAACGCGTTCCCTGCGTACATAGGGCGCTTATAGTGGAGCGTCCCTCCGCTCGCGCTCACCTCGGTGATGTCGGCGGCGTAGCCCGCCTCGAGCTTCCCGGCGACGCGCGGCAAGAGGTCCTTGCCGAAAGCGCTCGCTGCCGCGACCACGACCCCGAAGTCCTTCGCAACGGCGGCGACGGTGGGCGCGTAGGTCTCCGCGAGGTAGTGCTCGAGGGAGGCGTCCTCCGCGACGAGCACCTTCGCGGCGCCGAGCTTCGAGAGCTCTTCGGCGGCGCTCCCGGCGCTCGAGCCGAGCACCAGGATCGAATAGCTGCCGCCAAGCGCAGTCGCGGCGGTGCGAGCGAAGGTCACGGCCGAGTGGGTGGTCTTCTTGACCTTGCCCTCCGCGAACTCTGCAACGACGAGTACGTTTGCCATGGTCTTAGTCCTTCCGTTCGTCGAGGGTCAGATGACCTTCGCCTCGTTCTTGAGTTTGTCGAGCAGCGCGTCCACATCGGCGACCTTCGAGCCGGCCTTGCGGGCGGGCGGGGCCTCGTACTTCACATAGCGGATGCGCGGTTTCTCGGCGGTGAGATCGCTGAGATTCTTCGTGTCGAGGGGCTTCTTTCGTGCCTGCATAATCGCGGGCAGTGGCGCGAAACGAACGCCCTCGTTGTACTTGAACGCCTTGTCGGTGGAGGCCGAGTAGACGCTGGTCGGCGCGACGACGCGCAGGTCGACCGTGAGGACCGCGGGGAACTTCACCCGCACCTCGAGAACACCGCCGTCGACCTCGCGACCGACGAGCACCGCGCCCGCTTCTTCACGGACGGTCGCAGCGAACGCTGCCTGCGGCCAGTCGAGGAGCTCGGCGAGGATCTGCCCGACCTGGTTCGAGTCGCCGTCGACGGCCTGCTTGCCGAGCACGACGAGGTCTGGCTTCTCGGCCTCGACGAGCTTGGCAATGGCCTTCGCGACGACGAGGCCGTCGAGCTGTTCGTCCGTGCACTCGACGCGGATCGCGCGGTCTGCGCCGGTCGCGAGCGCGCTGCGGAGCGTGGTCTCGACGTCCTTCGGTCCGAAGCTGACGACGACGACCTCACCCTTACGCACCTTCGTGGTCTTCCCGTCCTCGGTGAGGCGAAGCGCCGTCTCGAGGGCGTAATCATCGAAGGGGTTGGGCTTCCACTCGAGGCCGGTCGTGTCGATCTTCGACCCGTCGGCGGGGATCTTCACCTTGTTGGCGTTGTCGGGATCCGCAACGCGCTTGAGAGCGACGAGGATTTTCACGCCCCACGGTTTATTGAGAACGACGCACCGAGTCAAGGCGCGGGCCCGCGTTTTTCGAGGCGCGCCTCGCGAAAGGCAGCGGCGTGGGCTACCTTACGTGCCGTGACCCGCACGACGGACCTCCTCGTCATCGGGGGCGGCATCGCCGGCCTGACGCTCGCGCTCGACGCGGCAGCATCGGCGCGCGTCGTGGTCGTCACGAAGCGCAATCGCTTCGAGTCGAACACGGCGTACGCTCAGGGGGGGCTCGCGACCGTGCTGTCCCCGGACGACAGCCCCGAGGCCCACAAGGCCGATACGCTCGTCGCCGGCGCGGGGCTCTGCCACGAGGTCGTGGTCGACAAGTGCGTCCGCGAAGGTCCTGAGCGTCTCGCCGAGCTCATCGCCCGCGGCGCGCGGTTCGACATGCACGGGGAAAAGCTGGCGCTGACGCGCGAGGGCGGCCACTCGGCGCGCCGCATCGTGCACCACGCAGACGCGACGGGCAGCGAGATCCAGCGTGCGCTCGTCGCCGCCTGCGCCGCGCACCCGAACATCGAGCTCCTCGAGGAGCACACGGCGATCGACCTCATCATGCTGACGTCGTTCGGTGGGCCGGACCGCTGCGTCGGGGCGTACATCCTGGACGAGTCGGCCTCGACCTCGAGCGCCCACAACGTCGAGACGTGGCTCGCGCGCGAGACGGTGCTCGCGACCGGCGGGGCGGGGAAGGTCTACCTCTACACGACGAACCCGGACGTCGCGACCGGCGACGGCGTCGCGATGGCCTACCGCGCGGGAGCCGAGATCGGGAACATGGAATTCTACCAGTTCCACCCGACCTCGCTCTATCACCCGCGCGCGAAGAACTTTCTCCTCAGCGAAGCCCTCCGCGGTGAAGGCGCAGTGCTGCGGCTCCCTGACGGGACGCCGTTCATGGATCGGCACGACCCGCGCAAGGAGCTCGCCCCGCGCGATATCGTGGCCCGCGCGATCGACTACGAGATGAAGCGCGGCGGCTTCGAGCATGTGCTGCTCGACATCAGCCACAAGCCCGCCGACTGGCTGAGGCAGCGCTTTCCCACGATTCACGAGAGCTGCAAGCGCTGGGGGTACGATCTGACGAGCGAGCCGATCCCCGTCGTGCCGTCGGCTCACTTCATGTGTGGAGGCATCACCACGGATCTCCACGGGCGCACCACCATCCCCGGCCTCACCGCGATCGGCGAGTGCGCGTTCACGGGGCTCCACGGCGCGAACCGGCTCGCATCGAACTCGCTCCTCGAGGGTCTCGTGTTCGGGCACCGCGCGGCGGTCCGCATCGTCTCGCAGGTCTCCGAGCACGCGGGCGCGCCCTACCCCGAGGTGCCTGAGTGGCAGACAGGCGCGGCCGTTCCAAGCGACGAAGGGGTCGTCGTCACCCACAATTGGGACGAGCTTCGACGCACGATGTGGAATTACGTCGGCATCGTGCGCTCGGATGCGCGCCTTCGCCGCGCCGCGCGCCGCATCGCCCTCCTCCAAGAGGAGATCCGCGAGTACTACTGGAAGCATCTCGTGACGCGTGACCTCCTCGAGCTCAGGAACATTGCGACGGTCGCCGAGCTCATCGTCGGGTGCGCCTCCGCGCGCAAGGAGAGCCGCGGGCTGCATCACACCCTCGACTACCCCGACTCGGACGACCGCCTCCTCGCCGACACCATCGTGAAGCGCGGGGTCCCCGCTCACCTCCGGCCCGCGAGCTCGGTCTAGTCGAGCGAAGGTCGCGATGCTCGGAGGTCCTCCCGCGTTCCCGTCGCAGCCGCCGCCCGCGCGCGACGACGACATCCGGCCGATGAGCGCGGTCGCAGCGCTGCTGTGGGTCACCTGCGCGACGTTTGCCTTCCTCTTCGTCGGTACGCTCCTCGTGAGCGCACGCGAGGACGCCGCGCGCGACCAGACCGTGCTGATCGGCTGCCAGACGGCGGCGTACCTTCTCACGCTCTTCGCGATCCTTCGCGTGCATGGGCCCGACTCGACGATTCGAGAGTTCGTCGGCCTGCGCGCGACGCACGCGGCCTTCTATCCGCTCGCGGCGATCGCCGGCGGGGCCTCGGCGTTCTGGGGCTCGTGGTTGCTCGATCGCATTCACAGACGCTTCCCCGACCCCGACAACGCGAACCGGCTCATCGAGCTGTTCTTCGAGGCGACACCGGCGGGACGGGTCGCGATGGGGGTCGGCATCGTCCTCGTCGGACCGCTCGTCGAAGAGCTGATCTTTCGAGGCGCCGTGTTCAATCCGATGACGCGTCGCCATCCGACCGAGGCCGTGATCCTCTGGACGTCGGCCCTCTTCGCAGTCGTACACGTCGAGCCGCGGGTGCTCGCGCCGATCTTCCTGCTCGGCCTCGCGATGGGCTTCCTTCGGGCAGCGAGCGGCTCGCTCGTCCCCTCGATCGCGTTTCACGTGGCCTTCAACGGCGTGCAGTTCGCCGACCTCTACACCCACGACGCGCCTCCGCCGCCGAACGCGCCACCGGAGGCCATGCCGGGATGGCAAGCTGGGGCGGGCGCCGCGGCCTTCGGGCTCGCGATGCTGCTCGCGCTCTGGCTGGCGAAGAAGAGCGAGCGCGCACGCGCGGCTCGAGCGCTCGATCGCGGCGGGCATTGACGCGGAGGCGACGTGCTCCCTGACCTCCGGCCTCTCGCGGCGCCATCGCTCGTGCTCGCCTTGCTCGCAGGCTGTGCGCCGTCACCACCTGCGACCGCGACGCGCCTCCACCACCCCGAGATCATCCAGCTCGGCGAGCCCACCCTGCGACGGCGCGCGTCGGAGGTCGATCCTCGCAGGATCCGTACGCCGGAGTTTCAAGCCCTCGTCGACCGCTTGATCCGCGTCATGCGCGAGGCGCCCGGGGTAGGGCTCGCGGCGCCGCAGCTCGGCGTGCCGCTGCGCGTCTTCGTGATGGAAGACCGCGAGGAGCTCCTCAGGAAGCAGACGCCGCTCGAGCTCGCGGAGCGCGAGCGGGTGGCCTACCCCGTCCGCGTGTGGGTGAACCCCGAGGTGAGCCCCATCGGCGAGCGCCGCGCGACCTTTTTCGAGGGCTGCCTCAGCGTCGCGGGCTTCGCGGGAGTAGTCGAGCGCTCGCACGAGGTCGAGCTTCGGGGCCTCGACCAGAACGGCGTGCCTCAGACGTGGCGTGTCCGCGGCTGGCCTGCACGGACTGCTCAGCACGAGCAAGACCACCTCGACGGAACCGTGTACGTCGACCGCATGGCGACGCGGAGCTTCATGCGACTCGAGGCCGCGCGCGAGCGCTTCGGCGGGCGCCCCATCGCCGAGATCCTCCACGAGATCGGCGTGACGCCGCCCGCCCCGCCGTAGTCAGTGCACCCTCGTTCCGGTACCTTGCTCGACGTGGCGACGTCCCGGTCTGTCGGGTGGAGCGGCTTCGTAAGCGCGAGCCTCGCGAGCCTCTTCGACGCGAGCTGCGGCGATAGCGAAGGCCGTCGCGAGCCGCCGCCCCCACCTCGTGACGTCGGGCAGATCGCGACCCCCGACGGAGACTGCATGCCGGCAGGCGTCCAGGGCTGCGCGGAACTCTTCATGGGCGACGAGCGACTCTGTCACCCGTCGAGCGACCGCTGCTAAGGGGACGATCCCGCGCTTCGCCGACGGCTGTGTCGTGGTCGGGATCGACGGCTGCGCGCCGGCCTTTCTTACGACCGAGGTGCGCTGCGAACCCTCCGCCGCGGCCTGCCCCGGGGGCGCGTTGGCGCTGCCCCGGGGGGGCTGCGTCGCGCTCGCCGACGAGAGGGCATGCGGCCCCGCGCCCTTCGGCTCGATCGTCGACGAGCCCGGAACGGTGTGGGTCGACCTCGACGATGACGCGCGTCCAGCGTCGCGAGGCGGCGCGGGCGGCGGTGGTGTTCGACTCGAGCTCGGGCGTGCTCGAGCACGTGCGCGGCGAGGGAGCGCGCTTTGGGCTCGTCGTGCAAGCCTCGCCGGACCTCGCCTACAAGAGCACGACCAACGTGTTCGCGCGCGGCGACGAAGACATCCTCACCGACACCGAGTTGCCGGTGCCGACCGCTCCCGCCGTACCGACCGAGTAAGCCGGGACGACTCGTCAGGCCGCGTAGCGCAGCTCGATGATCCCGAGCCACCGCAAGACCCGCATGACCGCAAAGGTGGGGTCGACTTCGAACCAGCGCTTCGCGAAGCTCGGCGAGGTGGGGTGGCGGTGGTGGTTGTTCTGGAAGAGCTCTCCCGCGGTGAGGACGTCGACGAGCAGCGTGTTCCGCGAGCGATCCGAGGTCTCGAAGTTGCGGTAGCCGTACTTGTGTCCCGCCCAGTTCACGATCGCGCCATGGACCGGCCCCATGAGGAAGTGAAGCGGCAGGAGCGCGTAGAACGCCCAGTGCGGCGCGAACTTCACGTAAAAGAGGACGTACGCCGCCGCGAAGGCGATGCGCGTGACCCACGAGTGCGCGACGCGATCGAGCCTCGGCCAGCTCGGGCAGTCGCCGTCGAAGCGAGCCTCGGGCGTGATGCTGCCGTTGAGGAGGCCGCGGTAGCGCTCCTTCGTGTGCTGCATCATCGACCAGACATCGCGAAACACGTGTGGCGAGTGCGGATCCTTCTCGGTGTCGCTGTAGGCGTGGTGCTCGCGATGCAAGATCATGTAGCCGCGCGGCATCAAGAACGACGACCCCTGCGCGACGAAGGTGCAGAGGTGGAAGAAGCGCTCCCAGCCCTTCGACATCGAGACCATGCCGTGGGCGCAGTAGCGGTGCAGGTAGAACGACTGAAAGAAGACCGACAGCCACCAGTGCGCGAAGAAAAAGACGACGATCGCCAGCATCGAGTCATGGACTACCGCCTCGCCACCTGCGCGTCCGTCATCCTTCGGTCACACTCCTTTGGCCCACGCTGCCGCGCTCGGTCCCGGGGGGCCGCCGCAACCACGCAAACGGCGCGCCCCGGCGACGCCCCACTCGGGCGTACGACCGGCCACGTCTTCGTGGTAAGCCCCGGGCTTGCGCGCTCGTTGGGCGCGCCAGCCAAGGAGCACCGAGTTGAGCGCCCCGATCGCCGCCCAAGACCCTACCGCCTCCTCCGCCGCCGCCTCGACGTCGCAGCCAACGGGTCTCTACGCGCTCTTCTTCGCCGAAGCCTGGGAGCGCTTCTCCTACTACGGGATGCGCGCGCTGCTCGTCCTGTACATGACGAAGCACCTGAAGTTCGACAAGGCGAGCGCGCTCGCCGTGTACGGCACCTACACCGGGCTCGTCTACCTCACGCCGTTCCTGGGCGGCATGATCGCCGACAAAGTCCTTGGTCGCCGCAAGGCCGTGATCATCGGCGGCATCGTGATGGCGCTCGGCCACCTCGCGATGGCGTTCGAGTCGCTGCTCTACCCTGCCCTCGGCCTCCTCATCGTGGGCAATGGCTTCTTCAAGCCGAACATCTCGACCATCGTCGGCGGGCTCTACGAGGAGGGCGACGCGCGACGGGACGCGGGGTTCACCATCTTCTACATGGGCATCAACCTCGGCGCGTTCTTCTCGCCGATCGTCTGCGGCACGCTCGGTGAGAGGGTCGGCTGGCACTACGGCTTCAGCGCGGCAGGCGTGGGCATGGTCTTCGGCCTGCTCGTGTTCCTGTGGGGCCAGCGCTTCTTTGGCAAGGTCGGGCTCCCTCCCGCCAAGGCCGGCGCGGAGCCGCCGACGAGCCTCGTCGCGCGCGACTGGCTCGACATCGGAGTGTATTCGACGGTGTCGGTCGGCCTCGTCGTCGGTGTGCTGAAGGCCTGGCCGACGGTCGGTCCCTCGTTCTGGCGCGTGTTCGAGGCGATCCCGCTCCCGGTCCAGCTCGTGCTCGGCATCGGCGTGCTCGTCGGGCCGCTGCTCGGCGCCAAGCTCGACCGCACCGAGTGGTCGCGCGTCGCGGTCATCTACATCCTCTGCTTCTTCAACATCTTCTTCTGGATGGGCTTCGAGCAGGCCGGCGGCACGATGACGATCTTTGCCGACGAACAGACGAACCGCTCGGCCGGTGGCCTCACCTACGTCGCCATCGGCCTCTTCGTCTGGTTCTGTGCGTTTGCGATCCGTCAATCGACGAAGAAGGAGGCGAGCGGCCAGTGGCTGTGGCTCGGGCTCACCGCGATGTTCGGCGTGGGAGGCGCGTACTACCTCTTCCGCGCAGTTCAGGCGTTCGGCGGGGCGCCGGCCGAGGACATCCCCGCGTCGCTCTTCCAGGCGATCAACCCGCTCCTCATCGTGGCGTTCGCGCCCTTCATCGGCTCGATCTGGACGGGCTTCGACTCGAAGCCCGCGACCCGCACGTCGTCCGCCGTGAAGATGGCGATCGGCATGGTGATCCTCGGGCTCGGCTTCGTCGTCATGTACATCGGTCAGCAAGGCGCGACCGGCGGCGCGAAGGTCGGCCCGCAGTGGCTGTTCTTCGTCTACGCGCTGCACACGCTCGGCGAGCTCTGCCTGTCGCCGATCGGCCTCTCGATGGTGACGAAGCTCTCGGCGCCGCGCATCGTGTCGCTGATGATGGGGATCTGGTTCCTCTCGTCGGCAGCGGCGAACAAACTTGCCGGCTCGCTCGAGCACATCGTCGCGCAGCGCAACCTGCCCGTTTACGGCGTGCTCATCGGCACGTCGATCGGCGCGGCGGTCGTCCTGCTCGCGTTGAGCCCACTCCTCAAGCGCTGGATGCGCGGGGCCGAGGACGCCGAAGGCGGCGCGGGCCATTGACGTGGCACCGACGACCTGGCTCTGGACCTCGCGAGCCGGCTTCGAGCGCGACCTCGCCGACGAGCTCCCTCGAGGGCGCGTCCTCGCGCCTGCGCTCGCGGCCTCCGATGCGCCGCGGCCAGGCGCCGAGCCACCGACCTTCGGGCGGCAGGGCTTCCCGATCGCGGCCGAGGTGAAGCCGACCGTCGAGGCGCTCGCCGCCGCCGTGACCGCGCTCGTGCCGCCGACGCCCGCCGCCTTCGCGCTGCAGATCTGGGTGCCCGACAGCGACGCCGCCAACCGCCTGTCGGCCCGCGCGACCGAGCTCGTCGAGGGCGTGACCGCGAACCTCGGGGCTCGCGAGCGGCTCGTCGGAGCACACGAGCTCGCCGACCCGGACGACCCGATCGTGCAGGTGTGCCTTGCCGACGACGCCCGCGCCTATGTCGGCGCCTTGCCGCGCTCGCGCACCATCTCGACGTGGCCCGGCGGACGCGCCCGGATGAAGGTGCCCTCGGGCGCGCCGTCGAGGGCCACCTCGAAGATCGCCGAGGCGCTGTCGTGGATCGGCTACGGCCCCGAGTCAGGCGACGTGTGCGTCGATCTGGGGGCGGCCCCCGGGGGCTGGACGTGGCTCCTCCTTCGCCGTAAGGCGCGCGTGATCGCGGTCGACCGCGCAAACCTCCAGCCCGACATCGCGCGGGACCGCAAGGTCATGCACCTGCGCGACAACGCCTTCACGTTCCGCCCGGACGAGCCCGTCGACTGGCTCTTCTGCGACATGGTGTGGAAGCCGATGGAGGTCGCGCGCCTGCTCGCCGAGTGGGGCAAGCGTCACTGGGCGCGCTACCTCGTCTCGAACATCAAGCTGCCCATGAAGAAGCGGCTCGCCACCGTGGGCGAGGTGAAACGCACGCTGATGCTCGGGGGCTGGCGGGACGTGCGGATGCGGCAGCTCTACCACGATCGCGACGAGATCACGCTGCACGCCCGCCGCTGAGCGCGTGCCTCATGAACGTGCGGGAGAAGGAACCTCGAGCGAGACCGAACGCAGAGCGTTTACGTGACGCCCGTCAAGTGCTGCGTTCACGGTGAGCGCAGCCGCGAGCGAAGCCGCCGCGTCGACGAGGGCGACCCGACCGGCAGCCTGCGGGGCTTCCGCCTCGACGTCGGCCCCTGCGCCCCGCGCCTCACGCGCGGCGAAGCGACGCCACGAAGTAGCCGTCTGTACCGTGATGCTGCGGGGTGAGGCGAAAGCTCGTACCCCTCTCGGCGAGACGCGCGCCCACCTCCGAGTCGAAGGGGCATGGCTCGAGGCCCTGCGCCGCGAGCGCCTCGACGACGCCCTCGCACTCCGGTCGAAGCACGCTGCACACGGCGTAGACGAGGCGCCCTCCCGGAGCGAGGAGCGAAGCCGCGCGTGACGCGATCGCGAGCTGCACGACCGCCATGCGCTCGGGGTCGCCTGCGCCGAGGCGCTCGGCGATCTCGGGGCGACGGCGCAGCGTACCGGTTCCGGTGCAGGGCGCGTCGACGAGCACCCGCTCGTAGCGCCGCTCGAGGCCGCCCACGCCGACGGTCCAGTCGATCGGAAACCGGTCTCGCACCGTGGGGCTCACGATGCGCGCGAGCTTCTGCGGGTGCCTGTCGGCCGCGTCGACTGCCCCGTCGGGCGCGACCTCTTCTGCGAGGAGCCGCGTCTTTCCGCCTCGCCCAGCGCACGCATCGAGGATCCGTTCGCCCGGACGCGCCCCGACCGCGAGCGCGAGGAGCTGTGCGCCCTCCTCCTGGATGTGAAAGTCGAGCCCCACCCCGGGGAGCTCCTCTGGGTCGCCTGCACCTCGCACCACGATGCACCGAGGGCTCTCGCGCCCCGCCGCGATCTCGACTCGGCTCGAGGCCTCGCCGTCACGCGTCGACAGCGCGAGCCGCAGCCGCTCGATGACTTCGTCACGCGAGCGGCCGGCCCTGACGCACAAATTCGCGGGAGGGAACGGCGCCGCGAGCAAGAAGGCGCGCGCCTCGTCCTCGGACCCGAGCGCCTCCTCGAGCGCGGCGCGGAGCCACCCCGGCGGCGACGCGGCGATCGCGGCCTCGAGGCCACCTCGCCCGCGTTTCTCCGCCTCACCCGCGACCTTACGGAGGACGGCGTTGGCGAAGCCCGCGACCTGCGCGCCGGCCGCGCGCTTCACCGCCGAGACGGCCTCGGACACCGCGGCGAAGGGCGGCACTCGCTCGAGGAACTGGATGCTGTAAGCCGCCATCAACAGGTGCGCGCGAACGAGCGGCTTCTTGCGGTACCGATCGCCCGTGGCGTGCTTCGCGATCGAGCGCTCGAGGTGACCTGCCGTTCGCAAGACGCCGTACATGAGCTCGGTCGCGAGCGCGGCGTCGCGCCGATCGAGGTTCGGGTGTCGCGTGAGCTCGGCGTCGAGCGCGACGGAGGCGTAGGCCCCGTCTTCCCATACCCGCGCGAGCACCGTGGCGGCGAGCGTTCGCGCGTCCATCGGAACCTCACTCCGTGGCGGTGCGCCGCTCATCCGAGGAGCTCCGACACCTGAGCGCGGAGCACGTCCCAGCGCCGGTCGAGATCGTTGCGCAAGGCAATCCCCATCAAGCCGAGGAGCGCGAGGAGACCGAAGAGGCTCACCACCTCCCGCACGCGGAGCGGCACCGGGCGCCGCGCGAGCGCCTCGGCGGCGAGGAACAAGAGGTGCCCACCGTCGAGGACCGGGATCGGCAAGAGGTTGATGAGGCCGAGGTTGATGGAAATCACGGCCATCGCCCACATCAGGTAATGAGCCCCCTTTTGACGCTGCTGGACCACCACGTCGTAGACCGTGATCGGCCCGCCGATCGTCGAGAGCCCGAGCTCTCCCTTCGCGATCTTCCCGATCCCGACGACGATGAAGCGAATGACGTCCCAGGTCTCGTCGAGCGCGCTCGGCAGCGCGTAGCGCAGGAGCGATGGGCCGCCCACGGCGCGCTCCGGAACCTTCGGAGCCCAGTGCTGCGCCCCCAGGTCAGGCTTGGTCGCCCGCGAGCCTTGCTCGTCGGTGATCACCTCGACCGCCAGCTGCACGCGCCCCTCGAGCTTCTCGCCCGCGCGCGACCACTCGAGCGCATGTGCGACGAGGGGAAGCTGCTTCATGCGCTCCTCGTACATCGCGTAGCTCGTGATCGGCAGCCGATCGATCGTCTCGAGCCGATCCCCCTCGCGCATCCCCGCCGCGAACTCGGGCGAGCCCGGCGCGACCTCGGACAGGTACAGATCGGCGAGCTCGATGCCCGTGCGCGTGACGAGCGAGTCGCCGTGCACATCGGGGGTGAGCGCCGCGAGCCCCGTGTCGTAGACGAACAAACTCGCGAGCGGCGTCGGAGCCCCGGTCACGCGCCGCGGCCTCAGGTAGGCGACGGGCACGGTCTCGCCTCGATTCGCGGTGAGGAGGCGCTCGAGCTCCGTGAAGGTGGCGACTGGCATCCCGCGCACCTCGGTCACGACGTCGTGCGTCCGCAGTCCAGCGCGAAAGGCGGGCGACTCCGGGCCGACGACGCCGATCACGGCCGCGGGACGACTCGGGCCGATCCCGAGGACGCCGATCCGGTCGACGATCCCAAGCGCGCGCTCTTCGTTTCGCTCCTCGGGCGTCACCGTCACGTCGAGGTGCTCGTTCGCACGAAAGATTTTGAGCTTCAGCTCCTTGCCCGGGCTCTGTCGGACGAGGCGTTGCACCTCGGCGAAGGTCGCGACGCGCTCGCCGTCGACCTCGAGGATTCGATCGCCTACCTCGAGTCGCCCGAACGCCGGCTGCCCCTGAAGGACGACCCCGACGGTCGGCGGCGAGTAGTCGTCCTCGGCAGCAAAGACCCCGAGGTAGAGGAGCACCGGGAACGCCAGGTTCATCGCGGGCCCGGCCAGCATGATAATCGCGCGTTTGTAGACGGGCTGCGCGTCGAAGGTGCGATTTTTGTCCTCGGGCCAGATCGGCTCCTGCCGGTTCTCCTCGAGCATCTTGACGAAGCCGCCGATCGGCAGGAGCCCGATGCAGTACTCGGTCTCGCGGCCTCGGATCCTCACGATCTTCGGGCCGAAACCGATCGAGAACATCAGCACCTTGACGCCGAAGATCTTCGCCCACGCGAAGTGCCCGATCTCGTGCACGAAGATGAGCACGGAGACGAAGAGCGCGAAGTAGACGAGGTCCACGGGCGTGGGGTCGCGCAGGGTCCGGCGGGCTAACTCCGGCGAGCAGGTGCGCTGGTGCCGGCGGAAGCGTCGGCGGTGGTCAGCCGACGCGAGGCAAGCTCACTTGTACATCTCGTCGAGGATCTCGTCCTCACGACCCTGACGGACGAGCCGGTCGTGACGGAAGGCCTCGGACATCGACAGGTACGTGAAGAACACGATCAGCGGAATGAGCCCGGCGATCGGCATGTTGTCGCCCTTGCCCACCATCTTCATGATCTCCTCCCAGCCATGCCAGCGCTGGTTGAAGAACCACGCGAGGAAGCTTCCGAGGACGGTCAGCGCGCTGACGAGGATGAATGCCTGATGGCGACCCATGGACAATGTTCTAGAGGCGGTTTCGCGACCCGTCAAGTCGACCGCCGCGGGCGCTTCGGCGCTCCAGCCCGAGCGAAGGTGGTAACCTGCTGACGGTGTCGAGTCCGGGAGAGTTTCTCGAGCGCTTCGACGTGCAGCGCGAGGTGGGGCGCGGGGCGGCGGGGGTCGTGTTTCAGGCGGTTCATCGTCCCACGAGCGAGGCCGTCGCGCTGAAGCTGCTCCATCAGCCGGACGCAGACCCTGGCGAGCTCGATCGCCTCTCGGTCGAGGGGACGCTGCTCGAAGGGCTGCACCACCCCAGCATCGTCCGGGTGATCGACTTCGGGAACGTCGGCGAGGAGCCGGTCGACCTCGCCGGTCAGCGCTTTCAGCCCGGAACTCCCTATGTCGCGATGGAATGGCTCGAGGGGCGCGACCTCGCCAGGGCCGTCGCCGCGGGTGGCCTCGATCTTCGCACGTCGCTGGAGTGCGCGCGTCAGGTGGCCGGGGCGCTGTCGGTGGCGCACGCGGCAGGGATCGCGCACCGCGACGTAAAGCCCTCCAACATCTTCGTGCTCGCCGGCGCGGTGGAGCCGCGCGTGAAGCTCCTCGACTTCGGGGTCGCTTGTGCGGACGTGTTCACCGGCGGCAACATCAGCGGAACGCCAGCCTACATGGCGCCCGAGCAGGCGCGCGGCGAGCCGACGCTCGACGTCCGCTGTGACGTGTATTCACTGGGTGCGACGCTGTTCGAGCTGTGCACCGGAAGACCACCGCACGCCGGCGCCTCGTCAATCGCGACGCTCGCGAGGCTCGTCTCGACGCCCGCGCCACGCCTCTCCGAGGTGTGCGGCGACGTGCCCGAGGCGCTCGACGACCTCGTGGCCGACATGCTCTCGATCGAGTGGCGCGACCGCCCGGACAGCCGCGAAGTCGAAGCCCGGCTCGCCGCGCTGTGCGCGCAGCCAAACTTGCCGGCGCGAGCCGCCGCAGCCGACGTGAAGAGCGACTCCCCGCACTCGAGCGCGCGCCGTCTCCTGACGACGATGGTCGCGCTCGAGGTCGGGACGGGCGCGACCCGCGACGCGAAGCTCGCGTCGATGCGCGAGGTCGGGGCCGAAGCGGTGCGGCTCGGCAAGGACGCGGTCGTCGCGTTCTTCGGGGCCCGACGCGCGCACGGCGGCGAGGCCGCGAAGGCGCTCGAGATCGGGACGGCGCTCGCAGCGGAGGGAGCCAAGGTCGGCGTCGCGACGGGACGCGCACTCGTTCAGCTCGTACGACCTACCGGCGAGGTCGTCGACAAGGCCTCGACGCTCGCCCGCGAGGCGGCGGCGGGCCAGCTCGTGGCCGACGACACGACGGTCGAGCTTGCGCGCACGGCGTTCGAGTACGCGCCGTTCTCGGAGCGCCCCGCGGTGAGCGCGTACGTCGTTCGCCCAGCGGCAAAACGCGTCGACCTCGGCGAGTCGACGCCGTTCGTGGGACGGCAGGCCGATCTCGACACGCTCGCGGACGCGTTCACGCGTTGCATCGAAGGGCATACGCCGGTCGCGGTCAGCGTGTCGGGACCTCCCGGCATCGGCAAGAGCCGCCTCGCGCGCGAGTTCCTGGCGCGCCTCGACTCCCTCTTGACCGATCACGCCCCTCAGACCGCGCCATCGCACGGCACGTCTCCGCTCGTCGAGCGACGTGAACCCGGACACTTCCGTGTGGTCGAGGTCGCCTGCGACGCCTTCGCGCGTGCGCGCTCGCTCGGCACGGCAGCCGATGGCATCGCGGCACTCCTCTCGCTGCCGAAGGCCGCGCGAGCTCCCGAGATCGCCGCCGCCCTGGCTCCGCTCGACCTCGTGCACGACGAAGGCGACCTGCTCGCGCGCTTCCTCGCGGGGGAGCCGCTCGGCGCCGAGAACGAGCCGAATCGGGCGCGCGACGTCCTCTACCTCGCGATGACCGAGGTCGTCCTTCGAGTCATCGACAACGAGCCCTGCGTGCTCGTACTCGAGGACGTCCAGTGGTCCGACCCTGAGTCGGTCGCCTGGTTCGGGCACCTCCTGACGCGCGCGGCGGGATGCCCGCTCTTCGTCCTCGCCCTGGCGCGGCCGTCGTTCTGGAAAGAGGCCGCGAGCGGCTTTCGCGCCCGAAACCAGGTGCGCATCGAGCTGCGCCCGATCGCACGTCGCGAGACGATGGAGATCGCCCGCGCGATCCTCGACTGCGACTACGGCGACCCGAACCTCGAGCGCATCGCGAAGCAGGCCTCGGGCTCACCGTTGTTCGCCGAGGAGCTCGCGCGGGTCGTCGCGTCGGGCAAGGAACTCGCGCTCATGCCGACGCTCGAGGCCGCGATCCAGGTAAGCCTCGATGCGCTCGACCTTGACGCGCGCGACGCCCTCACGCGAATGAGCATCTTCGGCATCGTGAGCTGGGACGCAGCGCTCGGCGCCCTCGGAGTCGTGAAGCCCGACGAGGCGATCGACCGCCTGATCGAGAACGAGCTCGTCGTGGCCGTCTTGAAGTCGCGCTTCCCGAAGACGCGCGAGGTCCGCTTCAAGCACGCGCTCGTACGCGACGTGACCTACGCCACAACGGGCGACACGCTGCGAAAGGAGCTCCACGCCCGAGCCGCCGCGTGGCTCGCCCGCTTCGGAGAGGACGCCGCGACGATCGCCGAGCACTACGATCTCGGAGGCGAGCACGGCGAGGCGGCCGCCTTCTGGGAAGCCGCCGCGCGACGCGCCCTCACCGCGAGCGCGCTCGTCGATGCGCGGAAAATGGCCGATCGCGCGCTCACGTTCTCGAACTCGAACGAAGACGCGTTCCGTCGCGCGAGCCTGCTCGACGAGACCTTCTCGCGACTCGACGAGCGGGCCGCCGAGAGGGCCGAGGCGATCGAAGCGATGCGCGACCACGCGACCGACGAGGCGAGCGAGCTTCGGACGATGGGCGCGAGCGCACGCTACGATCACGCGCGCTCGGCGGGGGTCGACGTCGACGAGCGGCTCGAAGAGGTGGTCCAACGTGCCACGGCGCTCGGCCTCGTCGACGAGGCGGTCCGCTGCTCCGCCACGCTCGCGACGAGGCACGCCTTCGCAGGCGAGCACGCGCGCGCTGAGGAGGACGCGCGCAAGCTGCTCGTTCTCGCCGAGCAGCACGGCGTCGCAGCAGCGGCGGTGGACGCATGGCAGACCCTCGCCGTCGTTCATCAGACGCGCGGCGAGCTCGCCGCAGCGCTCGAGGCGCGACGAAGCGCGGCGCGCGCAGCGCACGCGGCAGGCCTCAAGAACCGCGAGGCGATGCTCACGATCAACGTCGGCTTCGCGCTGACCACCATCGGAGCGCGTGACGAAGCGCGGCGCGCGATCGAGGAGGGCGTGTACATGGCCGAGCAGGTCGGCAGCGCGGGCACGGTGCGCCTCGGTCGGATGCTGCTCCTCGGCTGGGCCGCGCACTTCGGCGCAGACGCTGCGCTCGACGCCGAGCTCGTCGAGCCGCGTACCAGCGCCGATGAGGCCGCGGCGGGCGGGTGGGTCGGTCAGGATCGCGTGACGCTTGGAGTCCTGTTTTATCGGGGCTGTGAGCTTCTTCGCGCAGGCGGAGAGAACCTTGCGCGCGCGCGCGCCCTCCTCGCGAAGGCGACCGACGCCTACCGCGCGACCGACAATCGCGACGTCCTGCCCGTCGCCCTCGGCTGCTGGGCCGAGGCCGAGCGACGCCTCGGCGAGCCCGAGAAGGCCGAAGCCCTCGCGCGCGAGGCCGCCGAGCTCGTCGAGTCGGGCGCGCCGAGCCTCCTCAGCGAGGCTCCGATCTTCCTTGCGCTCCACGATGCGCGCCTCGATCGGGGTGATTTTCAGGGCGCCGAAGAGGCGGTGAGCCGCGCGATGCCGCTCCTTGAGCGCCGCCTCCGAGGGCTCCGGCACACGCCGTATGAGCAAGCCTTCCTTCACCTGCCCGAGCACGCGCGACTGCTCGCCGCGGCCGACGATCTCGGGTGCCTGCCGCCCGAGCTCGAGACGCTTGGGGCCTAGCCCGCGCCGAAGCTCGCGAGAGAGGTCGGCTCTTCTGGTAGGATCTGAGGCGATGGCGGACACATGCTCTCCGCGAGATCTCGCTTATGCGGTGCATACCGCGACGTGCACCTACCTCCTCGACGGGGACGGAGTGTGCCGCTGGATCGTGTCTCCGCAGGGCGTCCCCCCTTCGCACGTACAACAGGCGGTGGGCGCGCAGTTCGTCGCGTGCCTCGATCTGACCGAGCCCGGTGGCCTCGTCGGTGAGCTTCACGTCGGCGCGATGGCGCTGATGGCGCGGTACGACGGCGATCGGATGGTGTTGTTGCGCACGGCCGAGATCACGCACGTCGACGACCGGCGCGGCCCCTCCGACGACGACGCCACCGTCCGCGCGCGCCGTCCGCGCCAAGCCTCCTCGACTCGGCCCGAGCTCCGCCAATACGGCCTGAAGGTCGAGGGCCTGCCCTACGTCGCCTCGCCACCTCCAAGGCTGCGCGTCGTCAAGGACGAGGGCAGCGAGCAGACCATCACGCTCTCGCTACCGACGAAGCGCGTCCCCGGTGCGAAGCAGCCTGCTCCGCGCAAGGGCGGAGCATAGAACTCGACCGCGTCTGAGAGGCTCGCTACCTTTCGCGCCATGGCGGTGAAGGGCCAGCAACGCTACCGGGTCGTCCAGCGACTCGCAGCCGGCGGCATGGCCGAGGTCTTCCTCGCCGAGAGCGCAGGGCTCGAGGGGTTCAAGAAGAAGGTCGCGATCAAGCGCGTCCTCCCCCACCTCAGCGAGAAGAAGCGCTTCATCTCGATGTTCCTCGACGAGGCGCGGCTGTCGGCGCAGTTCAACCACTCCAACGTCGCGCACGTGTTCGACATCGGCGTCGGCGACAACGCCTACTTCATCGTCATGGAGTACGTAGAGGGGACCGACCTCCGCACGCTCATGACGAACCTCGTTGACCAAAGGCGGCCCGTGCCGCTCGAGGCCGCGCTCTACATCACGGAGCGGCTCTGCGAGGGCCTCGCGTACGCGCATGAGCTCACCGGCCTCGACGGAAAGCCCCTCAACGCCGTGCATCGCGACATGTCTCCGCCGAACGTGCTCATCTCGAAGTTCGGTGAGGTGAAAATCGTGGACTTCGGCCTCGCGAAGGCCTCGACGCAACTCGAGAAGAGCGAGCCCGGGATCGTGAAGGGCAAGTTCAGCTACCTCGCTCCGGAGGCCGCGCACGGCATGGACGTCGACGCGCGCGCAGACATCTTCGCGGTGGGCGTCATGCTCTGGGAAATGCTCGCGGGGCGTAAGCTCTTCGAGGGGAGCACCGACCTCGACACGGTGCGCTTGATCCAGGCCGCCGAGGTCCCGCGCATCGCGAGCTTCAACCCCCTCGCCGCCGACCCCGACGTCGAGGCCATTCTCTCGAGGGCGCTCGCCCGTGACCGCGACCGCCGCTACCAGAGCGCGCGCGAGCTCGGGCGCGACTTGACGAAGCTCCTCTTCCGAATGGCGCAGCCCGTCGACGCGTTCGACATCGCCGATCTGGTGCGCGTCACCACCGCCGTCGAGGAGCCCGCCGCCGCCGTCGCGGGCATGGAGACGCTCGATAAGCTGATCGACGATACGCTGCTGCGCTTCACCTCGCTCCGTGAGCGTGGCGCATCCCAGACGAGCGCGATGGCGAGCATCGCGCCGCCGTCGATGGAGACCCCGAGCGCATCGGTGCGGCGTCTCGAGCACTCGTCGTCGGATTCCCCGGTGGAGCACTCGATCCCCGCGTCCGCGCTGCGCGAGGGGAACCTCTCCGCGCTCGAAGACGTCGTCGAGGCCCCGTCGATCAGTCCGCGCGCCGCGTCGACGGTCGCAAAGCGCCCCGGGGTCGATCCGGGCCTCCTCTCGGGGCTTGCCTCGATGGAGCAGCCGACGCTCCGCCCGCCCGAGGCGCCGCAACTGCCGGAGGAGCCGCTCCCGCTCGTCGTCACCTCGAAGAAGCCCGCCGCACAGCCGGCCTCGGATGACGCCGCCAGCGGAGGTTCGCTCGCGCTGAAGCTCATCCTGCTCGTGCTGATCGCGGCGGGAGCCGGAGCGGCCGCCTATTTCAGCGGCCTACTCTGACGCTAACCCTCGGCCGACGCGAAGCCCTGGGGGCCGCGCTCACTCCGCCGGAACAGCGCGCTCGCTCCGCCGGAGCAGCGCGCTCACTCC
>Ga0194129_10001767_pt1 | contig 34212 bp, 34 predicted proteins | sample TA2KigCa35mmetaG_FD_150862 | JGI IMG/M metagenome (GOLD analysis project Ga0194129, IMG submission 150862) | Freshwater microbial communities from Lake Tanganyika, Tanzania - TA2015038 Kigoma Deep Cast 35m | ecosystem: Environmental > Aquatic > Freshwater > Lake | place: Tanzania: Lake...
GATGTCCCCCGTCAGCCCGAGCACGTTAGCGCTCAAGACCTGTGTGCCGATCACAGGCGCGAACCCCTCTGCGTTGAACTGCGTCACGCTGACGGTCACGATCGCGAACGGGGCTACGTATGTACCTGAGAAGTCGCAGACCTGGTCGAGCTGCGGCGCGGCACCGCTGTAGTGAACTGCGCATGCACCGCGCAGTCGCGCCGAGAGCTGCCCCGCGTAAGCGCGCATGGTCTCACCGCACGTGACAGCGCGCCCCACGATGACGCTCTCCCCGTCATCTGCATCGCCGATCGGCGCGGGCTCCGTCACGCACAGCCGAGATGCCGAGCTGAGCTTGTCTGTCACCACGCTCACCACGCCGCCGTCTAGCAGCAGCTGCCCTCCGAGACCGGCGAGTGGCAGGACCGCGCCAGCCCCGTCGCTCGCGTACAGCCGCCCGTTATATAGCGCCATGTCACCCGCGCTGCGCGAGAGCGCGAGCGGGTCGTCTTGGAGATAACCGCCGCCGCTGCTGAGCTGCGGCTCGTTACCCCACGCGTGGAGGTCCTCCACGTCCTGCACGATCGCGGCTGGGTGCTTGTGGTCGTTGTACTTCTGTGCCGCGGCTCGCGCGGTGTCCCCGTCCCGACCTCTGCGCGCGTCCGTGCCGATCTGAAAATACGAATCTTGGTTGATGAAGCCGCCGCCGTGGTTTCTCATTACGCGCCTCCGCTGCCGAGTTGTGAGCTGTTGGTGATGACGCGCGTGACCGAGATCTGCGCGCCGAGCAGCGCAGAGTCGGATGGCGCGGCCTCGATTGACGTGATCCTGTGCGTGGCGTCCACGTGTAGCAGCTGCGCCGCGTCAAGTACATTCGCGATCTCTCGTCTGTGCCGGACCCTCGACATGTCCTCAACGCACACATACATCTCTATGGGCGTCTCGACGCGCAGCGCGCCTAGGTTGACCGCGAGCGCGACGATGTCTGCCACACCCAGCCCGACCCCCTGCGAGATCGCGTTCTCGATCACGTCCCTGATACGAGACGCCATGACGCTCTCCTGCGGACCGCCCTCGTACCGCAACGAGAGTCCGATGTAGCCTGTCGCCATACGCCGCACGAGCATGTCGGAGCACACAGCGCGGTCAAGCGCGGACGCGGCGAGCGCCTGTGCCTGCGCGACGGCGGGTGAGTATCGCGCCCGCAGGCTGATCGGTCGACCGATCAGCGCGCCGCGTGCAGCGCGTGTCGTCACGAACAGCCTCTCGCGCGTGCTGCGCGCCGCGTCGCGGTCCGGAGAGACGATCTCGAAACCGTCCCCACCCGCCGACGTGATCGGGAGCGTGGCGTCGACCGGTGAGCGCTGAACCGTCAGCGCGGACAGCGCCAGCGCACCACGCACGCGCCCGACGCGAATGTTGTACGGGTTGTTCTTGTCATACGACGCCAAGATCGGCAGCCCGTCGACGTCTATATAGCGGAACACCGACGACGCGCTGTCGGCGCTCGCGCCGCGGGTGTCACCTCTGCGCGCCACGAGCGCGTGCGCGCCGTCTCCGTCGAGGGAGCTGGCGGCGATGTGGTACGTCTCGGGCGTCTCCTCGAAGACCTGGATGGTCGAGAGCGCATCAACGCCACCGCCTACCTCTGGCAGCGCGATCACGTCGCTGGTCAGTGCGAAGTAGCACCGCAGGCGGTCACCCTCGCGCAGCTCGGAGAGCGTGCTGATGTCCGCGTTCAGCCACGGCGTAGCGCTGCACTGAATCTCCTGCGACGCCACGTACTGCGCGCCCGAAGTGGGGCTGACCGCCGTGACGCTCGTGACGCGCGTGACCGTCGCCGTGCCCAGGTGTCTCCGAATCGGATAGAACGCGTCGGCGCGCGGGTTCTCAACATCTGCCGCGGCGAGCGTGTGGTAGCTCTCTGTGACGCCCCAGAGCGTGAGCTGCGTCCTGTTCGCGTCGGCGCTCGTCAAAGGCCTCGACGCGCCGCCTTGGTAAAGCGCCGTGCTGTCCGCGCCGGGCGTCGTCAACGAGAACGAGTCACCGCTGATAGCGAAATCTGGGGCGGCGCCGAGCTGTATCTTGCCGGTCGTGAGATCAATGTCGCAGACGCCGTACGCGAGGAGCTCCGCGTCACGCGTCAGGATAGGCGCATCAACGCGGATGATGTCCCCAGACACGGCTACTACTCGACGGTCGTATGTGGTGCCGCGGTGCGTGAGCCGTACGATAGAACCGACCGGGACCATCGGCAGGCTGACGGGCGCGACCGGCATCTGCGGTAGAACACGAATATCGTAGTCGGAGGGCCCGACCACCGCGAGCGGCATGACGGGGCGCGTGATGTCCGACTCGGCGAACACGTGGCGATATACGACCTCGGGCTGCGAGATGAGGCGCACCGACAGGTCGTCCGTACCCGCGCTGAGCGCAGCGTAATCCTGTAGCGGCGTGAGCACGTCGATGGGGAAGCCTGTATCCGTGATGAGGAACACCGCGTACCGCGACAGCACGTCGCCGAGCGAGATGCCCGCCGAGTTGGTCCAACTCAGCTGCGCTGCGTAGGTGACTCGGAGCGTCGTGCTGTGCGCGAGCGTGACGTCCACGGGAGCGCCGTTGACCATAACGGTGACCCGCTCGGGTGCGCCCGTCACGTCGTAGTCAGTCAGCAGCACTGGCGCGAAACGGACCGTGAGCGACTCGTCTCGAAGCCGCGCAAGACCAGACAGGTAGATCTCTTCGTGGACAACCAAGTCGGCGGGGCCGCGGAGCTCGTCCGCGTCCACATCCAGCGTGATGACGTCCGGCGACACGAGGTCCGCTAGCGCCATCCGATCGTGCGAGTACGTGTTGATCGGTGTGAACTCCCTGAACAGCGCGGGCGTCACCCCATATCTCGGCTCGGTGTACAGGAAGCCCGCATCTGAGCTCACGATGAGCTGCGTCCCGCCCCAGCTCGCGATGCTCGATGTCGGTACCCGATAAGGCGCCGGCGGCTGCTCGCTCCGAAGCCCACGCAGGGCCACCGCAGTGGGCACTAGACTCGGCAAGGCGGAGCTCGCGGTGCATGTGTCGTTGCGCTCCGTCACTAGCTCGCCGTTCCCACGTGCGGCCGCGACGATGGAGAATGCGTGCCGTTGCGCTGTGTAGACGCCGGACGTGATCTTCGTGTCTGTGCTCGGCACAGCGTTGAACGGCGCCGCCGCGAACAGGTCTGTGGCTGCCGCCGCTAGATCCCGTGAGCTCGCCGACGTGCGGAACTGCCCCAAGAGCGCGTTGCCGATGGAGCGTAGGTCGAGCGGCGTGATCACCGCACCGCCAGCCTCAAACGACACATTTGGTTTGCCCGCCGAGACGCGCAGGTCTGGCTCGGCGTGCTCATGTTCTTGCACCGGGAACTCGCCGAAGATCTTGATGCACGCGATCTTCCTGGACTGCGTCGACCCCGCGCGCATGACCGCCCGCCTCCCCACATTCCCTGGCTCAGAGACGAGCGTCGTCGCCTCGCTGACATCGCCATCGGAGAGCATGTTGAGCTCGACGAAGATGACATCTGCGATCAGGTAGCTGCCCGCGTTGGGCCCCTCGTGTAGTCGCAGCACATCGCCTGCGCGAATCACACTCTCATGAGCGTTGAAGATCTCACCGTACTGCGCTAGCTCGGGGACCATGAAGATATTGCGTGTGCCTGGCGACAGCAGCTCGTTCCAGAGCAGCAGCTCGTGCGCGTTGGCGTTCACGAGCGCGTCGTCCTCGATCTCGGCCCGATTACTCAGCGCCAGCACGACGCTCGTGCCCGCGGGGGGCGGGCTGTTCGTCCTCGAGTAGCGCAGCGTCGCGGAGTTGTGCAGCACGGCTCGCGGCAGGACAGTCGGCGGCGCGAGCACGTCCTCAGCCGCGCGCACAGAGACGATCTCGTACGCAGCGATGGACTGGTCGAGCAGGATGTTGCCGTGCGAGACGGTTGGCGAGCTCACGTACAGCGCGCGCATCGCGTAGTAGAGGGATGGTGCGACGAACCCAACCTGCGCGAAGCGCTGTGCGCCCTCGGCAGAGAGCGCGCGCACGCGCAGCCCGAGCGGACTGCGATACGGCATCGCCACGTCGTCTACGAGCAACCGATCAATGACGCCGATCGGGCTCGGCGTCGCGCCCTGCGAGCGCGTGATCGAGGCGGGCGTGGGCGCGATTGATCGTGGCACCTGCCCGCGCACGTAGACGCGCAACCCCTCGACGCGCACGACGGTGAACTCGGAGCGGTCCGACTCGAGGGTGATAGTATCCCCGTTCTGTACACCAGAGAACGCGAGCTCGGCGGGCTGGTTTGTCTCGACCGTGAGAAACGGTGATCCTAGCAGGCCACGCGCAACGAGCGACTGATTGGGTGTGCGCGGAAACACTGCTGCACGGCTGCTCGACACATCAACGCCAAATGTGCGCGCGATGTGCCAGCTCACGGCCGGGTCTGTCGTTGGCAGAGATTGCCCATCGATAAACACGCGCAGGGTGGTCGGCGCGACGCGCTCCGCGTACAGCACGTCGTAGGTGCCGCCATTAATGAGTAGCACACAGCGCCTAAGCTCCGCGGGCGCAGATTGAAACGTCGTCAAGTCGACCGCTCGCCCCGTGGAGGTCCTCACGCCTCTGCCATAAAGACTGTCGCCCAGGTACGCGGAGAGCAAGAGTGGCAGCTCGATCGGCCGCTCGTCCCTGGGGCGCACATAGATGTCGGCGCGCCCGCCGAGGTGAACACGGTCGTCCACATGCCGCCCGCCAAGGATGGCGCGCTGCACGGACAGCACGGTGACGTAGTGCAGACCCGCGGCTGGTTCGCCGTCTAGCTGAACCCACGTGTCGATGTCAGCCGCTCTGATCAACGAGAGCGGCGCCGACGTGGGCACCTGGTCGATGACACGTATGACGCGGTGCGTTGACGTGACGCCCGCTGCGCTCCGCAGGGTCACACGCATCTCCTCCGTCACGTCGGCAGTCACACCGACCCGAATACACGACAGCAACGCCGAACGACCGATGATCCGCGCGATACCGGTAAACTCAACGCTCGCGAAGCTCTCAGCTGTCACCGCGTCGCGCGTCATCTCTGGGTCATCGAGGCCGATCACCTGTATCGCCGCGATGTTCTGGTACGACGTGGCTAGACGCGCCACGATGCCTCGCGCGGTGACGAGGCTGCGCTCAGAGATCGCGCGGGGCAGCTTGGTCGAGAGCAGCCCGCGTGTTGTGTCGCCCGTGACGCCACCAACGAACGCGGCCTTGTTGGTGACGCTCACCACGTTCCCAATCCCGGTCGAGGTCCGTATCTCTCCTGCGACGATGTTCCCGCCCGTACCGTCTACAATCGCGGCGACCTCCACGTCGAACGCGAAGCGGTCTACACCAACACGCCCGCTCTGTAGCTGCTCGGCTGTGATGACGCGTGAGGCCACGGGTGCGAACTGCACACCCGCCGCGGTCGAGAACTTCGTGGTGATCGGGTCGAGCGCGATCGCGCTCGGCCTGTCCACAACCACGGTGACAGCACCAGACGCCGTCGCGCCCAACGCGCGGCTGACGAGCCAGTTGGCTGCGAGCGCGTCTGCGTCCGCGTCGCTCAGCAGGTCAATCCTGGAGATGCTCTGCGCGTTCCGCAGAAGCGAGAGCTGCTGCCTGTACCCCGAGAGAAACACCTCCGCCGCGCTGATGAGGATGTCGGAGATCGCGTCGCCTCGGGCGATGGGTGACGACGGGAACGCCTCCGCGTACTTCTCAGTCAAGAAGTCCCGCACGTCCACGCTGAGTAGGTCGCTGCCGAGCGCGTCCGTCACGGGCGTGATCAGCACGCGGTCGGCGTATGACCCGTCGGTCGTGTCGATCGTAGGATCGAGCTGTAAGAGACGCGTGCGGAGCAGCTCGCGGACATCCATAGTCAAGCCCCAAACTGCGAGACAGACTTCTCGCCGAGTCCGTTGATGATTTCGATCGCGAGTGACACGCGCTGCGCCTCCCTGTCCCACTCGACGGAGAGCAGGTTCAGCGCCCCGAACTGCTCAGCTCGTGGAAGGCGCGCCTGCGCTGGGTCCGAGATCAAGTAGTCCGAGACGGACTGCATCGCAGCGCTGACCTCAGCGGCGAGCGTGCCCTGCTCGGCGCTCAGCGTCCCTAGCAGCGAGAGCACACCCCCGCCCGCGCCGCCGCCGATAACGTCTGAGCCTGGCGTGGTCAGGAGAACCTTCAAGACCCGCTGCACAAGCGCGGACATCCCGGTAATCACCGCGGGGCGGGAGAGCGCGCCGAGCGACACTGAGGTCGACTCCGCCGTGCGCGTAGGCCCCGTTGAGACGACAGAGATGCTGTCGACGCGGGTAGTGACGGACGCAGGGAGCTCCGCTAGCAGCTGACCACGCGATACGACTTCTACACGCGGGCACTCATCGCCGTTCACGAAGACCGCGCGAGCCGTGCTAAAGTCCGCCCCGTTCAGCTCGATGACGCGCGGGCTTGCGCTGACGAGCCGCGCGCTGCTGTACGACAGCTGATCCGTGAACTGCACAATCCCGTAGTCCATCAGCGCTCCGCCTCCTCGATTAGCTGGTCTAAGAGCGCGACGAGGTCGTCCGCGCGCTGCGCCTCACGCGCCGCCCACTTGGACGCCTGCGCCCAGACCTCGAGCTGGCGGTCGTAGGGCACCGGCGCGCCGCTCATCTCGAACTCGCGCACGCGCTCGTATAGTTCACCGATGAGCTTCTTGTAGGCGAGATCAGACATCACAGCTCCAATGTCAGCGCGCGGTTTACGACATGGTTCATCGTAGCATGGTAGGACGCGGTTGTCTCATCGAGCGCGCGGTAGGTGGCGATGTCGCCCGACATAAACACAGCCATCGCGTAGTCCGCGCCCACCGCCGCGTGAGCTCGCGTGACGACCTGTACGTCCGAGCTCGCGCTCGGACTCCAGAATAACCTAGCCGATGTGCGTTCGCAGCGTGCGCGGAGCGCGCCAGCCTCAACGAGCAGCTGCTGTCTACGTGCGCGGGTCGCTGGCAACGAGATAGGGGACAGCGCGTCGGCTAGCGCGCGCCACGCCACGCTCCCGGCTGTGCGGAGCGTGTAGCTACCCGCCGCGATGGGCGCGGAGAGCTTGACGTGTTGCCCAAGCGCGGAGCGCACCTCGGCTGGCCCGAGCGTGTCACCCGCCCGGGCGTACGCGTCGATATGCCCCCTGTCGGACAGCGCATCAAAGAGCTGACTGCTCAGCTGTGTGTAGATCTTGGGCACGCAGACGCGGTCACGCGTCGCGACCCACCTGCCGTCGAAGTTCGGCACGTCATCATCAGAGAGCGGCTCCCGCGCAGCGCCAGCGATGGACACGTGACACGGACCGACCCGCTCCAAGACGCTGAGCAGCGCAGTGCGCCCAACACCCTCAAACCTAAGCTCCTCTCTGCTCGTACCGCCGAAGATGCTCGCGACGACCTCGGCGGACAGAAGCCCGTCGCCCTGGTCTACATCGTATATGTACGACCCGTCACGGCTCGTGCCTCGCAGCCTAGACGCGCGCGCCGGCAATAGAATCGATCGCGCGCCTTGTGGGAACTCCGCGGTGAACGTGACTGTCGCCGGCTGCTGGATTGCCATGTCACGCTCGAGGGAACGCACGCGCTTCACCGCCGCGTTGACGTCCGAGACCCGCTCCTCGTAGACGCTGTCGTCGGCGGACGTGGGCGTGCGCTCAAGCGCCTGGACCGCCCGCATCAGCATCGCCACGAGCCCCGGCGTGAGGCTGTACGTCACGCGCGGATTCTGCGCGAGCAGCCGCAGCGTGTCTGCCTGAACGGCCGCGAATGTCGTGGGGGCTGTGAATAGCGGCGTGTCGCTCATTGTCGTCTCTCAGCGCGGCGGTGATCGCGGCGCGCACATCACTGATCTTGAGCCCGAGATGGTAGCAGATCATCTGCGCAGAGAACACATACTCACGCGCCTCGCGCGACGCGTGACCGCCAAGCTCGAACATCCACAGATACGAGGCGCGCGCTATGCGCACCTCGGTGTACCGATCTAGACGGAAGTTCATGATGTCCCGTATCGCCTTCTCCAAGACGGCGAACATGAGCAGGTGCTCACACACGAGCGGCCCGTCTACGTCAGCCCGCAGCGCTCGCAATAACTCGCTCGCTCCCCCCGCGCGCGATGTCCCAGACGTCGGCTCCGATTCTAAACTGTGCGGGTCTTCCATAAATCTGCAGGCTCCATGCGCTCATATCTCCGGCGAGCGTAACATGCGCGACCGTGTCGATTGACGTGAGCGTGGCGGTGACGTCCCCGTCCGATGCCACGCGCACGAACGGGGACACGTCCACATACTTGGTCAGCGTGCGACCGTCGCTCATCAGCAGAGACAACGCGTACGCGCCGGGCCCGTCGATGTCCGGCAGCGTAGCGTGCGCGGGGAACGGGAACAACAGGTCGGCGAATCTAGCGTACGGGCGGTCTGGCGCGTGAACTAGAAACGAGTCGAACGCCGCGTACTCGTCTATGCCCGTCAACGTCACACGGTATGTGCGTCCGCGATACATCTCTGTGACCAGCAGTCCGTCGTCCGCCACGGCGATGCGCTCCGAGTCGTTCAGGACAATGTCCTCGCCGATCGCCGCGTCACCGTCGACGAGCGACACCGACGCGCGGAGCCTGCGCGTCGGTTTGCCTGTCGGGCCTACGATACGACCCCGCACCACGCACTTGCCGGGCGGGGCTACGATGCTGCTCGGGGTCACGTAGATCGTGTAGATCGCGCCATCTTCGGCGGTCAGCGTCAGCGTCTCTGCGTACACCGGTGACAAGGTCACGAACGACACGTTGTACTCAACACCGTCATCTAGCACAGCGGACGCGTCCCCAGAGATTGGGACAGGGATCTGCTCGACGATCTCGGTCCCCGTGTAGATGCGCAGCAGGCCCATGATCGGCGTGTTGTCCACATACCGCAATCTGAAGCGTACGACGATGCTCATCACGAGTTCCTTATCAGGGGCGCGTAGGGTTTGCGGGGTGTGATGAACCCGTCGGTGTCGTCGCTAGGGAACGAGAGTATGTCGAACGGCAGCTGCGGCACGACGAAGCTGCGCGCTAGCGTGCCCTCGACATGCACCGTCACGCGCGCTCCCTTTACGAACGGGACGGCGCAGACCCCGAGCGCGTCAGTCGCGAACCACCGAGTGCTGTCCGCCGCGGCGACGTGGTACTGCGCGCCGTCCACGGTCACGGCTAGCGCGGTCGGTACTGTCTCGACCTTGACGCGCAAGCCGTGCACAGGAACTCCGTGCGCGTCTAGCACGCGCACGGTGCCGAGCACGATATGCTCAGCGTCAGCTAGCGGCGTGTCCGTAAAGGGCTGTACGAGGTAGCCGAGCGTGGCCATCGCGGCGGCGACGCGGACCTCGCCGGCGTCCTCTATGAACTGAATGATCTGCTCGGTCGTGTAGCTCACTTCTGGCGCTCCTTCGCGACACGTCGCTTGATCTGATAGTACGCATCGCTGATAGCCGAAAGCATGCTCTCGTCGTAGGCGACCTGTAGCTCAGCGGTCGACTCGCAGCGCTCGAACAGTCGTTGCATGCGCTGCGTCTTGTCACGCGCCCGCTCCTGCGCGCTGTCGGGGACTGTTATGTAGAGCTTGGCGTAGCGGCCGCAGTCTTGAATCGCGTCAATCTCAGCGCCCAACGTCACTAGGAGCGCGGCATAGTTCAGGTCCGTCGTCGTAATCTGCTGTGACATCAATCTTCTCGTCGTTTGCGCGGAGCAGGGAGCCCAGCGGGCGGGACATCGTACACCGTTGGGTGCTTCGCGCGTAGGGAATCGGGGTTGAGCGCCATCTTGTCGCCGACACCGCACAGAATGTTCCAGTGCCGATTCCTGAAGCCATTGAAGTAGGGCCACGTCCCCGGCTCGCCTGTCCCAGAATCCCACACCGTCTTGCAGGCGATGTGCGCCTCGAGGCTCGTGGCGTTGGGCGGCAGCGCGGACACCGCGGCTACGGCCTGCGCGATGAACGCGCGCCCGGGGCTGCTCAGACCGTTCACGACGTACGCGGCCATCGCCCGATACAGCGGTGGGAACCGCTCCCCGAGCAGCGCGGTCGGCAGCCACACCTCCTCGGCTAGCTTGAGCATCTGCAGGAGCAGCTGGTATGTGATCGGCGCGTCCCACAGAAACTTGTCACTGTAGTCCGTGTCGTCCTGCAGGACGCCTGCAAGCAACGCCCTGCGGCGGGCAGTCTCGCCTCGGAACGTGGCCGTGTTCATTTGGAACGGACCAATCGGCGATAGCGGCTCCGTGCCAGCGGGGCGGTACGCGCTGTCCACGGTCTTCCTCCCGTTTGTGCGCGGGAACGGACCTTCGTCTAGCCGCAGCGTGTTGCTGCCCTCCGAACCTGCTATCGGACGGACGTCGAAGCGCTGCTGTGGTGCCCACATGCGCCCACCGCCCTCCTTCTCCGCGAGATGGTGGAGCGTCACATCTAGGTCAATCTCCCAGGATGGAATCGACGTGATCGGTAACAGCGTGGGCGTCGCTTGGATGATCTGCTTGAGCTGTGTGATCGCGTCGGAGATGAACACGCGCGACGCGTCTTTGGTAGCGACGAGCGGTCCGTTGATGGGCCAGCCAGCGGGTCGCACGGTCGTCCACGTCGTGCCGTACGGCTGCCGCGGATCAACTTCGTACTCCGTGGAGCCGACCAGCCGCGCAGGCTGCGGCGGGCGCGTGATGCCGAGCGTGGACGGGTCTCCACCGTAGTCCCAACCTCGCAGGAACGACGGATAACCGTTCGCGAGCCGCTCACGCGCTAGCGAGAACCACTCAACAGTCACGTCAACTCTGGTCACGCCGGCCCCCGCGCCTACGCGCAGCGCGATGTCACCCTTGCGAAGCGTGACGCCGTAGTACTTCGCGCCAGCCACGGTGGTCGGCGTCTCGAGCTGACCTGGCGTGTCTACGAGCGTGATCGGAGCCGTCTGCGGATTGAGCGCGCTCGCGGTGATCTGGACGACCACCGACACCAAGCTGTCGGCGCCGTCGCGCACGACGTTTCGGCACTCAAAGTGCACGCTCCAGGTGGACGCGTCCGTCGTGGCGATGCCGACCACCTGCGCGACCTCTGGAGATACGATGTCCACTGAGCTGACTGCGCCGACCCCCGTAAGCCGGACGCCGTTCGGCAGGAACTGTCCGCTAAACGAGAGCGTGGGGGGCGGCGCCACAGGGAAACGCAGCGTCGCGGACACAGCGGACAGCTGCTCTGGCTGTGGCGACGCGCCGATGGGCGTCACCGCGTTGGACGCGCGTTGCTCCGCGCGTGCAGCTTTACTCCTCCGTGTGTCGGCGACCGCGCTTAGTCTGTTGCGCAGCGCACGAAGCTCCTGCGCTGTGACAGGCGTGGTCGACACGCGCTCGGGGCGGCAGTTTGTCATAGATACTGCGCGGCCTTCTCGCTGATGGCGTTCAGCAGACGCGAGACGCGGGGGCCGCTCAAGTTTAGGTCTCTAGCGATCTCCCCTGGCTTCATCTTTCGGCTGCCGTTCACGCCGTAGAAGCGCTCGAATACTTGATTCTCGAGCGGCGTGAGCTCCTCAGGCAGGAGCTTCAACAAGATGCGCGTCTCTGTCGGCATGAACGAGAAGTTCTCGTCTGCGACGACGCGGTCTTTGCGGCTCTCGCGCTGGAACATCTGCACCTGCTTGACGGTGACGGGCTTGCCCATCTGCAAGGTCATCTTCTCCGCGAGCTCGACCGCCGATGGGTCCCGCCCAAACTCGTTCTGCAGCAGCGTTGTCGCCTCCTGGAAGATGCGGATGTTCTTGCCAGCGCGCTGCTCTACTACACGCCCCGCGTTCTGGTTCTCTACAACGAAGCGCTGGAGACGCTTCATGCGGTCATGCACGTGCGACCCCACCGTGCGTGATCTGCCCGCCACCATGATGTTCGGGTTATAGTCCTTCAGCGCCTCGAGCATGAGCTGCTGCGCGTGCATCTCGATCATATCGGTCGGTACGTTCGCAGCCTTCCACTTGTTGACGTGCGACTTCACGATGCGCGTGAGTGACTGCTGTAACGGACGCAGGTGCTGCGGCTGGTAGCCCGACTTCTTCCACGCGTTCCACAGCGCGAGCTCCTCGAGGTTGCGCGGTGACTTGTCTGGCTCCATGTCGGGCTCGGCGTCGTACACGGATGGCGCGGAGAGCGTGATCGGCGCCACACCCATGGCGGGCGCGGCGGGTGCGGCGTCCTGTGCTAGCTTGTTTAAGCCCGCTCCGCTCAGCAGATAACGCGACAGCTCGTCCTTAGCTAGCATCACCACCACCCCGCTCCGACGCGTTCAGCCGATTGCGCAACCTGTGCGCGGCGTACAAGCCTGCGGCCCCCGCGATATACGACGACGGTGTGTTCGTGAGCATACCAGGCGTACCGCCGAACTCACCTAGGCTGCGCTTGACCACCGCGGCGGTGGTCAGCCCTGCGAGCGTGGCGGGTAGGTAGTTCCCTGGGAGGATGGGTCTAGCACGCTGGCGCTCAAGCGCGCCGAGCTCGTACTCTGAATCCTCAGCTATCTTCACGAGACGAAGCGCCTCAAACATGTTCATCGAAATGCTCCCTTCTCGGTGCTGCGCTGATAGCGCTTAGCGGCATCCCGTTTATCCCTCAAAACGGCCTCGGGGTCAATGCTCGGCGGGTGCCCATCGCCCACCGTGCCGCTCGCGGGGGTGAAGCCAAGTGGGCAGCTCGTAGCGAAATCAGCCACGTACGGCGCGCTCTGCCACGAATAGAGACCACGCGGTCCCAAGAGGTCCGCGATGTCAGCGACCTCGCGGCGCACGTAGTTGTGCACATACGCGGTCCGAGCCTCCACGCTGTCGAGCGCGAGATACGGGCGCAGCGCTGATGCGACGGCCGTGTGCGTACGGTACGTCGGCGTCTGCCTCGACGGGTCGCTCACGTCTATGCTGAGCGCGTCCTTCTCTACGCTCGACGGGACAACATCTTGCACGGAGCCGCAGCCGAGCAGCGGCGCGTACAGCGCCTGCCCAATATTTGAGAGCGCGTACTGCTCGTCGTACCAGATCGGGCGGTAGAGGTCCTCCGCGCCCACGTTGTCTGGCAGACCGAACTGCCGTCCGATCTGTGCGAAAATCTCGTCGACCTCCGTGGTCCTCCGCACGTGCGTCAACGCGTACGATGTGCTAGCGCCTGTGCTAGAGACGTCGTGGGACACGGATTGCAGCAGTCCCTGGTAGATGCGTGGCTCGACGTTGCGCTCTGTCGTATCGATGACCGCGCACGGTAGACCAGGGCACGCGTATGGATTGAACGGCCCCGACACGCCCAGCGTCGTGTTCCTGTAGCGCTCGTCGAGCAGGTGAAAGTTCGCGAGCCGCATCATGGCCTGCGTGCGGTCGTTGGTCTGCGCGTTGCCACTGCCGACCATGCTCCTGAAGATCACGTCGAGCTGCGAGACGTTCCGCAGCGCAGGCACGATCCCAGTGAAGCGCTCGTGCGGCATGAGCGTAGGCAAGACGCGCGACGGCGTGAACTTCACCTTGCCCTGAGATTCACGGAACCACTCGTTTGACGGCGCGTAGTACGCGATGCCCGTAGCTGCGGTTGGATTCTGCCCCTCGCCGTTCTGCGACTGTACGTCACCGAGATCGGTGTACAGCATCATGCGCGTCGCGCGGTCCATCGCAGGGAAGTTCAGAGAGATGCCGAACAGCTGGTTGGGGAAGAGCACATTACACGTAGGCGGGGTCGTGAAGAACAGGTCTGGGACGATGAGCGTGGTCAGCACGCGCGGCGGCGTGATCTCCGTCACCGCGGTGCTCTGGTACCGCGCGAACAGCTCGATCATCTGCAAGACGTGCGCTTCAGCTACTGCGCGCTCTGGCGGCGTGAGCGCACCATCCCAAGTGAAGCCGCCGGCCTCATCGCGCAGAGACAGCTTCGGCTCTATGACGCCGAGCAGCGTCTCGTACAACGCCTGCAGCAGCTGTTGTTGGTATTGAGGGTCAGCCTTATCAAACCACTTCTGCGCGTTAGGTGTGAGCAGCAGGCGATAGTCGGTCGCTCGCAGCTCTGGCTCAGCTAGTAGGCGCACCGAGGCGCGCAGCAGCTTTTTGACGTCGGTGACGTCGAGCAGCTTGCCCATGACGTCGCTGAGCGTCGACGGCGCCGACGACGAGGCCAGCAGATCGGCGCGCACGCTCTGTATCTGCGCGCGGTTGACAGACTCAGTCGTGCCCGGCACCGCGCGCGGCGTCGCGACGGAGAAGAACGCGTGGTACATGCGCCCCACGACGGTGCGGAGGACCGTGAGCAGCGTGTTGACGCCGTGAAGCTGATCACCGAGCCCAGCTACAACGTCACCGGACACCGCACCGGTGAGAATATTATAGGAGGAGAAGTCTAGCGGCAGCGCGCCGATCTGATACGCGACGTGCGTCTGCGCGTTCACGATAGCGAAGTACTCGTGCTGCGCGTACCGCCCGTGCGTCTTCTCATCCGCGGCTGACCGCTGCGCGCTCTCCAAGGTCGGCGCGGCGTCAGCTCGGAGTGCAGCCGTCGCGTCGTCTACCTGCTTCATCGGGTGATCCGCGTCGTACTTCTTGCCCTTCACGACACCCATCGTGCGCTCAATCACCCCGACCACGCTGCGTCCGATGCCGCGGGCGTTCTCGAAACCGGGCGTGACGACCGTCGACGCGATGTCGAACGACTGCTGTATGATCTGACCGAGACCGGGCACCCCGTCAGTGCTATTGACAAACTTGGACGCGCCGACGAACGCGGCCTGCCGCGACATCAGATCGTGGGCCGCGTTGAAGAAATAGACCTGGAACCGGTCGAGGTAAGAGATGTCGCTCTCGCACTGCAGGATAGCGCTTCGCCCTACCGCAGCGTGCTCCTCGGCGTACGAGCGCAGATACCCGCAGAACAGCACGCTGTAGCTCGTCTTCTCGACCGGCGTCGGTGTGAGCGCCCCAGTGTCGCCGACCGTCACGGGCGGCGCTCCGTCTGGGTCGTAGTAGCCTACCACGACCTGCGTGCCCGGCTTGAGCTCCGGCAGGTCTGGCGTGGGCAGGATCGTGATCTGCGCGGTAGTAGTTACAGAGCTGCTCACTGCACAGCGAGAGATCGAGCACTCCACGCCCTGTAGGAACAGCCGAAGGTGCATGTGATGTGTGCGCAGCATGGTCAGTCCGGCACGAAAGAGTTGTCGATCTGTGGCATACCAGCGCGCGAGATCAGGTTCGCGGCGAACGCGTCGGCGAAGCTCTTGTCGGCGCCGAGCGCGGCGCCCGCCGCGGCGTTCGTTAGTGAGCTGAGCGCGATGTCCGCGAGCCCGAGCGCGACCTGCCTCGCTTGGAACGCGGCGATCGATGTGGACGCCGGTATGAGCCCGACGTAGCGATCGAACGTGCGATTGTCACGCACCGCGGCGACGTCCTCGTCGCGACGCCCCTGCGCGCGCAGCAATGTGGCGCGTGGCTGAACTACGCCCCCTAGGAGCAGAAGGCGTGCCTCCTCATCTCTGCCGTCCGCGAGCAGAGACACGACGGTGTCGAGCGGGGTATATGACGGGGTCGCGACCCGCGCGGCGATCGCGGCGGAGATCTGGATGTCGCGGACTTGATCGACAGCGTAGCCCTGCGCGTTGTTGGGGAACTCAGCTGGGAACGCCTCACGCGTTGACCCCTTCCGCTCTACGCTACCCGGCGTCAGACGCGCGTTGAGCGTGTTGATCCCGCGCTGGACCACGTCGCTGAGCGACGTCTGTATCCCCGCGCTAGACCCTAGCGCGGTCTCACGCGCGGCCTGTGACAACGCGGCCGTGATCGTGTCACCGGCGGTCTGCTGTGCGGCGATCGGGAACTCGTGGTGCAGCTCTCGGAGCTCTACGGTCCTTGTGACCGTGAACGCGAACGACAGGTTCGTCATGTGGCGATCGTTGGACGACACCTCCATGTTGAACTGCGTCAGATAGCCGTAGTACCTGCGCTCCTCGATGCGCAGCTCGGCCTCTGCGCCGCGCTCCGCCGACGCCGTGCCGCCCGTAGCGCGCAGGTAGTTCTCGTACCACTCCTGCGCCCACTGAAACGATTCGTTCTCGATCAAGATGGCGCGCACATTCAGCGTATCTAGGTTCTTCCCGAAGAAGAACAGCCGGTCGTCGTCGAAGGTCTGCGTGAGCTGCATCTTCTCCGTGACCGTCGTCGAGACCGACTGCAGGAGCATGTTAGCCGTGTAGAACGACTTGCCGCCCGTCGCGGAGGTGTTGTGCAGCTGCACGCGCGTGTTGGAGCTGCGGACACGCACAGCTAGTGTCGCGTAGGTGTCGGGCAGCACACGCAGCGAATCTAGTGGGCGGCGCACGTCACCTTGGCCCGCGGAGTCATGCGCCTTGAGCTTTCGATCTAGCACAGGTGGCTTCGCGAGCTGACTGACGAGCGTCAGAGCGAACTCGTACGCGCTATCTGCCATATGGCACCCGCGTGATCTGCGCCTCTAGCGTGCGCGGTATGTCGAATGTGCGGTTGTCGCCACTCTTGCGGCGCTCGGCGTACTGCCGCGCCGAGAAGAAGATCATGTCGTCTGCGGTGAGCTGAGTTTTTAGCAGCACCTCTACCTTGCGGTCGGGCAGCGTGATGTCTTCGCGACGCGCTATATGGGGGAAGTCCACGTGTCACCTCACTGTGGGAGTCTTTCACGGAGGAGTAGGATCTGCTTGGTCGCCTCGCCAATATACTCCGCGGTGGCCTGCTGCGTGGTGCCGAGGTCCTTCTGTGTGCTCTTGCGGAGCAGGTTTATGATCTCGGCGACGTCCTTGACGTTACCATACGCTGCGGCTGCGGGCAGCGCAGCGTTGTCCATGGCGGTATTCGCCATCCCGGCCGTGAACACTTTTAACCCCATGTCCAGCAGCTGCTCAGGCGAAGCGCCCGTGAGCTTATCCTTAGCCACGCCGAGCTGCTCGAGTGCGCTCGCTTGCTCCTGGGCCGACTGACTAGCGAACTGTTGGAACCGTCTCAGCGTGTCCTGTGTATCGGTATCGAGCGCAGAGATGTCCTTACCCTGTAGCCCGCGCTGGAGCGCTCCGCCCTTCGATTTTCTGAACGCATCGACAACATCTTCACCTAGTGGCTTCAGGCGAAGAGCGGCCATCTTCCTGCGCGAATCCATTTCTAGCGTAACCCGCTGATCGGTTAAATCCTGTAACTGCTTGCCGGCAGAGCGCGCGTATATCCGCTGCCCCTTGTCTATCCCACCGGCTTTCTCCTGAAAGGTCCGCGCGAAGGCCCGTATCTCTGCTATGTCACTCTCGTTGAGCGTGTCACCGGTCATCTGCTTTACCACACCGATCGCGGCCTCCGGGGTCGGCGCCGCTAGGACCGCAGTTAGAAGATTCTGATCCATGAGGACCTTATTGATCGCGCCGAGCGTGACGTAGTCTCCCCGCTCGTACGCGCCGCGCATGTGCGCGGACTCGATTTGATTAAACTCGGTCTGACCGTACAGACCACTTATCGAGCGAGATAGCTCGCCCGTCCCGGACGTGTCGAGCAGGCTGTCGAGGTCTCTCGAGATGCTACTCAGTCCCCCGGCGGAGTCCGCGAGGCTTGATGCTTCTATGGCTGTGTTCACCTGCTCCCTCCCCTGCGCGAGGAGGTGACGCGCCTTATCGACCAGCGTCTTCTTGTTTGAATCTTTGCCGTGCTTCTGGATGTAGGCGGTCAGGGCGCCGAGCATTCCCGTGTTACCACGCGATGCGACCGCGCCCTCCGCGAACTCCGCGTAGTCGGTCGACAGGCGAAGCTTGTCCTCGATGTTGATGCGGTCTGCTAGCAGCGACGTGCTCGTCTTGAGCGCCATCGCGCGGTCAAGCGCTGCGTCGTCAGTGAATGTGAACGTCCCCGAGAGCAGCCCGCGCGCCGTGGTCATATCCGTGCTGCCGTAGTTCTCCGTATAGCCCGCGCGGCTCGGGGCATTACGGTCGTACCCCATGAGCGCGTTAGTCTCTCCATCCCGTAGAACTCTCGCCAGTCCCGCGTCGGTGATGTCACCCGATGCAATCCTAAGCCCGCCACGGTTGATCAGATCGGCCACGCCTCGCATGCGCGACGAGCGGTCAAGCGTAGTCAAGCGGTCACCATACCCACCCCCGAGGGCACCATACGCGAGACCGCTGAACCCGCCATAAGCTAATTGCTCCGCTACGTTATCGAAGTAGCTACCGACACCGCGGCTAACTGCGGCGCCCCCCTCTCGGAGCGGATCTCCGAACATGCGCTCTAGTGCGCGCGCCCCACGCGCAAGGCGCTGTTCCATTGAGAAGCGCGCCTCGATCTCCGCGGGCAGCCTAACGCGCACGCCCGCCTCTTGGAACTGCCGCTGCACCTCGTCAGTGAGTTTGCCCTGCTGCTCCATCATCTTAAGCATCACCTGCGCGGTCTGCCCGCGCATGTCGCCGACGCGCTGGAGCATAAGCTGCATAGCGTCCTTGCCGTCCTTGCCCTCCTTCTCGAAGATGAGCTGAAAGACGCGCGAGATGTCGCCGCCCTGAAGCTGCGACGCGATGTCCGCGCCCATGCCAGCTTCCATCTTCGCCGTGAACGACACGCCCGCGCCGGAGATCTTCTTGCTCGCCTCCTTCTCAATCTCCTGAAGCGAGGACGTGGACAGGCGCTGCAGCGCGGTCTTGTCGAGCGCACCAGTGAAGCGCCCCTCTTTATCCGTGGCGCCGAGGAACGCGCTGACGTACCTGCCGTAGCCGGTCTTGGTCATCATGTCGCGCGTGCCCTGCATGAACTGCTGCGCTAGATCCGCAGCGCCACGCTCACCGCGCTCACCCGTAGCGCGCATGAGGTCCTCCTCAGTCAGCACGCCTTTCTGCAGGGCGACGTTGATCAGCGCGAGGTTGTCCTGCGCGCCGGTCGCGCCGAGCGACTTGGTGCCGCCCGCTGCATAGTTGGCGCTCGCTTGCGAGCTCTGCAGGCCCATGCTTGTCTCTTGGCTTGACCCGACACCCACGCTCTGCATAGCACGAGTCCGAAGCGCGGAGCGGCGTATCTGATCCGGATCCATGAAACCCATTTGTAGCTGGCGCTGTAACGTGGGCATGACACCGTCGAGCGTCGTCCCGAGGTCCTTAGACATATCTCGGACCGTTTCCGCCATTTTTTTGAACCGCGACGCCACATCGCCCACGCTGCGGCCCATCTTACCGAGCTCCATGTCGTTGAACTTGCTAAAAATATTCTTGAGCTCCTGATTGTTGGTCAGCATCTCACCGGAGGACGCGAGCTGTCGGAACATATCGGTGAATTGGCTTGCGGCGTTGCGGCTCACGCCCATCCCGAGCGCGCCGCCCATGTTCCGCTCTCCGAACGTCTGCCGTAGCAGCTGCTGCGAGTACATCTGCTGCTCATGCCCTTGCGCAAAGCGCTGCGCCCCGGCTGCCGCGAGCATCGATACTGGTATAGACCCAGCTATGCCCAAACCGCTAAAGCCTAGTGTACGCCCGACAGCATTGACCGCAGCGTTGGATGTGAACATCCCTGCCATCGACGCGGCGGTGCCCGCGGTAAGCGCGTACTGCGGCAGACGCGCTGCGAAGCCAGCAGCGCCGTCACCCAAGGACGACTGCCCGAACGCTCTGCCAAATGGCGTGGTCTGGAACTCAAACGGGTTGCTGTAGGCGCCCGCCATGTGGAACGCGCCCGGCGTCTGCGTGTACATCCCGGCTCCATCAAAATGCTGTGGGTTACGGTGATAACATACCACACCCACACACATGGAGGTACCATATGATCGACTTGGTAGTCATCGGTGTCGTCGTTGCGCTCGGCGGCCGCTCGCTAACGCGCACCGTCGGCGGCGCAGTTCAGACACTACAGGACATCGTAGACGCGAGCGGCGCGTACGAGAGCCGCGTGCGCGCGTTCGACTACGACATCGTCATCCGAAACAGCTCCGACTGGACCGCTCTCACCCGCGGCAGGTGCGCGCTGATGGAATTCGTCGACATCGACGGCTGGTCGGAGGATGACCAAAAGATGCTCGGTTACAAGATACTGCACGGGTTGGTGGACGCTCATCTCCACGGCACCGACATTATGGCGGCGCTGCGGAGCGGAACGGTCATTCTTCCCAGCAGCGATGTTGCGGTCATTCGGCAGCGGTGGCGGGACCGTCGGGATCTCGTTGGCCATCTGCAGGCGCTTGCCGAGATGATCGCGCGCTGCGCCATCTAACAAAAGTCCTGAGCAGGGCGGTCTCGGCGCGCGTGAGCGGTCCGCCGAGGCCCCCTGGCAGGCTTGATGATAGTGCGCGTTCAAACTCGCGGAGCTCCGCCTCGAGCTCCTTGTCGGTCGGGGTCGTCATTTTAGCTGCCCTGTTGTGATAATGGAGTACAACGGCGTGAGTTACGCCACTGAAGGAGACAACATGTCGGACATCATACTCGATCAAGGCGGCGCTGCGAACGGCTTTGCGTCGGACGGCGCCATCGTGTCGTCACGCGGGGAAGCTGACGGGCGCGCCAAGGTGATCTTGCGCCGCGAGATCAGCGACTTCGAGGCGCTGCCGGGCGCGCGCGCCGCCGCTTACGACCTCAGCCAGCGCATCACGCGCGAAGAGCGCAAGTCCGTGCTGCTTAAGACCCGCGACATCAAGGTCAGCGACGACTGCGTGCTCACGTTCGGCGACGAGCAGCACGCGCTCACCCGCGGCGCGTTGCCCGGGCTGTGTCGTATGCTCGGTCACACGAACGGCGGCGCGTACCTAGCGAGCGTCTCGCCCGAGCTCCGCGCGTACAACCTGCGGACGCTGCTGGCGCAGAGCGACAAGGCGCTTCAGCTGCGGACGCGCAACAACTTCGAGCCCGATGGCGGGCGACAGGTCTACGCGCTGGTCAGCGCCGACTACCCGCAGACCGACGCAGCGGCGGTGCTGCAGCACATCGCGTCCACAGCTCCCACTGACGCGAAGGCTGACTGGCGCTATCAGTTCGCCACGACGCGCGTGGAGTTCCGCGAGCTGCAGCGCCAGGAGATCAACCCCGACGACTACGTCTACAACAAAGACGTGTTCCAGATCGGCAAGCTGTGGTCGATCCTCGACAACGGCGCGGCGGCGATCCGCGCTGCGCTGCTGACGTTCCGCCGCGCGTGCGCCAACATGATCCTCGTTCGGGCATCTGACGAGTACGTGGTGCGAACCATCCACAGGGGCGACGACGTGCGCATGGGCGCGCGGCTGCGCGACACGAGCGACCGCATGGGCCACGCGGCGGCGCAGTTCACGCAGGCGTGGAACGGTGTGCGCAAGGTGGACGCGCTGCCCGCGCCGACCATGGACTACGCGGTGAAGATGTACGAGCTGCTCATCGAGCGCGGGCTGCTGCCGACCGCCAAGGCGGACGCGCCGCTCGCGGTGGCGGGTATGGCGATGGCGTGGTCTGAGGAGCCCGGCGTGCGCGCCGCGGACATCATCAACGGCGTGACGCGCTACGCGCGCGACATGTCCGTGCGCGGCAACACGCCGTTCATGGTGGAGGACTACGAGGCGGCCGCCGGCGCGCTCACGGTCATGCCGTACCGCGACTGGCAGCGTCTCGTCATCACGCACTAGCCGCCGAAGATGGTAGCGCCCTTCGGGTGCTGCGCCTGGCCCGGCGCGTTGAAGTTCTCCACAATGTGCTGCTCAGGCGTCTGTGCGGCACGGTCTTGGGCGGCGGTCACCGCGTCGGACTCCGCCACAGCCTGCTCGAAGATGCGCTGACCCGTAGCCTGCAGCTTGGCGCGGTCGACGCCCGTCACCTCGAGGAGCGCGCTCAACGTGATGGCGATATTGTTTAGCTCTAGCGCGAGCTGACGAATGTCAGACGCGAGCTGGGCGTTGGTGATCTCAGTGCTCATTCTTGCTCCTTGTGTCTTTCACTGGGGTGTTCCTTAGCTCATCTAGCTCCCTGCTCAACAACACGACGTGCTGCTCGAGGACGGTGATCGCGTCGATGATGTTTGTCTGCGGGACCTTACGCCCGTCTTCCGTCAGTATGAGCTGGTCAGCCGGCAATCCGTCCCGCGCCACGAACATGGATGAGAGGACGTCTGTCATCTCGCGGGTCGCCGTGATCGTCATCTCGATGTCCGCGATGCGCGCGAGCATGTCTCCTAGCGTCTGCTTCATGCTGAGAATAACGCTTTCAGGCGCGATTCGAGCGCCGCGCCGTTGCTCGTCTCCTTGATGATGTTGAAGAGCGGGTAGATCGTCAGCGCGCGTTTCATGCGCGCCTCGTTCAGCTCGTTACCCTGCGTTTGGGCGAGCGACCGTATGTCCTCGGGGTGGTACTTGACGTACACATCCGCGTTGTCGTCAAGCCGGTGGAACAGGTCAGCCACCATCGCAGCCAGCCGCTCTGTCGTGAGATTGACGAGCAGCGTGGACGTCAAGTTCTCGGACGCGATCATTAGGCGCTTCTCGCAGTTACAGATCGCCACGCCGCCGCGTATGTTGTCGCTCGGGATGATCTTCCCGCAGCCCTGCTTGCCGCGCTCGATCTGGCGATCCTCGACACCGATCATGTTGAGGGCTAGGCCCTTGTCACGCTCGGTGCAGAGGTACACGAGCTCGTCGCCCTCGCCGCTCAGTCGGCGCCCGGACTCAAAGATCGTGATCGCGGCGGTGTTCGGCCCTGTCGATGTGCGGCGCTTGCCGAACTGCACTTCGATCTTGTAGCGCGCCGGTGTGTCGCGCCAGGCGTTCGGCACGTCTGTTATCTCTGTCATTTCCGACTGTTTCCGACCGTGACAGGGCGAACGCTACCGCGCGACGGCTTGACGCTCTGCGTGTTGACCACCTCTTCGCGCACAAAGTTGATCTCGGGGATCTTGATCTGCTGCACATCGGCTACAGCCGCCGCGACGTCGCCCTTGATCGTGAAGTCCCACGTGTAGCGCAGCGTGTTCTCCTTCAAGATGAAGGGTCGGCTGAGGCGCATCGCGTATGACTTCTCGCCCTCGGCCGTTAGCTGCAGCATCTTCTCGATGCAGTACAGCAGCCGTGACTCGACGCGCTTCATCTCGGGCGCAGTACGCGCGCTCATCCTCGCTAGGACCACGAGTGTGTCGTCCGTGGTCACGGGCGTAGCGTAGGGCTCCATGGAGAGCTTCACGAGGAGCTCTTTGAACAGTGTCTCAGGTGTTGTCATCTCTGAAATAGCCTCATAAGTGTGTCGGTGCTGATGGTGACGCTGACGGAGGTCGAGTTGTTGTAGGTGTAACGCGCTGTGCACTGCGTGTCGTCGACCTGAAAATCAAACGCGTGCTGCGCGCCCGCGGGCTGCGGCGTCACAGCTGTGCGCCGAGTATCGTCCACGACCCGTCGGACTGCTGGCACACAGCCAACAGGTTTCCCTGTGTAACGGTATTGGTCCATAGCGTATCTCCTGGGAGCGATGAGTGGAGCGCCTCCCGGTCTTGGGGCGGCGCGCAGATCTTGCGAACAGCGACTCGCTGCGATGCGGCCGCGGACACTAGCGCGTCGTGCGCGGTCTGCGGCGCCACGACGTCCACGATGCGAATGATCTCCTGCTGCAGGAGCAGGTTGAGGCTCAGCTCCGTGAACTCCATAGTCACAGCCGCGCTGCGCGGTAGCGCTATGATGGTGCCTTGATCTCGGTCGATGTGAATGATTCTAGGATCATGCTCGTCGAGGAGCTTGTGCAGCTGCAGAAGCAGCAGCGGGAGCTCTGCCTCTGCGGGCATGACCAGCGGCTCGTCTTCAGTACTCTCGGAGGCCATCTGCTGCTCGTTTCTGCGAGGTCGAGATCGTGATTCGCGTGCTCGCGCGCTCTGTGATGTGTGACAGCCTCCGCAGGAGCTCGCTCATGGTCGTGCCCTGCTCGACGGCGGCGCCCCTCAGCCAGCTGTGTTCCTCCTCAGTGAGCGCGACGAGCAGTCGCTTGTTGCGCGCTGGCTTGCTCACGTCGCGCCACCTAGCCCGACCTGCACGTCGTCACTCACGATCGCTAGGATGTCCTCCCAGTGCAGCAGGCAGTGCGTAGTGTCGTCCAACACGATCTCGTGCATGGTCTTGAGGTAGTCGCGGTACAGCACGCGGTCACCGATCTTGAACGGCGTCGGCGTCGGCTCGTCCGCCTCAAACGACTTGGGCCACAGCGAGGGTGGTGTGCCGACCACGACGCCGGTCGAGTAGCCTACCACCTCCGCGCCGGTCGGGTGCGGCAGGAGAATGCTGCCTACGCGGTCAGCGCGCTGCTGCGGACGGATCAGAATCCACGAGTAGTGCGGGTTGATGTTCATGCGTCCTCTCCGTTCTCGATCTTGCGCGTCGCCCACTGCGGGGGCGCGGTGATTCCGCCAGCGATGCGCGGCAGCGATGCGAGCAGCGCGTCAGAGCGGTAGAACTTGCCGTCCTCCGGGTCTACACGGAAGCTCACACCCGACATGGTGATCGGGCACAGCCCGTCCGTCATGCCGCCGCCGCCCTCCACCATGCGCGGTAGCGCGTTCGGGCGTATGCCAGTCATGCCGTGTAGGTAGTTGATGAGCACATCGAGCTTGTGCTCGATGCGGATCAGGTCCTCAGACGTTATCTTCGACATCGTAGTCCTCGAGGACGCCCACGTCGTACCCGCTCAGCTCCTCCTGCGCGCGGGGATTGGGCTGAGAGCGACCCTTGCGCGTAGGCTGCTGCGGAGGCTGCTGCGGCGCGCTCAACACTTGATCGATACGCTCGATTAGCGCAGCCGGGCACTCCGCGCGCAGCGGAACCCCGAGGACATCAATCTCAATCTCGTAGCTGACGTCGTCAGACGACAGATCTTGTCGCGACAGTACTGCGTGAATCTGCGCTGTAACTTTGACGGGCATTTCAAACCTTCGGCGGTGGGAGTTGTGTGCCGTACGCCGTACGGCTCGTGGTTCGTTCGATGACGCGCGTCAGCTGCGTGACCGCGCGCGTGAGCGCTTCGATGTGCTCGGCTGTGATTCCGCATGGACAGCGATCGGGCCGCGCGCCATCTCCCGCTCCATGACCTGCTGTATCGAGAGCGACTTGCTGTCCTTCTGGCGCTGGTGGAATGGGAAGATCTCCTGCGTGTACGACTCGAGCAGCTCCTTGGCCACCTTCGCGCGCTCCTCCGTCTCGGGAGCGTTCATGAGGAGCAGCGTCCGCAGGTACTCCGAGCGCTGCCGCGTGTTGAACACGTACATACAGACCATCTCCATGGGTGAGTTGGCCGGCGGTGGGGCGGTCATCGTGTCGTAGATCATGTTGGCGCGTGCCCATCCGACAGGACTCTCTACCCATGCCCTAAAAAATCAGGGCTCATGGCTTTGGCGACACGGTCTTGGAACCAGACCCACTGCACCCACACGCGCTCGATCAGCACGATCGGCAGCTTGGCGACGCGGGCGAAGCGCTGGTCAAACGCATCGTCGCTGATCTCGTTCTTGGTAGACGTCATCGCCTGCAGCGACTCATCGTTGATCTGCGCGATGTGCCCGGCGAGCTGCATCATGAGGAACCTGTCCTCGGCGTAGCGAATCACCTCGTTGCGCACGTCGTTCAAGCGCCGCTTGATGTAGAGGTCCTCGCTCGCGTTCAGCGTGCGGAACGTGATGCTCAGCTTGTTGGGGATAATCCACACGCGCTGCCGCACCTCGCCTGTCACAAACAGGTCGTCGATCTGCAGCGGACGGAGTCCTGCTTCCGAGCGCTTGCGTGCCGCGATGCTCGCCACTGCGATGTTCGGTCGCGACACCATGTCCGCGAACGCGGGGTCGTACGTCGTCTCCTCGTCGATCACAGGCGCTTCGGACTTCGCAGGCGCGCTGACCGCGCTATCGATTTGGTCGGCGATCGCGTCGAGCGCGTCGCGTGTCTTTTCGGAGATGGGGATTGACAGGCCCTGTGGCGCTGACTGTGGCAGCGTGGGCGCGCTCTTGCTGACACGCTGATATGGTTTGTCGTTCGGCATCTGCCCCTCCTGGTGACGGTGCATATCACACCTATATCACTTTTGGGGACGTGTCAAGCCTCACCGTGCAGTAAACGATATATCAGCGCATCTATCGGGGAGCTCGCCCGCTTCTGCCGCTGGTACACATCGTTGGGTATCATCTTCGCGAGCTGCAAGTTGGACGCCGCTAGGTTAGGGTTGACGCCTCGCTCCGCGAGCACCGCGGCGAACTGGTCACCCTCCGGCGCGGTTGGCCCCCCTGCGTCGCGCATGGCTCGCGCGAGCGAGCCGCTAGATCGGCGACGGAGCCTGCGCTTCACCTCAGTCGGGACGTCTGAGTGTTTGACCGGGTTGCTCAGCTGTCCCTTCGACGGCGAGGTGGAGTACGACGCTGGTGCTGTCTTACCGATAGCGTGGGGCGCGACGACGATGTCGCCTGTTGGAATCACGCCGGCGAGCTTGATGCTCTGCGCTAGTCTGCGCACATCGACTAGATGCGTGAGCCTGTCCATCTCGTATCAGACGACCCCGCGAGGGAGCGTGGAAACCGCAGTGTTGCCACCGAATGACTGCATGAACCGCTGCCCGCCCGCCCCTAGCGCGCCCGACCCTGCAGCCCTTCCGCCGACGGCACCTAAGAGCCCGCCAGTGATCGCACCGCCGATGCGATTGCCCTCGCCAGCGGCGCCAGCACCGCCCACTGCCCCGATCGCACCGGTCACCGCCGCGGGCGCCATGTTGGACATGCCGCTACCTACCGCTGCCCCCACGTTCGTGAAGCCGCGCCCAATAGCGCTTCCGACGTTACCCAGGAAGGCGACCTTGTCAATCGCGTGGTCGATGCGTGCTCTTAGGCTCCCCTCCTTATTCATCACGTGGTCGCCTATCGCGCCACCAACAGCGGTGGTTGCTCCAAGGGCCAGCGCAGCCTCCGGCGCGGTCCAGTAGCCGAAGTGCCCACCAGCGTTCTGCGAGATGGCGCGCTCATTCTGGAATAGATGCTTCGCTAGCTCCGTTCTCTTGGCCGGATCGCGGACCTCGGTCCTGAGCTGCCTGCGCAGCTCGTCGTTCTGCCGCCACAGCCCCTTCAGCGTGTCCGATGTGCCGTCCGCGCGGGCGCTCCCGTATATTCCGCGCCGAGATGACCGAGATAGCCCACGGCCGAGCGCGCGGAATGTCTCTCCGTGCCCCACATCGAGCCCGGGAGTGCGCTGCGGTCCGCGGATCGCACCGATCTGATGGGACACCTCTTCCCCCATGCGCCCGATATTGCGAATCGCTCCTGACCCGACGAGCCCCGACAAGCCGCCTGCGACCGCTCCACCCGCCGCGCCTCGTCCGAAGCGCTGCATACGGGACTCTCCCTCACGCGCGCGGAGCGCGTTGACACCGCCACCTACTAGCGCGCCTGCCGCAGCGCTCGTCGTTATGGGGTTGGAGCGGAACATGCCGAGCGCGTCCCCGCCCGCACGGAACACCTCGGCTGCGATGTTCCGCAGGTGCTGGTCAACGGCGGTCTTAGTCAGCGCGGCCCCGGCGTCGGCGAAATCTGCGTCAGCGATAAGCGCGCGGTCTAAATCGTTCATGGTACACCTACGGGTGGGAGGGTGAAAAAATGTCCATTCTGCTGTGATAATAAAGCATCCCCGCACGAGTTGTGCAACACGCTTCGGAGTACACCATGGTCAATCGTACCACTGCCAGCCGCTTCGTCATTGTCCCCATGAACGCCGCCGACGATGACGCCGACGCCCCCGCTCCTGCCCCCGCTGGTAACTTCGACTGGTCGGGCACCGCCAAGGTGGCAGCCAACGTGGCGATCGTCGCCGGCGCCGCGTACGCGACCTACAAGGTCGTCACCTCGCTCGACGTGATCGCGAAGAACACCACCGCGTCGAGCGCCAGCGGCGACAGCGCGAACTGAGCGTCACGGGTACGCGACACCGCGCGAGTTGCGCGGTGACTTGCGCGGTGACTTGCGCGGGAGGATGACGGGCGGTTGCGCTTCAGCGCGCCGCCTGTCATTTTCTTAGCTCCCACACCTGAGCCCCCCGAAGGACGGAGCATGGACACGGTACGGAGAGACTTGGCTGAGTTTAACTTTCTACAGCAGTACGCGCGCTACAACGCGCAGGCGGGACGCCGCGAGACCTGGCAAGAGGCGACAAACCGCGTGATGGACATGCACCTCGCCAAGTACACGAGCCGCTCGCCGCGGGCGCGCGCGCTGATCGACCTCGGAATGGAGTACGACCGCACCAAGCGCGTACTATCATCGCAGCGCGCGCGGCAGTTCGGTGGCGCGGCGATTGAGCGGAAGCCGTGGCGCATCTACAACTGCGTGACGAGCTACTGCAACCGCACGCGGTTCTTCCAGGAGGCGTTTTGGCTGCTGCTCTGCGGGTGCGGCACGGGGTTCTCCGTGCAGAAGCACCACGTCGCGCAGCTCCCCGCGCTGATCCCGATTGAGGAGTGGCGAAACAACACCTGCGACGAGTTCCAGATCGCGGACACCATCGAGGGGTGGGCGGACGCGCTCGGCGCGCTCATCGAGTCGCGCTTCGGGCTCCGCGCGCGCCCCGCGTTTGACTTCAAGCAGATCCGCCCGTACGGCGCGCCGCTGTCGATCGGCGGCAAGGCGCCCGGACCTAGCCCGCTCCGCGACTGTCTGACGCGCATCGAGCAGCTGCTCGATGACGCGCGTGACCAGCTGACGCCGCTCGAGTGCTTCGACGTCGTGATGCACGCGTCCAACGCCGTGCTGGCGGGCGGCGTGCGCCGCGCGGCGAGCATCGCGCTCTTTAGCCACGACGACGTTGACATGCTCCGCTGCAAGACCGGCGATTGGTACATCAACAACGGTCAACGGAGCCGCGCGAACATCAGCGCGGTGATCACGCCCGATGTGTCCTACGAGGACTTCGCGCAGGTGCTCTCCTACACGCGGCAGTGGGGAGAGCCCGGCGTGATCTTCTCTAAGTGTCGAGAGTTTATGTACAATCCGTGCGTCGAGATCGGCATGTGCCCCGTGCTGATCCGCGATTCGATCGGGCAGGTCGTGGAGCGCTACTCGCTGCACATGCTCAACGAGCCCGCGCACTACCGCAAGCTCGGCTACACGTACTCGTACGGCTGGCAGGCGTGCAACCTCACGGAGGTCAACTGCGCCGCGTTCACCGACCAAGACGACGCGTTCCGCGCGGTGGAGGCCGCCGCCGTTCTCGGCACGATCCAAGCTGGCTACACGCGGGCGGACTACCTGGGTGACGTCAGCGAGCAGATTCTGCAGCGCGAGTCGCTGATCGGCGTGTCGCTGACCGGTATGTGCAACGCGCCGCACATCGCGTTTGACCCCGCGTGGCAGCGCGCCGCCGCCGCTGCGGTCAACTCCGTCAACAGGTCGGTCGCCGCAGAGCTCGGGCTGCGCTACGCGTCGCGCACGACGTGCGTCAAGCCGAGCGGCAACGCCGCGATCCTGCTCGGCTGCGCGTCGGGCATCCACGCGGAGTACGCGCCGCGCTACCTGCGCCACGTTCAGGTCAACGCGCTCAACCCCGTCGCGCAGTTCTTCGCGCAGCACATGCCCGAGGCGGTGACCGAAAGCGTCTGGACCGCCACGTCTGAGAAGAAGGACGTGTGCATCGCGTTCCCTGTCGCCGTGCCCGACGGCAGCATCACGCGCAAGCAGCTCTCCATGGTGGAGTTCGTAGACAAGATCGTCAGCACGCAGGACAACTGGGTGCGCGGCGGCGTGAACGTCGATCGCGTGGAGGGTCTCGTCCACAACGTGTCCAACACCATCTTGGTGGCGGCGCACGAGTGGGACAGCGTGGCGGACACCCTGTGGGCGCGGCGGGAGCACCTCAGCGGCGTGTCGCTGCTCGGCGAGTTCGGTGACTACGACTTTGAGCAGCCTCCGTTCCGCGAGGTGTACGACCCGGAGACGGTCAGCGCGGACGACCCGCACGCCGCCGCCAAGCTCGCCAGCTGGAACTATTGGCTGCGGCTGCGTGAGACGTGGCGGCGCGTCCCGTTTGAGCAGCTCCGTGAGGGCGAAGATCAGACCGCCTCCCCCGCCGCAGAGCCGAGCTGCGCGGGCGGCGCGTGCGAGCTCACGCCGTCATAAGCTGCTCATTCTGCGTGATAAGTATATGTACCACGGCGCACACGCACGTGTCGGTACATGGCGGCGCGCTCTGCGCCTACCAATCGCGCACGGGGAGATATGGACAGGAAGTTTATTGTGGAGCTCGCCCTCGCGCTCGCGGGCAAGGTGGCGCTCGCCGTCGCCTTTGCCCTCCAGCTCAACGCGGAGGGCACGGTGGCCGGCTTGGTCGCCGCCGGCGCGGCGGTGGCCGCTGTGCTGGGGGTGGCGACGGGCGCGGCGGGGAGCGTGAACGAGGTCGTCGGCGCGCGCTGCGCCGGCGGCATGACGCCCGACGGTGCGCGCGCCATCGGCGCCGCCGTGGCGCTCAGCGCCCTCGCCCACACCGCTGCCGCGGCGGTGGTGGGCGCTGTGGCTGTCGCGGCGGGGGGGGCGTACGCCGCCATCAGCGTGGGGCTGACGGTGGCCTACCTCATCGACATCCCCGTGATGCCCCTGCTGCGCGTCATGCGCAAGCAGGGGCCGCAGGGGCGTCTTTGGGGCCTGTGGAGCGCGCTGGGCTACGCGCTCCCGCTCGCCATCGGCAGCGCGGCGCTGCTCGCGGCGGAGGCGGTCACCGCGTGGCGCATGAGCGGCGTGCTCGCGCTCAGCGCGGTGGTGGGCGCGCTGCCCTGCGCGGTGTGGGCGCGCCGCAACAGCGCCCTCGCCGTGCCCACGCTCGCCGACCTGCGCTCGGTGGTGGTGGAGGCGGCGCCCATGCTCGCAGAGTCCGCCTCCTCCGCCGCCTGCAAGGTGGGCGTCGGCGCGCTGCTCACCCGCCTCGCCCTCGCCGCGCCCACGGACGGGGACCTGTGGGGCGGCGTGTTGGAGCTCACCGCGACCTGTTGGATGCTCGCCGCCCAGCTGGGCGGCGTCGCCGGCGACCGGGTGCAGCGCGCGCTGGGCACCGCTGGCGAGGCGGCGGCGTGGGCGGAGTTCCGCCGCGTCATGGCCATCAGCGCGGTGGTGTGGCTCGCTGTCGCGTTCGGCGCGGCGAGCGTCTACGGCGTCCCCGCCGCGTGGGCGCTCGCAACGCTGCCTAAACTGGGCAGCGCGCTCACCACGCGCCGCCTCGAGGCTGCCCGCCGCTGGTCGGACCTCGCGCGCTGCGGGATCACCGCCAACGCCGTCACGCTGCCGGTGGCGGCGTTGGCGGCGTGGTGCGTGCCCGACTCCCACCTCCTGCACGCCGTGGCGGGCGTGGCGGTGGTGTGGGGCGCCACCAACACCTTGGTGGCCGTCACGCGGCGCTAGCGGGGGGCGGCGGCGGTGTGGGCGCCACCGTCGCTGTTTAGCTCCTGCCAGTGAGCGCGCGGTTGAACGCGCCCCACATCACGGCGTTGTACGCCGACGTCTTGTCCTGCGCCATCTCGAATTGGCCGCCGTCCTCGGCACCATCGCTCATGTCTGGGGCGAGCTGCTGCGCCTGCCCTATCATCCCCATGGAGTCCATCGCGGGTCCGCTGTGCTTTATCTCATAGCTGAGGTAGGAGTGCACGCTCTTGAGCCGGTCGTTCACGGTCGTGATGTGGTTCTGGACCCACTCAGGGATGTCGGCGCCGTCGGGGATGATCTCCATGAGCTCCTGGGCCATGGTGCAAACTTCATCGAGCTGACGGCGCGCCATGCGCCCCTCAAGCCCGCTCACGCTCTCATTAAACATGGTGTGCTCCTCGTGTGCATATGTGCGGTCATATCATATTCAACGTGCGGTTCGTAAGTACTCGCGGAGCTCTTCCTTCGTCGCGTGCTCCACGAAGCGGTCCATCACGCGGCTGAGGCGGACACGTGTGCGCACCGTCGGCGTGAATGGCTGGTCGACAGTGTAGCCGATCTGCACATTGTCCTGCGGCGGGTCGCGGTACTGACCCGGCTGGAAGTCGTGCGCGTACACGTAACCCTGTCGGTTGATTGGCATGCTCGGGTTGCGCACGTAGTGCACCTTGCCGTCGCGAATAGCCCAGCCACCGCGTCGCCCGACGCGGGGGCGCGTCAGCGCGTAGAGCGTCGCCTCCTCGGGGGTCTCTGCCATATACACGGAGTTGCGCTGCGCGTCTGGTCCGTCCTTACCCGTAGCGACGCGCGGCTCAATCGTAGTCAGCCTATGTGGGCTGCCGTGGTACAGTCGCTTCGGTGACGACACGCTCTTTCTCCTGTTTGGGCAGCTTCTTGAAGCGCGTCTCCGCCTTCACGGCGTCTGAGCGCGTACCCGCGGGCCAGCTCTTGACGAGCGTGACGGGCCTCCGCGCCCGCGTGTACTTGGCGCCGCGGGCGCTCGTGTTGTGCTCCGTGACGCGGCGCGTCACGTCGTTCGTCGTGCCACAGTAGAGCGTATCATCTGCGCAGCGCACAACATATACATACCACCGCTCTGGCGCGGGAGGCTCGTAGCCGCTCAGCATCGTCACGCTCCGCGTGGTGTACAGCTGCCCGACGTTGATCACGATGACGCCGCCGTTGCTCAGCTTGACCTGCACTGAGCTGACGGCGGAGTCGCGCTGCTGCGTGGTGACGTGCACCCCCTTGACCCGCACGCTGCGCGGCAGCTCCGCCATGCACGCTCCCACGTGCGCGTGAACGAGCTCTAGCAGGCTAGCGTCGCGCGCGAACGCGACGAGCCCGTCGAGCCGCTCGCGGTCTTTAGCGTTGAGCGGCATTACGCTGCTTGACGATGTTGCGCGCGAGGAGCTGCTTCTCGAGTTCACCCAGCGCGACCAGCTTCTGCTTGTCGAAGTAGCCGTACTCGTTGTTCGGGTCGTTGGCGGTCTGCGTCAGCGCCTTGCGTAGACGGTTGCGGTTGACCAGCTCTAGCCCGGTCATCGCGTCGCCCTCCGAGCCGAACCGAGACGTGTCGCGCTTCCCGAGCGGGCCCGCGACGTAGTACTCGTACTGCCCGTGGTACGCGCCGCGCCCCTTCTTCGCCGCCTGCTCGCGGAAGCTCGGGTCCCAGTCGACCGGCGTGCGCTTGCCGAACTCGAACATGTCGCCGCCTGGCGTATAGCCCGCCTCCTCGAGCAGCTCCTTACGCGCCGCGTCAAGCACGTCCTCGTTGGGCTCAATGCCGCCGCCAGGGAACTTGTAGTTGTCGTACGCGCGCAGACCCTTCGCCTGTGACTTAGACGCCAAGATGCGCCCGCGCTTGTCGTACATGAAGGTCTGCACCTTCGGGCGGTAGTACTTGCCGTCGATCTCCATCGCGTCATGTGGCTTCTCAGCAGACGACAGCTTGGTCAGCTCGGATAGCTCCGGCAGCGGACGCCCGTACCGCTGCTCGAAGCTCCGCAATACTGCGTCCCGGTGATCCTTGTTTATCTTGAAGTTCATACCCGGTCCATCCGCCAACTTGCGTACCGCCACTGCGGCGGCGGCGGCGTCGTCGCCGTGCTGGGCGTATATGGATTGCAATACCTTACCCTGTGCCCACCGCACGAACCTCGGCGTCTGCGCCGATAAGAGCATCTTAGCGTCGTCCGCTAGGCTTAACCCGCCCGCGGTTAGCATCGCGGGGACTCCGCCGGGCGCCGCTCTCATCATGTGGTTTACGGCGTCCTCGCCAGAGCGAACAAAAAAATTCGGGTCCACGTTGGCCTTCATGGAAGCGAGCAGCAGCTTATCGCCAAGCGTCCGCTCCGCCTGATCGTAGGCATCGGCGCCGCGCCGGAGGGTGTTCTTCACGCCCGTGTAGAGCTGCGCTGGGCCGTACTTGGGCATGATACCGGCCTGCTTCATCAGGTAGGGGTTCTGCATCTGTATATGTCTCCGCAGCATCTCTGCCTGCTGACCGGCGAGCTGCGCGCCCTCGCTGATCCCACGTGCGTCGCGGTCCATGTGAAAGAGAATATCGTCGAGCGGCACGTGGCGCCCGCCCCCAAACACGTCCCCCGCGGAGCCGAGCAGCCGCTTGTTGGCGCGACCGCGGTCTGCGAGCACGTAGTGTTCGTGTAGACCGTCGACGCGCACCCCGCGCTTGGCGGTCTGCTTGTCACGGAACCGCTGGTCCATCGCGCTGCGGAGCGAGCCGATGTGCCTCGGGTTGTCTAGCTCTATGCCGAGCTCCT
>Ga0194129_10001774_pt1 | contig 34161 bp, 33 predicted proteins | sample TA2KigCa35mmetaG_FD_150862 | JGI IMG/M metagenome (GOLD analysis project Ga0194129, IMG submission 150862) | Freshwater microbial communities from Lake Tanganyika, Tanzania - TA2015038 Kigoma Deep Cast 35m | ecosystem: Environmental > Aquatic > Freshwater > Lake | place: Tanzania: Lake...
AGCATCAACTTCAACACGGTGTGGAGCGCGATCTTCGAGCCGATCAGCACGTTTGGTGCGTTGACCCGGCTGGCACGCGAGAGTGCGTGGGCCAAACGACACGATTTGCCGTACCACATCCTCGGCAGTGACGGCTCGGGTGTGGTGTTGCGGGTGGGCAGCGCGGTTCGCAACTGGAAGCCCGGTGATCGGGTAACGATTCACTGCAACCACGTCGACGATCAAGACCCATCGGCGCACGACGACTCGATGCTCGGCGCCAACCAGCGCATCTGGGGCTACGAGACCAACTTTGGTGGGCTGGCTGATCTCACAGTGGTGAAGGCAAACCAGCTGATGCCAAAGCCCGCTCACTTGTCCTGGGAAGAAGCTGCGGTCAATGCACTCTGCAATAGCACCAGTTACCGAATGTTGGTGTCACAGAATGGCGCGCGAATGAAGCAAGGTGATGTCGTCCTCATCTGGGGGGCCACAGGTGGCATCGGTGCGTACGCGGTGCAATACGTATTGAACGGTGGCGGTATTCCAGTTGGCGTGGTGAGTTCGCCCGACAAGGCGCGCATCCTGCACGAAATGGGCTGTGATGCGGTGATTGACCGTTCAAAGGCCAACTACAAGTTCTGGAACGAAGACGACACACACAATGAAAGTGAGTGGCGACGATTCGGAAGTGATATTCGTGGTTTGGTGGGGGAAGACCCCGACATTGTGTTTGAGCATCCCGGCCGTTCGACATTTGGAGCTTCGATGTATGTGGTGAAGAAAGGCGGAACAGTCGTCACATGTGCGGCAACGAGCGGCTACATGATGGAATTTGATAATCGCTACTTCTGGATGCGACTCAAGCGCCTGGTTGGCTCGCACTTTGCGAACTACCGCGAAGCATTCGAAGCCAACCGCCTTATTGCCAAAGGCATGATCGACCCGGTGCTGTCACGTTGCTTTACCCTTGATCAGGTTGGCGAAGCCGCAAGACAGGTACACAAAAACATGCACGAAGGCAAGATCGGCATACTGTGCTTGGCACAAAGCGAGGGTGAAGGTGTGACAGACCACGATCTTCGAGCCAGAGTTGGCGAATCGAGATTGACGAGGTTCCGCCGGTGATGCTCACTGAAATTGACCATATTGCAATTGCCGTGCGAGACCTTGAAGCTGCAATTGACTACTACTGCAGAGCGTTTGGTGCCTCTGTTGATCACCGGGAAATCGTTGAACGCGATGGAGTAGAAGAGGCTCTACTCAAGGTGGCAGAGAGTTATGTGCAGCTGCTTACGCCGACTCGTCCGGATTCTCCTATCGCCAAGGCACTCGAGAAGCGTGGCGAAGGTCTTCACCACGTTGGCTATCGGGTCACAGACTGTAAAGCTGCTCTTGCGGCGATGGTGGCTGCAGGTGCTACGCCAATTGATCAGGAACCACGTCCTGGTTCACGTGGTACCACTGTGGCATTCATTCATCCAAAGGGATCATTTGGAGCCTTGATCGAACTTGTGCAGGAGTAGAAGCGAGCGCAAGAGAGCGGACGGTTCAATAGAACGAGTCTGTGAAGATCAGTAGTGCTGTACAGAGGTCTGAATAGTCTTTAAAGCAGGTCAACCGATTTTGCGAACATCCGAGTTGAGTGACCACAAAATGGCAGACACAGTTCGATCAATACCTTCCTCGACCGTAAATCTCGGTACCCATCCTGCTGCAAAGAGCTTGTCAGTATTCCCGACGATTGAGTTACCGGAGTTGGAGACGGAAACTCCGCCAAGATGTCGCCCCATACTCTGATAGATCAGCCCCACAACTTTTGAAACGCATGTACCTATCCCTGTTCCGATGTTGAAGACACCGGTCAATTGTTTAGCAACAAGGTGCGAAATTGCAGAGCCCACATCGTCAACAAAAATGAAATCCCTGTTTGCGGAAAGGTCCGAATAAATCGGCTGTTGATCCGCGATCAATGCGCGAACAGTGGATGTGACGAGTTTGCGATTCGCCTCACCCGGCCCGAAAGGGAAGAACGGTCGCAGCCACAGAATTTCTGATGATCTGGGGTGCGGCCCTCCAGTGAGATCTTCATAAAGCTTGATCTTGGCCTCAACGTATCGTGACTTAGTGGGATCAGTTGGAGACTCTTCAGTCAAGCGGTGATCCGATGCTGCGTATTCGAGGCAACTCCCAAGTAGGGCAACTCCGCCGATTCCCATTGCAAAGAGCTGATTGACGAGTTTCATAATCTCGAGGCGAAACCACTCGTTCTTGTCGCTAGTCAGATAATCAGTTGGTTGAGAAATCCACGGGAATATGACAGCACTGTCGTAAATCGCCGGGTCGAGGTCACGTGGATTGTCTCTCCCTAGAACAAACGACTTGTATTTGACAAAACCCTTCAAAGCCTCCTTGCCAAATTCAGCCTGTCCAGTACAGGTAACACGGTGACCTGCAGCCGCAAGATGGGAAGCAGTTACTCCGCCCAAGAATCCGGTGCCACCGATGACCAGCACATTCATTTGATGAAGTCTGTTGTCAGATACGGAAGATGCGAGTCGCGCTCGGAGATTTGAGAGACTGAAAGCGGCCAAGCGATTGCCAGGGTTGGATCATCCCAGCGAACCCCCATCTCATCGGCGGGCGAATAGGGACGGTCTACCAAGTACATCACGGTGGTCTCAGACGAGAGCGATTGAAAACCGAAGGCACAGGAGCGAGGTACAAAAATCTCAGTCTGCTCATTTTCGGAGAGAATCACTGTTAAAGACTTTCCGTACGTACTTGAACGAGGATGAACGTCTGCAATAACTCCAAAAATCTGCCCGCTAATGCACCGCACCAGTTTCTGCTCAGCAGATTCGCCTTGTTGATAGTGAAGGCCACGAATGGTGCCCGTTTCCAGTGTCATTGATTGATTTGCCTGAACCCAGGTTGCATCAACACCGTTTGTCGCGAAAATGTCACTGCAGAACCACCGAAAAAAGTGTCCGCGCGAGTCGGCTATAGGTGTGTACCGCAAAACGAAGGCACCATTGATCTCAGTAGGCACCATCGTCAGCACCAACTGAACAATAGTAGAGCCTCAATGAGATTTCATAACCGATTAAGCGGCACCTACTCAGTCCACACGTATCGAAAAACAACCTACTTTGGCGTTCGCAGCTCGGCAGAGGTTCTTGCAAACAGTCTGAGAGACTTTGACCCATCTAAGGGATTGAAGGAGACCAATCCGTTAATTGAAAACACCAGTATGTGACAAAGTGCTGAGAGAGTTCACCACAAGTTGCATACGGATATCACTTGGAAAGTACCGAAGATAGTGCGCGGGAGTTCCTTTGCTTAGCGCAGTCCAGTCACGAAATCCGTCGGGAGTAGCAATCAACTCCTTGATTTTCGTCAATACGACCTCACTTGAGATGTCCATGTTGGCAACACACTGTTGGTAAATATACGTATCGAAGAAAGAGAAGCGGGCGAAAAGAGAGACCACGTCAACCTGAGACGCCGGACGTTCAAGTCCGCCCCCAGGTGGAAGTGACGCTGTCACTACCATGAGTGACTTGAGTTTCTGAACCACGATTCCAGAGTCAAGACGCTCATGCGCCTCTTGAGAAAGGTGATTTGGAACAGCAAAGTCTCTAAAGAGAGTTCGCGCAGTGTCGCTAACAGCTTCAACAAATGCGCCGACCGTTGACACCAGTCGACATTCCCTCATCTCCTGTAATGCGTAAGTCTCTGGAAGATTGTTGAATGCAACAACTGGGAGGCCGGAGGTGATCGCTTCCATCAGTACTATTTCACCGGTGCCGTAATGAGCGGGCCGCAGTGGATAAATGAAGATGTCAGCATTGGCGAAGAAATCAGCTGGATCGTCCACTTGTCCGAACACTTCAACCTGGCCTCCATATGACTGCACTGCTCTGTACAGACTGAAGTGATCTGGTCCACCCACAATCTGAATCTCAAATCCCAACTTGCTTAGCTGGGCAAAAATCTTTGGACTGTCAGGATGCATTTTTGATGTCGATACTGTTCCGACGTAAAGGAGCCGTCGCACATCTTGAGAGGTTCGTCGTCTGAGACCGATTGACCGATACCTACCGAGCGCGGGAATTGGGAGCACGCAGCGAGATTCCGTGTTGATATCTCCAATGAGCGCGCGAAGATTTGGAGCCGCCTCGGAGCAGGGACTGGTAAATGCAATGCAATTGCTAATAGTTGACAGGATGCTGGGAAGAATGTGGGGCTCTTGAATTCCGGAATTGTGGCACCAGACTAAAACTCGTAAGTGATCAAAAAGCCCATCGTGAAGAGCCCGTGACATCAGCGGATGATTCCAATAATGGAGAACGATCAGATCATTCGAGAGCAACAGTTCCCTGATTTCATTAGGTGACCTGACAGCCAGACCGTGAATTGTGGGGAGTAGTTGACTAATCGTTTGAAAGTTATCAACGCACCAATCAAGACAAAGTAGGTTCTGCTCAACGTCTGCGTCATTCGCAGTATTTCGAAAGAATTCCTCGAGGCAAGCACCGACTCCGCCGCCTAGGTGAGGTGTGATATGGACAACTTTAAGTTTCTGTTTCGCGCCAATCATCTCAATCCTCTCAATTGCGCCATTGAGTCATTGCGAGAGATGTCTAAGAGGAAGTGTGAACTAACTTATTCTACGAATCACCCCAGAAGGGAATGAGGTGATCCACGCCTTGTTGTGATAGCTATCGTCGGAAACAAAGTCGCTGTTTTCTGTTAGAAAGTCACGTAATGCCGAAAGGGGACTGTTACCTCTACCCCACGGTCTGCCGGCGGCAATCACTGAAGAATCAATTGTGTCGATTCCCGTATCCAACACAACGAGGAGACTTCCCACCGTCACCATCTCAGCGTAAGCGCGCAATTCCCGAAGAACGTGATTATGTTCATGATTGCTGTCAAGGAAGACCATTACACACTTCTTGTCTTTTGCTATCTCACGTACAGTGGCAACAGTCTCGGGATCGGTGCTCGACGCTTCGATTCGGCTGACCCACTTCCTCGCTGGGTGAGATTCAATTTCAATGTAGTTCTCTTCTCGGATATCAATGTCAATCCCGATGACCAGTGGCGTTCTCACCATTCCAAAAGTTTCCAACAAAGCGAGGATGCTGGCAGAAAAAATGACGGATCCTCCGTGAGCCACCCCCGTCTCGACAATGAGATCGGGTTTCAACTCCCAGATCATTTCCTGAAAGAGCATCGTGTCCTGCGGAATTTGTATTATTGGACGGCCAAACCAAGTCCAGTTGTAGGCATACCGATATCTATTCATGTTATCGAGAAGTGCAACAAGAGTCTCTTGAAGCTTGAGATCTGATTTTGCCAACTCCTGCATTTGTCTGCCAAGATCGGCACTAGGCCTGCTCACTCGCGTACTCCCGCAGTCTCTGCTGAACAATAAAGAAAGGTTTCCATTAGTTGCGAACTGTGATGTCGGAGCCTGTACCGATAGTGAGGTGAGATTGTTTCCACAGCTCTCGGTATTGAGAACAGGTCAGTCGGGAAATGATAGACCGCCAAAATCAGTCGTGGCAGACAACGCTGTAACAAAGTACTTCCTCCAGTAATCAACTCTGTCTCATGTCCCTCTACGTCTGCCTTGAGCAACGTAATGTCTTTTGAGCCAAAGTAGGAATCAAGTGAACGAGCATTTGTCAATAGCGAAGCGTCGGCCGTTGAGGCATCGGCGGAATGCGACTCGTAAGTGTCACCTGTCAGAGTGTCCGATCTGACCCGGCTAAGAGACCTATCGAAAGCAGAAAGCGCAAAATTGTTTGCAATGATTTGGTCATCTCCTATTGCCCACTCCGACCGAAGTCTGGCGAGCCGAATCTGTAGAGCCTCGTATTGTGCAGCCCCTGGTTCGAATCCATGAATCTCGGTGAAACTTCCGTTGACTGACCAGATAAATCGCTCGATCGAGTCACCGGTGTACGCACCAGCATCAACGAAGACTTCACTTGTGCGATTAAAGTATCCGAACTCACCAAAATATGGCTGACTGTTTGCAAGATCTCGTAACCAATCTGTGGTTCCGGTTGCCATGCAATTCAAAATGGCCCAGTATGTTTCCTTGGATACTAAATCCTTGAAGCGTTCCGCTCCCTGATAGATAAGATCCGTTCCAGTCTTGTGGACTACGAACTCGTCAACGCTTAGGACTGATTCGATAAAGTGACAAGCAAGGACCCTTTGAATCTCGGTCACATTGTGTCGAGAAGAGATAACTATTCTTCGCATGTCTTTCGCACTGAGATCAGAGAGACGTTGTATCAGTACTCCGTCAATCGACAATCCGGTCTTTGCGGGGTTGGAATCTACGATTCCGACGACTGGGATCCCCAACTCTCTGAAGTATCTCACCGACCAACGACCGATGAATCCAGCTCCGTAGAGAATTACTCCGTCAGATGTGTCTTGGAGTGTGCGATTGAAGGCGGCCGCGCGTGATGAGAGTCGTTCGGCGAGAGCAGTCGGCTGGGTCATCTTACGGGCGACGGCCTATCTGGGAATTGCGTACATGTACGCACTTGTGCCCTGATATCCGTGAAGACGCAGATAGCAGTCATAGTTTGGATGACGGAACAAAAAATACGACAATAACCTAGAGAGACCCAGCCGATTGTGATAAATCGAAGCAGTAATTATCGGGCGAAACTCGTCAACAGTCTCTTGCGCCCCAATCAAGATGTCCAATTCTGAGCCTTCTGTATGGATCTTTATAAGATCAGGTCGAACTTCCAAAGAATCAAGTGTAACTGTGTCGGTTGAACTGAGATTCCTCCCCCAGATCTGTGAACAGTAACCAAGACCCTCAGCAAATGAAACTGTGGTTGCCGCGGCACTAAGGACGTTGGGTGATAGACGTACCGAAGCACCTCTCGGAAGAATCTCGGGCAACTGCGCGTCAAGGAGTGCACGTGAATGGCTGTCCGGTTCGACAAGTACGTATCTATCGAAGTCAATTCCAGCACTCCGAAATCGTCGAATCGATGAACCTGTATGGCTTCCAATATCCACCAATTCACCATGTCGGAATTTAAGTGCCTCAGCTACTTGAGAGATGACGTATCGGCTACCTGGATCAATCGGATACTCCTGATGCCTTAATTCTGAATAGTCAGAATGCCAACCAACAAAGGACTCATAGTGCCCGACTGATTCATCATCGGCCAGAAGGTTACAAATATTCCGTATCTCCCCAGCTTCTTTCTCGGAAATTGCACCGACTCGCCACCCATTGGCTAGAGGATGTCCGGTCCGCGCGATACCGGTGATTGCGTAGAAGGGGATTGGAAGTCGCCAGCCCCTGGATTTGAGGTTGATGGCTACCTCTTCAACAGAGGAGTTACTGAGACAAATCGCAATTGGAGTCGACACGCATTCCTCCGACGACGCGCTGTCGATACTGCGAACGGGGATTTTGGTCTGGCTTGCCAGCTTGGACGTTTCTGGTGATCGATCAAACACAGCCTTAATCGAAATTTGGTTAGCGGTACAGTACTCAATCGCGAGACTTCCAAGATCTCCCGCGCCGTAGAGGCAAATTCCTGAATCCAAGTCGCATACTTCGAATGGCTCATGTTGAGCAGAATATATTCGTTCAAGAATTCGACTTGCTGCTGCAGTGCGACTACTCACAGTTAGTTACGCCTGGTGCCACAGGTACTCAGAAGATCCGACGTCGCACTTTCGGAGGGTCAACAAATGTGACGGACTGATCGCCACCGGACGCAACCAAATCGGGCACGCCCTCAAAGTACCCAATGTGGGTGAGCGTTGAGAGTATCTCTTCACTGTACGAGTCAATGTCGTCGGGTTCGCCGTGGGTCATCTGGCCACAGCCGCCACAAACTGGATGTTTCTTTCGTTCTCCCGAGAGAAACATCTTTCTATATGCCCGCATAAGCTGACCATTCCAGATATCGACAACGGATTCCTTGGTTGTATCTCCAACCACCATCTTTCGACCCCAGTCCAGAAAGCACACACTCACGAGTCCGTCTGAGTTGATCGAAAATGAGTAAAAGGGGTAGGGGCAAGTGCTTACCTCTTTGATTGACTGACCGTAGATACCAAACTCTTGATTCGCATGAACACCACGAAGTTCAAATTCGGGCCAACATGACATTGTGTGTTCAATATAAATCTTGTTGGTGAAATCACCGAAATAGTCAAGAAACTGTTGCTGTTCGTCCGGTGTGAGGCTGTCCCCGCTCACTTTCACAAGCATCTCACAGGTTCCCCGATACTCATAAAAATATCTTACATTGTCCAAAATTTTCTTGAAGTCAATCTTCACACCAGAAAAATGTTTATAGTGATCACTCGTTACTCCATAGATCGAGATGTTTATTCGATCTAATCCTGCTTCAACAATTGCTCGCCCTTTCTTCTCCGAGAGAAGGGAAGCGTTTGTGGTGGTGTCAACACGTCTTGCAGCCCCGACATCTTTGGCATACCGAATCATGTCCGGTAAGAACCGGTTTAACAAGGGCTCTCCGTCTTTGTACAGCCGAAGCACCTCGACTTGTTCGGGGAACCGGGACATATCGTCTGCAATCTTCTTGAAGAGCTCCATTGAAAGCTGTGTCCATGGCCGACCTACATTCTTCATAAGAGCCCTATCTGAGGTAGGGCAGAAACTACATTTGAAGTTGCATGCGTCCGACGGATCGACGAATATCACAAACGGTGTCTTCAACGGAATGACAGTTTCTAAACGTGTTCGATTCTTCTTGTCGATCCGGGGACTGAATTCAGCTTTCATGTGCCAGTTCTTTCAATCAGCTAGTTGGCTTGGCGTTTTCATCCTACGGTCAACTCGGCTAGACGGTCGGTTTAGGACATCAGATTGTCCCGAAAATGCCCACCATGCGGTTACACATTGAGCAATCAAGAACCTCCGTTCTCTCGGGGCATTGTGCTGATCAAGTGATGCCAAGTATCCGTGAAACCATAAAGATCTCTGGACTACTTCTGGCGACTCTGGCAACTGTGGCGCTTCTGTCTCAGCCTGGGGCCAGCCAGGATGAGTGGTTTCATGCTTCGAGTATCTGGTGCGGGCATGGCGAACGCGAAGTGTATTGTCCGGAGACCGTTCGAGTTAACGAAGGCATTGCTGAAGTCAAGACGAATTTCTCAGTTACAGGATGTAGCGCACAACCGAAGTATCCGCTCGTCTGTGCCTCGAGCGAGCAAGGCATAACAAGCACTGCAAACGCTGGAATTCGACCCGGCTTGTTCTACTTTGTACTCAGTTGGGTTGTCGTTCCTTCCGTAAACGTCAGTCTGCTTTTGGCGAGACTCTTGAACGCGGTTCTCGTTTCAATATTCCTTGGCTTTCTTATGTGGTTGCTTCCTCGACGATATCGAGCAGCTCTTTTCCTTACTTGCCTTGTCGTCCTCCCAGTAACTGGGTCGTTTCTTTTGAGTTCCGTCAATCCCGAATCCTGGAATGCTCTAGGTACGGGCATTGGGTGGCTTGCCGTTCATGCGGCAATCACATGCGGGTCGCTCCCCAAGCGACAACGCATCGCTCTTGCAGCGGTAGGCGTGGTCGCTGTCACAATGGCAGTCGGAAGTTCTTGGGACTCAATACCGATGTTGCTGTTTGTATTTGTGCTGGTTGGGATTCAGATAGTGTCAACAATAAGAGCGTCGTCGCGGCTGCGGATATTTCTTCAGTGCCAGTTCTTGATTGGCACGGGTGTACTTCTGGCAGAGGCATCTTCGGGTCCGTCTCCTCTGGGGACACTTACATCATTCTTGAGATACCTTTGGGATCAACCAAACAGTGTGACTTCGATGGCTGCTAGTGCGCTTGAAAAAGTTCCGAGTGTCCTTGACGCGCTTGGGACAGTTCCCACTATGAACTCCTTGATTCTTCCAGAACTTGTATACGTATCAGGGGTATTGATCTTTGGTCTCGTGATGTTTAAGGGTTTGGATTCACAATCAATGTGGCAAAAGATCGGTCTCACGTCTATCGCCGTTTTTTCGGCACTACTTTTGGTGAGGCAAGACATGGTGTTTGATTTTCGAGCCATGCATACCATTGATCCGTTGTACACCTTTCCTCTGTTGATATTTGCAGTTGCGTGGTGGCAACTCATGGGGCCTTTTGATTTGTTTAAACGTGTGTCTTCCAGTTTGAACTTAATCATCGGACTAGCTACCGCTACGTTTCTTTTCACACAGTTCACTGTTGTTGAGCGCTTTACTGACCGTCAGTCCTACGGAATAAGGATGGTTCCAGACGGTCCAGATGACTGGTGGTGGCCGTGGATGCCAATTAGTCCTACGATTTCGGTCGTGCTTGCTACCTATTTCTTCTGGAGATACCTTCAAACGGCTAAGAGTTTCGTAGCGGCCACCAACGATGTACAAATCTCATAATGAAGTTCAGGTCCTCTTTGTTCGCAGTTGGTGCGTCAATCATGGTCGTGGCTGGTTGTGTTGTTTGGATGTCGCGACTCGCGTATGAACCAAGCCCAATCATCTCAGATCGACTGTCGGGTCGTCTGCTTGAAGTTAATCCCGCAGCTGTTACTGATCTGACCAAGGCCTGTCGGCAGGTAGAAAATGCACAAGGTTGGGTTGTCTTTGTGCTTGAGGCAAACCTTGTCAGCGATGCGTCTCTCCGCACCTACTTTGAGACAGATTTAGAACCTCTCGGCCTTTTTGTGGAGTCCGAACCCGGTTTTCTGCGGCTTGGGTTGGGACTCGGACCGGGACCCGAGTCAGATCTGCAAGTGCCGATCCGCGTTATTCGACGTGACCAGAGAGAAACCATTGTTATAGCGGTCTCTAGAGATGAGACGCGAGTCATCGCCAACGCTCTCGACAAACGAGCATCGTGGCCAGGAATCCTGGCTGATGAATGGCTTTGTAGGCAAGTACAGATTGGGAGCGATTCACGTGAACTCTCCCAAGGGTACAAATGCGAGGGATGTGATGTTCAACTCGCCTATGCCGTAGGTGACAATCTTCGCGAACTAAATGACCTACTAGATGATCTCTCGAATGTCGAGGACTTTAATCGTAGAAGGTGGCTTGGAACCTCAATGACGCTCGTTGGGTTGCTGTCACTTTTCAGAATCGGCAGAGGTGTTACGCGATCAAGAGCAAAACTGATGAACCCGTGACTATCAGAGATAGCACTCAGACCCCGGTCACTGACTTGACCTTATGGAAGTCAATGCGAATTTCTGCATGGTTTTTCGCTGCTCTAGCAATGATTGCTTTGTTGTCCCCGCCAGGAGCCACACATGATGAGTGGTATCACACAGCAAGTATCTGGTGTGGTCACGGCGTGCGCTCGCCATACTGCCAAGAAATCGGTGTAGTCCCGGAATACGGGATGTCTGCAGTGGTAAATCTGGATGCAATCAACTGTAAAGCTGAGCCAGAGGAGCCCCTCAATTGTCCAGCCGAGAGGTTTGGTCAAAGTCGACCATTGATGAACGGTGGACTTTATCCACCAGTTTTCTACTTTGTTCTGAGTTGGTTCGTCGTTCCATCTGTCGAGTTCAGTGTGATTCTCGTACGTATGGCGAGTGCGTTTTCCATTGCGTTGCTCTTCGGGCTATCCATTTGGCTCCTACCAGCACGATTTCGAACTGCCCTTCTCCTTGTTGTTCTCACAGGTTTCTCGTCGACGGGATTCTTTCTCTTTGCATCCTTGAATCCGAGCTCATGGTCCGCAGCCGGAATCGGCATTGGCTGGCTTCCGTTGTTTGCAGCGTTTGTATCGCGAAATTTACATGTCGCTCGTCGTATTGCGCTTGCAGCCACAGGGACTCTGGGCTTCTTCATGGCAGCGGGTAGCCGTTGGGATGTGATTCCGATGATCTCTTTCGTCCTTGTGATTAGTGCATTTTGCATGGGTTGGGAACTTCGACCGCTATGGAGGAGGAATCTTCTATTGCTCACAACGTTTGTGCCGCTAGCACTGTTCGCGCTTCTTGAGAAGTTTTCGCCGTTTTCCCCCGTTCATCATCTTCAGACCCTGTACACATACTCAGATGGCCAACCCGATAACACCTTGTTTTTCTCATACAATTTCACTCAAGCATTGCCGAATGCGTTGCGTGCACTAGGTACCGTGCCCTCGCTGAGCCTTATCGTGATACCAAAGATCGTTTACATTCTCGGACTTTTGCTTCTCTTTTATACGATGAGTCAGACCGTCGCCCGCCCACTGAAGTGGCAAATAATCGGAGTTATTGCAGTGGCTTCAGTTATGGCGACATTGATCATGACTCAAGTTGCAACTAACGACTACCGCGATCTCGGAAGCGTGGAGCCTCGATATATATATCCGCTCTTGCTGTTCGGTCTTGGTTGGTGGTTCCTACAAGGCTCCGAAGAATCATTCAGACGTGTTAGTCGACATTTGAAGAGAATAATGAGGATTGCAGTCGGGCTGTATGCAATCTCAATATTCTCAATTGCTGAGAGGTTTGTTGACCGACAATCATTCGGAATTAGAACAATTCCTGAAGGCCCAGATCAATGGTGGTGGACGTGGATACCATTTGGACCGAATACTGTCGTGGTTCTCTCCACTTTTTGTATTTCAGTGTTTTTCTCGACAGTAGCCACCGCTGTGATCCAAGATTGTTATCAATCAGGAGTGAGTGAAGTGCACTCCGAGGAATCAACTAATTGAGTAGTTGTATCCGTCCTAGTTCAATCTGTTGACGCAGCTTCGGTATGTTTGCTGCGAGACCAGCAAATGTTCCAGCGCCAAGAAGATGACCAGACTCAAGATAAAAGACTTTGTCAGCATGTTGCACGGTGCTGAGTCTATGAGCGATGATTACCGTGGTGATTGCTCCGCGCAGCCCGTATAGCGTCTCAACTATTCCGCTCTCTGTTACCGCATCAAGTGAGCTCGTAACTTCATCAAAGATGATTAGGTTGGCGCCAGAGTAGAAAGAGCGAGCGAGTCCGATTCGCTGTTTCTCTCCTCCCGACACATCATCATCGGATAGCGGTGTAGTATCTGCGATTCTGTTGACAAAGTGATCTAGACCTGCGAGTTTGAGTGAACGCTCGACAAGCTGCAGGTCAATAGTCTCGCGATCCCAGAGTAGAGAAACGTTTTCTGCAAGCGGAAGGAAGGCTAGATGTGTGTCTTGGGGTACGAAAGCACTCCGGTACATAGGATTTCGCTGGAGGAGCCCTTCCGTGGGACTCTCAATCCCAAGAAGAAGACTGGCCAGTGTTGACTTGCCAGAGCCCGATGGTCCAACAATTGCATACTGCTTACCCTTCTCAATGTCCAGACTCACTTGAGAGAGCACGTTGGTCGGTTCAAGCACAGGATATTGAAAACTGACATCGATAAGGCGAAAAACCAGTTCCGGATCGTCGAGAGTCTGTAAGTTAGCAATCTGTTTCTGAAAGGATTCCACGAGGGCAGGTTTGGCAAGCGGTGCATGCGCAATGATCGTGAGTGCAAGACCTTGTACACGATTGACTATTGGCAAGAGTCGAAAACTGATTCCTGCAAAGAGAACTAGTGAGCCGAGAGCGACTGTGGGGCCTGAGATCAGGAGTGAAGTGAGTCCCATAACCCCAAGTCCAATCGCAAATGTGAGTTCGAGTAGATACCGCGGTATTGATGAGTAGACCTGGCTAAGAGCGCTGGCATGAGTAAGACCAGTCAATGACTTCGTCAGTTTGAGAGTAATTGACAGTCTTGATTTGTCTGTGAGCGCGGCATGAAGTTTTGAGGCGTCAACGAGAGACTGGTATACACCAGTTCGAGCTTCCTGCACACGACTACCCTGGAGCGCTGATCGCCGTGACAGCACACGATGCTGAACCAATACCACCGAACAAAAATAGAAGAGAGTAATCACTGCAGTGAGAGGATCAAAGAAGAGAAATACTCCCAGAATGATGGCGATAGAAACCACCTCGCTTAACATCGTCGCTGAATTCATCATCATCATGGTCAGAATTTCAGGACCGCGATCAACAGAGTGGAAGTATTGAGTTTCGCGAGACTCCGCAGTGGCAATCGTACGGATGTTGGGGTTGAGCAAGAGCTGAAAATTCTGTGCCCCGATTCGAGCTTGCTCCCGAGCCAATTGTCGAGTGGTAATCCAAGTAACCGCTGTTGAGAGAATACTGCGGGCTGCAAAAAGTGAAATGGTAAGTACTAGTTTTGGTGCTGTCGCGTTTACAAGTACACCCTGTGATTCTGCTTCGCTAGAGAACTGAAATGCGCTCGCAAGTAAGTAAAGGGCCAATGCATCAATCGCCGATAGCGCAATCAGGCTAATTGCACTAAGGGTTATGACCATCTTGCCACGTCTTGAGAAGAGCTCAAGCCCCTCACGAATCATTGTGACTATCTCGTTCACAGTTTGAACTCCAAACCAGTGAACATGGGGTCTACGGTAACAATAGGGACGAACTCAACAAGGTGTTCTGTTCCCAATAAATTTTCTACGCTAGCAGTTCATCACGAATGAGGAGCAAGACACTACGGAACAGTCTGTGATGGCAGTGCTCAACTCAGGTACCATCATTAGGGTGTTCCATGACAAAGTCATATTAATAACTGGAGGAACTGGATCGTTTGGAAACGCGGTGATGAACCGTTTCCTAAACACCGACATCACGGAAATTCGAATCTTCAGTCGTGATGAAAAGAAGCAAGATGACATGAGACGGGTCTTCAAGTCCGACAAGCTCAAGTTCTATGTTGGAGACGTAAGAGACTCGTCTTCGATTGCGAGTGCAATGCACTCAGTAAATTTCGTGTTTCACGCTGCAGCACTTAAGCAGGTTCCATCGTGTGAGTTTCATCCCATGGAGGCTCTTAAGACCAATGTAATCGGCACAGAAAATGTCCTGAATGCTTCGGTGGCTGCTGGGGTTGAGAAAGTTGTCTGTCTTTCCACTGACAAAGCGGTGTATCCGATCAATGCAATGGGAATGACGAAGGCCTTGATGGAAAAGGTAATGGTTGCTAGATCGAGAAGTCTCGGTAGCACCCACACGGTGTTGTGCGGAACTCGATATGGGAACGTTATGGCAACTCGCGGCTCAGTGATTCCCTTGATGGTCGAACAAGTTCTCAAGGGTGAGCCAATCACCGTAACGGACAACGCCATGACGCGATTCATGATGAGTTTGGAAGAAGCGCTAGATCTGGTTCTCTACGCATTCGCTCATGCCACCAATGGAGATATTTATGTCCAGAAATCCCCGGCAGCAACCATTGGTAATTTAGTAGGCGCAATCAAGCAAGTTTTCGCGCGCCCGGATTACCCGACGAATGTGATTGGAACACGGCACGGCGAGAAGCTGTTTGAAGTATTACTAAGTCGGGAAGAGATGGCGCTCGCAAAGGATGTGGGTAAATACTTTCGGATATCCCCCGACTTGCGTGATATGAATTATGAGAAGTTCGTCGAGCGGGGTGAAGAGAAGCTTTCACAGGCTGTCGAGTACTCGTCGCACAACACGACCCAACTCAATATTGACCAAGTTGCAGATCTCCTTCTGAAGCTCGAGATAATTCAGGATGCGTTGGGAAAGATTCGCTGAGTGGCAGAGTCCAACGAGTTCGCAACTCGGCTTGCCCCGCGACGAAAGGTACTCGTGCTCGGAGCTCAGGGGATGCTCGGACACATGCTCGTGCGTGTGCTTTCAGATCGGCATGAAGTAAGTGGGTCACTTACAGGCAGATACGAAAGTGTCGGAAGACTCCAGAAGGTGCTTTCCAAAAGAGCATGTGTTGAAAGTGTAGACGTTACCGATTTTGTAGCAGTAACTAGAGCGATTCTCGACCGAGAACCCAATGTCGTAGTGAACTGCGTAGGGCTGATCAAGCACAAGATGGATCGACAAAGTGCCCTAAAAGCGATCATGGTGAACAGTGTATTTCCCCATCAGCTCGCAAAGTTCTGCAGTGATCAACAGATTCGTCTCATTCACTTCAGTACCGATTGTGTCTTTCGTGGTAGACCCGGGTTGAAGCAACCCTCGGATGTTCCCGATGCCACTGATGTTTACGGCATGACGAAACGACTCGGAGAGATTGACTACGGATCGGCGTTGACGCTTAGAACTTCGTTCGTTGGTAGACAACTTTCGGGTAATGAAGAGTTGTTTGAGTGGATACTTTCACAACGCGGGAATTCAATTAAGGGATTTCGACGAGCGGTCTATTCTGGCCTAACGACTCAGGCGCTATCAAATGTGGTTCAACGAGTCATTGAAGAGCAAGGGCATCTATCTGGACTGTTCCAAGTTGCATCTGCTCCGATTTCAAAATTTGATCTCATTATGAAATTCAATGAGGTACTTGAGCTTGGATTGACTGTGGAGCCTGACACATCATACGAGTGTGATCGATCCCTTGACGGCAGTGAATTTCAGAAAGTGACCGGCATTGAAGTACCGTCATGGGACACGATGCTCAACAATTTCGTTGCGGACCAGTACTTCTATGCCTGATAGCGGACTGAGAGCAGTGCAGATGAAGGTTCTGACGATTATAGGCACACGTCCAGAGATCATTCGACTGAGCCGTGTAATGGCACGACTTGATGATTGTTTTGAACACGTAATAGTCCACACTGGACAGAACTACGACTTCGAGCTAAACGAGGTCTTCTTCAAGCAGCTCAAGATACGAAAACCGAACTATTTTCTGGAGTCCGCTGGGGGGTCAGCGTCGCATACGATCGCTAAGTGCATTGAGGGCTTAGACGGTGTTTTAGGTCATGAGAATCCTGATGCAGTAATGATTCTCGGTGATACCAACAGCTGCCTGAGTGTTATTGCCGCCAAGAAGCGCCATATTCCAATTTTTCACATGGAGGCTGGTAACCGCTGTTTCGACCTTCGGGTACCGGAGGAGGTGAACCGAAGGATCATTGATCATGTGAGCGATGTGAATCTTGTATACACCGAGCATGCTCGGCGAAATCTCCTTGCTGAAGGGCTACCGGCAGACCAGATATATCTAACTGGTTCGCCGATGGCCGAAATCTTCCATCACTATTCGTCTGAGATCCATGACTCCAAGGTTCTTTCCGAACTCGGGCTATCAAGAGATAACTATCTTGTTGCATCATTTCATCGGGAAGAAAACGTCGATGACCCGAATCGACTCAGATTGATAGTGGATCATCTCAACGAAGTTGCGGTCAAACTTGACAAAACAATAGTTTTGTCTACACATCCGCGCACCAAGAAACGCCTCGACGCTCTTCAGTTGAAATTTCATCCACGAGTCGAGGTAGTGAAGCCATTCGGCTTCTTTGATTATGTTCATTTACAGCAGCATTGTTACTGTGTAATTTCCGATAGTGGTACCATCACTGAAGAAGCTGCGATTGGTGACTTTCCAGCGGTCACGGCACGAGATGCTCACGAACGACCCGAAGGAATGGATCATGGTGTATTGATCATGGCGGACCTGAAATCTGCACGTCTTTTGGATTCAATTCGTATTGCTCGCAAGCACTTTGAACAACGCGAGATTCGAAACATTCCGTTGAGCTACCAAGACATTGATGTTTCCTGGCGAGTAGCCATGATTGTGCAGAGCTACACCTCGTACATCAATCGCAAGGTGTGGCATAAAACTCCAGCTGAATGAAAATTCTCTTCGTTCACGAAGTGAGTTGGTTTAAGAAGGTTGTGTACGAAATGCATGACTTCCCCGAACTGCTGTCATTGCGCGGACACGAAGTGAGGTTTCTCGACTATGACGAAGGGGCGCCAAGAACGAGGTTCCGTACACGAACAACACCGGAAAGTCGTGGCCATTCAGGCTCACGTGTCTATGTGACGACACCGCCGCGATTGCTCCCAGGAGTACTGGGAAGACTGCTGGCCACCTTTCTCCAGCCCTTGTCATTTCTCCTACTCCTAAGACAGACCACTCCCCATGTTGTCGTGTCGTACTCGGTTCCAACGAGCGGTTGGCAAATTGCGGCAATTTGTCGTTTCAAGAGAGTGCCATACGTCGCTCGAATCATTGACGTTCCACATGCACTACGACCAACTCTCTTCCGGCCGCTTGTGAAATGGTCAGAGAGAGTGACGTTTCGACTTTCTAGTCTTATTCTCACTCACAACGAGGTTCTACGTCAGTACTGTCTCGGTCAGGGAGCGAGTTCGGAAAAGACCAAAGTCGTTTACCCCGGAGTTGACTCAAGACGTTTCTTTCCCGCCCCTCCGGATCCGCAGCTTCAGGATCGATACGGCATAGTGCCTTCGGACAAAGTGATTGTATTCATGGGAACGCTTTTCTCGTTCAGCGGACTCAACGAACTTGTTGAAGAGTTGAGTCACCAACTCAAGGCGAATCGGCAGATTAAGTTCCTCATCCTTGGGGAGGGAGAACAGTTTCAGCAACTAATTGAGACTACGCGCAAGTTTCAGCTAGAAGCCCAGGTGATCCTTGCCGGACGAATTGAGTACGAACAACTGGCGGATCATCTTCGACTTGGTCACGTTGCAATGCTGCCGTTCAAATTGAACCTTGTGACACACGGGGCGCTGCCCAATAAGGTGCTGCAGTATCTAGCTAGTGGCCTTCCGGTCGTGTGCACCTCATTACGTGGCTTGCAGTCTGTGTTGCCCAATGGTGAGGGGGTGATGTACGTGAATGATTTGCGGGAGATGGCAACGGTCACGGTTGACTTACTTGCTAATCTCGAGTTAAGAAGACATGTCTCAGAGGTGGGACTAAATGCCATGAGACAATTGTGCGACTGGAATACGCAAATCATTGAAGTTGAACGCATTCTGGAAAGCGTTGTTAATGCCAGATAGTCGCATGAAGTTGCTTCTTATTGGAATGGCTGACAGCGTCCACCTCGGACGCTGGATTCTGCAGTTCAAAGATACGCCTCTTGACGTGACACTGTTCCCCTCATCACCGCATCGACGCATCCATCCGATAATCAAGGGCCTAATCAGAGCCAAAGGAAACAACTTAACTGTCACCGTGACACCATCGTCAATGCGCTGGTTGGCTCTCCCACTCTCTGTAGTTGATTTGATTCTGAATAATCGCAGTCGTGCGATGCTTCTCCGTCGTGTGATTGCCTCGAGACCGTTTGACTTTATTCATGTTCAGGAAATTCAGCACGCAGGCTATCTGCTCTTGGGGGCCGGACTCGATTCTCACAGGTCAAATGTTGTGGTAACCAATTGGGGGAGCGACATTTTCTGGTTTGAGCGGTTTCCCAGACATAAGTCTCGGATTAGTGAGTTGCTGAAGATTGCAACTCACTACTCTGCGGAATGTCATCGCGACATAGAGATAGTGAAGAAGATGGGATTCTCTAAAGCGATTATGCCAGTGATACCGAACGGTGGGGGGGTAGATGTGACTCAGATACCTGCCGAATTGACCCCCACAAGTCACCGTCGAAAGATCATCATCAAGGGATATACCGGGTTTGTGGGTCGTGCAACTGATTCCATACGTGCATGCGAAGCTGCGGCAGATTGTTTGGACTCATACGAAGTGATGGTTTACTCTGCATCCCTATTGTCGCGTCTCCTGCTCTTGAGATTGCGCTTCAGGCACGGTATTCGTGTTCGTGTTATCAAGAAACGAACGCCGCAATCTGTGATGCTTCAACACTTCGCTGAGTCCCGGATCTATATTGGAGCATCACTATCTGATGGAATAAGCACCTCGTTACTTGAAGCGATGGCCACTGGCTGCTATCCAATACAAACGGGCACATCCTGTGCGAATGAATGGCTGACTACGACATCAGGTTCAATTGTGCCACCTAGGAACATCTCGGAAATCTGTAATGCAATTCGTTTGGCAGTTAAAGACGACATGCATGTTGACTCTGCAGCAGCAGTGAATCGGTCGACAATCGCAGAGAGAGGTAGCTCGGCAGCGGTATCGGCAAGTGCAATCCACTTTTATTCATTGATTGCAAGCCGAAAATTCTAAACTTGAGGTACTTGCGCACGCTTAGCCTGCATGCCTTGGTCCTCGTAACGGCGCGTGTAGCCGTGTGAATGCAATGAGCAGCACCTTTACAATCAAAACGATCGCAGCAAGAGACGTCGTGGAGGATGTTCCGTGTAAGCGCGGCGATAAATCCGCTGGAATCTCCATTACCTTATATCCGGCCCGCACAGCCGCAATCGTTGCTTCAAAGGTGTCGCCGAGGTAGTAGCTGGGAAAGTCGCGAGCGAATTCACCAAGAAGTGGCTGGGTGATAACACGGAATCCACTCGTTGAGTCGGTTATCTTCGTTCCAGCAATTCGTGATGCTGCCGCTCCAAGCATGCACATGGCTATTCGTCGCGGCAGGCTTGGGAAGAGTGTTGTGTCACGAGAGAGGTAGCGACTTCCGATCACTAGATGAGCTTTGTTCTCTGTGACTACTCGACAGAGCTCTTCAACTTGGTGCAATGGATGTTGACCATCCGCATCAACTTGAATAACTGCTTCATATCCACGATTGACCGCAAATCGAAATCCCGCTCGCAGTGCCCCTCCAACCCCAAGGTTGATTGGTAACTGCAAGACACGAGCACCAGCACCAAGTGCCGCGTCAGCGGTGCAATCAGATGACCCATCATCGACAACAAGCACGTCGAGCTTGAGCGATTTGATTCCAGCTATCACCCCGGAAATTGTGGCTTGTTCGTTGAACGCGGGAATGACAACAAGTACAGATGGTCTATTCATCGGAAGTGATGTCATATTGCAACTGAGCCAATTCCTCAGTGAGCGCTCGAATCTGTTGCTGTAGTCCTGAGATTGAGATTGATAACTGTATTGAAATCACCACAAAAACTCCCAGCGCGATGATCGCAAGTAGGGCCGCTGCAGATAAACCAAGAAGTGTGGCTATTGGTTGCGCCAGAGGTATGAATAACCCCGACAGAATTCCTACACTTGCGACAGTAATCCACCCGACGGTGTATCGAAATGAAAGTAAGTGACGTCGCGAGAGTCGAATAACGAAAGTGACAACTGCTAGGCCAGATAACGCCGTCATAAGCATCTGCAACGAGTAGGTACTCACGCTCTTGACACTACTCCGGGAGAATCTAGAGGCTTTGACTGTGTGGCGATTTCGTACGAATGGATATCGTAATCCTGATTACTTGTAAGTTCATTTTTTGTAGCAGAGCCGAGATAGCTGGGCAATATTTCGAACGCAACACTTGTGTCAACGTCTACACTCATTGAAAGCGAAGCTTTCGCAACAAAGATTGTGCTGCAATTAATTGTTACTGCGCTTCTCATGGTGCAGGCGCCTCTGGATCTCCGAACACATCAACTATCGCGATCTATGACATGCGCAGGGGGGCTCGCAGTGTTTCTTACCCTCACTATTGATGCATTTGTCCGTCGGGAACTAACTCGAGGTCTTCTCAGTGGAGCAGCGACAGCGGGTTTGGTACTGACATACTTTGCATTGCACCGACTTTCGCCCAGAAGTTTGGGTTTGGGAGATGTCTTGCTCGTTATTCCTCTCGCTCTGTCAATTGGATATCTCGGAGTTGAGCAGATTGTCCTGTGGCAGCTCTTCTCCTCTTCGTCCGGAGCGGTTCATGCTCTTGGTTTAGGGAGAAAAAGAGGTAATCGTGGAGTTCCTTTTGGGCCTCATTTATTGGGAACTGCCTGGTTGATGCTCTTGTTGAGCCTCTAGATTTGCGGCGTGATTGTTCACTTAATAGATGGAACGTATGAGTTGTATCGACAGTTCTATGGATCTCAGAGGCACCGTTCGGGATCGAAACCAAACTCAGGTGTAATCGGAGTACTGAACAGCACCCTCCGACTAATTGAGGATGGAGCAACCCACCTGGGAGTGGCTACTGACCATTCAATTGAGAGTTTTCGAAACGACTTGTGGCCAAACTACAAGTCGAGTGACGACGTGGAACCTGAAATCCTCCGACAGATTCCGATCTTGGAAGAGTTACTTCGAGGTATGGGCGTAACTGTATGGTCAATGACTGAGTTCGAAGCAGATGATGCTTTGGCCTCTGCAGCCCGTGTCGCCTGCGAGGATCGGCGCGTGCATCAGGTTCAATTGGTTACTCCTGATAAAGATCTGGGACAATGCGTAAGCGGCAGGCGAGTGGTTCAAGTTGATCGAAGGAATGACTCGTTGATTGACGAAGTTGCAATTCGCAAGAAACTCGGAATCGGACCGGAATCAATCGTCGACTTCCTGGCGCTTGTTGGTGATGCGGCTGACGGATTCCCTGGGGTGCCAGGTTGGGGTCCGAAGAGTGCGTCTGCGCTGCTGGCTCGGTACGGAAACATCATGTCGATTCCAGGTAATCACGCAACCTGGGAAACTGATGGCCTCAAAGTTCGCGGTGCGGAGCGTTTGGCAACATCATTGCAACTCTGCCGTGAAGAAGTTGAGATTTTTCGAATTCTTGCAACTCTCGTCGACTCACTCGATGTCGGCGTCGTAGATGATTGGCAGTGGATGGGACCTTTACAAGACTTCCGCACTCGAGCCGAAAAGTTGGATTCACCAGAGTTATCTGAGCGGGCTGAGAAACTTCGACAACTGAAGTGACGGCCAGGCGATCTGCGGCACACGACCGTAACCGATGAAGGCTGCTTCCTTCCGGACCTGACCTGGTTCTCGGACTCCCGTTGCACAGGACCCGACCGTCACCTCACTTGACGAAGCAACTCATCAATAATTCTAACAGTCGTCGGTAGGCCTATTTGAAGTGAACGTCAGAGTTGACTCAGGTAACCTTCAGATGCTGAAGCGTCAAACATGGCGCAATAGGGGTTCGGAGGGGTGCGAGAGCGGCCGAATCGGCGCGCTTGGAAAGCGCGTGAAGCGCAAGCTTCCGTGGGTTCGAATCCCACCCCCTCCGCCATCATGACTTCGGGTTAAGTGTGTCTGGTAGTGATCTACCTCTAGCCGGTATGAAGCTAGTAACTGTGATGCCAGTGAACTAATGATGGTAAGAGTTTCTTAATGCAAGATCTTTCAGAGCTGGACTATCGTGGCGCTACGTGAAAGCATTCAGGTTCTTACCAAAGCTGTCTCATTTCATCACAGGTAGACCGAAGAGCAGGGATTGGAATGCTGCTCAGGCTTATGAATGGCGTGCAACCGTTGAGTTCATGAGCACCGAAAGTTTCCGAACTTTGGCACAGCAGATCTACACAGGAGACTTCAAGTCCTCAACTGGGCCTCGTGATGAATTGATGTTAGGCGAGTTTTTCGGAGGAAATCTTGATCTCTACAACTCATTTCTCGAAGATATTCGCGACAAAAAAGTGTTAGATATTGGCCCTTGCCTGGCTTCTCCTCTAAGCAATTGGGATGAGACTAGAGAAAAATTCATCGTTGAGCCGTTGCTACCTAAGGTTGTACCTTGGCAAAGAGATCGATTCGGCTTTTCGTTATTCGATGGAATGACCCTCTTCTTAACCCCTGCAGAAATTACGGAGCCCAAACTGGTTGGACTCATCGACGCTGCAATCTACTGCCGAAACTGTATTGACCATTCGCCATACTGGCCGTTCATTCTGGCAAATATCTCAAAGTATGCGCAGCGTGGTTGTTACCTGTTGCTTTGGTCCGATATCTATCATGGGGAATCCGTCGATGACGGTCACTTCAACATTGTTCAAGACTCGTTACTAATGAGGAATCTGATAGAGGCACTCGGTTTTTCAGTCGACTATGAATTCAGTAAGCCTGAGCGCGGCGGAAAGAAGTGGGGATGTGTAGCTACGAAGAATTGAGGACTAACGCCGAAAACTTGGCACGGATATCTGGTGTCCTTGAGAGCGAAAGCAGCCGTTGAGTCTGAAAATTGTAGTCACGGGTGCTCTGGGACATATCGGGTCAAAGTTGATTCGTGACGAGCGCCTTAAGAAAAGTTCCAAACAACTCCTCTTGTTTGATGATTTATCAACACAGCGGTATAACAGCCTGTTCGCTTACCCTTTGCCGGCACCCTATTCGCTATTTGAGGGTGATTTAAGGCAAAGCCTGACTCCAGAAATTGCTTCATCATGCGATGCAGTAGTCCACTTGGCTGCAAACACTAAATCGTCATCAAGCATTTTCGATCCTTCGATGGTGTCGCAGAATCTTGAATTGACTCGTCATGTCGCAAGTTGCTGTTTATTGAGTAAGACACCGATCGTGTTTGTTTCGTCCACAAGCGTTTACGGTAGCCATTCCGGTGTAGTCGACGAGCACACGACGATTGAGACCCCAGTCACTCCATACGCAATGGTCAAACGCGCGGAGGAAGAACTCTTATTGGCGCTTGCTCAGGATGGTTTACCCGTAACTATCCTGCGATTGGGAACGATCTTCGGAGTGTCGCCAGGAATGCAATTTCATACTGCAGTTAGTAAGTTCTGTTGGCAGGCCGCAACAAAGTCTGAAATAAACGTATGGTCTACAGCGTTCGATCAGATGCGCCCTTACCTTCATGTTTCAGATGCCGCTGGTGCGATCGTACGTGCAATTGAATTAGAAGGCAAAGGACCGAGAATCGCGAATATCGTTGGCTGTAACTCCACTGTTCGTGAAATCCTCAAATCGATTGAGAAACATGTGGGCGAGCTTCGAATTGCAATAGAAAATCATCCTGCCATGAGAGAGAATTCATTCACAGTTGAGCCTCGAGTTACGCCAGGCTTTGGATATGAGGCATCGATGACTCTTGATGAAGGGATTTCTGAAACCATGCGTCTCTTATTGCATTAGTCAGTTTCTGACTTAAGAATCCTTAAATTTGATGTGAAGTGGGTTATTGTTGAGTGAGTAATGGCGCAGAAATCGTGCCCGTTTTTACTACTCAAAGTGGTAGCCCTGCATACGTTTTTAGTTGTGAGTCCGAGCCAGAAAGTTGCGTCCAAATGATCCTTGTGGCGGGTGCTGCCGGGTTTGTCGGAAGTCATCTCTGTGATTTCCTTCTTGATCGTGGCTATACGGTTTTGGGAATTGATTCACTTCTGACCGGATCAGAGAAGAATCTCAGCGACGCAATCCAATCTGAAGCGTTTCAATTTCGACAGATTGATGTCACGGATGAATCAGCGATCGAATCGCTGTCTGGGCTGACTATCTCCCACGTTCTGAATCTGGCGAGTCCCGCTTCTCCCGATGATTTTTCAAGGATCCCAGAGAGAATTCTCCAAGTTGGAAGTACCGGTACTCTCAATCTTCTTAATCTCGCAGTTAAAGTAGGAGCGCGCTACGTTTTTGCATCCTCGAGCGAGGTGTACGGCGAGCCAGATGTGCACCCTCAACCGGAGTCGTATCGAGGCTCGGTAGACACGATGGGCCCGCGAAGTTGTTACGACGAGTCAAAGCGGTTTGGTGAAGCCGCAGTGACATCGTACGGACGTCACTTTGGTATGTCCTTTGGGGTCGTGCGGATTTTCAATACCTACGGACCTCGAATGCAGGCAGGAGATGGTCGAGTCATTTCGAATTTTCTTCATGCAGCGCTAAGTTCGGAACCACTCGTTATCTACGGCACTGGAAGTCAGACTCGCTCTTTCTGCTACGTGTCCGATCTCGTAAGGGGTCTCGTTTCTGTCATGGAGCATCACTCTGATGTTGTTGTCAATCTCGGTAATCCGGAAGAAGTTTCGATTCTGCAGCTCGCTAATTCAGTGATTCGGGCCACTAATTCGCAGAGCCCAATCGTTGTTAATCCGATGCCTGTGGGACGAATAGGTGATCCTTCTCGAAGGAAGCCAGATATCTCAAGGGCCACGTCGTTGCTTGGATGGAAACCAGAGATTGCACTCGATCAAGGACTTCAGCGTTACTTGAAGGCGCTGATAGCCGAGCAGAAGTGAATTGTTTCTGTTTCCTCATCTGATGTCACGTTCTAACGAAGAGGTTTTCCTCTGAAGTCATCGATTATCGCCTGGATAGTCCCGTGCAACAGATGTCGACGTTTTTTACGCTTGGTGGCATACACGGCTGCCTGAAGAATGATTGAGAGGGGAAACAAGAGTAGAGACCTCTTCGTCTGAAGATTATGGATCACTCTTCGCCTGTTTCTTACGAATCTGTAGGCGTAGAGAAAGTCCTCTGGTCGCCCTGATTCAGCCATTCGGTGAACAAGCACTGCCGATGGGTTGACAAGAAGTTTGCCGAGATGTCGCACACGAGTTGAGAATTCAACATCTTCGAAAAGTCCGGACCCCAGAAAATCTGGTGCGTATTGATGCTGAAGAAAAATGTCTCGTCGCCACATCGAGCATCCGTACAACCATTGTGATTCCTGGGCTTTCTGCAGAGAAGAATCGACCGGAATGCCAATTCCTGCTGCTGTCACACGTCCACAGACGAGAGAATCGAGCCCGCAAAGCCTGAACGCTGCCCTAATCAGCGCCGGCGTGTTTGGCTTTTCCCACTTGGGAATCGTAATTCCGGAAACCCCTACGGTATCGGGATGATTGAGCAAAGTATTCCTTAGTATCTCGAGGTGATTAGAGTCCGGGATTGTGTCATCATCGAGAACTTGAACAAATCGAATTCCAGGATGACTCAGAATCGCGTTTAAGGCCATATTTTTCTGCTGAGTCAACGACTTAACAGTTGAATTCAAAAGCTTGATATTGATTCTAGAACGAGAGACGCTGAGTTGATTGGTGAGACAATCCTTTTCATCACTGGAGTCAGCTATAGCGACGATTGCGGGTAACACTGATTGCTTACCCAGGGCGTCAATTACTTGTGCCAAGTGCTGTGCGCGATTGTACGTTGCGATTATGACAGCAACATCAGATATTTGAGGCATAGCTTACTGTTGTTTGACAATACTAAGTATGCGCCGCGCGATCTTGTAGAGCCAGGGGTGTTTCGAGACTGTCTGGCTTAGCTGAACTAGATGAACTGTCTTAACTGCACGGACCAATTGACTTAAAGGAAAGCGACCTCGCTGTTTGGCGATGGCCTTTGCTAGCGCAACAACTAGTCGGTCAGCCATCAAGTAATCATGAAAGTGCAAGTCTGAATCAGGTCTACCGTTTAGGATTGTGAGGCTTGTGTAATAAATCGAGTTGTGTTGTCCACAGAGTAAATCGCTGATATAGCGTTGCGAAGTTGCAATCGACTTTGCGAAGATCTCCTTTGATCGTGTTTGGGACATGCCCGCGGGATTTATCTGGTATGTGAGCAGTTGCATAGGAAGATTTGCGAACTCGCCGAGCGTACTCATCCGTGTCCAGAGCTCATAGTCCTCAGGAGGTGTTATGTCGTTGTTTTGGGAGTAGCCACCGCACGTATTGAATGCATCTCTCCGTATCATCATTGACCCGTGAACGAACGGATTATTCCAGCTCAGAAGCAACCGGATGTTGTGGTCGGTAGTCGGATGTTGTCGCCGAGGTACGCAATCTTGAAACGTTGAGTCAAAGTACCGTCGCAGCTGCACCCAAGTTCCAACTGCAACTATGTTGGGGTTGCCATTAAGAAACTGGACCTGATATTGAATCCGATGTCTATATGAGATGTCATCTTGATCATGGCGAGCTAGGTATCTTCCAGTTGCGATGTTAGAGGCGATGTTCAAGGAGCCCGATAGTCCGACGTTCTGACGATTTCGAACGGTGATAAGTCGGTTGTCGCTGAAAGCACAGATGATATTCCATGACTCATCGGTCGACGCATCGTCGACAATGATGAGTTCCAAATTTGAATAGCTTTGTTGTAGAACGGAGTCGATGGCGAGAGACAGGTGCTTAGTACCGTTGTACACGGGCAGGAGCACTGAGACTTTGTCAGTCTCCAAAGTTGTGGTCCACTGTTGTCCACTGCGGGGGAATCAGATCGCTGGTGTCATATTGGTTTGTGAAGAACCATGGTCGCGGAGCGACAACCGATGTTCTCCCTTGATTTAGCCAGCCTGCCATCCATGAGAAAGTGCTATTTGCAATGACAAGTGATGGGGAGGTGATGAGTGTCTGGAGATCGGTCCACAGAGATGTTGCTTCAACTTGAGTTACGGAAGCACCAATTCGCTGCTCAAGGTCGCGTAGATCATTAAGTCGACCCTCGGAAATCACCCAGACCACACCTGATTGGCCTGAGCGCCGAAGTGTCGAGATTGCATTTTCGTAATACTGATAAGGCAGGACGCCGTGAACCTCACGGACACCCGGTTTTAGGTAGTCACCTCTCCTGACATGGATGACAATGTCGCGAGACCTGAACTGGGGTGGTGTAGTTGATAGACCACTGATTGCTTCACGGACTTGGTCTCGTCGCTCACTGTTGACCAGTTCGAGATAGCGCCATGACTGGAAGTAGCCGACAGCGCAGGAACCTTTGGGCGTTGAAAAGAAGTCCGAGGAAAATCGAAATGAAGGCTCAACGAAATCACACTGTCGAGGAATGCCGATTTTGCGAACAATGCGTCCAAGTGAAGTGCGTGGTTCTGTCAGGCACTCAATGCTTTGACTGAGACTGGCTGGCGATGCTCCAATCAGTTGATCTACCAAGAATGGTAGATGTGGCGTATATCTATGTTGCGATGGATCAATGTAGAGGCGGCACCTTAAGTTGTCGGCTAGCGCAAGCCCTGTGAATAGGCAAAACAACTGATTGCCGATTCCTCCACGACTGTGAATTGTGATTCCATCATCGTGGCCATGTCTCATCTGGAGCTTCCTTAGAAGAGTCATGTCGAGGTAATGGACCAATTCTGCTTGTCCAGCCGAAGTAGTCGTGCTTCGAGCTCACCAGGTTCCGGCCGCGGTATGCCTGTCTCCACACCCAAGAGATAAAAAGCAAAAATCGAAAAACTCTCGAGTGCATAGTTCTTGTACGACTCTGGGATCGTGCTTGTATTCCCGCCGAATATTGCGCAACCAGTTCCGACTGCGCTTCTAACCTCAAGAATCTTCTTTGAAAAATCTGAATCAAGATCTCTCACTCCCGATTGTCCCGCCTTGGGCGAGTCAAGGTATGTGACCTCGCCGAATCTCATTAGTTCAAAAGATATTGTGTCGAAAAAATCCAAAACCTTTGTTCCCTGTACCAGTCCCCTAAGTGTTTGTCCACGAATTCGTCGGACAAGTCCCCAAGAAGATGTGACGCTGAGGTTGCGCTTATCAAATCCAAAGCAATAAGTATCGACACAATCCCACCGATTCCTCACATCATCGCGACCGTTCAGATTGAGTCGGTACATTCTGCGAGGACCGGCCAAGACGCCGCCCCTCTTTAGTGCCAATTCGACGTCGTGTACCGCGTCCCCTAAAAATATGACATCTGAGTCGACATGTATCAAGTGTCGCTCAGGTCTTGATTTAATCAAAAAAGCCCAAAGCCGTGCCGTGCCGAGATGCCCAGATCGGAAACCGTCCCGAAGAAATCGCTCGCTAAGGCCATCTGCGATCCCGTACTGATCTCTTTGCATGTCAGAGACGGGAACGGGAACAACTAGCTCGTGTTTTGGCAGATCCACGAGATCACTTGGAAATCCAAAGACGTGAATCGGCGATGTGTGGTGTTTGATATATGAAGGAAGAAGAACTCGGGCAAGCATTCCGCAATTGAACACCTCGGTCCAGACAAATGACTTCATTTAATCCAACAGATCAACTTGATGTTCATCATTAGCCCTAAAGGAGCCTAGTTAGATGTTGTTATGTTGACCGCTCGGTTTGGTGACCTCGGGGTATTAGATCGAAGAAAGCTGAATCAATGACAAGTGATTTGAAGTTCTAGACAGAAAACGTCTGCAACCACACTGCACCCAAACCTCTCCACATGATGTCAGATGGGTGCGGAAACCGAGCAAGAGCAGCTCTTCGGATCTGCCTGGGATCTGGCAAACCAATTGAGTCCTGCTTCAGGAACCTGGAGATGGCAGTTACGATCTTTTGAGGATCGGAGGAGAGTGGTACCAGTCCGGGCAAGTCCTGCAGAAGCTCAACATCTGGTCCCAGGTAGAAGGTCACGCACCCACAAGCAAGAGCGTCTCTGACTTTCTCACTGACGTATCCGAGGTCGTTCTCGATCACGAGCGCAAAACGGTAACCGGATAACAGTTCAAACTTGTCCCGTATAGGTTGAATATCTCCAAATTTCCGCGTATCCAGATAGCTGTATCGTCGGGCACTGGGACTTTGGTACGAATGGCAATTGATGGACTGAAGCACTCGATTTATATCAGACTTTCCAGCCTCAAAGAGGTTTCTCAGATACGAATTCTGCCAACCAGCACCAAAAACGTCTAGCGGAATGACCTCCGTCATCAAATCATGAATCACTTGTCGTCTAAGTGAGTAACACTCGCCTCGAATGGAGGAGAACTTATTTGCCTGAATTAGTGCGACCCGTGTTTGTCGAGGTAGTTCAGGATCGATGTCTGGCGCATTCCATGCAAAACCAAAGAGGCTCCCTGATTGTGATTCATGGAAGTGGCTAGAAAAGATGATATTGCCGTAATACTTCGTTGCATTGATTGAGTATGGAAACGGTTCGTTAACCCGACTTTCCAGTACCGCTAATGTCCGATTCTGGATCGGGACATTCCACGATCGGAGCATTGTCATGGAGAGTTTCCTGTGACGATGAGAAATCGAGAAGTGCGGTTGAATATCTGAACCAGGTGTCAGAAAGAAATAGCTGTGCGCTGCCAGAGACTCAACTAGAGAAGGGTCGGGAAGTGCTAAGGCACCTGAGTCGTCAAAATAGGCGATACAGCGACTTGGTAGCCGATCGTCGTCAGTGGTATTTAGAGACACTTAACTCAAGGATTGTTTCAACACACTTATCAGTTTTTGGACTTCTAGTTCGTCAAATATGCCGTGAAGTCCAATGTAGAAACCTGACGCATGCACTTCTGACGCTCCCGGCAGATCGTCTTGGCGTAACCAGTCAAATCGTCTCCGAACGGGCTGCAATGCGAGATTTCCAGCAACTATCGGACGTGTTTCAATACCGCGACTTTGAAGTTTGGTGGTTGCTTCATTTCTGGTAATCGGAGAATCCTTGGTCAGCATTATCGGAATGGCAAACCAGCATGGGTCAGCGCCATTTGCAACTTTCGGAAATCTAACGTAAGTCAGGTCTTTCAACGCTTCTTTGACCTCCTGGAATGCACGATGTCGTGCTTCCTTAAACGAAGGGAACTTCCGAAGCTGATGAATACCAAATCCAGCTTGTAACTCGGTCGGTCGAACATTAAAGCCCCATTCAACGAATGTGTATCTCGGGTCTAACGCAGGATCTCGGGTGAGCTTCAAAAGTTCATGGTTTTGATTTCTGAGATTTCGTGCCCATCCATGAGCGCGCAGAAGACGTAACCTCTCGGCAGTTTCTACATCCGGGGTGACTACCATCCCACCTTCCATAGTGCAGATATGGTGCGAAAAGAAAAATGAGAAAGTACCACCCGAAGACTTGGTACCAACATGACTCCCATCCACCTGCGCACCCAGGCTTTCGCAACAGTCTTCAATCACAACAAGGCTGTGCTCATCTGCAACTTGAGTGATAGCACTGAGATCTGCAGGATTGCCCATGAGATGAACCACAAAAATTGCCTTTGTAGCAGCAGTTATCTTGCTTCGGATGCTTTCTAGGCTCATGTTTAGTGTCTGCGGATCAACATCAACCAGAACAGGCTTCAGGCCAGCCATAGCAACTGACCAGAGTTGAGTTGGCCAAGTGACTGAAGGAACCAGAACTTCATCGCCAGGCTCAAGGAACCCGCCAGACGAAGCGAGAAGTGAGTAAACAAGAAGAAGATCAGCAGAAGAGCCGCTATTGACCATGACAGATTCGGCACCGACGTACTCCGAGAATGCATCTTCAAACATCCGAGTTTTTTCCCACATCGTGGTGCGGTATGTGGTCATTGAATCAATGGCCTCCAGCACCTCCTCTGATCCAAATGATGGTTTGGCTAAGGGGTACCAAAACTCAGATTGGCCAGGTGACTCCGAGGACCTAGACATCAGATTCTTGATGAGACTCTCTAAAGACTCAGTCATGTTGTCGGTCTGACCTGATACTCGCAAATCAGTGATTCAAGTCCCTGCCGAAGGGAGATTTTCGGTCGCCACCCAAGCTTCTCGAGGTGTTTGTTGTCAAGCAGCTTCCTCGGCATTCCTTCAGGTTTTGTTAGGTCAAACGTGATTCGTCCTTTGAACGCCGTTAGCTCCTTAATCAGCTCAGCTACTTCTCTTATTGAGACGTCGTGGCCAACTCCAACATTCACCAAGAAAGGAGCATCGTTGAGTCGAAGCAAAAACAGGATCGCGTCAGCAAGGTCGTCGCTATGCATGAACTCGCGACGTGCAAGCCCAGATCCCCAGACATTTACCTCTGCAGATCCATCTCGAACAGCATCGCAAAATCGTCTCACCAACGAGGACAGAACGTGAGCTCGCTCAAAGTTGAAGTGGTCATTCGGACCGTAGATATTTGGTGGCAATGGGATGGAGAATTGTATGTCTTGCTCCATTGAAATTGATCGAGCAAGTTGTATACCGGCCAACTTCGCAATTGCATACGATTCATTGGTTGGCTCTAACGGTCCTGTCATCAAGCTGGTCTCGGACATTGGCTGAGGTGCAAGTCGTGGGTAGATGCATGAACTACCGAGAAACACAAACTTGGAAACGCCAGCTTCTGATGCAGCAAGCATCAGATGCTTTTGCATGTCTAAATTATCAACCAAGAATCTGACCGGTGCTGCCATATTTGCCTTTATGCCACCGACAAGTGCTGCGGCACCCACAACGTAGTCGGGTTTTGTATTTTGCATGAGCCGGCGGACTGCTTCTCCGTCTAACAGGTCACAGTCATTACGAGTAACTGGCAGACAGCGGAAATCTGGTTCATTAGACAGTCTTCTTACAATCGCTGAGCCAACTAGACCCGCCGCCCCTGTTACGAGTATGGTACGAACTGTTGAGACCATTTTCTTTCTAAAAAACATTCTATTGCTGAATTGTGGGACGAAGACTCGGCTAAGCGCATAGAGTTATGTGATCGGCATCAACTGACTGAGAACATGCAACCACACTGAGCAACGCTCGGAACTTAGTTAGGAGAGCCAAGATCAGTCAAAATAACTTCGCGAACGGTTCCTGGCTCTAAGTGGACCGTCTACAGATAGCGTTGCCAGACGGAAGGGTGCCAGAGCGGCCGAATGGGACGGTCTCGAAAACCGTTGTGGGTGTATGCCTACCGTGGGTTCAAATCCCACCCCTTCCGCCATTCGGTATTGCTGATGCGGGTTCTATCTACCCTGTAACGGTGGAAGATGCGATGGTGAGCGACGCTGACGCGATGCGGGTTGCACTGCAGCAGGCCTTGCAAGCCGAGTCGCATGGCGATGTGCCGGTTGGTGCGGTGGTCGTGCACGAGGGCCGTGTGATTGCCGAAGCATGTAACGAACGCGAACTGCGACGCGACCCCACGGCACATGCCGAAGTGTTGGTGCTGCGTGCCGCTGCTGAGCGGCTTGGTCGCTGGCGGCTTGAGGATTGCACGCTGTACGTAACGCTCGAGCCATGTTCAATGTGTGCGGGTGCGATTGTCAATTCACGCGTGGGCACCGTGGTGTTCGGGGCCGCCGATCTAAAGGCTGGCGCGATGGGTTCGCTCTACAACCTTGCCGCCGACCCGCGGTTGAATCATGAGCCAGTAGTGCGTCATGGTGTGCTGGCGGCGGAGTCGTCGGGGTTATTGCAGCGGTTTTTTGCCGAGAAGCGGGCTGAAGCGTGACTGACCCGAAGCCAGCGTGGTGGTCGCCGGAGGCTTTGGCTGCGCGTGAACAAGAGATTCGTAGCGGTGCCGATACCGAAGCCACCGATGTTCGAAATGATTTCGCGTCGTACAAGGCCCTGGTGAGTGGCTCCGACGAGACGACATCTGGTTTGTACATGCACAACGAGGTGCAGAAGTGGCGAATCGACACGATGTGTCGCGACTATGCGGCAATCGTGCGGGCCCGCCGCAGCCGCAACCCGCAGACGGTGGCCGATCTGGGGTGTGGGGCGGGCTTCACCACCGATGGTTTATGGCGCATGTGGCCTTCGGCAACGGTGACCGGGTTTGATGTGTCGGTCGACGCCGTGCAATATGCGCGTGCACAGTGGCAGCAATGCCGATTCGTTGATGGTGCGGT
>Ga0194129_10001775_pt1 | contig 34145 bp, 42 predicted proteins | sample TA2KigCa35mmetaG_FD_150862 | JGI IMG/M metagenome (GOLD analysis project Ga0194129, IMG submission 150862) | Freshwater microbial communities from Lake Tanganyika, Tanzania - TA2015038 Kigoma Deep Cast 35m | ecosystem: Environmental > Aquatic > Freshwater > Lake | place: Tanzania: Lake...
TGACAAACTGCCCTTTAAGATTTTGTCTCCTCGTCCAGACTCATATATGGCACCCTTGCGTTCATGCCTTGGGTGTTCTCGGTGTCGGACAGGCACTGGCATGAATATTCCTTAACTGTTCGGAAGGATTGCCTTGGCTGCCCTGACTAACAAAGTCTCTACCAAAGCCGTACGAGTTTCATTTGGAAAAGTAAAAGAAACTCTTGAAGTTCCAAATCTCCTAGATCTACAACGCGAATCATTTCAATGGTTGATTGGTGATCCAGCTTGGCGAGCACGAGTACAGGCTGCTATCGATTCAGGTAAAACTGAAGTTCCACGACAAAGTGGATTAGAGGAAATCTTTGAAGAGATTTCTCCCATTGAAGATGTTGCAGGAACAATGTCACTTTCGTTTCGTGACCATCGCTTTGAGCCGCCAAAGAATTCGATTGAACAGTGTCGCGATAAAGACGCTACGTACTCCTCAGCATTATTCGTAACTGCCGAATTCACAAATAACGAAACTGGAGAAATCAAATCCCAAACAGTGTTTATGGGAGATTTCCCGTTGATGACCGATCGCGGTACTTTTGTTATTAATGGTACGGAACGTGTGGTTGTTTCTCAGTTAGTACGTTCGCCAGGTGTTTATTTTGAACATGAAGTAGATAAAGCAACTGAAAAAGATTTGTTTACTGCAAAAATTATTCCAAGCCGTGGCGCTTGGCTTGAGTTTGATATCGATAAAAAAGACACAGTTGGTGTCCGAGTAGATCGCAAACGTCGTCAGTCAGCAATTACATTCTTGCGTGCAATTGGTGTAACCAGCTCTGATGTTGCTAAGCGGTTTGGCGAATTTTCAGTAATGGCAAATTTCTTTGAAAAAGAGCTTTCCAAAGCCGTTGATGATAATCAAAAAGATCAAGATGATGCACTACTTGATCTTTATCGAAAATTGCGTCCAGGTGAACCACCAACAGTAGAAGCATCTCGTCAGCTATTGGATAACTTGTATTTCAATCGCAAACGCTATGACTTAGCAAAAGTTGGTCGCTTCAAACTCAATCACAAACTTGGTACTGATGCTCAGCTAACTGATTCAGTGTTATCCATTGAAGATATTTTGACAACTGTTGAATACTTGATACGCCTTCATGCTGGTCAAACTGAAATGAAATCTCAACGTGGAAATGTTGCAATCGCATTTGATGACATTGATCACTTTGGTAATCGTCGACTTCGTTCAGTTGGTGAGTTGATTCAAAATCAAATTCGAACCGGTTTATCTCGAATGGAGCGTGTTGTTCGAGAGCGTATGACCACTCAGGATGTTGAAGCAATTACTCCGCAGACATTACTTAACATTCGACCAGTAGTTGCAGCGCTGAAGGAGTTCTTCGGTACATCACAGTTATCTCAGTTTATGGATCAAACGAATCCAATTTCGGGCTTAACTCATAAGCGTCGACTATCTGCTCTAGGGCCAGGCGGACTATCGCGTGAGCGTGCTGGATTTGAAGTTCGTGATGTGCACCCATCTCACTATGGTCGGATGTGTCCAATCGAAACTCCTGAAGGACCAAACATTGGTCTGATTGGATCTTTGGCAACATTTGCGCGAATCAATGAGTTTGGTTTTGTTGAAACACCATATCGAAAAGTCGTAAATGGTGTAGTAACTGACAAAGTTGATTATTTAACTGCGCACGATGAAGATCTTCATATTATTGCTCAAGCTAATGCTGAGTTAGATGACAAAAATGCGTTTAAAGATGAGCGCGTTTTAGTTCGCAAAAAAGGCGGCGAAGTTGAGATAGTTCCAGCTGCTGATGTGGATTATATGGATGTTTCTCCTCATCAATTATGGTCAGTTGCGACATCAATGATTCCTTTCTTGGAGCATGATGATGCAAACCGTGCGTTAATGGGTGCAAATATGCAGCGACAGGCGGTTCCTTTAATCAAGACTGAAGCGCCATTTGTTGGAACTGGTATGGAACTGCGTGCTGCAGTTGATGCTGGTGATGTTGTGCTTGCTAAAAAAGCAGGCACTGTTTCATACGTATCTGCAGATGTAATAAAGATTAAAACTGCGGATGGTGAAGATAGCTATCCGCTGAGAAAGTTTGACCGATCAAACCAAGGAACTTGCTACAACCAGCGACCAACAGTTGCCGAAGGTGATCAAGTTGCTGCAAATCAAGTTATTGCAGATGGACCATCAACTGATTTGGGCGAAATGGCGCTTGGTAAGAACTTATTAGTTGCCTTTATGCCTTGGGAAGGTCATAACTACGAAGACGCAATTATTTTGAGTCAACGTTTAGTTCAAGATGATGTGTTAACCTCAATTCATATTGAAGAGTATGAAATTGATGCCAGAGATACCAAACTTGGTCCGGAAGAAATCACTCGAGATATTCCAAATGTTTCAGAAGAAGTGCTTAAAGATTTGGATGAGCGCGGCATAATTCGAATTGGTGCTGAAGTAGTTCCAGGCGATGTGTTAGTTGGAAAAGTAACACCTAAAGGTGAAACTGAGTTAACTCCAGAAGAGCGCTTACTTCGAGCTATCTTTGGCGAAAAAGCCCGTGAAGTTAGAGACACTTCGCTGAAAGTTCCACACGGCGAAGGCGGCACAGTAATTGCTGTTCGGGAATTTGATTCATCAGAAGGTGATGAACTTTCAGCTGGAGTTAACCAATTAGTTCGTGTTTATCTAGCGCAAAAGCGCAAGATCACTGAGGGTGACAAGTTAGCTGGTCGACACGGCAATAAAGGTGTTATCGCTCGTATCTTGCCAGTTGAAGATATGCCGTTCTTAGCTGACGGAACTCCAGTAGATATTGTGTTAAATCCACTTGGTGTGCCAAGCCGTATGAACTTGGGTCAGGTTTTGGAAACTCACTTAGGTTGGGTAGCTGCAACTGGATGGAATATTGATGGCAATCCTGATTGGGCGCATCAAGTTACACCGGATGCTCGAACTGCTCCAAAACGCACCAGAATTGCAACACCAGTATTTAATGGCGTTCGTGAAGAAGAGCTAACTGGATTGTTGAAATCTACTTTAGCTTCAGATACTGGATTCCAATTAGTAAATGAAACTGGTAAAGCAAATCTGTTTGATGGTCGCTCAGGAGAGCCATTCCCTGAACCAATTGCAGTTGGTTATATGTATATCTTGAAACTACACCACTTGGTGGATGACAAGATTCACGCTCGCTCAACTGGTCCTTACAGCATGATTACGCAACAACCTCTTGGTGGTAAAGCACAATTTGGTGGTCAGCGATTTGGTGAAATGGAAGTATGGGCCCTTGAAGCATATGGTGCTTCTTATGCACTGCAAGAATTGCTCACCATTAAATCAGATGATGTGCTTGGTCGAGTAAAGGTTTATGAAGCAATCGTTAAGGGAGAAAATATCCCTGAGCCCGGTATTCCAGAATCTTTCAAGGTATTGATGAAGGAAATGCAGTCCTTGTGTCTAAATGTTGAAGTGCTATCAACAGATGGTGCCGCAATTGAGATGAAGGATCAAGATGAAGAGGTCTTCCGCACTGCAGAAGAACTCGGTATCGATCTGTCTAGGCGTGAGCCGAGCAGCGTCGAGGAGGTCTGAGGAAACTCCTCAGATAACACTGAATTAATCCACTACTAGAGAAATAAGGAAAACACAGTGCTAGATATCAACTTCTTCGACGGTCTTCGAATTGGTTTGGCAACACCAGAAGATGTTCGCAGTTGGTCATTTGGTGAGGTAAAGAAGCCAGAGACAATCAACTATCGAACTCTAAAGCCTGAGAAAGATGGATTGTTCTGCGAAAAAATATTTGGTCCAACCAGAGACTGGGAATGCTATTGCGGCAAATACAAGCGCGTTCGATTCAAAGGCATTATTTGCGAACGCTGCGGAGTAGAAGTTACCAGAGCAAAAGTACGTCGCGAGCGAATGGGACACATTGAGTTAGCAGCGCCAGTAACTCACATTTGGTATTTCAAAGGTGTGCCAAGTCGACTTGGATACTTGCTAGATCTAGCTCCAAAAGATTTAGAAAAAGTAATTTATTTTGCAGCTTATATGGTAACTGATGTCGATTTTGAAAAACGTCACCAAGATCTGCCAAAACTAGAAGCTGAAATTGAGGGCGAGAAGAAGCGTTGGGCTAAACGTCGAGATGAAAATATTAATGAACGCATTAAGAAACACGAGCAAGATTTAGCTGAATTAGAAGCAGAGGATGCCAAGGCTGAAGTTAAGCGAAAAGTAAAAGAAGGTGCTGAGCGTGATGTAAAGCGAATTCGTGCCGAAGCTGATACTGAAATTGATCGATTGACACGAGTCTTTGAGCGATTCCGTAATCTCAAGGTGCAAGATCTTGAAGGCGATGAGATGTTGTTCCGCGAAATGCGTGATCGTTACGGTGATTATTTCTCAGGATCAATGGGTGCGCAAGCAATCAAACGCAGATTAGAAACTTTTGATCTAGAGGGTAATGCCGAATTACTTCGCGAAATTGCGAAGACTGGAAAAGGCGCAAAGAAAACCAGAGCACTTAAGCGCTTAAAGGTGATCAATGCATTCATTAATACATCTGGTAGTCAGCGCGGAATGGTGCTTGATGCAGTTCCAGTGATTCCACCAGATCTAAGGCCAATGGTGCAGCTAGACGGCGGAAGATTTGCTACTAGCGATTTAAATGACCTTTACCGACGAGTGATTAATCGAAATAACCGATTAAAGCGACTTATTGATCTTGAGGCCCCAGAGATTATTGTCAACAATGAAAAGCGTATGTTGCAAGAAGCTGTTGATGCGCTATTTGATAACGGTCGACGTGGTCGTCCAGTAACAGGTCCAGGAAATCGAGCACTTAAGTCCCTTTCAGATATGTTGAAAGGAAAGCAAGGTCGGTTCCGTCAAAACCTTCTTGGCAAGCGTGTTGATTACTCAGGTCGTTCAGTAATTGTGGTTGGTCCTCAGCTCAAATTGCATCAGTGTGGATTGCCAAAACAGATGGCACTTGAGTTGTTCAAACCATTTGTGATGAAGCGATTAGTTGATTTAAACCATGCTCAAAATATTAAGAGCGCAAAGCGTATGGTTGAGCGTTCTCGATCAGTAGTTTGGGATGTACTTGAAGAAGTTATTGCTGAGCACCCAGTATTACTAAATCGTGCACCAACTTTGCACCGACTTGGTATTCAGGCATTTGAGCCACTACTAATTGAAGGTAAAGCAATTCAGATTCACCCGCTAGTGACAACAGCATTCAACGCTGACTTTGATGGTGACCAGATGGCAGTTCACCTGCCACTTTCTGCTGAAGCGCAGGCTGAAGCAAGAATTTTGATGTTATCAAGCAATAACATCTTGTCGCCTGCAAATGGCAAGCCAATCACCACTCCAACTCAGGATATGGTGCTTGGAATTTACTTCTTAACTGGCTCAACCGCTGGTGAAAAGGGTGAAGGTGGCGCATATTCATCTGTTGATGAAGCACTAATGGCTTTTGACCGCGGCGTGCTTGGCATTAGAGCCAAGATTAAGTTGCGTTTAACTGGTGATGTCGTACCACCAATTGGTCAGCATCCAGCTAATTATGTAGCTGGTCAGTCTTACACACTGGAAACTACGCTTGGTTGCGCACTTTTCAACGACGCACTGCCTGTTGATTTCGAATTCATTAACAAAGAGGTAGACAAGAAGGTTCTAGGTAGCATTGTTAATGAACTTGCTGATCGATATGAACGAATTGATGTTGCAGCAGCATTAGATAAGTTAAAAGACTTAGGCTTTTACTGGGCAACTCGCTCAGGTGTGACAGTTTCATTTGATGACATTGTTGCTCCTGCTGAAAAAGCAAAACTTCTTGTTGCTGCTGAAGAAAAAGCTGCAAAAGTAGAAAAGAACTATGAGCGTGGATTAGTTTCTGATGCAGAGCGCCGTCAAGAACTTATTGAAATCTGGACTAAGGCAACCGAAGATATAGCTCGCGCTATGGATGCAAACTTCCACGAAAGCAATCCACTTCGGAAAATGGTGGCATCTGGTGCTCGCGGAAATATGTTGCAGCTTCGTCAGCTGGCTGGAATGCGAGGATTAGTATCAAATCCAAAAGGTGAGATTATTCCTCGACCAATTAAATCGAACTTCCGCGAAGGACTATCGGTGTTGGAATACTTCATTTCAACACACGGTGCTCGCAAGGGTCTTGCTGATACTGCATTGCGAACAGCTGACTCTGGTTATCTAACTAGACGTCTGGTTGACGTATCACAAGACGTCATCATCCGTGAGGAAGATTGCGGAACCGATCGAGGTATGCCAAAAGAACTTGCCACAAAAGATGCTAGTGGCAAATTGGTAATGCTAGATAACTTAGAAACATCAGTTGCATCTAGATATCTTGCTCAAGACGCAACAATAGATGGCAAGGTAGTAGTTGTTGCAAATACGGAACTGACAATGCCAGTGATTGAATCTTTAGTTGCAGCAGGTGTGAGTGAAGTTCGCACACGAACTGTGTTTAATTGTGAAAGTAAATTTGGAACATGCGCTAAGTGTTACGGTCGATCATTAGCTTCTGGCAAACTTGTAGATGTTGGTGAAGCAGTTGGAATTATTGCCGCACAATCTATCGGTGAGCCTGGCACGCAGTTAACAATGCGTACCTTCCACACCGGTGGTGTTGCAGGCGATGACATTACTCAGGGTCTGCCAAGAGTTGTTGAGTTGTTTGAAGCAAGAACTCCAAAAGCTGTTGCACCAATTGCACCATTTACTGGAACAATAAGAATCGAAGAAGCAGAGCGCATTCGAAAAATAACTGTAGTTGCTTCTGATGAACAAGAAGAGACATTCTCTGTACCAAAGCGTCAACGACTTTTGGTTGAAGATGGCGTAGCTGTGGAAGTTGGTACACCACTTGTTGTAGGACCACTTGATCCAAAGCAGATTTTGGATGTGCTTGGTATTCGAGCAGTTCAGTCTCATCTAGTAGATCAGGTTCAGCAGGTTTATCGATCTCAAGGTGTATCAATTCATGATAAGCACATTGAAATTATCTGCCGACAAATGTTAAAGCGAGTAACAATTTTAGAATCTGGCAATACAGATTTGTTGGCTGGTGAACTAGTTGATCGAGCATCATTTGAGGAAGCAAACCGCACTGCTGTTGCGGAAGGATTACAGCCTGCTCAAGGTCGTCCAGTAATGCTCGGTATCACTAAGGCATCTTTGGCTACCGATTCATGGCTATCTGCAGCTTCATTCCAAGAGACAACTCGCGTATTAACTGAAGCAGCGATTCAAGGCAAGAGTGATCCGCTACTTGGCTTGAAAGAGAATGTCATTTTGGGCAAGTTGATTCCAGCTGGAACTGGACTTGCGAAATATCGAAATGTAAAGGTTGAACCAACGGAGGAAGCCAAATCAAGTATGTATGCCTCGCTTAGTACGTATGACGATCTGCCTTATTTTGGCTTCAGTGAGCCACAATCTGAGGCTGTTCCGCTTGAGGAATATGACCTTGGTGGTTACGACCAGCGCTAATTCTTAAATCAAGAGGGGGTTAGGTCAACTAACCCCCTCTTTTTCTTACCCCCGACTTAGTGTCCGCGAGAGGGTTGGGGTAGTTTTCTCTTCCGCGCTCGAACCAGTTCGAGCCAAGCTGTAATGCCTCTGACAATCGTTAGTTGGTATCCCATCGATTAGGGCGTTTTCTTAATGCGCCCAAAATCGGCGACACACCCGACCGCGGGTGTGGGGAGTTAAGGCAGAACGCAACAGATAGGGAGTGACTGTGCCAACTATTCAGCAGTTGGTTCGCAAAGGACGCGAAGATAAAGCGTTCAAGTCGAAAGCGCCTGCGCTAAAGAGTTCGCCGCAGCGTCGTGGTGTTTGTACTCGTGTTTATACCACAACACCAAAGAAGCCGAATTCAGCACTTCGTAAAGTTGCTCGTGTTCGTTTGACTTCTGGCATTGAAGTTACGGCATACATTCCAGGCGTTGGTCACAATTTGCAAGAGCACTCAATTGTTTTAGTTCGTGGTGGCCGTGTGAAAGATCTACCTGGTGTTCGTTACAAAATTGTTCGTGGCGCTCTTGATACTCAAGGTGTAAAAGATCGTAAGCAAGCGCGCAGTCGTTATGGTGCGAAGAAGGAGAAGGGATAATGCCTCGTAAAGGTCCAGCTCCACGTCGCCCACTAGTTCTTGATCCAGTTTATGGATCAGCAATTGTTTCGCAGCTAGTAAATCGAGTCTTAACTGATGGTAAGCGTTCAACTGCTGAATCAATTGTTTATGGTGCACTTAATGGTTGCAAAGAAAAATCTGGAAATGATCCAACTGCAACTTTAAAGCGTGCGCTTGAAAATGTTAAGCCGACTGTTGAAGTTCGCTCACGTCGTGTTGGTGGTGCTACTTATCAGGTGCCAGTTGAAGTTAAGCCTGCACGTGCAATGACTTTAGGAATGCGTTGGTTAGTTGAATACGCACAACAGCGTCGCGAAAAAAGTATGACCGAGCGATTAATGAATGAAATTTTGGATGCTTCAAATGGTTTAGGTGCTGCAGTTAAGCGCCGTGAAGACGTACACAAAATGGCAGAAGCGAACAAGGCGTTCGCTCACTACCGCTGGTAAGAAGAAGGAAGCGATACTGTGTCAACACAAACGTTGGTTGATCTAGCCAAGGTGCGCAATATCGGCATTATGGCTCACATTGATGCTGGTAAAACCACCACAACAGAGCGCATCCTTTTTTATACTGGCATTAATTACAAGATTGGTGAAGTGCACGAAGGTGCAGCCACTATGGACTGGATGGAACAGGAGCAAGAGCGAGGAATCACAATTACCTCAGCTGCAACTACCTGCCAGTGGAAAAATCACGTAATTAACATTATTGATACTCCAGGTCACGTTGACTTTACCGTTGAAGTTGAACGATCACTTCGCGTACTTGATGGTGCGGTTGCAGTTTTTGATGGTGTTGCTGGAGTTGAGCCACAATCTGAAACCGTATGGCGTCAAGCAGATCGCTATAACGTGCCGCGCATTTGCTTTGTAAACAAACTAGATCGAACTGGTGCAGATTTTTATCGCTGTGTAGAGATGATTAAAGACCGTTTGAATTCAACTGCTCTAGTTCTGCAAATTCCAATTGGTGCTGAAGGTGACTTTATTGGCGTTGTAGATCTAATTGCGATGAAAGCTAATGTCTGGCGCACTGAAGGTAAAGGCGATGAGTATTCAGTTGAAGAGATTCCTGCCGACTTAGTTGATAAAGCAAATGAGTATCGTGCACTATTGATTGAAATTCTAGCTGACAATGATGATGTAATTATGGAAGCAGTTTTAGAAGATAAAGAATTGACTGAAGAAGAAATTATTGCTGGTATTCGCAGAGCAACTTTGGCTGATAAATTCAATCCAATTTTGACTGGTTCTGCATTTAAGAACAAGGGCGTGCAACCAATGTTGGATGCAGTTGTTCGCTACCTGCCAAGTCCGCTTGATATCGGCGCAATCAAAGGCTTTAAGCCAGGTAAAGAAGAAACTGAAGAATCACGCAAGCCAGATGAGAAAGAACCATTAGCAGCACTTGCATTTAAAATTATGACTGACCCTCACCTTGGCAAGTTAACTTATTTGCGAATCTATTCTGGAACGCTGGAATCGGGTTCACAATTGCTAAATTCTGTAAAGGATCGCAAAGAGCGAATTGGCAAGATTTATCAGATGCACGCCAACAAGCGTGAAGAGCGCGAGAATGCAACTGCTGGACATATCGTTGCAGTGATGGGTTTGAAAGATACAACAACTGGTGAAACTCTTTGCGACCCAGCAAAACCAATTGTGCTGGAATCAATGAACTTCCCAGATCCTGTTATTTCAGTTGCAATTGAACCAAAGACTAAAGGTGACCAAGAAAAACTTGGTGTAGCTATTCAACGTCTTGCTGAAGAAGATCCAACTTTCCGAGTTCATGGTGATGAAGAAACCGGCCAGACGATTATTGAAGGAATGGGAGAGCTCCATCTTGAGGTGCTAGTTGATCGGATGCGCCGCGAATTTAAAGTAGAAGCAAATGTTGGTCGCCCACAGGTTGCATATCGCGAAACATTAACTCGCAAAGTTGAAAAGATTGACTACACCCACAAGAAACAATCAGGTGGTGCCGGTCAGTTTGGTCGAGTCATTATGGATGTTGAACCACTTGTTGGATCGGAAGCAAACTATGAGTTTGTAAATGCAGTAACTGGTGGACGAATTCCTCGTGAATATATTCCTTCAGTAGATAACGGCTGCCAGGAAGCAATGCAAACAGGTGTGCTTGCTGGTTATCCGATGGTAAATGTCAAAGTTACTTTGCAAGATGGTGCATACCATGATGTTGACTCATCTGAACTTGCATTCAAAATTGCTGGATCGATGGCGTTTAAAGAAGGTTGCCGTAAAGCAGGTCCGGTACTACTCGAACCAATTATGTCGGTTGAAGTTGTAACTCCCGAAGACTTTATGGGCGATGTAATTGGTGACTTGAACTCACGCCGTGGCCAAATTCAGGCAATGGATGAGCGAAGCGGCGCAAAGGTAGTACGCGCAATCGTTCCACTTTCCGAAATGTTTGGTTATGTGGGCGATTTACGTAGCCGCACGCAGGGTCGTGCTAGCTACACCATGGAGTTTGACTCTTACGCACAAGTTCCAGAATTTGTGTCGAAAGAGATCATCGCAAAAGTTAAAGGTGAGTAACTTTTAATTTTTGCAAACCAACTGGTTGCCCGATCAGTTGGCGCAGTAACAGGAAAAAGAATGGCCATACCGGCGTTGTCGGGCGGCCGGACAACGCAGGTTCTAGGAGGACCCAGTGGCAAAGGCGAAGTTCGAGCGGACAAAGCCGCACGTCAATATCGGAACCATCGGTCACATTGACCATGGCAAGACCACATTGACCGCAGCAATCTCAAAAGTGCTGCACGATCGATACCCAGATGTAAACCCGTTTACCCCATTCGATCAAATCGATAAGGCACCGGAAGAGCGTCAACGTGGTATCACAATTTCTATTGCTCACATTGAGTACCAGACTGAGGCACGTCACTATGCACACGTTGACTGCCCAGGTCACGCTGACTACATCAAGAACATGATCACTGGTGCTGCACAAATGGACGGCGCAATTTTGGTGGTTGCTGCAACTGATGGCCCAATGCCACAGACCAAAGAGCACGTACTACTTGCTCGTCAGGTTGGCGTGCCAGCAATTGTGGTTGCACTAAATAAGTCTGACATGGTTGATGATGAAGATTTATTGATGCTGGTTGAAGAGGAAGTACGCGACCTACTCACTCAGTATGAATTCCCAGGCAAAGACACTCCAATTGTTCGAGTTGCTGCACTTCCTGCACTAAATGGCGATGCCAAATGGTCAGATGCAATTATGGAACTAATGGCTGCAGTCGACAGTTTTATCAAGACACCAACTCGTGAAATTGATAAGCCATTCTTAATGCCAGTTGAAGATGTGTTCACTATTACTGGTCGTGGCACAGTGGTAACTGGTCGTATTGAGCGCGGCATTGTTAAGATCAACGAAGAAATTGAAATCGTTGGTATTCGCGATGCATCTCAGAAGACAGTGGTAACTGGTGTTGAAATGTTCCGTAAGTTGCTCGATGAAGGTCAAGCCGGTGAGAACGTTGGTGTGCTATTGCGAGGTACAAAGCGTGAAGATGTTGAGCGCGGCATGGTGCTTTGCAAGCCAGGATCAGTTACTCCGCACACTGAATTCGAAGCTCAGGCTTATATCTTGAGCAAAGATGAAGGCGGTCGACACACACCATTCTTCGATAACTATCGCCCACAGTTCTATTTCCGCACCACCGACGTAACCGGTGTTGTACATCTGCCAAGTGGAAAAGAAATGGTTATGCCTGGCGATAACACTGATATGAAAGTTGAGCTGATTCAGCCAATTGCAATGGAAGAAGGACTTCGCTTCGCAATCCGTGAAGGTGGCCGCACTGTAGGTGCTGGCCGTGTCACCAAGATTCTGAAGTAATTAACTAGCCCAGGCGCAGTGCGAACTGCGCCTGGGACACCAAACGAATTACCAAGAGCAGTTTTATAGAAAGGCGCCAGCAAAATGGCCGGACAGAAAATCCGTATCAGGCTAAAGGCCTATGACCATGAGGTCATTGATAGCTCAGCAAAGAAGATTGTTGAGACTGTTACGCGCACTGGTGCCAAAGTGGCCGGACCTGTTCCGCTGCCAACTGAAAAGAATGTCTTCTGCGTTATTCGCTCACCACATAAATATAAGGATTCGCGCGAGCACTTTGAAATGCGCACGCACAAGCGCTTAATCGACATCCTTGATCCAACTCCAAAGACTGTTGACTCCCTAATGCGACTTGATTTACCTGCTGGCGTCGACATCGAGATCAAGCTTTAGTGAAATAGGAAACTTAATCATGAAATCGATAGTCAAAGGCGTGCTCGGTGAAAAACTGGGTATGACTCAGGTCTGGGATGAAAACAACCAGGTTGTGCCAGTTACCGTAATTCGTGCTGCCAACAATGTGGTTACTAGCGTGCGCACTCCCGAAACAGATGGTTACTCTGCAGTGCAAATTGCGTTTGGTGAGTTAGAGCCTCGCAAAGCAACCAGACCAATGCTTGGTCATTTTGCAAAAGCAGGAGTTACCCCAAAGCGTCATATTGCAGAACTTCGTACCAACGATGCAAGTGAATATCAACTTGGTCAAACACTTGGTCCAGATGTTTTTGAACCAGGTCAGATGGTTGATGTAACTGGCACAAATAAAGGTAAAGGATTCGCTGGTGCGATGAAGCGCCATGGTTTCCATGGTCTGCGAGCAAGTCACGGTGTGCAGGCAAAACACCGATCTCCAGGTTCCATCGGAGCTTGCTCAACACCAGCGCGAGTTTTTCGCGGAACGCGAATGGCTGGTCATATGGGTACTACTCGAGTAACTGTGCCAATGTTGAAAGTTCAAGCAGTAGATACTGAACGTGGCCTTATCTTGGTTCGCGGTGCAGTTCCAGGATCGAAAGGCAGTGTGGTTTTAGTTCGCACTGCATCGAAGGGTTGATCAAAATGGCAACAGTAGATGTATTAACTCCGGCCGGAACTAAGAGCGGCACTGCTGAATTACCAGCAGAAATTTTTGAAGCACAAGTAAACATCCCGCTGATGCACCAAGTAGTAGTAGCGCAGTTAGCTGCTGCTCGACAAGGCTCTGCAGATACTAAAACTAGAAATGAAATTTCTGGTGGTGGTCGCAAGCCTTACAAGCAAAAGGGAACAGGTAACGCTCGTCAGGGTTCTATTCGCGCTCCTCATTATCGAGGCGGCGGTACTGTGCATGGGCCAAGTCCAAGAAAATATGACCAACGCACACCGAAGAAGATGAAATTTGCGGCACTGCGAAGTGCACTATCAGATCGCGCTGCAAGTGGCAGAGTTCATGTTGTTGCTGGATTTATTGAAGGCGATAAGCCATCAACTAAGTCAGCTCTAAAAATGCTTGCGCAACTTACAGATCGAAAGAAGACATTAGTTGTTTTAGATCGCACTGATAATGTGACTTGGTTATCCTTGCGTAATTTGCCAAGTGTGCATATCTTGGTGCCAGATCAGCTTAATGTGTATGACATCTTGAATTCTGATGATGTTGTTTTTACAACTAAGTCACTAAATGATTTCTTAACCCACACTGCAAATCGCACCAGCGCAAGTAAGGGAGATGAGTAATGAAAATCTCTGATAGCCGCGATGTATTGCTGCGACCAGTTGTGTCGGAGAAGAGTTATGCCTTGCTAGATCAAAACAAATACACCTTTATTGTTCGCAAAGATGCAAACAAGACCCAGATTAAGCAAGCAGTAGAAGCAATTTTCAATGTGAAAGTTACTAGCGTCAACACTTTAAATCGTCCAGGCAAAAAGTCTCGGACTCGATTTGGTGTGGGACAGCGATCTGATACCAAACGAGCAATAGTTAGTTTGGCAGATGGCGACCGCATTGATCTATTCGGAACACCAGCGTAGAGCGAACGAGGAAAATCATGGCAATTCGTAAATACAAGCCGACTACACCGGGCCGTCGTGGCTCAAGTGTGGCTGACTTTGTTGAAGTTACTCGTACGCAACCAGAAAAATCTTTGGTGCGACCAGTAGTCAGTAAAGGTGGTCGTAACGCTCAAGGTCGCATCACTGCTCGTCATCAAGGGGGCGGTCACAAACGTGCCTATCGATTAATCGATTTTAAGCGTGCAGATAAAGATGGTGTGCCAGCAAAAGTTGCACACATTGAATACGATCCAAATAGAACTGCTCGTATTGCACTTTTGCATTATGCCGATGGTGAAAAGCGTTACATCATTGCACCAAACAAGATTGCGCAAGGCGATGCAATTGAAACTGGTCCAGCTGCAGATATCAAGCCGGGCAATAACCTGCCACTTCGAAATATTCCAGTTGGTACTGTGATTCACGCAGTTGAATTAAAGCCAGGTGGCGGAGCGAAGTTAGCTCGCGGCGCAGGTTCTTCAATTCAGTTAGTGGCAAAAGATGGCCCATATGCGCAACTTCGTTTACCAAGCGGTGAAATTCGCTCTGTTGATCTGCGTTGCCGAGCAACTGTTGGTGAAGTTGGCAATGCTGAACAGAGCAATATCAATTGGGGCAAAGCAGGACGTATGCGATGGAAAGGTGTTCGACCAACAGTTCGCGGTGTTGCAATGAACCCAGTTGATCATCCACACGGTGGTGGTGAAGGTAAAACTTCTGGCGGTCGACATCCAGTAAATCCAGCTGGTAAACCAGAAGGACGCACTCGAAGCCGCAAGAAAGCCAGCAACAAATTTATTGTCCGTCGTCGCAAGTCAAACAAGAGTCGCTAGGAGTATTGACCAATGCCAAGAAGTCTTAGAAAAGGTCCATTTGTGGATCTGCATTTAGCTAAGAAAGTTGATGCCCAAAATACTGCTGGCACCAAGACTGTGATTAAGACCTGGTCGCGTCGTTCAATGATTACGCCAGAAATGATTGGTCACACAATTGCAGTGCACGATGGCAAGAAACATGTTCCAGTTTTCATTACGGAAAACATGATTGGCCATAAATTGGGTGAGTTTGCGCCGACTAGAACTTTTCGCGGTCACGCCAAAGCAGATCGAGCTGTTGGTAAGTAAGAAATTTAGAAAGAAACAGAGAGGTAGAGATGGAAGCCAAGGCACAAGCGCGATACGTTCGCGTTACGCCGCAGAAAGCCAGACGAATCATTAATCAGATTCGTGGTATGGCAACTGCTGATGCGCAAGCGTTGCTGCACTTTGCACCCCAAGCGGTTAGCGAACCAATTGGTAAAGTGCTAAAGAGTGCTGTTGCAAATGCAGCCAACAACTTCAATATGAATCCCGATACTCTGTTTGTTACTGAAGCATTTGTAGATGAAGGTCCAACAATGAAGCGTTTCCGTCCGCGCGCGCAAGGCCGGGCATTTGAAATTTTGAAGCGCACCTCACATATTACGGTTGTAGTTGGTGACGAATTTGCTGTTACTAATGGACCTGAACGCTTGAAGAAGGAACCAAAAATAAAGAAGCGTCCAATTTCACAAGCACCAGCAACACAAAAATCTGAAGTTAAGGCCGAGTCTGAAGCCGCGCCAGCAAAGAAAGCCCCTGCGAAGAAGACTGCTGCTAAGAAAACAACTGCAAAGAAAGCAGCACCAGCAAAGAAGGCTGCACCTGCAAAGAAAGCAGCAGCAACTAAAAAAGCTGCCCCTGCGAAAAAGACTGCTGCAAAGAAATCTACTACCAAGAAGGAGAAATAACAGTGGGTCAGAAAATTAACCCGCACGGCTTCCGCCTTGGTTATTCTGCGGATTTCTCAAGCCGTTGGTTTGCCGATAGCACGAAAGCCGGTCAACGCTATGTTGATTATGTTGCTGAGGATGTGAAGATCCGAAAGATGCTTGCTAAAGGTATGGAGCGTGCAGGTATTTCTCGAGTTGAAATTGAGCGCACCAGAGAGCGAGTACGAGTTGATATTCATACCGCTCGCCCAGGAATTGTGATTGGCCGACGAGGACAAGAAGCAGATCGAATTCGCGCTGATCTCGAAAAACTAACTGGTAAGCAAGTGCAGTTAAATATTTTAGAAGTTAAAAATTCTGAAGTTGATGCACAGCTAGTAGCACAAGGTGTAGCAGAGCAGTTGGCAAGTCGAGTTTCATTCCGTCGTGCAATGCGCAAAGCAATTCAAACCACAATGAAATCTGGAGCACAGGGAATTCGTATTCAAGTTTCTGGTCGCTTAGGTGGCGCTGAAATGAGTCGAACTGAGTTTTATCGTGAAGGACGAGTTCCACTTCATACTTTGCGAGCTGATATCAATTATGGTTTTTATGAAGCTCACACCACTTTTGGTCGAATTGGTGTAAAGGTTTGGATTTATCGCGGAGTTGCACCGATTACTAGAGCCGAGAAAGAAGCAGCAGCAGCTGCTGCAACTCGAGTTCCAGGAACTGGTGGTGCTAATCCAGGTAGACGCGGCGGCAAAGGAAGATCATCAGATGCCGCATCCGAGCAAGCCCAACCAGTAGCGACGGAGGCATAGTTATGTTGATTCCACGAAAAGTTAAACATCGTAAACAACATCATCCTAAGCGCACTGGCAAAGCAACTGGTGGAACTGAAGTTACTTTTGGTGATTATGGTTTGCAAGCACTTGAGCCCGGTTATGTAACTAATCGTCAGATTGAAGCTAGTCGTATTGCAATCACTCGTCACTTAAAGCGTGGTGGAAATGTTTGGATCAATATATTCCCAGATCGTCCACTAACTAAGAAGCCAGCAGAAACTCGTATGGGTTCTGGTAAAGGATCTCCTGAGTTCTGGGTTGCGAATGTGAAGCCAGGGCGAGTTATGTTTGAAGTTTCTTTTCCAACTGAGCAAGTTGCTAAAGAAGCATTGTTGCGTGCAGCACACAAGCTGCCAATGAAATGTCGAATTATTCGACGCGAAGTAGGTGAGTAAAGATGGCGGTAGGAACTGATATCCAAGATTTGCGCGTGCTATCTGATGATGCGCTAGCTGAGAAGCTAATGGAAGCAAAGCAAGAGCTTTTCAACCTACGCTTTCAAGGCGCAACTGGGCAGCTAGAAAATCATGGACGACTAAAGGCAGTTCGTCGTGACATTGCTCGGATTTACACCATTTTGCGTGAACGCGAACTTGGAATCACCACAGTTGGAGGTGCGGCATGAGTGATCGTTCCAATCGCAAGACCCGAGAAGGTCTAGTTGTTAGCGACAAGATGGATAAGACTGTTGTTGTTGCTGTGGAAGACCGCTTCAAGCATCCGCTGTACGGAAAAGTTGTTCGTCGCACGAGCAAACTTAAAGCTCATGATGAAGCAAACACTGCAGGTGTTGGCGATCGAGTTTTAGTAATGGAAACCAGACCGCTATCTGCAACTAAGCGCTGGCGCGTAGTTCAGATTCTGGAGAAGGCAAAGTAACGCTTACGCGTTACCTACCGAAAGTGAGTATGAAGTGATACAGCAAGAGTCGCGACTACGGGTCGCAGACAACACCGGCGCGAAAGAGCTGCTATGTATTCGTGTCTTGGGTGGATCGCATCGACGATACGCCGGCATCGGTGATGTCATTGTCTGCTCAGTTAAGGATGCCGTGCCCGGTGGTTCGGTTAAAAAAGGACAGGTAGTCAAAGCAGTTGTGGTTAGAACAGTTCGTTCTATCAGGCGAACAGATGGTTCTTATATTCGTTTTGATGAAAACGCTGCCGTAATTATTAAAGCTGATGGCGAACCACAAGGAACTCGTATCTTTGGTCCAGTTGCTCGTGAGCTACGTGATAAGCGATTTATGAAAATCATTTCACTTGCTCCGGAGGTGTTGTAACAATGGCGCTTAATGTCAGAAAAGGTGACACTGTTCAAATAATCAGCGGTAAAGATCGCGGTGCGACTGGCCGAGTAATTTCTGTTGATGTTAAGAATGAACGGGTAATTGTAGAAGGTGTTAATCGAGTAAAGCGTCACACTAAAGTTGGCCAAACAAATCGTGGCGCAACGACAGGTGGCATTGAAACTAAAGAAGCGCCAGTTCACGTATCCAATGTGATGGTGGTAGATCCAAAAGATAACCGTGGTACTCGTGTTGGTAAGCAGCGCGAGAAAGTTACCAAAACTAGAACAGATGGCACCACATATGAATCAACTAGAGCAACAAGAATTGCTCGACGATCTGGTAAGGAACTGTAATGAGCAGCAAAACATTACCGAGACTAAAGCAGCAGTATCGAGCTGAAGTTGCCCCAAATCTGCAGTCAAAATTTGGTTATGGCAATGTAATGCAAACTCCTACCCTGACCAAAATAGTAATAAATATGGGTGTCGGCGATGCGGCTCGAGATAGCAAAATGATTGAAGGTGCAATTCGTGATTTGACTGCAATCTCGGGACAGAAGCCGCTGGTTAATCGTGCTCGCAAATCAATTGCGCAATTCAAACTACGTGAGGGTATGCCAATTGGTGCGCACGTAACTTTGCGCGGAGATCGAATGTGGGAATTTCTAGATCGCTTGCTTTCAGTAGCCCTTCCTCGTATTCGTGATTTCCGTGGTTTGTCACCAAAGCAGTTTGATGGAAATGGCAACTACACATTTGGTTTAACTGAACAAAGTGTGTTTCATGAAATTTTGCAAGACAAGATTGATCGCGTTCGAGGTATGGATATCACTATCGTGACAACGGCAACTACTGATGAGGAAGGTCGGGAACTGCTCCGCAGTTTGGGATTCCCGTTTAAAGAGGCATAAATATGGCAAAACTAAGCAAGATTCACCGCAATATTCAGCGCGAAGAAGTAGTGCAACGCTATGCAAAGCGTCGCGCTGAGTTAAAGGCCATTGTAAAGAGTGAAACTGCAACTGATGAGCAAAAGGCAGCAGCAGTTGCTGAACTTCAGAAGCAACCACGCAATGCGTCAGCAACAAGATTGCGTAACCGCGACACTGTTGATGGTCGTCCACGCGGTTACCTCCGTAAGTTTGGTGTCTCTCGTGTTCGATTCCGCGGGATGGCACATCGTGGTGAGCTACCTGGCATCACCAAGAGCAGTTGGTAAAAAACTTTGTTGTAGGTCTAATTGAAATTCAATTGGATACCGCAGCAGGAAAGAGATAACCGGCCATGACTATGACCGATCCAATCGCCGACATGTTGTCGCGAGTGCGAAATGCAAATGCCGCACATCACGATACGTTGTCGATGCCACACTCCAAAATGAAGGAGGGGTTGGCGCAAATCCTGTTAAGCGAGGGCTACATTGCAGGATTTAAAACTGAAGATGCTGAAGTTGGTAAAACTTTAGTTATCGATTTGAAGTATGGACCTAACCGAGAGCGATCAATTGCTGGGGTTCGTCGTGTCAGCAAGCCTGGTTTGCGGGTATATGCAAAATCAACTGAGTTACCAAAAGTATTAGGTGGTTTAGGAATTGCGATTATTTCAACTTCATCAGGTCTGCTTACTGATAAGCAGGCAGCAAAGAAAGGCGTAGGCGGAGAAGTTCTTGCTTACGTCTGGTAAGCGAGGATTGCGATGAGTCGAATTGGCAAAAACCCAATCATTCTGCCAAGTGGAGTCACGGTAACTATTTCTGGTGATGTAGTCACGGTTGCTGGTCCCAAAGGAACTTTGAACCACACAGTTGCTACCCCAATTACTGTTTCAAAAAACGAATCTGGTGCCATCGTGGTTAATCGTCCAAATGATGAGCGAAATTCAAAGTCACTACATGGCTTAACTCGAACGTTGATTGCGAATATGGTTATTGGGGTAACTGAAGGTTATTCAAAGACAATGGAAATCTCCGGAACTGGATATCGCGTAGCTGCTAAAGGAAAAGATTTGGAGTTTTCGCTTGGCTACAGCCATCCAGTTCCAATAATTGCGCCAGAGGGAATTAGCTTTGCAGTTGAGTCACCAACTCTGTTGCATGTTTCCGGAATTGATAAGCAGTTGGTTGGTGAAACTGCAGCCAAGTTACGCAAGCTTAGAAAAACCGATCCTTACAAAGCCAAAGGCGTTAAGTATCGTGGTGAAGTTATTAGGCGCAAAGCTGGAAAGGCTGGTAAGAAAGCATGAGTACATTTACAGCTTCAGCTAAGCACACTGACAAGAAAACTAAACTACGTAAAAAGCGTCATCTTCGAGTACGAAAGCGCATTTCTGGTGATGCTCAGATGCCTCGATTAGTAGTTACTCGATCATTGCGCCATATGACTGCTCAAATTGTGGATGACACAGTTGGCAAGACTTTAGCTAGTGCAACCACAATGGAAGCGGATTTGCGAAAAGCAAATGGCAAGAAATCCGATTTAGCGTTTGAAGTTGGCAAACTAGTGGCAACTCGTGCTAAAGCCGCCGGTATTTCCAAAGTTGTATTTGATCGTGCTGGTAACCGTTACCACGGTCGAGTAGCAGCAGTTGCTGATGGTGCTCGCGATGCTGGACTAACCCTCTAAGAAACGATGAAGATGACAAAAGACAAAGACATAACAGGCAGTGATCGTCCAGAACGTGGCGAACGACGCGAGCGACGTGGCGAGCGTGGTGGTGCGGAAAAGAGCAATCACTTAGAGCGCGTAGTTGCAATAAATCGCGTTGCCAAAGTAGTGCAAGGTGGCCGACGCTTTAGCTTTACTGCGCTCGTTGTTGTAGGCGATGGTGATGGTCAAGTTGGCGTTGGCTATGGCAAAGCAAAAGAAGTTCCACAAGCAATTTCTAAAGCTGTTGAAGAAGCAAAGAAGAGTTTCTTTAAAGTGCCAAGAATTCAAGGAACTATTCCTCACCCGGTAACTGGTGAAGCAGCAGCCGGCGTTGTATTACTGCGACCTGCTGCACCTGGTACTGGTGTTATTGCTGGTGGCGCTGCGCGTGCAGTTTTGGAGTGTGCGGGAATAACCGACGTTTTGAGCAAGTCATTAGGAAGCGATAACGCTATTAACGTTGTGCATGCAACTGTTGCTGCCCTCAAGTTATTAGAGTTGCCTCAAGCAGTTGCAGCTCGTCGCGGTAAAGCACTTGAAGATGTAGCGCCTAATGCTATGTTGAAAGCGCAAGCCGCTGGAACGGGAGCGAAATAATGGCAAAGTTGCAGATCACTCAGATCAAATCTGATATCGCCGGAACTCAATCACAGCGACAAACTCTTCGCAGTTTGGGACTGAGAAAGATTGGCGATGTTTCAGTAAAGGAAGATAAGCCAGAATTTCGCGGTATGGTGCGCACAGTTGCTCACCTAATTCGCGTTGAGGAGGTTAACTAATTATGACGGTAAAACTTCATCATCTTCGACCTGCGCCTGGTGCAAAAACTGCACGTACACGCGTTGGCCGCGGTGAAGCGTCAAAAGGTAAAACTGCGGGTCGCGGCACTAAAGGAACTAAAGCACGATATCAAGTTCCAGCAAGATTTGAAGGCGGACATCTGCCACTTCATATGCGACTACCTAAACTCAAAGGTTTCAAGAACCCAAACAAGATTGATTATCAGGTAGTTAATGTTGCGGACTTAAATGCTGCATTTCCAAAAGGTGGCGAAGTTGGAATAACTGACTTTGTTCGCGCTGGATTAGTTCGTAAAGGTGAGCTAGTTAAAGTGCTTGGCAATGGTGAAATTAGTGTAAAGCTAACGGTTTCTGCACATAAGTTCTCAGAGACAGCGGTCGCAAAAATTGTTGCTGCTGGCGGTAAAGCCGAAGTACTGAGCTAAGTCGAGAGGTCAAAATCATGTTGAGCGTATTCGCAAATGCATTTCGCACCCCAGATCTGCGAAAGAAGTTGCTGTTTGTGCTAGCGATGATTGCCATTTATCGATTTGGTGCAGTAATGCCAACTCCTGGAATTGATTACAACGCAGTTCAACAGTGCGTAGCTCTAGTGCAAGACAACACGTTATATTCGCTAATTAATCTCTTTAGCGGCGGCGCATTGCTGCAATTATCTATTTTTGCACTCGGAATTATGCCCTACATTACTGCGAGCATTATTTTGCAATTGCTGGTTGTGGTGATTCCGCGCCTTGAAGCTTTAAAGAAAGAAGGACAATCAGGTCAAGCAATAATTACTCAGTACACCAGATATGTCACAATTGGATTGGCAATATTGCAAGCGACATCTCTTGTTGCATTAGCTCGTACGCCAGGAGCACTTTTGCAAGGTTGTGAGTTACCACTTATTCCAGATACTTCAATTGGAATTTTATTGGTAATGGTGATCACATTAACTGCCGGAACTGCAGTTGTCATGTGGCTTGGCGAATTGATTACTGATCGTGGTGTTGGAAACGGTATGTCATTGTTGATTATGGCATCTATTGTTTCAGTGCTGCCTGGACAACTTTGGGGAATTTTGCGCGGCAATGGTTTTTGGCCGTTTGCAGTAGTGATTGCAATTGGTGTGGTGTTAATCATCATTGTTGCCTTCGTGGAACAAGGACAGCGACGAATTCCAGTTCAGTATGCAAAGCGAATGGTTGGTCGACGCCAATATGGTGGCACCAGCACATATTTACCAATCAAAGTAAATATGGCTGGAGTAATTCCAGTTATCTTTGCCTCTTCATTGCTCTACGTTCCAGTTTTGTTTACTCAGTTATCTGGCTCAACAGCAGAATGGGCGCAATGGATCTCTAGAAATTTATCTGATTCAACATCCATTACTTACGCCCTCACCTATGGACTAATGATTTTCTTCTTTGCATTCTTTTATGTATCAATTACATTTAACCCAGATGATGTTGCTGATGATATGAAGAAGTATGGTGGATTTATTCCAGGTATCCGAGCTGGCAAACCAACTGCAGATTACCTGCGATTTGTATTAAATCGATTACTTTCTGCAGGTGCTACCTATTTGATGATTATTGCGATTGTGCCGTACTTTATTTTTGGTGCAATGGGGATTGGTGCACAGTTAGCTTTTGGTGGCACTAGTTTGCTGATTATGGTTGGTGTTGGTCTTGATTTCGTTAAGCAAGTCGAAGCACAGCTACAACAGCGAAATTATGAAGGTTTTCTAGGTTAACAAATGCGCATCGTTCTGATGGGACCACCAGGTGCCGGGAAAGGAACGCAAGCAGTTAGTCTGGCAAACCAACTTGGCATTGCACACATCTCAACTGGCGACATTTTTCGCAGTAATGTTTCAGACAAAACGGAACTTGGTTTACTTGCAAAAAAATATATGGATGCTGGTGAATATGTACCAGATTCAGTAACCAATGAAATGGTGAAGCACCGACTTGCTGAACCTGATGTGCAACATGGATTTTTACTCGATGGTTATCCACGCACAGTTGCCCAAGTTGCTGAACTCGATGTCATCTTGAGCAAGCTTGGTGCGCAGGTTGATTTAGTAATTGAGTTAACTGTTGATATTGATGAAGTGGTAAAACGACTAGTTCAGCGCTCCTTGCAGCAGGGTAGATCGGATGATTCTGAAGAGGTAATTCGCCGCCGGCTTGAGGTGTATCAGGAGCAAACTGCTCCGCTGTTGGCAGCCTATCGAGCACGTGGTGTGCTGAAATCTGTAAGTGGTATGGGCGAAATTGAGCAGGTTCGTGAGCGATTAGCCCAGTTGGTCGCTTCTTAAGCCAACCCGAGTGCTGAGGGGCGAGTGTTGCCCCGTAAGATTCACTTTCCGTTCTGCTGCTAATCCAGCACGAACAGATAGTGCAAAAGCTAGAAAGTGAGAGGGCAGAGTGTCCAAAAAGGACGGTGCCATTGAACTGGAAGGCACCATTTTAGAGGCGCTACCAAACGCAATGTTTCGGGTGGAACTCGATAATGGTCACAAAGTTCTTGCCCATATCAGCGGGAAGATGCGAATGAATTACATTCGAATTCTTCCTGATGATCGAGTAATCGTGGAACTTAGTCCCTACGACTTAACTCGTGGGCGGATCATCTACCGCTACAAGTGAGGTAAAGAGCTTTATGAAGGTACAACCAAGTGTCAAACCGATGTGCGACAAATGCAAAGTCATTCGTCGTCACGGTCGGGTGATGGTGATTTGCGAAAATCCTCGTCACAAACAGCGTCAAGGTTAAAAACTAAATACTTCACGATCAACCTGATTGTGATTACACGAATGTTCGACCCTGTTAAGTGCCAACTAACAGACGAACCCTTTGTCAGAGGCGAAGGCTTACCCGGGCGGGTAGGACAACATTCGTGACCAGAGACCTCTGCTAACGAAAGTGAGTAACCGCCCATGGCAAGACTTATTGGTGTTGATCTTCCGCGCGATAAGCGCTTGGAAGTAGCACTAACTTATGTGTACGGCATTGGCCGCACTAGAGCTGCACAAATGTTGAAAGCAACTGGTATTTCACCAGATCTTCGAGTTAAAGATATGTCTGATGATCAACTATCTCAACTTCGCGATTACATCGAAGCAAATTTCAAAGTTGAGGGTGATTTGCGCCGCGAAGTAACAGCAGACATTCGTCGCAAAATTGATATTCAAAGTTACCAAGGCACTCGCCACCGTAAAGGATTGCCAGTTCGAGGTCAGCGCACTCATACCAATGCTCGCACACGCAAAGGACCGCGTAAGACTGTTGCGGGCAAGAAGATTGCAACGAAGTAAGGACTGACTAAATGGCAACTAAAACTACAAAAACTGCTGCTGGTAAGCCAGCCGGTAAGAAGCTTCGCAAAAAAGAGCGCAAGAATGTTGCGCACGGTCAAGCTCATATCAAGAGCACATTTAATAACACAATTGTTTCCATTACCGACCCATCTGGTGCAGTAATTTCTTGGTCATCATCTGGACAGGTTGGATTTAAAGGCTCTCGTAAATCAACTCCATTTGCCGCACAGTTGGCAGCAGAAGATGCTGCAAAGCGAGCAATGGAACATGGAATGAAGCGAGTTGATGTATTTGTCAAAGGTCCAGGATCAGGTCGCGAGACTGCAATTCGATCTTTGCAAGCTGCTGGGTTAGAGGTTGGTTCAATCTCAGATGTAACACCAGTTCCCCACAATGGTTGCCGACCACCAAAGCGTCGTCGGGTCTGAGAAAGCACAGGAGAGAAAACTAAATGGCTCGTTATACAGGTCCAAAGTGCAAGCGTTGCCGACGCGAGAAGGTAAAGCTGTTTTTGAAAGGCTCTAAGTGCGACGGTCCAAAGTGTCCGTTGGAATCACGTCCTTACCCACCAGGTCAGCATGGTCGTGGCCGGGCAAAGGAATCTGAATATTTGCTCCAGATGCGCGAAAAGCAAAAGCTAGCGCGTCAATATGGAGTGCTCGAAAAGCAATTCCGTAATTACTTTGAAGAAGCATCTCGTCAAACAGGTAAAACTGGTGATAACTTGCTTGCACTTCTTGAAACTAGATTAGACAATGTAGTTTTCCGCGCTGGCTTTGCGAAGAGTCGTGATATGGCTCGACAGTTAGTTAAGCACGGACATTTCACGGTAAATGGCAAGAAGGTAGACATCCCATCATTTTCAGTTTCACCAAGTGATGTCATTGAAGTAAAAGTAGATTCAAGAGAAATCACCCCATTTGTAGTTGCTCGAGCTGAATCTGGTGAGCGAAAAGTGCCAGGTTGGATGGAAGCAATTCCAAATCGGATGCGAATTTTGATTCACGCAGCGCCAGAGCGCTCCCAGATTGACACCAATGTGCAAGAGCAGTTGGTAGTTGAGCTTTACAGCAAGTAACCAAACCGCTGTTGGTAACAACAGCATCGATGTGGGAGCAACCCCGCCTCACATCATCCGAGACGCGACACCATATAGCGGGTGTCGACTGAAAGGAAAAAACAGTGCTAATTGCACAACGCCCTAACCTAACCGAAGAAGTTCTATCCGATACTCGATCACGTTTCGTGCTTGAGCCACTTGAGCCAGGTTTTGGTTACACGCTTGGAAATTCCATGCGTCGTACCTTGCTCTCATCTATTCCAGGTGCTGCTGTTACCTCAATCCGCGTTGTGGGAGTTCTGCATGAATTTGGCACAATAGATGGTGTTAAAGAAGATGTAACCGAAATTCTGTTGAATATCAAGAATTTGGTCGTCTCAAGTGAGAATGACGAGCCAACGGTAATGTATTTACGCAAAGAAGGACCTGCTGTAGTTACTGCTGCAGACATTAATCCGCCAGCTGGCGTTGAGGTACACAATAAAGATTTGCATATTGCAACTTTGAATCCAGGCGCAAGCTTGGAAGTTGAATTTGTTGTTGAGCGTGGCCGTGGTTATGTGCCATCAACAATGAATAAGGGAACTGATCCTGAGATTGGTCGAATTTACGTTGACTCAATTTATAGCCCAGTTACTAAAGTTACTTACAAAGTTGAAGCAACTCGTGTTGAGCAGCGTACAGACTTTGATAAGTTGATTATCGATGTTGAAACAAAGCCATCAATGCTGCCACGCGATGCCGTTGCATCTGCAGGAAAGACATTAGTTGAGTTGTTTGGTTTGGCTCGTGAACTTAATCTTGATGCAGAAGGTATTGAAATTGGACCATCAGCGTTAGATTCATTTGCTGCTGAGCAACTAAATATGCCAATTGAGCAGCTTGATTTAACCGTTCGCTCTTACAACTGCTTAAAGCGTGAGGGTGTACATACTGTTGGAGAGTTGATGACTCGCTCAGAAGCGGATCTATTGGATATTCGTAATTTTGGGCAAAAGTCAATTGATGAAGTTAAAGGTAAGTTGGCGATGTTGGGCCTATCACTAAAAGATAGTCCAGCTGGATTTGATCCAACCAAAGTTGCTGGATACTACGACGAAGTTGATGAAGATGAGCTAGATAGTGAAGTTTACGTTGAAGACGAGAAACTCTAAGCAGGAAAAGGAAAATCATGCCAACTCCAACTAAAGGTGCTCGCCTGGGCGGTAGCCCTGCGCACGAGAAGATGATTTTGTCTAATTTGGCAACCCAACTTTTCCAGCATGGCAAAATCACCACAACAGAATCAAAGGCAAAAAAGTTGCGACCATATGCTGAACGACTGATCACTTTTGCAAAGCGAGGAGATCTTGCATCTCGTCGCCGCGTAATGATGACCATTCGGGATAAGGGCGTGGTGCACAGTTTATTTGCTGAGATTGGTCCAAAGTTCTCATCAAGGAATGGTGGCTACACACGCATCACTAAGTTAGCTCCAAGAAATGGTGATCGTGCTTCAATGGCAGTAATTGAATTAGTAGAACCACTTGCTGAGCAAGTTGTTGCTGAAGCAACAGGTGCTACTAGGCGTGCTGCTAAAGAAAAAGGAAGCGCTGAGTAATTTTCAGGAATTGTGATGAACACTGAAACTGAGCCCGTCAGCAATGGCGGGCTCATTCGCGTTCGCCTAGATTTAAGTTATGACGGAACAAACTATTTTGGTTGGGCAAAGCAGCCAGACGGTTTAAGAACTATTCAAGGAGAACTTGAATCGGCGTTAGCTGCAATTACTGGATTGGCTGAAGTAAAAACAATTGTTGGTGGTCGAACTGACGCTGGAGTACACGCCCGAGGTCAGGTTTGCCATTTAGATCTGCCTTCAGATTTTGTGCACGATCAACTATCCAGACTAGCTCGACGGCTACATGTGTTACTACCTGTAGATATTCGAATAAATTCAGTTAAAGTAGTGCCAGATATTTTTGATGCACGCTTTGCAGCATTAGCACGCAGATATAGCTATCGAATTGCCGATCGCCAAGTTGATCCATTAACCCGCAATTGGGTGTTAACTCATGATTTTCCACTCGATATCGCTGCAATGAATGAAGCGTCAGCACAGCTAATTGGATTAAATGATTATGCAGCTTTTTGTAAACCTAAACCTGGAGGCAGCACAATAAGAAATCTTCTTGAGCTTTCTTGGCAGCGGATAGATGATTTAGTGGTTGGTACCTTCAAAGCTGATGCCTTTTGTCATTCGATGGTGAGATCACTTGTTGGTTCACTTATTCCAGTAGGGGACGGCCGAAAAGATATTGATTGGCCTGGTAGATCACTGCGTGCCGCAGAGCGAGTATTTGATATTCCGTTAGCTCCTGCGCACGGATTAGTTTTAGAAGAAATTTATTACCCTGATGAATCTGAATATGCCGCTCGAATTAAAAAAACCCAAGCTCTGCGCATTGCAGATGAGGTTGAGTAGTGGGGCATATTGATGCAACTGGAATAACAATGATTTTGCCAGATGGCAGATTGTTGTTAGATGAAGTTTCATTTCGGGTTGGCGATGGTGCACACGCTGCGATGGTTGGTCCAAATGGAGCTGGCAAGACAACATTAATGCGAATCATCGCTGGCGATGTTGAACCTTTTGCCGGATCAGTTGCACAATCTGGTGGACTGGGCGTGATGCGGCAATTCATTGGCGGAATTAGAGATGAAACCACAATTCGAGATTTATTACTTTCCCTTGCTCCACCAAGAATTAAAACTGCCGCGGAAAACTATCGAGCTGCAGAAGAGAAGTTGACGCAGCAACCAGAGAGTGAAAAAGTTCAAATGCGATTTGCGCAAGCAATTTCAGATTGGGGCGATGCTGGTGGCTATGAGATGGATGTACTTTGGGATATCTGCACAATGCAAGCAATTAACATTCCATTTTCAGAGTGCCAGAATCGTTTAGTAAACACCCTCTCTGGTGGGCAACAAAAGCGTCTTGCACTCGAAGTATTACTGCGCGGTCCGGATGAAGTGTTAATGTTGGATGAGCCAGATAACTATTTGGATGTGCCTGGCAAACTTTGGCTGGAAGAGCAGATAAGAAATTCTGTTAAAACTATTTTATTGATTTCACATGATCGAGCATTACTTAATGCTGTCGCTGATCGAATTATCACGGTTGAAGATGGCAGAGTTTGGGTTCATGGCGGCTCCTTCGCTACTTATCATGATGCTAGAAAAGCCAGATACGAGAGACAAGAAGAGATACTTAAGCGCTGGACCGAGGAACACGAACGACTAAAGGAGTTAGTTCGAACCTTGCAGGGACAGGCAAAATCCTCACCAGATATGGCAAGTAAATATCGCGCAATGCAAACTAGGTTGCGTAAGTTTGAAGAAGCTGGCGCACCTGAAGCACCGCCACAAGATCAGAACATCAAAATGAATCTTCGTGGCTCACGAACTGGGGTGCGAGTTATAACTTGCGAACAAACCGAGATAACAGGATTGCTGAAACCATTTGATTTAGAAATATTTTTTGGTGACCGATTGGCTGTGCTAGGTCCTAATGGAGCTGGTAAATCACATCTGCTTAGGCTTTTTGCTGAAACTGAAGCAGATGAAATAAAGGTTGGAAAGCCATGGAGTGGCAAGAAGAAGATTGGTGCGAGAGTTGTGCCTGGGCATTTTGCGCAAACACATGCTCATCCAGAATGGGTCAATCGAACCCCAATTGAAATTCTTAATGATGTAAAGCCAATGTTGTTGAATGAATCTATTGGTATTTTGCGAAAATACGAATTGAGCAAACAGTCAGATCAGAAGTTTCAGACATTATCCGGTGGCCAACAAGCACGACTGCAAATCTTGGTACTGGAATTAGCTGGCTGTAATTTACTACTCCTAGATGAGCCAACAGATAACTTAGATCTAGCATCCGCTGAGGCTTTGCAAGATGCGTTAGATGCATTTCAAGGTACCGTGATTGCAGTTACTCATGATCGCTGGTTTGCTGAGTCATTTGATCGATATGTATATGTCGGTGCTGATGGCATAGTCCGAGAGACAACAACACCAGTTTGGGCATAATCAAACCAACTATTTGTAAAGATACGTTGCATACAGCAATTAGATATTGACGTGGCACTAAATTTAAGTAAGACTTATCTTTGCCACGCTTAAATGCGATATACAGAATTGAGAAATTAGATGCATTCACAAACAAATCAGATTGCTAAATTGTCCAGATTTGATCCAATGCCCCGCATCATTACCTTTGATGATTTCGATTATGGGTTTTGTGGTTGGGGACAATTAGTTGGTAATTATGAGCAGTCTTTAGATGCGATGAATCCAAGTTATCAACAGCACACTCATCCGCAACTTTCAAATTTGTCACATTGGGATAGTGGTTCTCATAGTAGCTGGGACGGCACATATGCGCTCAAAATACAAACGCGTCCAGTTGCTGGTGCTCGTAATGTTTCAGTTAAACGATTAACTTTTAGAAAAGCAGGGCCGATTAGACTTGAGTTGTATTTTACTTTCAAACCAGAAGCAACCGAACCAAGATTGCTCGAAACTGATGTTCGCTCCGTTGGTTTTTTATTTGACCTGCAAGACCCAGATGAGGGTGGTAACCGAGTTATGCCGCACATTCGTTTTCTAAATGCGGAAAATGGCGAACACGTACAAAAGTGGCAGTTTAAGCGTAAATCACCGCCAGTTACGCCAGTAGGTGAGGAAGGAAAAACAATAACTCATGACCATCTGGCACCAAATGATTGGGAAGATTTGCCAAATGGACATCAGAAACTTTGTTACAATGAAATTCCAACTAAAGTGAATTGGCATTACCTTCGATTTGACTTTGATTTAGAGAATATGCGGATGTTGGAAATGCAATGCAACAATCGACTTTTTGATCTTAGCCAGATTGATTCTATGGTAATGCCTGCAATGAAAAATCTTTGGTGTATGTTGAATATGGGGTTTTTTACTGAAACGGATACTAATAAACGTGCCCTGTATTACATAGATTCAGTTTGTTTGTCGGGTGATTTCTAAATGCTCCCGTTAAGTATTACCGCGGTTGTTGCAAGAAATGAGTTATGGCAGAACCAAGTAAGTTCGGAACCTTATGAGTGCGGCTGGGCAAAAGAAGCAATTGTTTACCTTCGCGCTTTAAAGCACCCTGTGCGAACGGAAAATGTACGTGCCCGAATTGAATATTCACCCGACGGTATCCGATGGGTTGATTCGGGTCTGGATTTTGCCCTACCTACTCAGGCCGATCAGATCTCCTGGATTCCAGTAAATCATTTCGGCAATTGGCTCAGGGTAGCCGTGGACTTACCCGATGGAGCGGCCATCACGGTGCTGGTTTCCATCAATTTAAAGGCTTAGTTGACCCATTAGCTCTAAGCCTGCTCCAGCGCAGCCCCCAAGCACTAAGCCCTTCTGCCACAAGGGTATTCTGCTCTACTGGACTTTGGCTTTACCTGTAGTCCAGACCAGAGATTATTTAGGAGCAAGGCGTGCGCACATTCAGTCCCCAAGCAGATTCGGTTACCCGGAACTGGTACGTAATTGACGCCAATGATGTTGTACTTGGACGTTTAGCAGTTCAGGCCGCTACTTTGCTTCGAGGTAAACACAAACCAATATACGCGCCTCATGTTGACACTGGCGATTTTGTCATCATTATTAATGCAGAGAAAGTTGCACTTACTGGCTCTAAGTTAACGCAGAAGCGCGATTATCGTCACTCTGGTTTCCCAGGTGGCCTGCGCTCAACTGATTACGTCAGTTTGCTGAAGCAAAACCCAGTTCGAGCAATTGAGAAAGCGGTGCACGGAATGTTGCCGCACAACAAATTAGGTCGAGCAGTTGGGACGAAACTTAAAGTTTATGCTGGACCGAATCACCCGCATGCGGCCCAGAATCCAATTCCATTTGAGATTAAGCAGATTGCGCAGTAGCGCAGATTTTAGAAAGGCAATTTGTGACCGACACATTAGTAGCGAGTTCAGAATCTCCAGGACTATCAATTCCAAAAGCTGGAGCAACAACACCAGGTAGCGGTATTGGACGTCGTAAGGAAGCAGTTGCGCGAGTTCGCCTGGTTCCGGGAACTGGAAACTTCAAGATTAATGGTCGAACAATTGAAGATTATTTTCCAAATGCGCTGCACCGCCAATCAATCAAAGATCCACTAAGAATTTTGGGTCTAGAAAATAAGTTTGATGTGATTGCAACTATTACTGGTGGCGGTATCTCCGGACAGGCTGGAGCACTTCGATTGGGAGTTGCTCGATCACTAAATGAGATTGATAAAGATGCATATCGTGCTGCATTAAAGAAGGCTGGCTTCTTAACTCGTGACGCACGCGTTATTGAGCGCAAGAAGTACGGATTGAAGAAAGCACGTAAGGCTTCTCAGTACAGCAAGCGTTAATTTTGGCTCGGCTGTTTGGCACTGATGGTATTCGAGGTGTTGCTAACCTCGATTTAACCGCTGAACTTGCAACTAATTTAGGAACAGCAGCTGTTCAAGTTTTAGCTGTTGGCTTAGCAAAAAAACCAGTTGCAGTTATTGGTCGAGACACTCGCGCAAGTGGTGAGTTTCTAGAAGCAGCACTAGCTGCTGGAATGGCTGCTGCGGGTGCAACTGTGTTTCGCATAGGAGTTGCACCAACTCCTGAAGTTGCTTATTTAATTGATGCTCTAGATGCTGATTTAGGTGCAGTCATTTCAGCCTCGCATAATCCAATGCCAGATAATGGAATCAAGTTCTTTGCTGCAGGTGGGAGAAAATTACCTGATTCACTAGAGGATGCTATTGAAGATCGATTAAAGAATTTTAAACAATTGCCGGTTGGAAGCGAAGTTGGTCGAATAATTGATAATCCAATGGCAAGTGGTAATTATGTTGACCATCTGGTGGATTCTTTAGATATAGATTTATCAGGAATAAAAGTTGTTGTAGATTGCGCAAATGGAGCAGCTCATCACACTGCTCCTGCTGCTTATCGAAAAGCTGGCGCAGATGTAATTGCAATTCATGCTGAACCTGATGGGTTAAATATAAATGCAAATTGCGGATCTACTCACCTTTCAGATTTGATTACTGCAGTTAAAGAAAACAAAGCTGATCTAGGTATTGCACATGATGGTGATGCGGATCGCTGCCTAGCAGTTGCTGCTGATGGCAGCGTGGTTGATGGCGATCAAATTTTGGCAATTTTGGCGCAAGCGATGAAAGAAAATCTCAAATTAGTTAATAATCATGTCGTGACAACGGTTATGGCCAATTTGGGATTAAAGAAATTCTTACAAACCGCTGATATTGAAGTTATCGAAACACCCGTTGGTGATCGATATGTCCTTTCTGCAATGGAAGTTGGCGGATACAACTTAGGTGGCGAACAAAGTGGACATATCATTTTGGCAGATTATGCGACCACAGGTGATGGCACACTAACTGCATTACATCTTATGCAACGAATGAAGCAAACCGGTTTACCGTTGGCAAAACTTGCAATGGTTGTGCAGAAACTACCGCAAGTATTGCTTAACGTGTCAGGTGTTGATCGTAATTTAGGAGTATCGCATCCTAGAGTTTTGGCAGAAGTTGATCGATTGCGTGAAGAGTTAGGTGACACGGGCAGAATTTTGTTACGTCCAAGTGGCACTGAACCTTTGGTACGAGTGATGGTTGAAGCACCAACGAATGAACAAGCAACTGCTGTTGCTCAAGCACTAGTTGCAGTGGTGCGCGAAGTTGCAGCTCAATAGCCGTAGGCTTATCGCATGTGTGGAATTGTTGGTTACGTCGGTGGGCAATCGGCTCAAGACGTATTGCTCTCCGGACTTAAACATTTAGAGTATCGTGGTTATGACTCAGCAGGTATAGCTCTTACTAATAATCATTCTCTTATTACTTATAAAAAAGCTGGAAAACTTACAAACTTGCAAGATTTACTCACTGAAGCAAAACCTGCTAAATCAAACAGTGGTATTGGACATACTAGGTGGGCTACTCATGGCGCTCCAAACGATCAAAATGCTCATCCGCATCTAGATGAATCAAATCAAATTGCAATAATTCACAATGGAATTATTGAAAATTTTGCATCCTTGCGAAATGAACTAATCAAAGCCGGATTTCACTTTAGGAGTGAAACAGATACTGAAGTTGTTGCGCACCTTTTAGCACAAGAGATGGACAATAACTCAAGCAAATTAGCTGATGCAATGCGAAAAGCATGTCAACGATTAAAAGGAGCATTCACGCTAGTTGCAATTTCAGCAGCTGAGCCAGAGGTAATAGTTGGTGCACGACGCAATTCACCGCTCGTTGTTGGATTGGGACAGGGCGAAAATTTCCTA
>Ga0194129_10001776_pt1 | contig 34136 bp, 39 predicted proteins | sample TA2KigCa35mmetaG_FD_150862 | JGI IMG/M metagenome (GOLD analysis project Ga0194129, IMG submission 150862) | Freshwater microbial communities from Lake Tanganyika, Tanzania - TA2015038 Kigoma Deep Cast 35m | ecosystem: Environmental > Aquatic > Freshwater > Lake | place: Tanzania: Lake...
AAATGTTGAATGTTTTCAAAGAAAAATACCCAGATTGCATTAAAAGCTATTCAAAGAGGTCTGATCAATACAATAAATTGGTGGTGGAGGTTTTGGGAGGAAAAGGTGATAATGAACCTCAACATAATGAAAAGATTATTCGAAAGATTGCAAGAGAAGTGACGATTGATAAAAATTTATAAAATAAAATAAAAAAGATATATCTCTTTATTTTATTTATTTCCTTCTTTTATGGGTTTTTCTCTTTTGGCCTCTAGTTTTTTGGTTTTTTGATTTATTCCTTCTTTTTCCTCCTGTCCATTCATTCTGTTCCATTTCTGATGCAGGTCTTTTGCGCCCGATATTTTTCCAAAAACGATCGGCTTGTTCATTACGTTCTATTTTTCTTCTCACTTCGTCATAATTAGGAATGGGCGTAGCCACAGTATCAAACTCATTTCCGCTTACATCGGGCAAATCTAAAAATCCAAGAATACTTCTTCTTACAAATTTGGCACCTTTATCATCTCCGGTTGTAATATCTATATAATATTTTTGTATTTCATCATAAATAGGTAATACTTTAAATCTTGGATCTCGCGAATCTACCAAATCGGTAGTTCCCAATTCCAAAAGAACCGAATGATAATAGAAAAGCAAAACGGCAAAACAAATTGCAGTGATATTGGGTCTATCCACTTTAATATGAGCAAAGTAATATTTTACTAAGTTCATAATAAACTCAGTTTGTGTATCATCGCAACATTGTTCCAATTTTGTAATAGCAATGTGAATATATTTTGGATCAATATATTTTGCTAAATTTTGTCTTATGGTTTGTTGAATGTAATCATTATTATTTAATATTATACTTTTCAATATATCGTGTTTAAGTAACATTTTGATTGTTGAATTTGGACTAATATTGCTCATTATAATAACTATATATTATTTTATTGCATAATCATATCTGTATGAAATAACTCGTTAATGACCACATTCGCCAATTCCATATAATTGTCTTTACATAATGTCAATGTAACACCATGCGCCATGGCAAGAACAAGCTGTGTTTTCACGAAATTGTCGCTTATTGTTAGCCCTAAATTAGAAATTTCATGATCTGTCAAATAAGAACGCAAACTAGAAATAAATTTATAAATCTGAATTTGGTTTGCCTTTTTAGAAGCATGAACCGTCTCCTCTACAATATCCTCCAATATTTTAACAATTCTCTCGTAATGATGGGATGGCATGTTTTTCAAAACATCAATCGGTTCAATAATACCAGAGTTAATAATTTTTGTTGCAATGACTTTGGAAGGAAGAGAGAACATTTCAGTCATAATTTCAAACAAAACACCTTTATAAAGATTATCAATATTGTAAATGATGCCAAAATCTAGTACTCCTATTTTATGTCTATATTTTGTATTAGGCTCCTTTTCATCTTTAATAAAGAGTATATTACCACTATGCAAATCCCCATGTGTAACCCCATGGATGATGGTAGTGACAAACCCAAATTTCAATACTTGTTTTGCGAATGGTTCATAATCTTCCTCATCAACCTTGTTTATGGGGACTCCTTGAATAAAATCCATAAAAATAATATTAGAATATTGATCCGTGACTTCTTTATATGCGGATGGAATAACTACATATTTCAAATTTTTGCAGTTATTTTTAATCCTGATCATATTTTCAACTTCTTCATGAAAATTCACCTGATGTTTAATAATATCAATATTTTTATGAATAATTTCACTTAACTGATATTTCTTGACAATAGGAAAAAGAGAGAAAATATTCATCAAAAACAGAAGGTTGGAGATGGCTTCTTTTAGCCTATTGTCAATATTTTTGCGTTTCATTTTAATAATATAGAATTTTCCATCCTTCACTGATTTTGCTTTAAATACAAGCGATATCATTCCTGAATTTATGGGTTCATAGCCATGAAGTAAATATAATTTTCTCTCTAACTCTAATTTTACAAGGGACTCATAATCAATGTCAGAATGTTTCCACGGTGCTTTATCTGTGAAAGAGAGAAGTTGATTATTTATTTTATCATCAATCAAACTATTATTGAGAGCGATGGCCTGGAATATTTTCACATATAAAATATTTATATCAGCAAGTTTGTGCGTAATTCTGAAAACAAAATCTGCGAAATCGCCATAATACTTATAAAGAAGACATTCATAAGCGATAACGAAAAATATCCGGACAAGAATAAGAAAATTATTTATATAATACATTTCTCTCTATTCTATTCTATTCGTATGTTTTCTATAAATTGTTTTACACGTATAAATATTTTATTAATAATTACATTGATCATTTTTTCGGCAAAAGGTGGTATAGTAATATACTCTTCAAAATTGATATCTACTTTAAAGGTTACATTATGGTCGTCAAGCGATGTGCATTCAATATTCATGTTTTTAATGGCAGCCAATTCAGAGTCATCCGGTACATTCGGTGGGCGGTGGGTTTTAATGGATGCTCCACTAAATAGGGTTTTATTGCCAATAACAGTTCTCTCTACATTGACATAAGAGAACCTCTGAGGAAGGCCTAAATCTTCAAATAAATGTTTCATCAGGAGTGTTATAATAGCCTTGTTCTCATCTACTTTCTCTAAATTTACATGCACATATATATCCGTATTTAAATCGTAAATAAGTTTTACAAGATTAAAATCAAGAATTTTGGATAAAACAATATTTTTGTTGGTCATGGAGAAAAAAAGAGAATACTGATTTTTTCTTTTTTTTATAAATTCAAATCCATCTCTTCTCAATAAAACAATGGGTTCTTCTGTATTCATTTTTAATTATAAAAATAATTAAAATTGAAATAAATAACTTATTTTTATATATTATTACACGAATATATCAATGAGCACCAAATTGCGAATTATGCAGATTATAAATGAAATCCGAGAGGATGATTTAACGAAAACGAATAAAGAAACCAAAATGACTAAATTAAAAAAGACTGTTTGTAATGCAAGAGATGATGAGAGAAAAGAACAAATCAATAATTGGGCGGAAAGTTTGGGTTATCCGAAACCGAATAAATTGAGTTATGAAGTTTAACTAATACAATGCATCCTTATACATTTTCATTGATATCTCTTTTTGCTCTTTATAATTAACAATAGGCTTTGGATAACCAGTATCTTTATAGTTCATCCATGTGTTTTCCCAATTATGAATATCTTTTGCCGGGACATCTCTCAATTCAGGTATCCATGTCTTTATATATGTGCAATCAGGGTCGTGTTCTTTTGACTGCATATATGGGTTAAAATATCGGAAGAATGGCTGCGCATCTGCACCTGTCCCAGCCGACCATTGCCACCCACCGTTGTTGTTACCAATATCGTAATCAACAAGATGCTGTGCATAAAATTTCTCACCTTTTTTCCAGTCAATGAGTAAAATCTTTGTCAAAATGCTAGAAGAAATCATTCTTCCTCGGTTATGTGTCCATCCTGACTGCAAAAGCTGTCTTTGGGATGCATCTACAATTGGTATTCCTGTCTCGCCATTAGACCAGGCATCAAACCATCGCTGATTATGATGCCACTTAATTTTATCATATTTGGGCTTCAATGCGTGACCTAATACGCGGGGAAAAGCATAAAGAACGTTTGCATAAAAATCTCTCCAATAAAGCTGACGAATGAAATCGGTTTTGCTCCTAAAATGCTTATACACTTCGCGAATAGAAACGCATCCGAATTTGATATATGCACTAAGCTGCGACGTGGACTTTGACAATTCATCACGTGTCTTTGCATAATGCGCAATATTTTTCGCAGCAATTTTCAACTGTTTTAAACCATTGTCGCGGCCTCCATGCACTAATATATTCGGATTGATTTTAGTAAATTTATCCATTGCATCATCTAGGCTAATTGTTTTTTCTAATCGTTTGGTTGTCTTAGCAAAACTGATTTTCCTTTTTCCACTTGGAGACTGCACTGGTTTTGATTTTGCAGCATTATAATAAGGTGTAAATTTCTGATAAACTGCGCCAGAACCAGTAAGAATAGATCCAGGAACATGAAGATAATAATCATGATCATATTGCACAACCACATCTTTTTTCTTACACATCTCCATAATTTCAGTGTCACGTTTAATAGCATAAGGCGTGTAGTCCAAATTAAAGCAAACGGTTTGTATATCTAAAGCATCAATCAATGTTTTAATAATATTTGTATTGTCCCCATAAAAAGTATATAGTTTGCCTCCTTCTTTTTTAATATTATCCTCTAAATCCATTAAGCTTTCAATCATAAATTGAACCGCGTTATCAGACTTATATTCATTTTGACGACCGACTTGCTCAGGCGTGAAAATAAAAACAGTGTATATGTTATTGCATGTTTGGTTTAAAAGATTTAATCCATTATTGTCAATGATTCTTAAATCGCGCCGAAATATAAATAAACCATTATCAAATTTGGTTGTCATTATAATAGGGAAATATATTTCTAATTTTCTATATTTTAATACAAATAAAATATATATTAACTATATATATTTTGTATGTTATCAAGAATAAAGGCTTTTTTTACACAAAAAAATAAAAAATCAAATACAGAATCAAGAGAGACACGTAATACTAAGACGCGTAGTATTTTGAAAAAACCAGGGACAACCAATAATAAGACAAGAAAGAATATTCGTTTTAGTAGTCCATCTAGAAACCAAGTTAAAATATATGCGCCCGAAAATGAGCCGATGGAACCAATGCCGCCATATCGCAAATGTTCTAGTCGTCCTCGTGAAAGAGATTTTCCATGTCAAATAAAAGGCGCGGTTTTTAACAATATGGAGGAATTCAATGAATACGCAAGATTAGTCAATGATAGAAATAGGGGACATTTACCGGCTTATATGCATTATGCAAATATGAAAAAGAGTTTAAAAAGCACAGGATCATATAAAAAGAAGATACCGCCTCAATATAGATATTATAACGAAGATACCGGAGAAATTCATGACATACGATTATTTAAAGACGACGATAGTGATGAATAATGTTTGTCCGGCTATTTTTCGCTGTGGGTAAAAATTGTTTTTATATGGTTTTAATATAAAGATTTCCAATACATATAATGAATAATGTCTAGAATTTTACCTATTTTTTTCAATAAAGTTTATAACGATATACCTTATGACATACTTCAGCCAGTAGAGAAACGTCCGCCATCAAAATATTATAATCGCGTTTATTTATGCACTGAAAATTGGACACCCAGAGATAACATGCCCATTACAGGCTTTGTATGCAAAAAATTCAGTGATTTTGAATTCGCAGATAGCTATTTGCAGACTATACATAATAAAGACAAAATTCGCAGTGCAATGATTCCCATTTGCAAATGGTCGCCTCAATGGCTTGACAAATATATTCTCAATTTCCGTCTCAAACAGATCTTCTGGCACGGAATAATTCATATTTATAAATAAATGCAATACTATAATCTAAAAAGGTTTAAAAAGAAGGTATAAGTAATACAATAATGATTGCCAGATTATTATTGTATGTTCCTGAAAATGAAACTGAATTAGTGAATTTATATAAAACACATATTGAAACCCATAATGACAATATAAAGAAAACAATTTATCATGCAAATTCAGGGTTTGATTTATTTTTTCCAGAATCAATGACATTTGATGTCCTTATGAAAAGACAATTTGCAAATATGAAAGTAAAGGCGGAAATGCATTATGCTTGCGAACCAGCCGCGTTTTATTTATACCCTCGTTCTAGCATTTCAAAAACTCCTCTATTGCTTGCAAATAGCGTGGGCGTTATTGATAGCGGATACCGGGGAGACCTTATTGGAGCCTTTTTATCTACAGAAACGCCCTTTACTGTCCAAAAACATACTCGTTTGCTACAAATTTGCCATCCATCATTGTGCCCAATCTTAGTTAAGATGACCCATAATGAAAATGATTTGTCAAATACTGAACGCGGAAGTGGAGGATTTGGTTCTACTGGGCTATAAACTAATTCCAATGTGTCAATTGTTTCAAACTGGACCAGAAGTTATCCTGATTTTGCTTTGCCTTTTCAGCTTGTTTCGCATAATGGTATGCAAGTGCTGCACTTTCTTCATCTTTTTCTTTATTTTCGCGATATAATACTTTCATAGCCTCTTCTTTCGCAAGCGGGGTTGTAGCAACTGTCGCCTGATGTCTTTTGTATTCTTCTACATTCTTAAATTTCGGCATACTATGATAGTCTTCTTCCGTGACAGGTATAACTGTTTCTGTATAAGCTTGTTTTAAATCTGTGTAACCCATTCCATCCGCTGAAAAAAGAGAACTAGAATAGGTGCTGGAACGATCCATAAGAGCCGAACCTGAAAATCCCGCATTCAATTCATGAACGCCAGTATAATTGGTAATTGCTCTTACCTGTTTTTTCTTTTTCTCAATTTCTTCATTCATGTTTGCCTTTGTCACATGACTCATATCAGTAAGATCAGCATTAGATTTAAACCAATCTCCATAACCTTGCTCTATTGGATTTTCCAATCTATTTTTTTCAAATTCTTCATTAAACCACTTATTAAAATTGCCAGGTTTTTTCAAATCCTTATTAGTCTCAAATAATTTGTCAATAATAAGAGAATGTTCGGGATCTTTTGGGTTCATTTGATCATATATAATTTCGTGATCCATTTTCTTTGCGGTTTTATTTTGAAATTCGTAAATTCCATATAATTTTTTATATGCACTTGAAAAAAACAGAAAATATTTTTGATCAAGCCTTGATTTGTCGGGATGTGTTTTCAAAACTATTTTCTTGGCTTCTCTCATCATATCTTCGGTTAAAGTGGGAGAATGTATTCCAAATAACTTAAAAATGTCTTCTCGTGAATAAGAGTGAATATTTAAATCCAATGCTTCCATTGCTGACTTATTATAGGTAACATTAGTAAATTCTTTCTCTCTTCCATCAGGGTTGGAAAAAGGATTGGCTCCTTCAAATGGATCACTCTTATGATCATTGTCATAGTTTTCAATACGGACACCCGTGTGACGATTTTGCTGTTTTAACATTGTATAAAACTCTTCTTGAGAAAAAGGACTTTGTTTATAATTATTATCACTTTCATGAATTTTGATACCTCCTTTCGGACAAGTAGGACCTTTGCACTTAGACATGTTGTACTTAAAAAATAAAAATATATTATTTTTATTTTTCTAAACGTTCAAATCCTTTTTCTCTCTAAAGATCTAATCTAAGGTTATAAAATCATTGGTTTTTATTTAGATGTCAAGAGAAACCGTATTGCTGGCGGATGTCTTGCGTCTTCTGCCACTTCGCTTAGGCATGTTACCATCGCCTTGCAATTCCTTCAAATCACTAATGCTGATTGTGCTACTATCATTTTGATTTTGGGGCTGTACAGCGGGCTCCTGAATATTAATGGTCTTGGTCTTCAATCCAGAAAGAATATCTGTAATATCGCTGGGTCCCTTCATTTCAGGTCTAGTTTGACGTTTTGTTTTCTCTTGAGAATATGATTCTTCCCTCATATTAATGCCATCATCTACAAAATGACTACGACCCAAATTCATGGATGAGTTATTATTTCCGGGTCTCGCTTGAGGAGGCGCATAATTGGGACCTTGTGTGGCAAGAGGAGGCGGAGGTCCCATTCCACGCGGAGGCTCTGGATTAGGATTCATCATATTGCTCATAAATCCAGAAAATCCAGGATTAGACTGAGCCATGGAATTGACCGCCGCATTTTGGAAGGAACGCATTAGATCAGGGTTTTGTCTGAAAATATCATCCATGCCAGGAGCAGCACTCTTAAAAATAGAATTAGTCATATGTACCATCATTGCACTACCACCCAATTGGAAAAGCAATTTAAGCTCGGGCGCCATAGATGCTTTGCTTTTATACTTCTCATGCAATTCGCCGAAAATCTCGTCATAATCACTAATATTTTCATTCACTTGTTCGCTCCATCCATCTAGCTTAATATCAAAGGGGTCAAAACGATTATTCAAAAACTCAATGCCATTAATAACCGCCATCAACATATTGCCCTGAAATTTTACTGAATTCTGTTTTGCCTTCTCATCCATGATGGTCTCATATTCACCTTGCATTTCAAGTAATGAGGACTCCATAGTATATTTTTTGGATAGCTCAACCCCCTTTTTCTCTAAAGCTTCCAACTTCCTTAAATACTTAAACTTCTCTCTCAACTGATCTTCCTTGCTCATTTTAGGTTCCATAGGAACTGGTTTGTCTGGATTCATCGGAATATTATTAAACTTACCATATCCGTCCCATGTTTTAGAACTGGTTGCGGTTTTTGCAGTAGCTTCGCCAATGGTGGGTGGTTCTTCGCTAAAACGGACGGATGGTTTGTCATTAAAATCTTCGCTTGGAATGTCAAATAAATCAGACTTGCTTTGGTGAAAACTATCAGATTTGTTGTCTGTAAGATCATTTAATTCTTGCTCTAAATTATTCAGATCCTCTAAATCAATATCGCTTTTAGGTTTTCCGCTATCTTTAATTTTATCATTCATTAATAATTCTAATCCACCACCAAAATTACTACTTTTTTGTTTCCCCCAATTGTCGTCGAAATGGTCATCCAGATTTAATTCAGAAACTTCGATAATATCGTCCATTATTCATTAAAAAGAACATATAATTTTAAGTCCTACGAATTGAAAAATATATTATCTTAATTTGCCAATAAAAATAATTAAAGATTAGGCTTGGCTCCAATAAACCAAAGTCCTTGTAAAAGTGCATCTGCTAAATCATCCTTTTTCTTATGTGTCAAAAAATAATCCTTTTTATCTGCAAAACGATGATCATTGGTTAAAAGTTCATTGCATTTCTGAATGCCTAGTTTTTTTCTCTCGCTATACTTTGTTTTCTTGTTGTCTTCTACCACGTTTTTTAGTTTGTTAGCAGCAGAAACAAATTCAATGTTTGGCACTTGTATAGAGCTCATAATAAAATATTGAACAATCATTCCTTGTATGGTCTTCATACGGTTTGCGATGGGACTAATCTGATTTTCTATAATAACATAATCAATTACCGTTTCATCCGCAAATATGACATTAAATTTCGCTGCCAAATTCATGCCAATTTTAACCAAATCCACCTTTGACGCGTCGGTTTTTCCAATTTCTTCAAAGCAATGTAAATGCACAAAGTCATTTATCAAATGAACTAAATCTGCCTTTTTGATGCCCTTCTCGTATTTTATATTATGCTTATCCGCAATCTCAATAAGTTTTTGAATTTTCTGTTTATTAATAAAAGATGGTTTCAATTCCGCACTAGGAACCAAGTATTCATTTTTTTTAGAATGCTTCAAGCAAAAACATTGATTATTTTTAATAAATTTGGCAGGCTTAGTACATGGTTTGTTTTTTTCAATGACTTGACATTTATACGTTTCTTCCGTTGCAATATTGACTACATCCCATTTTGATATTTTGAAATGTTCAGATCCAATAGGTTTTTCAAGCAAACAAAATGCCAAATTTTTAATTCCAACGTCAATGCTTAATATCTTCATGCATAAATGATTCATAATTATTTATATTATAATATAATTTTATTATAATATATTATATGGCTTTATTTGAGGATGATTTCATGGATGATCTACAATATTTCATTGTCGAATACAAAGATCAGTTTCCTAGTGATTTAGTAACAAAATACAATTTAACGAGCCCTGATGAAGTTATAACCATTGTAACCAATGCATCTCAAGGGAATAAGGAAAATGGTTTGAACCGGTTGCAAGACGTGCGTAATTATTTAATAGATTTGAGAACTGATTTAAGCAATTATTATGGGTTGGATGATGATTATGACAAGCAAGAAGAAATGATGCAAATATTAAATAGACTAATAAGAGATGTAAAGCCCAAAAAATTCGCCAAAATGCATGACATTGTGACCCCGGGTGAAATGATTGGTTTGCGAAGCGTCGCCAGACAAAAAGACCTGCCAAGGGAAATGGAGGGCGAAATAATAGACTATGTCGGTACAACTCCCCGCGGAGGGCGCCGAAAAAGAAAGACCGTTAAAAACCGTCGCAATAAGAGAAAAACTAGACACAATCGCAGCATGAGAAAGAGACGTTACAAATCATAATTTTGTTTTCCGCGTTTTAGAGTGCCCATATTTGTATTTTCTTCTGGATTTTTGTGCCAGACGGAATGCTTTCTTATTATGGTCACATCCTTTTTCTAATATATTGTAATCTACTGCGGCGGATTTTCCTGCGGTAATAGCACTTGCTAAACGCGCATAGCCCCATGATTGGGCGGTCTGGTTCGGTCTTGAACCAGATGAAAAATAAGCTCCTTCACCCTTTTTTACTATTTTTTTTAATGCGTTCAAAGAGCAACCGGTGGCCCGTGATAATTCGCGCGAAGGAACAATTTTTTCAACTCCATATATTTTACGCGCGTTTAAAATATGATTAGATGTTTTACTTTTATAGGAGGGCAACTTTTCTCTCGTATAATATTTATTCTTTTTGTATAATTTTCTTGATTTTGCCAACATTTTGGCCTGAGACTTTCTATCTTTTCTACTTAATCCTTTGGGCAAATAACGCATAGGAACCTTGGTCTCTTTCATTATATTATAGAGAGAAACAAATTATTATTTTAGATAATTACAGTTATATAAAATAATATTTTAAGACAATTGGGTGATGGATGGCGCCACCATTCTAGCATTTAATTGTTCGCGTGATAAGTAAGGATTTTTCAAATCGCTATTACAGTAACCAAACCCGGGGGGAGCGGTGTCAAAAGTTCCTTTAAAACGATAAGGCACATTAGAAGCAGGGTTTTTATCGCTGTGATAATGAGGATCTAACCCTAAATCGTAACAAGCTTCTATACTATTGTATTTCATAATTTCGCGACCATTTTGCTGCAAAAATTGTCTATATTGCCAATTATTTTTAATACCTTCTTGTTTTTGAATTCTTTGATTAATTACGGCTTCAGGCTGCCAAGTGGCATAATTTCTTCCGTCTGCCATAATAGGTGGAAAATTAAAATGAATATTATTAGAACTGTTAAAACATGTAGCCCAACTCATATATATTATTTGCAGATATATTATTTTGCCTAGGATTCTAATAATTTAATAAGTTCGGGTTTCTTCAATTTGGAAGGGTCTGAAGAAAGTCCTTTTTCAGAAACAATGCTTCTTAATTTTGCAACACTCATCTTCTTATAATCCATTTCAGAATCATGATTTGCATTTTCATCTAGATTGGAAATATCAATAGTCTTCAACTCCTCTGCAAATGATTTCATATCTTCCTTTTTATCATGATTTGATGAGAGAACACTATCATCATCATCTAAATCATCTAAATCATCATTGTCTAAGTCATCCACGTCTAAATCTTCATCGTCATTATCTTCTTTGGGGTCGTCATTTCCTAAATTCAATTTAAAAACCTTGACATCATTTTTCCCAATTTCAATAGTTTCACCTAAATCTTGCATTTCTTCATCTATAGAAATACTTTCGGCGTCAGTATCATCGTCGCTATTATTGTCACTATTATTATCATCTTCAGATTCTTCATCATTGTCAGAGACATTACTTCCGTCGCTGCTTTCATTATCATCAGATACTTCAATTAGATTATTTTCAGTTAATACAATTTTTTTATTTTCTTCTTCTGAAGGTCTTACATTCAATCTATTTAATGCATTCATATTCATTTTCATCATATTCATTTCTTCTGCCATAGATGAAACTAAACTCAACATGGACGCGATTTTATGGTTTTGTTCTCTCATCTTGCTCTCAAAATAAACGACCAATAATGTTACAGCTAATAACAATATTCCTAAAAACATCAAAAATGTAGGATTAAACAATTCGGCTATAGATGGCATCTTAGAAAAACAATACATAAATATATTTATTAAATAACGAATTCATATTTTCAATTTTCTTTTACACAATTTTCTATGATTTCTTTTGGATAATTCATATCATATAACACATTTATACCGCCTTTAATTTCAGATATGCCTTTTTTTAAAATATATGTATAGATAATGCGATTATTTTCTTTCTCTGTTTTCATATGCATATTCCTCATATTTGTATTTTTATCTAATTTTTTACATACCTTTATAAAATGCGTTGTCAAAATACATTTAATATTTTTATTTTTAGTGATGTATTCCATAAATGCAATTGAACTAGTGACCGCTTCATCTGGATTTGTTCCTGAATATAACTCATCAAATGCACAGAAGTGGCTGTCATATTTATTCTGATTAATGGCATCTATAATTTCCTTGCAGCGTCTTGCCTCTGCTTGGAATAAACTGTCGCGACCCGATGTATCTGGAATATTCATATAACAATGGATGAAACCGAAAGGTGTATATTTGGCAGATTGGTAAAACCCACACCCAAACTGCTGAGTGAAAATAGCATTAATAATAGTACTTTTTAAAACAGTTGTTTTTCCCGATGCATTCGGACCAGTAATAATCAAATTCTTATCTAAAGTAACCGTATTTTTCACATGCTTTTCATTTTTAAGAGGAGCATAATAACTCTTCTTGAATATACATATTTTTTTCTTTTCTTTGTCAATTAATGTGGCAAAATGTATATTTTTCTCTTTAATATTATGATGCAGCCCTTCTAAGCAGTCAATATATCCATTAAACCCAAAAGAAAAAAGCAATGCATCATTATATACTTGATCATCATATAATTCGTAAAAGTATTTTAATATATGACCAATTTCAGAGAACTTTCGCGTATTTATTTTGTATTCTCCAATAGAAGCCACTTTATTATGTAATTGAACAAGTGTTCTTTTTCTCTCTACCAAAACATTTGCAAAGGAAGAATAACTAGCATAATCTTTAGAAGCACTTATAAAATGATCTATATTTTTAATAGTATGATCTAAATATAATCGTACTTCATTCAAATAATTGTGAATTTTCACCATATTACTATTAAACCTTATGCAAGTGAGTATATTTTGATATATGTTGAATATGTAAAATGCCGCAGAAACCAAAAGATATATTTTTTGTTGGGAAGAAACATTGCCAAATTCTGTAAATAATTGTCCAATTGCATGTTGTTTGGCAATAATTTTCAAAACTTCAATATATTGGTCTATGGATAAATGTAATCCTTTTAATTTGATAATAAAAAAAGGAATAATCAATATAATAATAGGCATTAAGAGAGAAATAACAGGAGATGCCATGTTATACAAACTCATAAATTGAAGGAATCCTTCCGATTTGTTTAAGAATTCTAATGCAGGCCAATCTATATAATAATATTTATCCTTGAAACCGGTTTCGCCCTTAATTTCATTCCACGTTTTAATAATGTTATCATATTTGTAAGAATAATCCGTATATTTCGTAGCCAATGGTGTATAGTTTTTTAATATATTTTGTGTGTCCTTCAAAAAGCTAGTATCGTGAGTGTAATAATGACACATTTGTTTTGTAACCGCATTGGAAAATGGATTATCATTATTTACATAAAATTGATAGATTTCAGTTCCTGAAGGATCTACTGTTTCTACAAGTTCTAAATCGCGAATGATGCTATTGTCTAATTTCTTTTTTTTATCATTGTAATAAATGGGCAATTTAAAATGTTCATTAATATCTGTATGAAGAGTTGTTGTCATTTATTATATTTTCATTCAGAAATATAATAAAATATTTTTACGAATGCATTTATTTACTGTATAATTTATTTTGTCTATATGGCAATCTTATTGTTTCTCCTGAATAAAGACAATGATTATTCGTTTTATTAAAAACTTCAATTCTATAATCAAGTATATCAAATTCTGGTAAAATATTTTTCATTGTCTTTAATTTTTCTATTGCAAAATCCTTATTATTATAGAGACAAATTTCAATGAAACTATTTATATTTTCACCATATCCAATTATAAATACTTTTTTATAATCTTCATCTACTGACATTATTATATTTATTACTAAATAATAAATTTTATGAATTATCTACTTTATGAAAACTTATGCAAAAAATCTAAATTGCTAGGTAACTCTTTTACTTCACATACATAATGTTGTTCAATTTCTCTCATTTTATATACATCACGTCTAGTAACAAAATTAATCCCAACTCCTTTTCTTCCCCAACGACCACTTCGCCCAATTCTATGCAAATAGGTATGAATACACTTAGGCAGATCAAAATTAATAACAATGCTCACCTGCTGAATATCAATTCCTCTTGCAGTAACATTAGAAGAAATAAGAACTCTGCTTTGTCCAGATTTGAAGTCACTGAATGATTTCTCTCTCTCTTTTTTATCCATGTTGCTATGAATACAACAAACCGGAAAACCGTCTTCGCGCATAGCTTCATACAAATCTGCAACACGTTTCACACTATTACAATAAATAATACATTGTGACACTGAAATAAAGGAAAAAATATGCTTCAATGTCGCGTATTTTTGTCTATCATCATCTACGGCAACATAAAATTGTGAAATGCCTTCTAGAGTGAGCATTTCATTTCTCACAATGATCTTTACTGGGTCTCGCATGATGCGATCAATAATAGAATATAAATGGTCCGGAATAGTTGCACTAAACAGGGCAACTTGAACATTTTCATTGAAATTTGAAAAAATATTATACACTTGGTCTTTAAATCCGGATGATAGCATTTCATCGGCTTCATCTAGTACAACCATTTTTACATTACGCGTACTAATTTTATCTCTACGCATAAGATCATGCACTCTTCCTGGGCATCCACATATGATGTGGGGTTCCAATCTTTTTAAAAAAGAACCACTTTCTTCATAGGAAGAGCCGCCAAAAATGCTTTGGACACGAAGTCCTTCAATCATTATGCCTAAACCTTTCACAACGGATGCAGTTTGAACGGTTAGTTCGCGCGTAGGAGACAAAATAATAACTTGGGTTTCATTTAATTTAACATCAATTTTAGATAAAGCGCCAATGGAAAAGGCAGCTGTTTTTCCAGTACCTGATTGCGCTTGAGCAATAACATCCCTGCCTTCCATCAAAGGCAAAATGGCTTTTTGTTGAATGGGACTAGGATTTTCAAACCCATAAGCAAAAATTCCTCGCAATAGATTTTTATCTATGTCAATTTCATCCCATGTTTTGATTTCATGAAATGAATTTAGTTCGCTTGCATTCTCTTCGGTCATATAATTATAATATAAAAAATAGTATTTAAGTGTCTATTTAAAAATAATATTATTTAAAAAAAAATTGATATAAATGAATGTGATAATAATGTATAAGATAGATTAAGAATGAGATATACTTTAGAAGATATTAATAACATTATTTTCGCTGGGTTCAATTTTGAATTAGATGCGGAAACTATTGAGACGATATCCAAGATCGCATTACAAGTCGGTTCTCCAGATTATGTAAAAACACCGGTTTTTGCTAAAAAGGAAAAGACTGTGTTACCTTCCAAAGAAAAAGAGAAGAGAAAACATAAAAATATGGAGGTTACAAATGATGACGAGTGGAATAATATGAGAGCATTCCAAGCCACAAAATTAGAGAAAAAGGAAGGTGTAGATGGTCATAATGACAAAATTAGATATTATTTGAATATGATGACAGACAAAAATTATGATGATATGAGAAATAAAATAGTTGATTTGATTAATGATATAGCAAATGACGAAGAAAACATGAATAAAGTAGGAACTAATATTTTTGAGATCGCTTCTACAAATCGTTTTTATTCAAAAATATATGCTACTTTGTATGCAGATTTGATGCAAAATTATTCTATTATGAAAACATTATTTGACAATAGTTTTTCGGAATATATGAATTTATTTAATAATGTGGAATGCATTGAACCAAATGAAAATTACGACAAGTTTTGCGAAATCAATAAAATCAACGAGAGGAGGAAGGCATTGAGTGCATTCTTTATTAATTTGATGAAAAGTAATGTAGTTCCTAAACAAAGCATTGTGAATCTAGTGGCTCATTTATTGAAGCAAGTAATGACGTTTATTCATCAAGAAAATAAAAAAAGTGTAGTGGATGAGATAACGGAAAATGTTGCGATTCTTTATGTAAATGACATCTTTGATAATGATGCGGCATATGATTATGGACTCATTGAGAATATGAGAATATATGAAGTGATAGAGTTTTTGTCTAATTGCAAAGTAAAGGATTTCAAGAGTTTAACAAATAAATCAGTATTTAAATTTATGGATATGATTGAAATGTAATAATATAAATACTATTAAAAATATAATATAAAATAAAATTATATTAATCTATATAAATATGTCAAACGATGATGAAAATATTTTTTTTGTTATAAATGATGAGAATGATGGTAACAATATAGAAGAAAATGATCTCAAAAATTTTTTAGATAGTTATAATGAAATATATTATGAAAATCAGGACGCATATATTTCACAAAAATTAGATTATCAGATGAATTATGTAGTAAAAGAGTTATTGTTTATATGTAATTATTATGGAATTGCAAAACAATTAAAGTCCGCAAAATGTAATAAGGAAGACATTATTACTATTTTGGTGAATTTTGAAATGAATCCAATAAATTCGGAAATTGTTATGAGAAGAAAAAAGGCATGGTTTTGTTTGGGACAACTTAAAAATGATAAGTTTTTTAAAAAATATATATTATGGTCAAATATGCATTGCACTACGTAAAAATCTATATTATTTTGATCGTATTTATTATTCATATTCATGAATATTTAGCGTAAAAATGGTTATAAAAATTGTATTCTACAAATATATAAGTTATATGTTTGATAATTGCAATTCTAAAACAAATGGTGAAAAAAAATTTTTTATGAGTATAGAAAACAACATCAATTTAATATTTGATGTAGGTTGTCGCTCTGACAGTGAGTTTATTAATTTTAAAGGAGAAGTTCATTACTTTGATCCTGTTGATAAGCATATCCAGGATTTGAAAAAGCAGGGAAACGAAAATAAAGTATCATATTTTAATAATTTTGGGTTAGGCAACGAGGATAATCAAATATACTATTATCCTAAATATCAATCATTTTATGATAGAATAAATTCTTGTAAAGTCAGTGACGATTCTAATAAAATTTTATTGGAAATTAAAAAAGGAGTAGATTATGTTATTAACAATAAAATAAAAAATATAGATTTTCTTAAAATAGATACAGAAGGATACGAATTTAATGTTTTGCAAGGGTTTGAAGATTTTTTAGAAAATGTTAAAATAATACAATTTGAATATGGCGGAACGTTTTTAGATAATAACGTAAAGTTAATTGATGTAATAAATTATTTAAAAGAAAAAGGGTTTTATAAATTTTCATATTTAAGTAATAATGGTCCTGTATTGATAGAAAATTTCAATGACCATTACAAATATTGTAATATAGTTTGTATAAATAAAAAAAGTAATTATATACCATTTTAAATCTTTACTCCTTTTCTCATTTCCTAACGTGTGAAAACGCTCATGTTGTGGGAGTTAAATATAAAAAGAGTTCCCTCCATTTTTATTTGCTTTTTATTCATCATCATCATAATCAACATAATCATCACATATAAGAGAAGTATCTACTTCTTCTAAATTTTCAGAATTTCCTACTGCAAATTCAACAACAGCATATTTAGTTGTATAATGACATATTTTTTTAAATTTGTTTTTACACTTTTTTACTTTGATAATTCTATAAGATATTATTTCTTTATTTATTGGTTGGAAATATTCTGTTTTAATATTGGTTGCTATTTTATAAAGTTCATCGTCATTTTTACATTCAGACATGTTTTGCATGTGTTCTTTGATTTTATTAAATGCTATTATTTTAGCATATTCTACATCATTAGTAGTTCCAATTATTTCAAAATGTAGTTCTTTCCGATAATCGTTATATCTAACAACAGCATACATTTTACAGATAAATGTGTTTTATTATTTTATAAATATAAAATAAAATAATAAAATATTTCAATTTTTTATTTTATATTGAAAATAAAAAATGGTGTAAATCTGTATGGGCGTTTTCACACGTTAGGAAATGAGAAAAGGTGTCAAACTATAAATAAAAATTTAAAATAAAAATCTAATTAAAAACTAATATAAGTAAAAACAAATATAAAATATAATTATACAATATAATTATGGTGTTATCAAAGTTAAGTGATGATATTAGTTATCCAGAATTAAAAAGTGTAGATCCAGATGATTTAAAAAAGGAAGCAAATTTATACCAAATTGAAGTAAAAGATGTGGATATTATTATTGCTGTCGGAAATGCGAAAAATACATTTGAAGAAAAAAATGTAACCTATTTTCCCATTTATTTGGTAAAGCATAACAATAAGGTTGTACAGATAGGTGTTTATGAAATATTAGCTAGCGATTATTTGAGTTTTTTAGATGAAAATAATAATGTAGATGTTGAAAAATTAGACGAACCTCTCATTTATAATTTTGTTACAGAAAGTATGTTGAATAATTTGAGACTTGTTCCGGATATTCCTTTAAGAAGAACAAAAGATGAAACGAAGGATGAAACGAAGGATAAGGATGAAGATGTTGAAGAAACAGAATTCCAAGAGGCTTACGAAATTCCTTCAGAGTTGGAAGACATTTTTGTTTTAACTAAAGGAGTTCCTGTCCCACCATTGTTGAGAGAAGAAACAAATAAAATTGCTAAGGATATAAAAGAAAAGTATCACCAAGACCCAACTGATATATGGATACAAAAATTTATGCAAAATCCAAACTATGAAATACAGGATAATGAAGGTGGCGGTGATTGTCTTTTTGCAACTATTCGTGATGCATTTTCAAGTATTGCATTTCAAACATCTGTAAATAAGTTACGAAAAAAATTATCAGATGAGGCAACAGAACAGATTTTTATGCAATATAAAGAACAATATGACATGTATAGTCAATCTTTTATGAATGATACAAAGGTGATTAAAGAGTTAGAAGCACAATATGCAGGATTGAAAGCAAAATTTACAAATGTGTTAGATAGAAATGAGAGACAACAGTTAGCTGATGCAGCAAAAAAGGTAAAAGAAGAACATGACAAATTAGTGCAAGAGAAAAAGGTTACTGCGAAAATTATGGAAGAATTTAAGTTTATGAAAAACATTGATACGTTGGAAAAATTCAAGAAAAAGATTAGGACCTGCGATTTTTGGGCAGAAACGTGGGCGATTTCCACCCTAGAAAGAATATTGAATATTAAATTTATTATTTTATCAAGTGAGGCGTATAATTCCGGAGATATTAAAAATGTATTATTATGCACCCAATTGAATGACGACATTCTTCAAAACAAGGGGGTATTTAAACCATCCTTTTATATTATAAATGATTATACCGGCAATCACTACAAGTTAGTGTCATATAAGAAGAAACATATATTCAAATTTACTGAATTGCCATATGATATTAAAAAGATGGTTGCTGACAAATGTATGGAAAAAAACGCGGGTGCGTTTGATCTTATACCTGATTTCCAAAAGTTTAAGGCAACCTTAACGAAAGGTGCGAAGAGAGAAGAAGAATATGAAGAATTGACCGAAGCAAAGATAAGAGGTCTATATAATGACGATACAATCTTTATTTTTTATTCAAAATCAAACGATAAACCACTTCCTGGGAAAGGATCTGGAGAGAAAATAGCTAATGAAATGTTGAGGGATTTCACCGATTTAGCGATTATACCACAATGGAGAAAAAAATTAGCCAGAACATGGCAGCAACCTTTTAGCCTAGACAATCATCAATGGAATTCTGTGGAGCATTATTACCAAGCGTCCAAATTTAAACGCACGAATCCAGAATTTTACTTAAGTTTCTCTCTAGACTCAGGAACAGACTTGTCTAAAGAGCCTGAATTGGCAAAGGCAGCCGGAAGCAAAACGGGTAAATTAAAGGGAGAACTTCTAAGACCGGTTGAAGTTACCATTGATCCAGATTTTTTTAACAAGAGGCATAAACAAGAGCTATATGCGGGTCAATATGCGAAATTTACTCAAAACCAAGAATTAAAGGATTTATTATTGGCAACTAAAAATGCTAAATTAATGCAATACTCCAAAGGAAATCCTCCTGAATTAGCAGAAGAATTGATGTTGGTAAGAGATAAAATTAAGAATATGGTTTAAAAATAATAAAGGATGAATATGCATATTTTATTATTTATTGTTTATTTTTTATTTTTCTTTCCGAGTAGTTTTTTCAAGCATCCAGGAGGTTTCATAATGGATGGAAGACGCATAAGAGATATGCAAGAATCCACTAATTTATCGGACATAAGTAAAAAGGATTCTTTCTTGTCTTCCGCAACATCTATTTTTCTCTCTTCCACTAAGATATGAATGATTGTTTTAATAATACAGGATGTAATATTTGCCAATTCTTCTTTGTTGTATGCCTTTACACTGCAAAGAATTTCATAAATTTGTTGAACACATAAAATAATATCAGGTATGTCATTGGCATCAATTTTGCTATCCTTTGTCATATTCTTAATAGAAACTGCTACATTATGAAAGAGTATATGATTTCTCTCTAAAACGATTTCAATGGCCTTTTTTGCACCAGGAGAAATGTCAACTTTAACTTTCAAATTGTCGGCTAATACTAGTTTAATAAGATTTGCAAGGATTTCTTCTTCCTTTAATTCCTTTGGTGCTTCTATTTCCTTTGGTGCTTCTATTTCCTTTGGTGCTTCTATTTCCTTTGGCACTCCTTCTTCTTTTTTTTCATTTTCTGCTAGATCTACAGTTTGTAGCGTGACTTCAGATATCTCTGACATTTATATAATATAACAAAATAAAATAATATTATTTAATCTATTTTATTTTTAGTAAAATTAGTTATTTTTATTTTACACACAATTCGTACCCATTTCATTTATTTTTGGGGTGACACCGTTTGGACAACATCCATAACGCGTACCTGCACACCCTCCCATAGGAGTTTTGCAATTGGTGCCAACTGAATTTACACGCGTTGTAATTCCATCTGGGCAACATCCAAAAGTAGAATAAGCACAACTAGTTTTTACAATAGTAACATTATTTAACATAAATAAAATGATAAGAATCATTCCTAAACTCAAAATAATCGCTAATATGTTCATGTAAAATATAGACATTTTATTTTTTTTCTATCTCTTTTTCTCGTTGTTTTTTTAGTTTTTCTTAATACTTTCTTTTTCTTTGTTCTTCCTCCTAATAGAAAAGGGGTAGCTACAATACCTGTTGCAGCTGCTGATGCGGCTAGTGCATAACCTACTTTTGGATCTTTCCAGAAATCTTTCAATTCTTTTCTTGGTCTATTGCCTGAACAGTCACAAGCAGGTAATGCTTGAAGTGCTTCTGGTTCTGGTTTATAAAAGGAACATGCACTGAGATCCCATTCAATATTAAATGCATTGCATTCATAAGTTGAATTTTTCAAATCTAAAACTAAATTATATTCTAATGTGCCACATGATTTTTCAGGATCAATGTCACCCATATAATTTGAAATTAATAACGAAGATTTGAAATAAACATTAAAAACAAACTGGGTTTTATTTAAGGTGAGACTTTTCTTTGATTCTAAAGGCAACATAATTACAAACCTGTCAAGTTTTTGAAATTTTTCTTGAATAAATAAATTCAACATGGAGACCATTGCATTAAAAATATTTTGACATGTTAATAATATTATTTTATTCAATAAATTATAATCAATTATTTTATTGATTTCATTCAATATGATCAAAATGTTCTTGATGTAAAAATCTGCTTTCAAATAATTATTTGATTTAAATCTGGAATAAATTTCATTATCTTCTATTTTATTGTTGATAGCCATTTCTGTTCGTTGAACATCCTTTCCGGCTTGATTTTTCACATTTTCAATAAACGAATTAATAGATAATTCACCTTCCATATCCTTGAACATTGCACTATCTGTAATATAAAAACAATAAGCAATAAATTTGTCTAAACTAACATTTGGGTTTGAACTTAATTTTTCTTCTATTTTTATTTTTGGCATACGCTCATTAATATTTTTTAATGGGTCGCTTAATGAAAAAGCATCTTCTAATGTAAATGGGATTTCTTTCTGATTCTTTTCTTTCTCATAATTATTGAAATTGTTAAACATATAATTGAATATAGGAGTTCGCGGTAATAATTTAGACCCCATATATCTTTTTTCATAATATTGTATTGTTTTATCAAATAAATTCCTATTCCTACTAGATGTATTTTTCTTTTTATTTTTATTTTTTTTTATATTTTCATTTTCATTTTTATTTTCATTTTCATTTTGATCCATATATACTATTTAGATACAAAAATAAAATAAATAAATTAAATCAAAATATAATAACTAAGTAATATAGAGAAAACTATTAGCGATACCAATATTATGACAACTTTTCTAATTAATTCTGAATTAGAAATGAGAAAACCTTTTAACAATATGACAAAAAAAATAATATTAGAATTATATCACGAAATATTAGAAGGATATCGCTATTTGATTCATTTGAAAAATGAAAATGGTTCTGCATATCGTTATAATTTAAAAAAAATTACATCTATCAATGAACTTCCGCGTCCTATTTCCTTTTCAAAAAATAGTATTCCTCTAGAAATAAATGAATACATTAATAAAAACTCATTCTATGAACTGTCATATACTTTTTCTCTCTTTAAACGAAATATAAGGGTAACCTTTATCTTGGAAAATAAGGATATGCCAGACGTAAATGCGTTCCATAAAAGAATAGATACACTCATAATATGGTTATATATTGCAACTAAGCATTCAACAAAAAAATGCGCTGAAAGTATGAATGTGTTTGTTTATTTTACATCTTTAAAAAAGGGTATCAATAAAAATGCAGATAATGTAAATATACTATATGAAAAGAATGTAAATACCGGTTTCACCTTTACTTGCCCAAAAAACTCAGAAATAGTTATATATCGCAAAGAAGAGTTTATAAAAGTCTTTATTCATGAAGTATTTCATACTTTTGCTCTGGATTTTTCGGACATGAATAATGCAAAAGTAAATCAACGTATTCTTAGTTTATTTAAAATAAAATCAAGAGTAAATCTATTTGAGACCTATACCGAATTTTGGGCTGAATTTATGAATTCACTTTTTTGCAGTTTTTTTAGCATAAAAAATAAAACAGATGTGACAGAGTTTTTAGAACGAGCAAATTATGTAATTAATTTAGAAATAAGTCATAGTTTTTTCCAAATGGTAAAGATTTTGGATTATATGGGGTTATCCTACCAAGATTTATACTCTAATAATATACGTAGCGAAGAGAGAAGAATGCGTTACATAGAAAAGACACATATATTATCCTATTACATTATTAAAACAATATTGATGAACTCATATCAGGATTTTTTAAAATGGTGTAAAGAAAATAACAGCAATTTATTGGAATTCAAAAAAACTGAGAAAACCCAAATGAGTTTTTGCGATTTTATTTTTCATCATTACAATAAAAGATCTATGTTAAAAGGTGTTAAAATAGCCTCTGAGTTGTTAGATTATGTGCATCAAGAGCCTGGACTTTCAAAGAGAACAAATCACATAATATATAATCTAAGAATGAGTTTGTGCGAGTTGTCCTATTGATCCATGTATTATTTTTATTTTATGATTTCATTATAAAATTGAGAATAAAAAAGAAAATGTTAATTGGATCAACAAAGATCAAAACAATGGGTATCAAGAATTTAAATAAATTTTTAAGAAGTGAATGCAAACGGTCTATTCATTTCATATCTGTGAGCGAATTATCAGGCAAAAAGATTGCTGTAGATATAAGTGTATATATGTATAAATTTGAGTCAGATGGTAATTTAATTGAAAGTATTTATTTGATGCTTTCCATATTCAGAAATTACAATATTATCCCCATCTTTGTATTTGATGGAAAACCACCAACTGAAAAAAAGGAACTGCTACAAAAGCGTCGCGAAGACAAAAAGGATGCAGAGGAAGAATATAATAAGTTAAAAAATCAACTCAAAGATAATCCAAATATGGACGAAGATGAAAAGCAAGAAATTTCAAATAATATGGATTTATTAAAGAAACAATTTATTTATATGAATAAAGAGAAAATAGAAAGTGTAAAGACGTTAATACGTTCTTATGGATGTACATATTATGATGCCCCAGGAGAAGCAGATGAATTATGTGCAAAATTAACGATTAAAAATAAAGTATGGGGATGTTTAAGTGAAGATATGGATATGTTTGTTTATGGTGCTCCCAAAATTCTGCGATATTTTAGTCTATTAAATCATACAATGGTGTTATATGATTTAAAAGGTATATTAGAAGAACTCGGAATAAGCCAAAAAAGTTTGAGAGAAATATGTATATTATCTGGTACAGACTACAATTTAAAAGAAAACATACATAAAATGACACTATTTAATGTTTTAAAGTTGTATAAAAAATATCATAAACAAAAGCTTGAAATCGGGTTTTATGATTGGTTGAACGAAAATACCGACTACATAGATGATTATGAATTATTAAATAAAATATATAAAATGTTTGATTTATCTGAGCAGCATGATAATTTGAAGATTTTTGACAATATCCGAATTGCAAATGGAATAATAGATAAAGAAGAAATTAGAAAAATCTTAATGACGGACGGTTTTATATTTCCTAGTGACATCTAATCTAAAAACTTCAACGTGGCCACAGTTTATTGCAATTTTTATTTTATTAAACCTAGTTTTGCAATAAACAATGTCATATATTGTCCATAAATCTTCTTACACTTTATTATATATACGTCACGGTTTTATTTATAATTTTTTTATTTTTTGTAATGTATTTAAGTCAGAAAAATTAACAAAATTAAATAAATAATATTCTAAAAATACAATATAGAAGAATCGCGTAAAATAGTATATACATGGAAATGTCGTTTTTTTTAGACAAATCCAATGTAAATACTATCGATAATAATATACATACGAATAGCGATTTACATGCGGATAATTTACATGCGGATAATACTTTACATACGGATAAACCATTTAAGTGTGACATATGTGGCAAGTGTTTTAATGCAAAAGCACATTTGAAACAACATTTAAATAAAAAATATAAATGCAGTTTTACTGCTGTTAATAATCAAATGAATGATATTCTTTCTGAAAACAATGATTATTCTACTATTATTAACGAATTGAAAAAAAGAGAAGAAGAATTTAGTGAATACAAGAAAAAATATAGAAAATTAGAAAATGAATATAATTTTTTATTGAAACAATACAAGAAAATCAATGAAATTATAACTATGAGCAATTGCATAATTAACCAAAATGATGAAAAGTAACATAAAAATAAGAAAATGATTATATATAAAATTTATAATTATTTTCATTTGAAATTATTTTTCAAATACTTTCATAATAAGTATTTGAAAAAATGTATGTTTAAATTATGTGAGCTATTAAGCTCGTATAATTTTTATTTTTTGATCTAAATTGTACCGGATATTATTTAAGCAGTAGCATCCTTGGCAGCCTTAGCGAAGTGGGGGCTCATGTAACGCTGAAGGTTGAAATAGGTAAGCTCATCAGTCTTCTTGAGCTTGAGGAGAGCAGCAAGCTTGGAATCAGGGTTGATCTTGCGACCATTGTCCTTGTCCTGAAGATTGTGAGTACGGATGTACTTGTTAATATCACGAGTAACCTCAGTGCGAGCCATCTCGGAACCAACGGGCTTCTCAAGGAACTTGGCAAGCTCATCGGAAATCTTAGTGGGCTTCACAAAACCAGAAGGAGCGCGGTTTCCTGACTTACGCTTGCGCTTGGATGACTGCTTCTGGGCAGTCTTGAGCTCACGGGACCACTTCTTCTCAAGAGTACGGTACTCGGACTTAAGAGAAGAAATGAGAACACCAAGCTGGTGAAGCTTAGCAATAAACTCAACCGACTGCTCAGCAAGAGGAGCCTCGGCATCCTCAACAACAGGCTCCTCGGTAGCAGGGGCGGCAACAACAGGAGTGGGCTCGGCAGCGGGAGCCTTGGAAGTAGTCTTCTTCACCTTGGGGGCAGCGGGGGCAGCAGCAGGGGCAGCAACAACAGGGGTCTCAGTCTCAGTCTTAGTAGCAGTCTTTTTAGCCATCTTATTATACTATATCTAAATAATAACTTTTTAAGTTGTTTAACGCATAAAATATATTATTGTTACGATAATATGGTAATAAAGTATCAAAAATGGAAATAATTCCTTAATATTCTTAAAAATAACTCATTGTTTGATAAAGCCATGGCAAAGATAATGCAGCATTTTCATTTACCATTGTCAAACTTCCGAGAACGTAATATGCTCCTAAACATTTACTATCTTTATCAACACCTGTATTCACCAATTTTTCCATAACTTCTAAAACTACTTTTCTTATATTATTGATGTCTTGCTCCGAATGAATATATTGCATGCTTAAATTTCTAAATGGATCTCCATGAGGCGGACATATGGCTCTTTTTGTCTCCATTCCTAATTGGGCCCTATAATTCCAAATATCAATCAATTCCCTCAAAAATTTTATAATCTTTATTTTGTCTAAAGAGAGAAACCACTCTGGGTTGCTGTAATTTCCTAAAGCATCTATATTTTGAAACAATGACAGAGTTCTTAATTGAATTGTTTTTTCATTGGACAATCCAACAGTATCGTCTTCTACATTTAATTTTACCACTATTTTTAACATTTTGCTTAATCTTATCAATGCTTTTAGATTTATAAAAACTGTATCTGGAATATAATTTCTATTATATGGATTTTTTGCATCATTTTCACTTTTAAATAATAAGTTGTAGAGAGAAATTATATCAAAACCATAAATAAAACCATCTACATCTTTGTAACTAAAAAACTGATGGAAATTAATTTCATCCAACGGCTCCATAGTTACAAAATCACAACTATTTGTGCATATTTTTCGGTTTTTGGAAGCGGGACCATGATATGCATCATATTTTCTCTGAAACATGCCGCGTAATACCTTCTGTATTTTAATTGCATATTTGGATAAATAAAGATAAGAATGTATTCTGTTAAACAATTCGTTTTTATTTCCACCTAATTTCAATTTATAATGCTTTGCAAAAGATTTTAATTGAGATAAATTATAATTATATTTGAACAGAATTTCACAGTTCTCCATGGTTGGAATAATTACATTTTCATCATCCACCTTTTTCAAATTTTTACCAGTCTTTTCAAATCTCATTGAAATACTTTTTATGTATTCATCCATGGTGTAATAGCTTTTATTTTTTTCGGTTTCCATTTTCTATATATTGAATATAGATTAATCTTTTTGAATTCTTTTTAAAAATAATAAATTAAAATGCGTAACGCGAAATTTTAGAGATACTTTTCTGCCAGACCATAATTTCATTTATAATTAAAAAAAAAATTGATTTAAAGGTTTCCTCATAATGTAAATCATACTCAAATCAGAATGGCAAGCGCAATCATTGACGGAACTAATATTGATACCTCTGTATTTTCATACAGTGCTCCTAAAGCCCATAGTGCTGGTGGAAAGGTTGTTAATCTATATAATAAACATGCAAAGGAAAGTCTTACTATTGCTACTCCCCTTATTCTTACTTGGGGTGCTCAGGAAGGCAAGGATACTCAGGGCAATTTTACTGGTAAATGGACCATGTCACTTCAATTTCCTAATTCCGAGTATCCTAATCCAGAGTGCGACGCATTTCTAAGATCCATGCGGGCTCTTGAGGCAAAGGTAAAGGCAGATGCTATGACTTATTCTAAGGATTGGTTTGGCAAGGTCATTACCAGTTCTGAAGTTATGGACGAAAAATTCAACATTATGTTGAGACATCCCAAGAAGGAGAAGGGTAGCGTAGAGCTTGATGAGACCAAGCCCCCTACTCTTACTGTTAAGATCCCTTGCTGGAATGGTGTTTGGCAGCCTGAAATTTATGATGAGGATGGCGAGCCTCTTTATTTGAAGGGAAAGAGCGGACCCGGTGTTACTCCTCTTGATTTCCTCAAGTCTAGAACGCATCTTATTTGTCTTATTCAGTGTGGCGGTCTTTGGTTTGTCAATGGAAAGGTTTCTATCACTTGGAACTTGAAGCAGGCCGTTGTCCAGAAGCCCAAGACTTCATCTATTACCGAGGGAACTTGCTTCCTTAGAGTAAAGCCTGCTGATAAGGAGAAGCTTAAGACTCTTCCTCCTCCTGAGGATGATGTTGATCCTGACGGAGCTGTTAGCGCTATTGTAAATGATAGCGACGATGAGGATCATGAGGAAGTAGTTCATAGACCTCCTCCTCCGCCTCCTACTCCTGAGCCAGTTGCAGTAGCTGTAGAAGAGCCTAAGAAGAAGAAGGTTGTTACCAAGAAGAAGGATGCTTAAAGTGCAAAAATAAAAGAATTGTAGAAAATTATAAAAAATAGAAAATTATAAAAAATAGAAAATTAAAAAATAGAAAAATATTATTTCATGTAAATAATATTTTTTCTTTGCCATTTCAATTATGAATTCAAATGCTTTTATTCCAATTTTATTTTTACAATAATATCGCATTTTTCGCTTATATCATATATATTTTCTTTTTGTTTGGACAAACCACTATTCTTTATTCTGTAATATTGTTCTCTCTTCATATGCAAATGAGAAATATCTATATAGTATTTTTTATCACCAAGTGGAATATCTATTTTTTTATTTTCCATAATCATTGCTGGCAATTCATTATGAATAGATAATTTAATTTCTATGTGTATATTATTGTCATCATCTATCTTTATATTATCTGGTAATTCTGGCTCACAAATAACAATCATTTCCTTTCCATTTTCAGTATCAAAATAAGATTCATTATGCCATAAAGGAACCAAATACAGTTGGTTATCTACATGTAGTTTGTAAAGATTATTGTTCATCAAATCGTGAATACTTGGATTTAATTTATACACTTCTACATTTTGATACTTCTGCACAACAATGTTACGAATCTCTTCCAAAATGACATCACTAATATGAAGAACACCACGATACTTAGAGAGAAAAGTATAAACTGATATTAATGTATCCTTGTCAAGCTCTTCAAATAATTTGCTTGTTATTTTTTTGCAGCTAATTACAATATCTTTTACAATCTTAGTAAATAATTCACTATATTTATCATCTATAAACGCCTTTTCCATCATACTTTTAATAAATAAATTCAAAATGTCTCTATACATGCTTGGAGAAGTATCATCTACATCATCTTTATTTATTTCTACATTTTCTTTACTTATTTTTCTTATTTCTCTCTTCAAGTAGCTATAGGCTTCATTTATTTCTTGAAATTTTTCTTTGGAAGCTTGTGTATTTTCATTTTTATCTGGATGATGCTGTAATGCAAGTCGGTGATATTGGCGTTTTAAGTATTCTAATGTTATTGTTTTATAATCTATTTCATTTACATTTATTTCTAATATGTCAAATGCTAACTTGTAGTCCATGCTTAATATGAAATACAAACTTTATATTTATTGTAAAAGATTATATATTATATTTTTATAATATATAATGGCAATCAAAACCAGTGCTATTTTTTATGGACGTGGAGTTCCTAAAACCAGGACATCTAATAGTTTCGCGTTTGTTGCACAAACAAATAATACAGTCATTTCACCTTTGAGTAAATATATTAGGACTTATAATTTTTACAACCGCAATTATATAAATACAAATGTGAGAAGAGGCCTTCTTTTCAATAATAATTAATAGGCTGCATATTTAGTAATATATTTATTTTTCAAAATTATGAATTATCATTGACAAATAAAATAAATAACTTTCCAAATGGTATATTGGTCTATAATTATTATTATAGTATTGCAAGAAACAATAAGTATGTTTTATTACATCTGAAATTTTTTCCGATTTTATATGACCTTGTTTTATCAGTGAAGAGAGAATATACCAAATACATTCTTGTATGTCTAAATTATAAATGAAAGTATCATATAACAAGTCGCGAAATTTAATAAATTGTATATCATTAATATTTATTATGGTTTGAATGATCTTATTGCACATAATTTTATGGGGTAACATTAATTCTTCATTGTAATTATTTATCATTTTTATATTTTGTATATTTTCTATCTTTATTTTTGCAGGAAATTTCTTAAAACATTTTTCGTATGCATGTTTTGTAGGTCTAGGGACATTGATTATTTCACAGCAATTCAATATTGGATCGGGAATAAAACTTAATTCTTTAGTAATTAAAATATATTTTAAATCTATATTTAGGTTAGTATTTTGTTGCATGTAACTATAAAAATTATCAAGCAATTCACTATGTATTTCATGAAAATATTTGCATACAATAATTCCTGATTTTTCTGTCTTTGCAGAAATAATGTCTATTATTTGCGAATAAATTTCATGCCATAACAATTTTGAATTACAACCTAAGAGAGACATGTCTATTTCATAATGAATGTCGCTAATTTTAAAAAAATATTGTTTCTTATCATAAGTTACTATTAATTTTTTTTCATATTTTAATTCACTTTGACTGTAATGTCTAATAGACTTTAACATTTGTGTATATTTACCAACACCATTGGGACCATAAAATATGACATTTTTAAAATGTTTAATATGCAAGGGAAATTTTTTGTATATCTTATCTAATTTTGGATGCAAATTTTCTCTCATATTTTCTGTTATATATTCTTCAAAATGGGTTTCATGATATTTCATTTACTAATATATTTATTTATTCTTTATCTAGTTTTGTAACACATTAAATTATAAATTATAATTTATAAATTATAAATTATAAATTATATAATAAAAACAATACTACAATATAATTATAAATATTTTACATGAATATTGTTAAAAAATTAGATCAATTTAATGAAAGCTGTATTTATTTTTGTGACCCTATAAAAAATAATATCATGAATGATGGAAGCTTTATACGAATATTATATTCTAATAATTATGTTGTATTTAACGGCATCTATTTGTTAATAGAGTTAAACAATTTGACTGTTGAAAAATACTATAATAAATACAAATGTTTTTTCAATACTAGCATTCATAAAGAAATGATAGATCGCATTTATGAAATAGAGGATAGTATATTAAAAAAAATAAATATACCCAATAAAATAGCTCAATATAAAATAAATGAACAACTTAAAAACGGAATTATTAAATTATATAATGATTTTCCTATAAAACCGAACACTTCTTTTATTTTGAAAATATCAGGAGTATGGGAAACTAATTTTAATTACGGACTTACGTACAAATTTATAAAAATCAATGAATAAAATAATGCAATAAATATTTTTATTCATTGTTACATGCTATATTTTTGTAATGTTTCAAAACCATCCGTTTTATAATAAGTTAAAACAATATAAACGATCAATGTGCATATTCCTGCCAATACACTAATTAAATTACACAGGCTCGCGGTCATTTTTGATATTCTATTCGTTGTTTCAAATTGTTGCGTATCTATATTTTTGTAAATAATATAAACTTGTAATAATATTAAAATCACTATTATATTGTTAAATGAATAAAAGTAATCTGCTACATTACCATCCACAATTCTTGATTTATTAACAATAATTAGATATAACAGAATTCCTATGATTCCTAATATCAATAAGAATGGAAACGATATTAAAATAGATGACATCAATAGTTGTTTTGTGGTTTGATTGGTTATTTTAGAAATAGAATTTATCAGAAAAATTAGGATTAACATTATTCCCAGGGAGAGAACACTATAACCTGCAATTAGAGATCCGAATGCTGTATTCCCTGTTGTAAAAAAATATAATAAAAATGATACTGCACTTGCTATAATAAATCCTTTATATACACTTGTATATAAGCTTCCCATATATATTCATATGTTATTATTTTTATCATACAGCAATTTTATCCTTTAATTCATTTATCTCTTTTCTCATTTCATTCATTTCTTCTTGCATATTATTCATTTTACCTACTAAAATGGGTATCAATTCAATGTAATTAATGCCCTTAATTTCATTTTCAACATTCATTTCATTTTCAACATTCATTTCATTTTCAACATTCATTTCATTTTCAACATTCATTTCATTTTCATCCTTAATTTCATTTACATTTTTTACATTTGGAATACTTACTATTAAATTTGGATATATTTCTTCCAATTCTTGTGCTATAAAACCATAATGAGGCACGCATTTATCATTTTCTTCATCTATATAATTATAACGCTTTGCTTTTAACAGTGAAATATTATTAAAATCTTCTGGGGTTAAATCTTCAATATTTTTTTTAACATTCATATCTGATGGATTTATAATGGCACCATTCACAATTAAATCTTTTTCTATCAGAACATTTTTAGTTTTATTTTCTGGTGTAATATAACCTTTAGTTAAAATATTTTTATACACCCAATTAGCGTATGGTCCCTTATCAACATAAAATATTTTGGTTGATGATGAAATATCACCTTGTTTTCCGCCATAATTAGAAAATGACATATTATTATTATATTATACATATTTATATTTTTTGAATGAATAAATATAAATAAAATAAATAGTATTATAATATAATAACAATAATATGTCCTTAGAATTCAATTTAAATCCCAAAAGTCTTGAAAATTCATTTTTTAATGTTAATACATCACATCCATTAATACCTAGCGCACAAAATTTTTATGTTTATAGGAAATTTGTTTCTATACATTCCGAGGATAGAAATATAATCAATTATCCAAGATCTAGCGAATTTGAAATTGAATTACCAGAAGACATTACAAATGTTTTTACTGCTAGACTAGTAACTTGGACATTTCCATCCAATTATTATACATTTTCTTCAACAAATGGTAATGTAACAATGACATTTAAAATAAATGAACCGTATAATCCAAATAAAAATGGATTAGCCGATCCATTACAACAGGCTATTTTTGAAGCTTTATATTATAATGCAGCAAATAATTATTTAATTACTATTCAAGAAGGATTTTATAATCCAATTGAAATGGCTACAACTCTGACAAATAAGTTTAATGAAGTTGTTACAAATTATATTTTACAATATTTTAGAGATAATGGATATCAAAGCTTGATCAATGAGTTTGTTGCGCTTGGAGGATATAGTCAATTTGCAATTGTATATAACAATGTTTCTCAAAAAATATGGTTTGGAAATAGAAGTAGTATATTTACATTGACAAATTCTACGCAATTGAAAAAGGATTCCACTGCCGAAAGTTTTTCATGTTCCGCAAAACAGCAAGTTCCTGATTTTAGTGAATGGGGATTACCTGGAAATATAGGATTATCTAGATGTGACGTAACATCTATCTCTGATAAAGGCGAACCTATTCGTTTTTATTATGGAAATGTAGAGCCAGGTGATAATGGATATTGGTTATTGCCAGATCCTGCATTACCAAATTCTAATACATCTTACTTAGAATGCCCTTTTAAAATTAATGTAATGGGACCTTCTTCTTTTTATATGGAAATACCGCAATTAAATTGTATTGATGAAACGCAGCCATTCAATTTATCCCCTTTTACTATGAAAACGAACCAAACAAATGGAATTGTGAATTCGGCATTTGCAAAAATAGATGTCACTGCTACACCTTTGACACAATTTTACAATAGAGATGCACATCCATATAAATACTTTATTCCACCCCTAGAGAGATTAAGACGTTTGACCATTCGTTTTCGTTATCATAATGGACAACTTGTAGATTTTGGAGTATTTCCATATTCTTTTATGATTGAATTTACATGCATGACCCCTCAACAAGCACGCGCATACAAGACCGTTTTTTAAATATTTATAAACTATTTTCACTATACATTATAAATATTTCACTTTTTACTCTAAAACACATTGTATTTCTCTCTAATCCATTTCTTTAAAATAT
>Ga0194129_10001781_pt1 | contig 34060 bp, 34 predicted proteins | sample TA2KigCa35mmetaG_FD_150862 | JGI IMG/M metagenome (GOLD analysis project Ga0194129, IMG submission 150862) | Freshwater microbial communities from Lake Tanganyika, Tanzania - TA2015038 Kigoma Deep Cast 35m | ecosystem: Environmental > Aquatic > Freshwater > Lake | place: Tanzania: Lake...
CCCATGCCCAAACATTCCTGCATTCCTAGCTGCATTTTCCTTGGCTATTTTAGACCATTGAATTATGCCCCGAACGGGCCCCATACCTACAACGGTACGCGAATGGCCAGAAATCTATTTTTATTTCACCACCAAGCGCCGTATCCAATGCCCAGCAGTACCGTTTCCGCGAAGCATATAGGTGCCGGCAGGCAAGGAAATGCCAATGCGGCTTTCTTGGCCGCTTTCCACCTGTTCTGTCCACGCTTGAACGCTTCGGCCTGAAAGGTCATTTAAGCTCATTTCCCATTGTCCACTTAGTCCGCCGGGCCAGCGAATATGTATTTCGCGGCTTGCAGGGTTGGGGTACAAAACGATGTTGTTTTGCAGCCAAGAATCCATGCCGGCATCGCCAAAGGTGATCACATTTGAGGTGTCGCCGCAACCAAACGAATTGGTGGCAATTAAGGCATAATTCCCGCTTTGGGTTGGGGTTAAATTGGCAACACTGCCCAAGGGAGGTGCAATGGGGTTCCAGCTGCTACCATTCCAAAAAATCCATTGGTAAGTCCACGTTCCACTTAGGTTTGAACTTAAAACTCCGTTGTTCAACGATATGCCTACGTTCGGAAATCCGGGAGGGGTGCTGGGTTGAAATATCAGGTTGGTGTCGCCGCTCCAAGTAAAGCAACCCGTTGCAGGATCAATAATTTTTACCTTGTAATTGCCTGCTGTCAAGGCATAATAAAACGCGGCAGCCGTACTCACCAAAACGGTGTCGTCTTGGTACCATTCATAGGAAAAGCCTGGATAAACCTCCAATCGAACAGAATCGCGCTGGCAGGCGGTAGTGCCCGGTGCAACCGAAAGCAGGCTAAAGGGTGGAGTTGAATTTACCACCAAGGTGTCTGGACTTTGAAGAACAAAGGCTGTTTTTTGCATTGTATACGAAAACGACAAGCCATTTTGGTTGAAACTTTGAACCACAGGGACGTTGTACTGCTGAGCAGAGGGTGTGGTGAGGGGAATAAGGTAACCGCCCGTTTGGTCGTTGTAGCAGTTGTCGTCGTTCCCATACAATCCCCCATCTGAATCCATTATTTCAACCGACAAAGGGCCATTGGTTACGGGTAGGTTGATGTTCCATGTATGCGGTGAACTGCCTGGGGGAAAATTCACTTGGTTGCTGTTGGTGGTTAGCAGCAGATTTCCACCTGCATCCAACACCCTTAGGTACAAATCTGGGTGGTCTCCAAAAAAGGGAATATCGGTGCAATTCACAGTATTAACCGTGAGCGACTGTAAGAAAAAGGGCAAGGTGTCGATAACAGCCTGATAACTAATCAGGTAGTTTCCACCCATACCATACACATTCGGAGCTGGATTCTCGGCATTGCTGGTTAATCCGTTTCCAAAGTCCCAGCTGTATTGATAGCCCAAATTGTGCGGGCCAGGCTGATACCCATTCGAGGGATTTTGGTTGGTAAATTGCACGGTTAAAGGAGCGCAACCTGTGGAAGGCGAAAAGCTAAAACCGCTGTTGCCACCCACCGGTGGCAATACCACCAAATCGATGGTAAATATTTCGTTGCCGGCCTGGGCACCGAACGGGGTTTGTACCGTCCCTTTGGTATCGATGGTTAAGGTGTAGGTTCCAGGAGCAGCCAAGGGCGTTCCACAAAACCGAATGCAAGCAAAGGTGCCGTTCGGGAACTGACTTGGGAAATAGGTGCAGTTGCTTGGTGTACATTCCCAATTGATGCCAAAAGGCAAGCCGCTGATGCTCAATATTTCAAACTTTAAGAAATCAACCCAGCTGAACAAACCTCCCGATTGAACGGTCGCATCTACCTGCTTGGGAAGAAAAAATGTCATGGTGTCTTCGTAGGCTTGGCCAGAGGTTGCGGTATCCATGTAATTTGGACAGGGCCCGTTGCTGCCTTGGCACAAAACGGTGTTGGGAACGCAACCCGGACATTGGGCCTGAGCCTTGAAACCTAGTGCAAACAAAAGAATTACAATAAGGTATAGGTTTTTCATACGTAGTGTGTTGGTATTCAAAAGTACACTTTTCAATCTAAGGTTGTTCCTGCCAAGGCTAAAAATCCAGGCATTGAAATGTGGGGTAGGTTATAGCATAGCGGTTTTCGGCTGTCAAGTTCCAGCATTTTTCCTCCTGCACCTAAAACCAACGCGTGTCCGGCGGCAATATCCCAAGCCGATAAGCGGTGGCTTCTGGGGTAAAAATCGGCTTTGCCACTGGCCACAAAGGTGAATTTTAAGCTGCTGCCTACCTTTAAAATATGCAGGGGCTTCCCTTTGGCCAATTCTTGTTCCCAATTATCCAGGTTTTCTCTGAAGTCGGAACGGCTGCCCACCAAACTAGGGCTGTGTATGGATGCTTTGGGTTTAACCTGGGGCTTTTGGGGGTTCCATATCCACTCTTGGTCCATGGGCCAATGCCATAAACCAAAATGGGGGCCGCCCAGCCAAGCACCGGCTTCTTCGCCTTGGTACGCGGGGGCAATGAGCAGGCCTAAAATGGGAATACCATCTTGAATCAGAGCTACGTTTAGGGTGAACATTCCATTTCGGGCTACAAATTCTTTGGTTCCATCAATGGGGTCAATCACCCAGCAGGTAGAAAAATCCTGCTTAGCATCAAACTCTTTTTCTTCGGAAACAATAGGCAAGCCAAACTGTTGAAGTCCCTCTTGAAACAATCGGTCGGCTTCTTGGTCGGCTAAGGTTAAGGGACTGTCGTCGGCCTTAAACTGAACCGAAAATTCCTGAAGGTATATGTCCAATACCCGATTTGCTGCCTTTCGGCCTAAGGCCAAAAGGGCATTGATGTTACTTTCGTTCAAATTCATCTTTCAGGGTTTCCTGTCGGCCTTTTAGGGGGATTTCAATACCCTGCGACCATGCTTTTATCATGTTGAACCCCAATGCCTCGAGCGGGCTGCCTTGGCAGGCAAAAAAACTGGCTTCTTTACCTACTTCAAGGCTGCCAATTTGATGGTCTATTCCAAGAATGCGGGCAGGGTTAAGGGTAATTAAGGGTAAAATGTCTTTTTCTTCAAACCCAACGCGTTTAAGGGTGCCTGCCATAAAACCCAGGTTTCGTCCTCCCATGGCCTCCATGTCGCCTTCGTAATCTAAGGCCATTAAAAGCCCGGCTTGGCTCATTTTTTGAACGTCCAGCCAACGCTGTTGAGGTTGGGCATGGTAAAAGGGAGGCAGTTCCCAAATTCGGCTTGCCACCAAGGCTTGTTTTTCGCGGACCAAGTCAGCGGTTAAGGCTTCGCAATCTCGGCATTCCAGCACCGCTATTTTCACCTTGGGCCAAGGCCTAAAAAAGTCCATTGCATTTTGCCAATCTGAGGCTGAGCGCACGTGCAGCATTGTTTTTTCCTGACCCTGAATGATGCGCCTTAAGGCACTGAATTGCTGTCCTTCTCGGCCGGCTTCGGCTTGACTTAGCATGGCGTAAAGCTGTTCCTTTACTGGGATATTTTCCTTTCGTTCACTAGGCCAATGCATGTGCATTCCTGTATGCGCCTTTACCAGGGAGTTGGTCCAGGGTTTTCCGTCTAATCTAAGCACCGAGGAGCTCCCTGCCAGCATTCCATATCGGGGACTCACCTCGGCAAACAGTACTCCGTTCTGCCTTAAGGTTGGAAGAATCGACGAGGCCGCATTAAAGGCGATATGCCCTTCTACTTCGGGAGTAAAATTGCCAACCTCATCAAAGTCTAAAGTGGCCCGAACTGCATCGATTTCGGTTAGGCCAACCACCGTGTTCATTAAAATGAACCCGGGATACAGGTTCCAGCCTTTACCATCAATTAGAGTTACCTCGGGCGAAAGGGTATAGGGCTCGCCTGAATTCAAATCTACAACGGCGGTTATTTTTCCTTGCTGCACCTGCAAAAGGCCTTCTTGAATAACCTGCCCATTCCCAATGTGGAGTCTGGCATTTTTAATGGCGAAGCTCCCTTGAGCCAAGGCCGTGGCCGTTACAAAAAGGCTAAGGATTAAGGTCTTCACAATGGTAAGATTTAAAGGTTTTGTAGGGCCGCTCTTCTGGTTTTTCTCCATTAGAAATGGCTTTTAATAAGATAGGGCCAAGCCGTTTTGTTTCGGCTTCGTTCCGTTTAAGCATGCGGCTGTGCCTTTCCAGTGTAAAGTAGTCGAAGCCCTCAATCCAAGTGAATTCAGGCACCGAGGCTGCCATCATTGGGTGGCCGTTCCATAAAACCAAATCGGCATCTTTTCCCAGTTCTATGCTGCCCACTTTTTTGTCGATGCCCAGCATTTTTGCTGGATTTAGGGTAACCATGTTCCAGGCTTCCACTTCCGATATGTTTCCATACCTCACCATTTTAGCGGCCTCCAGGTTCAGGCGTGTTCCCATGGCTTCGTCGTCGGAATTTAAGGCGGTTATGATTCCGGCCTTGTGCATTATGGCTGCATTATAGGGGATAGCATCGTTCACCTCGGCTTTGTAGGCCCACCAATCAGAAAAAGTGGATCCTGCCGCTCCGTGGGCAGCCATTTCTTTAGCCACTTTGTATCCTTCCAACACATGGGTAAAGGTTCTTATTTTAAAGCCCATGGAATCGGCCAGCTGCATCAACATCAATATTTCGCTGCTTACATACGAATGGCAGGTGATGTTTCGCTTTCCGGCAAGAATCTCGTTTAAGATTTCGTAGCGCAACGAAGGAGGCCCGGGTTCTGGGTTTTTGGCCTTTAAAAACTGTTCCCGAATAAAGGTTTGTACCCCCAGCCGGGTTTGTGGATAGCGTAGGGTAAACCGCTCGCCCCAGTTCGATTGTTTAACATTTTCGCCCAAGGCAAATTTATTGAAGGCAGGAGCTTCGGGCATCAGCATGTTTGAGGCAGATGCACCCCATTTCATACGGATTAAGGCCGATTGGCCGCCGATGGGGTTGGCTGATCCATGCAGCAGTTGGGTGGCTGTTACCCCCGAGGCCAACTGCCGGTAAATGCCAGGATCGCTGGGATTTAATCCGTCTTTCATGCGCACCTCGGCCGAAATGGCCGAGCCCGATTCGTTCACCCCATTGCGCAAGGCAATATGGGAATGTTCATCAATAATGCCCGCCGTTAGATGCTTGCCTTTCCCATTTATTTCCATCGTCCCTTTGGGAACGGTCAGGTCTTTTCCTAATCCAGCGATTTTGCCCTTTTTTATGTACACATCGGTTTCAATCACCGCAGCGGGCTGCCCCGTCCAAACCATAGCCGATCGCACCACCAGGTCTTTTTGTTCGGGTTGATCGTTGGCCGAATAGCCAAAAGCATGAAATGGACGGTAAATTTCCACTGAAATTTCCGGGTTTTTGTTTTGGCTTTCTTCGGTTTTGTTTGTTTGGTTGTTCAGAATTTCAACGGAATAAGGTATGCTGTTCACAGCGCCAAAAGCATCTAAAAAGGTCAATTCAACCTGCAAAGACGATAGGCCTGCATACCACCTTGGGAAATAGAGTCGATTTTCGCTCTTTGGCCATTCAAAAATCAGACTGCCCCCGGCTTCCGTTTCCGGCTCTATTTTTTTCCCAGCTACCTCAATAAAGGCTTTGCCCCCCGTTTCTGTGTACACAAACGCCAAGGAATCTAGCTCAACCTGTACAGGTTTAAAATTTAGGGTTCTGCGTTCCGCCGATGCAATAAGGGGCAGGTATTCTCCTTCTAAAACGATTCCTTCGGTTTGCAGCCCTTGTTCATGACCAAGGGGATTTGCGGTTATGATTAGGCCGGCTCGAAACCCCGGCTCAATTTTGCCTATTTTTTTTTCGAGTCCCAACCAGGCCGCGGGTTGGGTAGTCAAGGCCGATAGCAATTGGTCTGTGCTCAAACCATGCCGCAAAAATTCATGGCATATTTTATCAAATCCTTCGGCTTTTTCGCCTGGATTTAAGGCCAGTTGAATGCCACGGGCAACTAGGTTTGCCGGAATAGCATAGCGTTGTTCCCAACGCTTCAATTCCATTAGGTCCGTTCGGGCCAACAGTATGGGGTCGCGCACCTCAGGCACCGAAGGCATTTCGCAATGAAACAGAATTCGGTCGCCTTTACTTAAATCGGCATTGTCCAATTCATAGGCTTCCCCATAATCCACAAAAACCAAATTTCGGTTCGGCAAAAGTTGTTTCCAAAGGGGGATATCCCAGGCCGAAGGGCTTTGAACAAAGTGTGGCCTGGTTTTGGCAGCGTTGTAGGGGTCCAACGAACGGCGGTGGCGCTGGTATTCCGGATGAGATTCCGCATATTGGGCGTCCACCAAAAACTGCCGCAAGGTTGCCGCCGCACCCGGCAAGGAACTAGGGTAATCTTGTTTCGATTGACCTTTGTTGAATGAAAATCCCAAAGCGGCCTCGTACATCAGGGGTTCAGGAACGGCACGCGGCCCGCCCAAGCTCATGGCCGGAAAACGACCTTGAATAAGTCCTTCGTCTAAAACCGGAACCGCATATCCAAACCCCGCTTTCCACCAGGTTTTCAGCTCCTCTCCATTTGGAGTCCAGTGGTTCCCTGACCACCGTTCGGCATGCACCGCATCGTTCGGCCAAAACAGCAAAGCTTCTTTTTGTGATTCGGGATTCGGCCCGGGGTCGTACTCCGTTTTTTCCAAATTCATTCCGGTGCTAAAGTGGGCATGAACGAATGAGGCATACACATGTCGGTTTCTTCCGTCAATTTTAAGGGAGCGCAGGGTGTCTTTAGGAGCCGTTCCAACATACGTAATTTGGCCGGCAATCACCAAAACAGAGGCATTTTCCAGGGTGCTTCCAGGGGCGGTATGCACCGTGGCGCCCTGAATCCAAATTCGATTGGCCGATTTTGGCCCAATGGCAGGTTGCTGCGCCAGCAGCCCCAGTGTGGTTGTTAGCCCTAGAACAAAAAAATACATCCGCATGCTGCGAAGATAAATAAAGCTTTTTCGTTTTTGGGCGGCAGCCGGGCTTTCTGAGCTACTCCGCAGTTGCCAAAGGCTGGCCCAGCTGGTTTGCGGGGGCTCCTAAAGTCGCCTCCGCACCTAGCGGGCCAGGCTTCGGCACCCTTGCGGGGTAGCTCTGTCAATCCCTGCCGCAGTCTCGTGGCGGTTTGCCATGTTGCCGACAAACTGCCCAATTTTCTTACCTTTGGCCATGCTGAAAATCGATATGCATACCCACTTGCTGCCGGAGCATATTCCCGATTTTTCGGCCGAATTCGGCTATGGTGGGTTTATTCGACTGCACCACCACAAAAAGGGCGCCGCACGCATGATGAAGGGCGATACCTTTTTTCGCGAAATCCAAGAAAATTGCTGGAATCCTGAACTGCGCATAAACGAATATGCCCAATTTGATACTCAGGTCCAGGTGGTTTGCACCGTCCCCGTTATGTTTAGCTATTGGGCCAAACCCAAAGACACGCTTCGGGTGGCCGCTTTTTTGAACGACCATCTGGCCCAGATTCAAAATCAATATCCTAAACATTATGTTGGCCTGGGAACCTTGCCCATGCAAGATACCAACCTAGCAATTCAAGAGTTGCGCCGTTTAAAAGAAGAACTGGCCTTGCCGGGCATTCAAATTGGCTCCAACATCAACGACATAAACTTGGGCGACGACCGCCTTTTCCCTATTTTTGAAGCCTGTGCCGATTTGGGAATGGCTGTACTTGTTCACCCATGGAACATGTTGGGCCAAGAACACATGTCAAAATATTGGTTGCCTTGGCTGGTTGGAATGCCGGCCGAAACCGCCAGAGCCGCCGCCAGCATGGTTTTTAGCGGCCTGTTTGAACGCCTTCCCGCCTTAAGGGTCTGTTTTGCCCATGCCGGGGGCAGTTTTATTCCTACCATCGGTCGTTTGGAACATGGTTTTCATTGCCGCCCCGACCTGGTAGCCATCGATAATCCAATCAATCCCCGCAATTCGTTCGGACGCTTTTGGGTCGATTCGATTACCCACGACGCCGACCTTACCCAATACATTCTCGATAAAATAGGTCCCCAAAAAATGATGCTGGGCTCCGATTATCCCTTCCCTTTGGGCGACTTAGAAATTGGAGCGTATTTGGAGTCTATGCCCTTGACCGATGCAGAAAGGGCGCATATTTACCATGGCTCCGCCTTGGAATGGTTAAACCTTTCAGCCGAAACTTTTTCCCTATGATGCTGCTTCGCCTTTTTCTGTTCTTTTCACTTTTTTCGATGCTGGCTTGCAAAACCGGAAGTTCTGCGGCTAGCCCCGACCCACTTCCAACCACCGGTCGCAAGCCTTCTTGCGGAGGCGGATGGATTATGGACAACGGACTGTTTAACACACCCGGATTTGCCCTTAACATCGATACCGCCTACTTAGATGGGCGCTGTTTGGTGGTAGATGTGCGCCGCAGTGGCGGCTGTGGCACCGTTTCGGTCGATTTAATTTGGAACGGATCCATGATGAAATCCATGCCGCCCCAAGTTCCCTTGCGCTTGTTGGGTAGGGGTGAAGACCCTTGCCGGTCAGAGGTGCGCCAACAATACCGTTTTGAAATATCGACCTTGAACAACGGTCAGCCCTTGGTAATTCAGTTGCAAGGCTGGAAAGTGCCCTTGCATTTTGGCCAACCCTAAAATTTTGGGCATTGCCCTTGACAAATCCCCTGCGAATTGGCTATCTTTGAAAAGCAGGGCATCAACAACACGTTTATATTTATAGTTCAATGATTACAGGGGCGGAAGATCCAGGCAGAATTGCCGAATTTTTTGTGAATCAAACCGGAAGGCATGTGTTTTTGACCGGAAAGGCAGGAACAGGAAAAACCACGTTTTTGCACCGAATTAAAGCCAATCCCCCTAAGCCTTTGCTGGTTACAGCCCCTACCGGCATTGCGGCATTGAACGCCGGTGGAGTAACCTTGCATTCCCAGTTTCAGCTACCCTTAACCGGATTTATTCCGGCCCAGCGCGACATGGTGGTGATGGGCGCCCTGGCCTTTGAAACCCAATCTACCCTGACCCGACGAATTCGGCTTTCGGCCCTGAAACGAAAAGCCATTCGCAGCGCAGATTTATTGGTTATTGACGAGGTGAGTATGCTGCGTGCCGATACCTTAGATGCCATTGACCAGGTTTTGCGTTGGGTTCGGAAAAGCCGGCAAACCTTCGGAGGTATGCAAGTGCTTTTTATAGGAGATTTAATGCAGCTGCCCCCCGTTGTTAAAGACGAAGAATGGGAAGTATTAAGGGGCTATTATCCCGATGGATTGTACTTTTTTCAGGCCCATGCCCTGCGCGAAGAACCACCGGTGCACATTGAACTGACCAAAATATACCGGCAAACCGACCCCGATTTTGTGGCTCTTCTGAACCGACTTCGGTACAACGAGCCTACGCCTGCCGACATAGAACGGCTAAACCAACATTTTAATCCGAATTTCACACCCGATTACTCGGAATCGTACATTACACTGACCACCCACAATTGGATGGCGGCCCGAATGAACGAGCAAGAACTGCGTGCCATTCCCGAAGAGCCTTACGTGTACCCTGCTTTTGTAAAGGGCGAATTTCCGGAAAGCATGTATCCTTGCGATCCCAAACTGGTGTTGAAAGAAGGAGCTCAGGTGATGTTTATTAAAAACGATTTTAGTGGCGAGGGGCGGTACTACAACGGAAAACTGGCGAAAGTGTATTCCCTGTCAAAAAATAGCGTGTACGTAAAAACCGAAGATGGCTTGCGGCTTGAGGTAGAACCCCACGTATGGGAAAACATCAGGTACAGCGTTGACAACGCTACCGGCAGCATACGGCAAGAAGTTATTGGAAGCTACACCCAATTTCCCCTGCGTTTGGCCTGGGCCATCACCATCCACAAAAGTCAAGGTTTGACCTTTGAGCGGGCCATTTTAGATGTGAACAATATTTTTGCCTCTGGACAAAGCTATGTAGCCTTATCGCGCCTAACCGGATTGCAGGGCTTGGTGCTGTTGTCGCCCTTTCCGAATCGGGGCATTGAAGTGCCCAAAACCTTGACCGAATTTGAGCAGGGCAGGCCCGATTCCGAAAGCTTGAAGCACATGTTTGTGGAGGCCTCTGCTGCCTATGCTCTGAATTTGGCCATGGGCTCGTATTCTTTGTTGGGTTGCATCCGCGAAATTCGAGATTTCCGTGAAGCCGCCGAAGAAGCCGCCCATTCTGAAGGCTATGCCTTGGGTAGCCGCTTGTTGGAAACCTTGTATCCGCTTCAAGAGGTGGCCGAACGCTTTCAGCAGCAACTTAGAACCCATTCAAGGCAAGGCATAAGTGCTGCCTTGTTGGAACGGCTTCAGGCGGCCGAAGGCTATTTTTTGCCTCCTTTAATAAAAGTCAACAGCGAATTGTACCGAGCCATTCAGCAGCCTAAAAAACTAAAAAAGGTGCTGAACGAAGCCGAATCGCTGGATCAGGTGCTGTTTTCGCAAATACGGAACATGCAGCGTTGCCGATGCATTGTAGAAACCGTATTGAGCCAAGCTCCCATAGACGAAGATCGGTTGAAAGCTATTTTGCAGCCAGAATGGAGAAAAACCTTGGTTGCTCAAGGGGCAGGGTCAAAAGAAAAGAAACCGGTCGAGGCCAAGCCGAAACAGGCTCCCAAGCCCAAGGGCGAAACCGTAATGGAAAGTTTGAATTTGTATTTGGAAGGAAAAAGTATTGCTCAGATTGCCAGCGAGCGGGGCTTTGTAGAATCAACCATTTGGAACCATTTGGCCAAGGCTGTGGTGGCGGGGCAATTGGCCGAGCAAGACTTGTTTATTACCCCCGAACAGCGGAATTGGCTCAGCATAGCCTACCAGAACAAAGAGCTGGATTTAACGGCCTTAAAGCAAGCCATGTCCGACCAGCCTGAATTCCACGTGGTTCGAGCGTTGAAAACCATTGTGTCGGCCGGCGACGTGGCAGAGGAAAAGAAATAAGGAAGAATATTGGTTTAAGACGTTTTTGTGCTTTCGCAAGTTTAATGGGGCCAGGCCACCCGCGGCCCGGATAGAGCAGGGTAGCGCGCAGCAACGGCGGCCCAGGGCAGCGTGCGCCGGCAGGGCGACCTTGGGAGCCACTGCGGGCCCACTGCTGCCCAGGGCGCCGGGGCGCGTACTACCCGCGATAGCCGGAAAAGCCGCCCAAAATTGGAATTATTTGCCCCCAAATTCGCTTAAATTGAAGCGCGGATAGGCGTCGGGAACCGTGAAAGGGAAGTCGAACGGGCCCTGCAATTGAACCCGCTGCATGTCCAATACAATGGAGATGTCTTTGCCGTTGGCTTGGGTAGAAATGCTGATTTTTCCGGGCCACAATTGCTTGTCGATGGGGTGGTAGCCTGTGAATTCCATGCGGATGCGCTGCTTTTCGGCCGAACGAACAATCAGGCTTTCGCTTAAACGGCCTAAGCCAAAAAAGCGCAAACGTTGTCCGTCAACTTGGTTGCTTTCGGGCTCCTCCATTCGACCAAAGGTGCTCAGAACCGTTTCGTTATCGGCCTGAAAGGCCGAAAAACGGTCTCGGGATTGAAGCAAAAAAGGGTAACCCCAAACAATGTTTTGAAGTTCAGCCAAGCCGCTTTCTGGGCCTAGCCAAGCGGTGGCCTGCCGAACCGAACCCCAGTAGTATTTTTTGTTTAACAGGTCCAAAACCTGGGCCGTATCGTTGACAATGATGATGCGAAATACCTCGATAATGGCAATGTCGGGTTTGATTGACAGCCAAATAAGGCTGTCGTTGCGCATGCGCAGCCTACCTTTGGCGGCAAAGCGCTCATCGCCCACCCGAATGTCGGCGTTAAATTTGGCTTCCAACCAGTCCCATTCTGGGCGGTTGCTTAGCAAGGAATCGAATTGTTTTTGTATGGCTAAATTCGCCTCGTTCATTTCCTGCAAAGGCTTTCGGGCCTTTGGAGCAACGCAGCTAATGCACAGAACCAAGACCATCATAAAGCCAAAACGCATGCTCATGGAATTTCAGACAAAGATGATAGTTTATCTTGAAGGTGCCCTATTAGCAGAGGCTGAAATTGAATGGCTTTTTGGTAGGCGGTAAGGGCCGATTTTTTCTCGCCCATAGACAGCAGGGCATCGCCCAGCCATTCAAGGGCAATGCTTTCGCTGTTCCCAGTGCTTTCAAGGGCTTGGAGCAAGGTGGTTTTTAATTCGGCAGACCCGCCCTTTCGCGATTGCAGCAGCCACCGGGCCGAACGGACCAATAGGGTTTCGCCTTGTTTTTCGGCAAAGGTCAGTAGGTCGTTTTGAATTTGGGAATCGGTGCCCGACGTTAAAAAAGAAAGGTAAATACGAAGTTGAACCAAATCGGCATCGTAGCCCACCAAATCCAAGCCTCGGGTAATTTCGGTCTGAGCCCGGTCGTATTGATGCAATTCTGCGTAGGCGATGGCCTTTTCTTGAAAGAATTTTAGCCGCTTGCTGGCATCGGATGCGCTTAGGTACACCTCCCCGCTTTTTAGCTGTTCTAAGGCCGTTTCATATTGTCCGTTTTTATTCAAAGCCAACCCAAAATACAGGTAGGCTCCAGCGTTAGCGGGGAACAATTCGGCCATTTTTTCGGCGGTTTTCAGGGCTTGCTTCCACTCCCGTTGGAGCAATTCCAATTGGATTAACTGAAAGTAAACCTTTTGGTTGGGTGCCGCCGAGGCCAGGTGCCGCCGAAACCAAAATATGGCCGTATCTATTTTCCCTTCGCACAGATACACGTCGCCCAAGGTCGAAAAAGCAATGGGGTCTGCACCGTGCATGCGTTCTAAAATCTGCCCCATTTCCCAGACTTGCTTTCGGTGGCGTTCGGTTTTTGCCCCCTCGTCAATCATTGCTTTTAGTATCGCAATTTTGTAGGCAACCGAAACCCCCTCTTGATTAAAACCGCACCTAAGGGCGGCTGTAGCCGAATCCAACAGCCCTTGCTTTTCCATAAGCTTGGCCATGGCGAAATGCACTTTTTCGTCGTCGGGGTGTTCAGCGGCGAGTTTTCTATAACAGGATTCCGATTTCTTCCATTGCATAGAAATTTCATATGCTTCGCCCAAGGAACCCAACACCAAAGCACTGCTTGGAAATTGATGCTGCAGTTTTTCAATGGCTTTTTGGTATTTTTTAGGTTGTTTTATACTGCGGCAGCGTTTCAATTCCATTCTCAGGGCATCGGCTTGGTATTCGGGTTGCTGAATAAACCGTGCTATCCATTGGTTCAACTTTTTTTTGTTGTTCAACCCAATCCAAATTTCAGCGGCCTCAATGGCTTGTTCAAAATCATTGTTCCGGTCAAAAAGCCTCATTTTCAGTTCGGCAGCTTCCGCATTCCTGTTTACCCTTTCCAACAAATCAATCAGGGAATACATAAACCAGGGTTCGTTGGGCTGCAGGCTCAAGGCTTTTTGAGCAAAAGGCAGAGCCATATCGGGATTTTTTTCGCTAAGCAGGCGGGCAACTTCGTGCGGGGGGGCGGCCTCTTGAGGGTATTTGGTGCACAATTCCAAATACATGTCTAAGGCTTGGCGGTGGTTTTGCAGTATTTTCTGGGTGGTAGCGTCGTAAAAGGCCTGTTTAAAGGCCACTTGAGCTTCGGTTTCCTGTGCCTGAAGGCCTAGGGCCAAAAAGCAGAGACAAATGGCAGCATATAAATTAGCCCTCATGCGTGGAATAATCGCCCAGAGAGTAATTCCCAGCTTTTCCATTTAAACGGGCATGGTTGCCAATCATGGAATCGCTAAGCACCACATTTTGCACCGATGTATGCTCTTGAACAATGCTGTTTTTTAGCACCGAACGGCGAATATGGCTATGCGCCCCAATCGAGGCATGGGGTCCCAGCACAGATTGTTCAATCCGGGCACCGGCTCCAATGTAGCAAGGCGGAATAATGATCGAGTCGATAATTTGGGCATCGGTTGAAACCAGGGTTTCCCGCCGTTGAATCAGTTCCAGCATGCGCTGGTTGGTGTACACGGTAGCGTCTTTGTTGCCGCAATCCAACCATTCGGTAACCGCACCGGTTGCCCAACGAGCTCCCTGGGTGCGCATGTTTTCTAAGGCATCGGTTAGCTGGTATTCGCCCTTGGTTTTCAGGTCGTTGTTCAGCAAATATTCAATTTGGGTTTTGAGCCCCAGCCCGTTCTTTACAAAGTAAATTCCAATAATGGCCAGGTTTGAAACAAAGGTGTTGGGTTTTTCAACCATTCCGTTGATGTAGCCTTCAGAATCCAACGTTACCACCCCAAAGGCCGAGGGGTCTTCAACTTCTTTCACCCAAATAATCCCGTCCTGTTGTACGTCCATTTTAAAATCGGCCGAAAACAAGGTGTCGGCAAAGGCAATAACCGTTGGGCCTTCTAAGAATTCTTGGCCGCAATACACGGCGTGGGCGGTGCCCAAGGCTTCTTCTTGATACCGAATGTGGCCGGTGGCACCTACCTGAGCTGCTGTTTCAAGCAAGCGTTGTTCCACGTCTTCCCCAAAATGCCCGGTTACAAAAACAATGTTGTCGATTCGGTCTGGGCACACCCTTGCAATGTCTTCAACCAGCCGTTGAACAATGGGTTTTCCGGCAATGGGAATCAAGGGTTTTGGAATGGTAAGGGTATGTGGCCGCATGCGTTTGCCCATACCGGCCATGGGAATTATGATGTTCATTTGAGCGTTTTCCGAGTCAATCAAACCACAAATTTAATAAATTGAAGGAATGGGGGCTTGCCTAAGGTTTCGGCCTTTTTCATTGGATTGCATGGGCCGATAAATTAGCCAGGAATGCAGGAATGGCTGGGCATGTGGAGCCAGCAACTTGGTCGTAGATAAATTAGCCAAACAAACCTTGGGCGCTATAATCGACCCAAGGAAATGCGCGGGGCTCGGTCGTTTTCGGTTGTTTTAACCTGTACTGCCTTTTGTTAGGTATTTTTTCAGAATGCTTACTTTTGTTTTTTATGGTGCACTTATGAATGCGCGTATTAATGCCTTTTTATCGGTTGTGTTAACCTTCGCGGCTGCCACATGGCTGTGGTCGGTTTGTTCTTATTTTTTTCTTGATTTTTTGAAATTGCAACCTGGTTTTGCCTGGGGTTCGGTCAATATACCGGCCGGAAATGCAGCTCAATTATCGGGTTCGGGCGCTGTTGGGTACTTTATAATGGCTCTTTTGGGTTTGCCTGTGTTGGATTTGGTTTTGGGATTGCTGGGCCGAAGCATCCGCGAAACGAACCATCCCCTACGTCCGGTTTTGATGTATTTTAGGGTGTTGGCATGGACTTGGCCTGGTGCGTTTTTGGGAAGCGCCTGGAACAAAGGCGGATTGGTTTCTAATGTACTGCAAGGCATGGGCTTAGGCCCCGATTTCTCCTTGATATTTTTGTTGCTTGGTTTTTCTATGTCAATGGTGGCAGGCATTTTGCTGGGCAAGGAAATGCTTCAGTTGAGCAACAGCGCAACCCTTTTGCAGACCAATATGGGTAAGGCGCGTATTGCGTTTCGGCATCAGGCCTTGCCCTTTCTTGTGCTGGCAATAATGGCTTATTACATGGGTAGGCGCAACACGGACCACCTGTTTTTTTGGTGGGCAGCGTTCACTGCCTTGGGCACGGTAGGCAGTTCCCTGGCCCTGAGCTTTGGAATTGGTTCAGAAAAGCCGTCGGTGTATAAAAACTCTGTTTTTTACAAAATAGATTACCGTATTTTGGTTTTTGGGGTAGCGGCTTTGGGCTCATTTGTTCTGCTGTTTTTCAAATTGATTTGACCTTTTAAAGGAGTTTTCTGTAAGAATGATTTGGGCGGCAGCCGGGCTTTCACCGTTTGTCCGCGGTGGCCGTGTTTGGGCCCAGCCGGCTTGCGTGGGCTCCTAAAGTCGCCTCCGCGCCTGGCGGGCCCAGCCACGCCCACCTTGCGGGCAACCCGGTTCAATCCCTGCCGCAGCGCGCCCTGCCTAGAACAATGTTCCGATTCCAATTAGGGCATGTGGGTCCAGGCCCCCGACCACTACTTCGATGTAGAATCAGCGCAGTTTTAACATAATAAATAAAAACCTACTCAAAACCTACCCAAAGGCATTGGGCCCTCTTTTTCGACCCAGATCAAACTTAGGCCAAAACGAACAATCCAAAGGGTGGGGAGCTAGGACCTTGAGCGTTCAGGTAAAAGGGTAACCCCAAAAGCCCTAAGTGTTCATTTGAAAGAGTGATTCTATGTTTGTGCAAATGTGAGCAACGCTAAACCTAGGCTCTCACTTTATGCATTTAGTTATTGAAGGCTTTCTTTTGACGATTTGTTAAAAATCAGTACATTTAATATCACGCATTAAGCCTTCGCCTATATAACCAAAGCGGCAGATTGGGGAGGTTTAATAGGGGGTATAAATGAGTTGCGCTCAAGGCTAAATGACGATAACCAAACAAAAATTGACTGTCTGAAAGCATAAAAATCCTAATTCAAAGAACGATTAGACAACAATAAAAGTGAAACAACGATTATATATAGACACATCCGTTTTCGGTGGTCATTTTGACGAAGAGTTCAAAGACCATACTATTCCTCTTTTTCACAGAATTAAAGATGGAGAATTTATTGTTATTTACTCGACAGTTACTCAGGACGAACTTGAAAACGCACCCGAAAAAGTAAAAGAACTTGTAAAAAGTCTCAGAGCTGACCTGACAGAGTTCATTGAAACAACAGAGGAAGCTATTGACTTGGCGACCGAATACATTTCTGAAAATGTTGTGGGACAAACAAGTTATGCAGACTGCTTACACATAGCTTTAGCGACAATAAACCGTGCAGACTTTTTGGTTAGCTGGAACTTCAAACACATAGTAAACCTTGAAAGAATAAGAGGCTACAACTCTATCAATATTAAAAACGGCTATAAGCAATTAGAAATACGTTCACCAAGAGAATTTGAAAAATATGAAGACGACTGAAAAAACATTTGACGCTGTAAAATTTATGCGTCAACAGCGGGATAAACTGAGTGAGAAGTTATCTAAGATGACAAAAGAAGAAATTTTAGAATACTTCAAGAAACGCAATGCACAGACGACAATAAAGCCCAGTGCATAATAGCGCGCAAGCGTCATAGCCCTGCCCCCGCTTATACGGGGCAACACAGGGCTACGATCGCCTACACGCAAAAACGTTACGGGCATGTTAAACAGACATAGCAAACAAAAGTCCATAATACGGGTTTGACAAAAGTTACGGATCAGTGCTACGCAAACATATTTGTGTTAAGTCAACCTTTGGGTATCCGCATCAATCCCGCAGTTTCGGGATGGTGAAAATCGCCACCTTCGCCAAGCATTTGCCATATCGGAGTTTGGTCCGCTTACAGAAAAGGAAATACGCGAATGCAAACGTGTAAACCGTGAAACATTTCCTGATTAAAGGGCAGCTGCAAACACACCTCAAACCGTCCTAAACCCGCGCATTTAACACTTAAAACTATCTTGCGCCGGGTTGCTGTAGTGCGAATAAAATGAGCAACTATGACTGGCAATTGGGGTTGAAATGGAGTTGTTAGACGAACTGACGTTTGTGGCAATGGCCCGTTTGCAGGCACTTAAAAAGATTATTGAAAATCTTATATTTACGTTATGAATTTAGACAACTCGACTTTAGACGCAATCAAGGAATACTTTAGAACTCGACCCGTTCTTAAAGCATATTTGTTTGGTTCTTATGTGAGGGGACAAGCAGACAACCATAGCGATATTGATATTTTAGTCGACTTGGATTATTCTCAAAGAATCGGTTTGGGATTCGTTCAGATGCAAATTGATCTTGAGAAAATGCTGAAAAAGAAGGTAGACCTAGTCTCTTCAAACAGCCTTTCAAAATATATAAAGCCACTAGTTGACAACGAAAAGAAACTGATTTATGCGCGGTAGATTAGGAGATGTTGCTCGATTGAAACACATCCTCGATTCAATTGTCGAAATAGAATCCTATCTAATAGACACTGATTATGAAGCATTCTTAAAAATTCAATGATGAGATTTGCTTGCACCTATTTGCAAAATGCTCAAGGCCCTGAACAACTAAAAAAAGTGTATCTTTAAATAATGATAACTCCACAACAGGAAAATATAATTAAAACTGTTACCCAAAGGGTTAAGCCTACTTTTATTGGGGTGTTCGGCTCTTATGCTCGTGGAGAAGAGCATGAAAAGAGTGATCTTGATATACTTATCGATTTTGAAATGAAGGTTGATCTTCTTGAGTTAATTGGGTTGGAGCAAGAACTTTCTGAACTACTTGGTATCAAGGTAGACCTGGTTACTTTGCGCTCGGTAAATGCATCCCTAAAGCCATTTATTGAATCGGATTTAATCAGGTTGGTTTGAAAAAAGATCCAATTATTTATATAGAGCACATCGATTCATGCATTTCCAGAATAAAAGAATACACGGAAGGGATTGATGAAGATGGTTTTTTAAAGAACAATCTGATTCAAGACGCCGTAATCAGAAACTTTGAAATCATTGGTGAAGCAGCTAAAAAGTTAAACGATGATTTCCGTGCAAAGTACTCAGAAATTGAATGGAAGAAGATCGCAGGGATGAGAGATAAATTAATCCACGATTATATAGGCGTTGACCTTTGGGCTGTATGGGGAGTTGTGGAGAATATTATTCCTACACTTAAAACTCAAATTGAAGATATTATTAAGAAAGAAAAAGGCCTCTAACAGCAACCAAGTGCCAGCCTAAATCTTTCGTCGAAACAACAAATAGATTTTAAAGATTACGTTTTATCTTCGGAATAATGATCTTGTGAAAGGCGGTCCGATCGCCTGGCACGCCAACCGTCAGACCATTCTGCACCCCCGTAACCCCTCAATTGTTCTTAAAATTCAGGCTGTATATGGCCGGACCTCCAAACTGCGCCAAAACTAAGCCGATTGCGGCTGCTCCGACAGGTGTTTTTCAAACCGGTTGTGAATCAATAAAATAAGTAGGCCAAACAGAATTCCAGCCACAATCAAGGCGGTATTCAGCAAGCCGGTAACCGAAAACGAAATGCGAAGCAAGATGGTCGAAATAACAAAGCCCGAATTTCGAATCACCTTGTGGAATTCATCGGTGTGGAAAAATGAAAAAAGCAATAAAATCACGTCGGCAAAGATCAATACCGTGAAAAACTGCTCGAAAAAAATGTTGTTGATGTTTTTAAACGAGAGCAAATCGCTGCCCGTGGCTGGAATCAACCCCAAAGCCCAATGCCCAAAAGAATACACAGCTAACACCAAAAACAAAGGCACCAAAGCGGTGGCAATGGTCTTTTTTAATCGAATAAACCGCTGTACAGATTCAACCTGCAACCCTCCTTCAGGAATGCGGGCATAGCGCCGACGGCTTTGTACATTGAACAAATAAATCAAAAAGAATAGCACAATCGAAGTAAGTAAATCGTAGGTAAACTGAAGGTCGTAGTTGCTTTTAAACCAGTCGGAGGTGAGCGAAAGGTTCGATAAATCCTTGAACAAACGCCGAATAACAATTAGAGTAATAATCTCGTATTGCTTGCTGATGTAGGTAGTAATGGATTTGGGCAGGTAGTAAATCAACAAATAAACCTCATACAGCAGAATAAACGAAAAGGGGGTATAAATGGCTGCGATGGGATTGCTAAGCAATTCAGCCCCGCCGGGCAGAGAAACCCAACCCCATTGAACCAAATAAATCAGAGCCAAATGAATTAAAAAAGAAACAATAGCAATGCTTAGAATGGCTTTTTCGCCCCGAATTCGAGCCGAATCGGACAGCAATTTGTTGTGGGCTAGGTGCAAGAAGCTGGGACGGCCAGTTTGGTTCATTTTTTATTGATACTGAGAGTATAACATTCGGAAACCCATAAAGTTCGGCGCCACTCCGATTGGGAGTTCAGAAGCGGGTTGGCCATTCGAATGAAAAAGCTCAAAGCAAGCGCCGCGATTAAAAAAATCAAGGCAAAAATCCAGCAGGGAATTTGAAAAAACGGCTCCGCAACCGCCCCAACGCCGCCCGCGGCAGGGATTGACGAAGCCACCCCGCAAGGTTGCCGAAGCCTGGCCCGCTCGGTGCGGAGGCGACCTTGGGAGCCCCCGCAAACCAGCTGGGCCAGCCTTTCGGCAACCGCGGAGTAGCTCGGAAAGCCCGGCTGCCGCCACCCTAAAAGTTCTTTAAAGTCCAGCTGAAATTAACCAGATAAAAAGGCCTAAAACCGCGGCACACCTTTGAGGCCGCGTTGCCAAAATGAAGCTGCTTAGAAAAAATGATTGAAATTTGCATAAAATAAGCACATGAATGAGATTGCCTTCACCAAAGTGAAATTGCCCTTCGGCTGGCTAGGAAACATGGCTCCCTACCCTATTGCCTACAGGGATAAAACGTGGAGAACCACCGAAGCTCTTTTCCAAGCCCTACGCTATGAAGATGAAGAAATTCAGGAGTTGATTAGAAAAGAGGCCTCGCCAATGGGATGCAAATTTCGGGTAAAAGCCATTGTAAAGGATTTAACCCAAAGGGGCGAAATGCATAAGCGGGTGGTTGAGCCATTATCAAAACAAGATTTGGAAAACATGGAGCTCTGCATCCGGCTCAAAGTCCAACAACATCCCTTTTTATTGAAGCAGCTGCTTTTGACCCGTGATTTGCCGATTTACGAGGACGCCACTTCTCGGGGAAAAAGAGGTTCTAACCTATTTTGGGGTGCCATGAAAACCCCCGATGGCTGGATAGGTGAAAATGCGTTGGGGAAAATTTGGATGAAGGTTAGGGAAGAGGAGGCAGGGAAAAAACCCTGAAAAACCAAGGCTAAGCCCTGTTTTTTTGGGGAGCACGACTCCCAACCGACTGCAATTGGAAAAACGGAGCTAGGATGTATTCGGGTTAACCCAAAAATTTAAATACATTCGAGTTTATGGTGTATTCATTCAAGTAAGTACCCAGGCCGCTTCCGCGGCGTAGCCTACAAACAAGTTAAATACCATGTTAGACTTTATTGGAGATATTCACGGACATGCCGATAAATTGGAGGCCTTGCTTCAAAAAATGGGGTATGAAAAACAAAACGGAACCTATAGGCACCACGAAAGAAAAGCCTTGTTTCTTGGAGACTACATTGACAGGGGCCCTAAAATCAGAGAGACGCTTGAAATAGTAAAAGCCATGGTGGACGAAGGGCATGCCACGGCCTTAATGGGGAATCATGAATACAATGCCATATGCTTCAATTTTGAGGGGAAAAAGGGCGGACATCTTAGGAAACATTTAATAAAAAACATCGTACAGCATTACGAAACCCTTCAGCAGTTTCATGGAAGTCAGGGTGAATACGCGTATTATTTAGACTGGTTCAAGACATTGCCATTGTACGTAGAAACAAATGAATTTAAGGCCGTTCATGCGTGCTGGGACAACAAACACATTGGTTTGTTAAAGCATACATTAAACGAAGGTCGGCTTACCGACGATTTAATTTACCAATCTGCAATGGAGGGAAGCGACTTTTATAATGCCGTAGATCAAACCCTGAAAGGGAAAGAACTAACCATGCCCAATGGTCTGCATTTTTTCGATAAAGAAAAAAACAAAAGAACGGAGATACGAATAAAATGGTGGGAAGACCCGACAAAAATGACCTACAAGGCCATTAGTGTCGAAAACTTAGAAATGTTACCTGAGACGCCTATCCATTTAGGGGAATTAACCTCGCTGGACTTTTACCCAACCCATGAGAAAATCGTTTTTTTTGGGCATTATTGGCTTAACGGGCAGCCCGAATTTTACAAGCACAACATTTGCTGTTTGGACTACAGCGTCGCCAAAGGAGGCAAACTTGTGGCCTACCGATTTAATGGGGAAGGCCAATTGGATGCGAACCACTTGGTGTATGTTTGAGGGTGAAAATGAAAAAAACAAGCCGAATTGAGACAGTTGAGGATTTACAGGATTAATAAGAAAAAATAAATCTAATAAAACTAATTAATAATGGAAGTAGAACACAAAATGAGACAAATGGAAATAGAGTTAACAGAATTGTTAATTCAAATTTTCAAAGACCATGGCTGGGAAATCGATAACCTGCCCTCTATTTATGATTCAGATGAAACACCTGTCGAAAATCAAGATTGGGATTTTGATCGTTTTTTAGGCGTTTATGAACAAACAAACGGCACTTGGTGTGATGTTGGCAAGGTTATTTTATATCCGAAAAATATTGAAAAGGTAGCAAAGGCATTTTATGAACACGACCAACTATTAAACGTTAATAAAGGGCAGAATAAAAACCTAAAAGAAGGTGAGGTATTCCAAAAATCAAACCTGCTTGTATTTCTGCAAGAAGGAGGAAGAACGCCCGATTATGGGGTTAAACTTGAAGACGCGATTGATTTCTTAACGGCAATTGTGTTAATTCACGAGCTCACCCATTGGATGATTCATTGGAATAGAGATTTTAATGGTATAGCATTAAAATGCAATTTTAATTATGACAATGATGAAAATAAAAAATTTCACGAAGGTATTGCCCAGTATTTCACAGATAATACCATTAGAAAATTGGGGATTGAAAAAATGATTGCTTTGTTCGAATTTTTAAAACAAAGGCAATCAAATCCGTACAGGGTTTTTGAAGAATTGAAAACGGATTTGGATGGACACGAGATTAATGTTGCATGTGTTTTCACCGCTTTGGGGGTATGTTGGAATAATAATTTTAATCAGTTATTTAATGAATTAAAAAACTATAATTATCTCTCGGTACTTTATTTTCCTGAAAATCATCAAAATTCTTATCCAAAAATTGTTCAAAAAGAGCCCGCCATTGATCAGGCTAAAATAATCGATTGGTGGTACATTAAACCATTCTCAGAATCCAATATTTTTTTGTACGATTACTTTGATCCTGAGAATAAGTCGAAATATAAAACACGTTATAATTCAAGAAAATTTGGAATTTAAACTTCAACATTATGATACTAAAACATCCTCCAGTTATTGACTCAAACGGCATCCTTTCTAAAAATCCATTCAACGACTTTGACCCATCCAATCCTGCGCATTATCCCCAAGGAGCGGGAGTTTACATCTATGGCATTAAAGTGGAAATTGATCGCGAAACAAAATTTGTTCCACTCTGCGTGGGAGAAAGTTCAAACCTAAGAAAACGAATATATAACGATCATTTTCAGGGGAAATTCTTAACTAACCATAATAATCTTACCGCAACTCAACCAAAGACCATTAAGGAAAGGAAAGAGCTTTGGGATTTTTCAAAAAAATCTATGAGCATATTAGAAATATCCAAAATATACTGTGATTTGCGGATGTATATGGAGGTCAATAAAGGAAAAAAAAGAACTACTAGAGAACACATGTTGAAAATAAATCAATTGAAATATCTGATTTACTTTCAAAACGAAAATTTCTTTAACGCGAAATATGGCCATGCTCACCAAATGAATCATAAAAACATTTCTGCATCAGAAGCATGCCAGTTATTCCCTTCAAGCAACCTTCAAATAAGTCCAACCTTAGCCAACTTTGTTTCCAATTTCTATTTTGTCTATGCTGATGACATGGATGCTGAAATAGCAAATCTCTCGAATCCAGAGGATCGCTTGAATATTGAAGTAAAACTCAACCAAGCACTAATTGATAAATATGGGCTTTACACCACTGCGGATAAAAAAAGAAAAGGCCGAGATTTTGCTGTTGATTTTGATTTTTCATTAATCGAAAAGAAAATGGTCAACCTCACCATTTAAAATCCCAATTTACTCCAAACACCGCCCATTTGCCTTTGATTGTTTTCTGATTTTTTGATACATCAATGGAATGCAATTGCCCTCACAACATCCGCATTGTTTGATCAAAAGACCTTATTTTGCAATCCTTGAATGCCTTTACCCATTATAACTTCCCAGCCAAGGTTAGAAAGTTCGCCATCCAAAAGGCGTCTTTAAAGGTATTTATTGCCAAATATGAAGGAATTGTACCTTGGTCAAAAGGGATTAAGAACGAAGCCGACCTAACAGCGTACATCGCACAGCAGTTGCTGCCCGCGTTGTATTCCCGTTGTTCCCTTTTGGGAGATATTCATAAGGAAAAGACCTACTTTGTTAAAGCCAATCATGTGGATTTAGAAAACCATTACAGAACGGCTCTGGAGCAGGAAGCTAACGAGGTGGCATTGTTGAGGGAACTTGAAAAACATCAAGGAACTGCTGCTGCCGTTGCCGAATTATGCCGTCAAATCAACCAAAAGAAAAGCGATGCATTTCAGCTTTGGATTAAGCTTATGTCCAAGCATTTTCAAGATGACCCTGCCTTTGTGTTTCTAATGCTGCATCCCATTTTCCAGACATCCCCTTTTGGTTCTAGGCGGATTCTAAGTGAACCTAGCCTAAGCATACTACAGTGGTTGCACCTTCAACTTGAAAAAGAAAGCATTTACCCAGGATTCAATCTAAGCAAACTTTACTTCATAAAAGAAGCTTTTGGAATTTCTGAAATTAAAAGAAACGGCTGGCAAATGATTCCTAGGGGTCGGAAAAATTCAAGAATGCTTTGTGCTGCTGCGCGTGGAAGTGGTTGGTGTGTTGCCTCCTATAGCATGGCTCAATTTTACCTGGAAAGGTTTTCTTTTTACATCCTTTGGTCCGACAGCAAACCGAAGGCGGCATTGCGCGTATCTAATAAAACCGTTTACGAATACGTTGGAGTAAACAATTCATTTCCAGAGGAATGGATGCACGACATTTCTTTATTCTGCTCGGAAATGGATTTGAACTATACGCCAGAAACTTCCATTTCCTTTGAAAACAAAGACATTAATTGGTGGAAAAATCGGATTCGATACTGGCCGTTGGCCTACAACCAAATGCCGGAAGAAATAAAAATACGTTTCGGGAAAATTAATCGCGTTGATTTATATTCTTTGGTCACCTTTTTTTCTACCTCTGAAATAGAAAAAAAGGTTAACATCAAATTTGAGTTTGAGGATTATTTTGAAATAATCACCCTTTACCCGGAACTCTATACATCAAACATTCAGTGGGAAGGCTCAATTGAAGAAACAGAGGCGCTGAAGGTTGCTTGGCTTCAATCCTGGATTGGTAAGCTAACCCATCAAGCCTTTACCCTGGCAGAAATCAATGCCATGCCAGAAGAAGTAAAAAAAACAAAGGCTTTTACAGATTGCATTGGGCAACTCTTCGAATCGCATATTTACCGTAAACTTATCCGGATTCCAAAGTCCCGTGATGAGCGGGCGTATCCATTAAAAATGGACGACCTACTTCCTTACGAAGAACACGAACCAATCGGCCAAACCTATAGCAGGGCAGCTATGGTTTTAATTCAAAATCAAACCACCGAATTCGGAGACCGTATTTTTCCAGATTTTTTAAACAGTAGAAGCGATTTTAATGAAATAAGACAACAAGCCTGGGCAAAAGCCCTGGAGGCTCGGCCTAGTTTGCGCCTGGCACTCCCACAAGATCTTGCCTCACTCAAAATGTTTGCATTTAAGAAAGTCCGCTACCCTGCTTTGAAGGTAAAGGATTACTGCCGTAAATTAAAAGAAAAACCCTGGATGCTCGACAGCAAAACAGGAGGGATCCCAGCTGCCTTCAAGCAACAAGAGATAGCTTTAAAGGCATACCTAACAGGCTGGGATGCCATTATTAGAAAAAACCCTCATAGGTTATGGGTTCAGTTTGGCCGTTTCGGAAGCAGAACGTATTTACCGTCAGCTGCCTTAAGGAACAAACAAATCGTAGATGCTTTTTTCTATGGATTTAAAACAGCCATGGCAAAAAAAACCGACCCATGGAAGTCGCTTACCCCAAATACCCGCTCCAAACCAGAAATTGCATTGGCTTTTCTGATGGCTATCCACAACAGCAACAAGCCATTACTTAAAAAGAGGTACTTCGTTGAAAATTCGGAAGTGCTTGAACACCTCCCCGACGGAGAAATTAAGGATATCATCAAGAAAACAATCAAAATTGGAGCCAACTTTTTTTTTCAGGCTTTTATGGAAAACAAATTGCCGCTTTCAAATCCCTTTTCAGACTTTACAATTGATTTAGAACAAGCAAACCTTGCCTAGGCTAAAAAAAATCATAAACCAGTAAACAAGCGGATGTAAGGCGAACAATCCCTTTTTAATTTCAAGCAGGTTTGCCTGTTCCTCATTGCCTTATTTTCTCCACATTCCTTTTTGGGTGCCTTTTATTAGTAAAGGCACTAAACCTAGCCCGCTTTTCGTTTTACATATTATAACCCTGAGAACCTGATTTTCCGGTTAACAGAACCAAATCAAGTATCTCATGGCTGATGTAAACCAAAACTGAGCAGCATGCAAAAATCAAAAGAAGAATTGCGGGCCGAAATCGAAGCAGACTTTAAAGGCAATTACGAGGGCATTGGATTGATTCTGTTTTTGAATGCGCTGGTAAAAATTATGCATACCCGAACCGGTATTTTTTTCGCAACAAGCATTGTTCCCTACACCGTTGGGGGCTGTCTTTGGTATATGCACCAAAGACCTTTTCTTCTGTGCCTAATTGCAAGCATGACCGGCCACCTTGTTGCTTATTTTATTGTTATGGTTCTTAGCCCGGACTTGGACCAAGACTACACCTTCTTCAACGATTACGAGGAGATTTTAAAAGAGCTGAAAACAAAAGGTGGCAAAGGAGTATAAATGGGGACCAATCCAATTCCACCTCTATAAAGTACAACACCATGCGCATTCTTCATTTTTACCTAAGGCACTACCTCGCTTTTCACCATATTTCTACGATTTTAATTTGGCTTGTCGTTTTTAAGGCAGGAAATATTGATGTTGTTGGCCTACATTCATTGCCGCTTCAGGTTTTATTTCTTGCAGTTTGCTTCATTGCAACTGAATCCATTTTGAGGTATTTAAAAATGAAAGAATGCGTCGAGATAGAATTGATGAAAATTCAAACCAAGACTAATAGTCAAACGCAAACGTATAAAAAGGCTTGAGCCATTTTCCTTAATCTAAAACATCGAGTTTAAAGCTGCCCAAAGCAAACCAACCACGCAACCGCCCCAACGCCGCCCGCGGCAGGGATTGACGAAGCTACCCCGCAAGGTTGCCGAAGCCTGGCCCGCTCGGTGCGGAGGCGACCTTGGGAGCCCCCGCAAACCAGCTGGGCCAGCCTTTAGGCAACCGCGGAGTAGCTCGGAAAGCCCGGCTGCCGCCACCATTAAAAAATCCTAAAAGGCTATGTATCTTTAGCCCATGAAAACATGGCTAACCTCGCGACCTGCGGCCTTGTTGCTCAGCGCTTTGCTGCTGATTGCCGCCGGAATTAAGTCTTTTTCGGTGATTGGACTGGCCGACAGGCCCGCCGAAGGCTACGATGAAAAAATGTGGACCAGCGCCTCGGTGTCCTCTTGGGCCATGTTTGCCAAAGGCCATGTGCGGCAGCCGAATGCCCTCGACAATTGGTTCCCAACCTACGCCTGGGAAAACAAGGTGGACGTGTTTACCGGCGAAAAATGGGCCCAATTCTCGCCCGATACCGTGAAATTTCCCTACGATTATGTTACGCTGAAATCGGAAAACAAGGGCTACAGCCAACTGGTTAAATACGATACCCTGGCCTTTCCGCGCAGCGATTACCAATGGTTCGACAATGCCCTGTGGACTTTTGGCTGGAAAGCCCCCAATCTGGGAAAATTCCTTATGGGCGCCTGGATTTACGCCCGCTGCGCTGCCGTAAACCCCAACGGGTATTTTAAGTTTGAAACCCCAGAAGGCAAGCCCAGCAGCGCCCCTTTTGCCTATTCGCCCAGCGAGCAAATTTACGCCGCCCGCCAAGTGAACGCTCTGTTTACCTTTGGCACCTTTGCCCTGTTGCTTTGGATTGGCTTCTTGCTGAAACAACCCCTGGCCGGTGCGCTGGCTTCGCTGCTGCTGCTGTTCAACACGGCCTTTTTCGACGTGCACACCGCCGTGGGCCTTGACTCTTTCGTGGTGTTTTTCTCTCTGCTCTCGTTTGCCCTTTTCTTGAAATGGCAGGCGGCTTTTGCCTCGAAATCGGCTCTTAAATTCCAACTGTTGTGGTCGCTGGGGCTGGGGCTCAGCCTGGGCGCCGCCGTTGCCTCAAAGCTAAACGGAGCCATGGCCGTTGTTTCTACCCTACCCATATATGCCTATTTGCTGTACCGGGTTTGGAGCGACAAAGCCCAGCTAAAAAATCTGCTGATGGGCGGAGGCATTTCAGCCGGCAGCATGCTGCTGCTGTTCATTGCCCTAAACCCGCAAATACGGCCGCAGCCCTATGCCCGAAGCAAAGCCATGCAGCAATCGGTGGATGGCTACTTTGAAAAACGGGCCACTGCCCTGACCATTGATTCGGCAAGCAAACGCATAAATTTGTTGTTCAATGCCTTGAATCCGCTGCTTCAGTCGGGACAACTGACCCGCGAAAACGCCGAGCGCCTGGCCGGGCAACTAAACGGGATTGGTACCCGCATGAAATCGGACGAAACAGCCGGCCGACTAACCGAAACCATCGATGCCCACTGGAAAAGCATGATGGAAGTGCAAGGGGACTTAGAAAAACGTGTTCCAGACAGCAGCTACGGTGGCAAGACCTTTTACAACTGGGTGGCCATTAAAAACAACTTTGCTCCGGCCTTTGAACTGACCGTCCGCCGCATTTGGATACGCAGTTCAACCGAAGAACGGTATTACGGCAGCCTGGGAAGTTGGCTGAATTTTCCGTACAACCCCTTGGATTTGCTGCTGCTGCTGGCTGGATTGGGTTCCGTGTACTGGCTGCGCCGACGCTATACCGGTGCGCATGCCCTGGCGGCCGTTTCGCTTTTGGTGGCTGCCGCCCTAACCATGTACGGAAACATCAACTTTTTGTGGCAAGACTGGACCCGCTATTTTACTCCCTTGTTGCCTTGGGCAGGTTTGCTGGCCGGCTTGGGCCTAAGCGCCTGGTTGCTGCCGGAACCCGTTGGCAAAGAAACCGGCAAAGCAGCTCTAGCAAAAGTTCAATCAAACCCCAGCTCCCAAAAATCAGGCAGCAAACAAGGAAAAAACACAAAGAAATGAAGAGGATAACCCTGTTTTTTATACGCAAAATTAAAGCCTTGTTTATGCTGTTTCACCTGCATGTGCTGGTGGAACCCTTTACCGGCGCCCTGCTGAATTTGGTGTACCTAAGCAAAATGTCGGCCTGGCGGGCCAAGCAAGGAAAATTGGCCCTGAACGACTTTTATTCGGCCCACTACCGCTACGACAACCGGCAGCGCCTGCATCGGCATTTAATGCAAAGCCAAGAACTGTCGGGCCCCATAACCTACCTGGAATTTGGTGTGGCGCGGGGCGAATCCTTCCGCTGGTGGGTGGAATTCAACCAGCATGCCGAATCAACCTTTCATGGCTTCGACACCTTCACCGGATTGCCCGAAGACTGGAATGTATTTAAAAAAGGAGACATGAGCGCGGGCGGGCAGGTTCCCGACATTACTGACCCCCGCATCACTTGGCATGCGGGCTTGTTTCAAGAAACCCTGCCTCCCTACTTGGCCCACATTCCAAAAACTGGCCGCCGCGTGGTGCACCTGGACGGAGATTTATACAGTTCGGCCTACTACGCCATGAACATGCTGGCGCCATACCTGCAGCCCGGCGATGTTTTAATTTTTGATGAATTTGGGGTTCCTACCCATGAATTCAAAGCCTTTACCGAGTTTTTCGCGAGCCATTACAGGGGCTACGAAGTGCTGGGGGCCGTGAACAACTACCTGCACCTGGCGGTGCGGCTAACCTAAGAACCCATGAAGCCGGTTACCGTACATGTATTGGGCGATGTGATGTTGGACCGCTACCTGATTGGGCGGACGGATCGGATTTCGCCCGAGGCGCCGGTGCCCGTGGTTCAGGTATTGCAACGCAAAGAACAACCGGGCGGAGCCGGAAATGTAGCGGCCAACGTGGCAGGCATGGGGGCTAAATGCGTGTTGTTCGGCCTGCTGGGCCAGGATGCCGAAGGGCAAACCTTGAACGCCCTGCTGCACGATTTGGGCGTGGATTTTAGGCCTTTGGTTTGTGCCGACCGCCCCACCACGCATAAAACCCGAATTGTGGCCGGAGGTCAGCAAATGCTGCGCCTGGACGAAGAAGAAACAACCGAACTGCAAGACCCGCAGGGCCTGATCAATCTGCTTCAAACCGCTGATTTTTCGGGCGTTTGGATTGTGTCCGATTACGCCAAAGGGGCTTGTCATCCTCAGGTTTTGGAATACCTGTATGGGCGGTGTAGGCAAGAGGGCGGCAGCTGCCTGACCGATCCCAAGCATTCCGATTGGAGCCGGTATGCCGGCAGCAGCTGGATAAGTCCAAACTGGAAAGAGCTCTGCGCCCATTTGGGCCAGGAATGGCCTTTGGGGGAAGACACTGTGGCCCAGGCCATGGCCTTAGCGGCCAAAAGCACCGACATACCGCATGTATTGGTAACCCTAAGTCAGTTGGGAATGGCCTATTGGCATTCCGGCGATTTGCTGCGGATTCCAACACAGGCACAAGAGGTATTTGATGTAAGTGGGGCCGGCGACACCGTGGTTGGAGTGTTGGCTGTGGGGCTGGCTCAGGGATTGTCAACGGAATCGGCTTTGCGGCTGGCAAATCGGGCCGCGGGAATGGTGGTGGGCAAAAAAGGGACGGTGGCCATACGGCGGGAATGGTTGGTGTAGGGGCGAAAAAGGCGAGAGTAAAAAGGGGGTTTGGGTAAAAACACGTTGGGAGGTGTAGCCAGGCCATGCGCAACCATTCCTGCATTCGTGGCTGAATTATCGGCCAAGGTTGGTTTACCTAATTTATCCACGACCAGGTTTGTAGCCAGGCATGCGCAACATTCGTGCATTCGTGGCTAATTTATCCGCGTCTAGGTTGGTATGGCTAATTTATCCACGACCAAGTTTGTAGCTAGGCATGCGCAACATTCGTGCATTCGTGGCTAATTTATCCGCCCAAGGTTGGTATGGCTAATTTATCCACGACCAGGTTTGTAGCCAGGCATGCGCAACATTCGTGCATTCGTGGCTAAATTATCCGCGTCTCCGTGGTCAAAAATTTAAAAATCGATAACGTGGCATAAAACGGCGAGGGGCTGCACCCCTCGCTAATGTATTGCGCCCCTTCATATGCGGGGCTTTCATAGCGAAATTGGCTTGACTTGGCATTTTGCCAGGGTGGGTCCAAAATCAAACGGATATTTTTGTTTTAATTCCCAACTCAGCTTGGCTTCAGGCCCAATCGCCCTCAAATCGGTTTGAAGCTTCTGCATTCAAGTTCAACTCATGAACATTCTATACCTTTAACCCATGCACATGTTTTTTACCCGTACCCTCCTCGTCCTTTTGCCCCCTCTGTTGGCCCTATCCCTCAACGCCCAATCCCTACAATCCAATTCCAACAACGAATTAATTCAAGGGAATGATTACCTGGCCTCCAATGCCCTTGAAGACCGTATCACCGGCAACCAAGGCAAAAACAGGGTCGAACCCCCAACTTGGAAAACATCCCAAATCGGCGCATACTCCCTTGAACACCCTGCCGATTGGACCCTGCAACAACCCGGACAAATGGGCACCCTGTTTACCTTGTTGTCTCCCCTGGAATCGCCCGACGACGCCTTCCACGAAAACCTCAACGCCATAGAACAAGACCTCAAGGGCATGGGAATAACCTTAGACGCCTACATTGAATTGACCGAACAGCAAATACAAACCTACATCACCAAGCCCAGTGTTTTGGTCAGCCGAAGGGTAAAAAAGGGCAAAAACGAGTACCATCAATTGGTGTACACCGGAATACAGGGCAAGTATTCCCTGCGCTTTGAGCAGTACGTCTGGCTGCTAAACGAAAAGGCAGTGGTGCTGACTTTTACCGGCGAAAAGAGCAAGGCCGAACAGTACGCGGCGCTTGCCACTCGGATTTTGGGCTCGTTCACCCTCCCCTAACCCGGGCCTAACGGCCCTCACCCTCTAATGCGCATGAAACCGCGCATGCTGAACCTCTGCCACAAAGCTGTGGTAGTACCGGTACCAAGTCGATCTCCCCAATTCCTTGGCCTTCTGATGCACCGGATGCGCAGCCCAATTCTGAATGGAAGCCATATCGGCCCAATAACTTATAAAGGTGCCCCGCCCCTCCTGCTTCATGCTCTCATAGCCCAAATATCCAGGCATACGCTGCACCAATGCAAGGGTTTCAGCATCATACTCCGCATATCCTTGCAGGTTTTCCGACAAAAAATAATTAAAAATTGAAGCATAAAAAGGCGCCTGAGGCGGCGCATCTGCAAGCCATTGAATCATTGCCGTTCCATTTTCGTTTGGTTCCACAAGGTACAGATTTTCCAGGGGTGTTTTTTTGAAAAGGGGGGCGGCAGCCGGGCTTTCCGGGCAAGTCCGCGGCCCGAAGCGGGGCAGTGCAGGCCCCGCAGTAGCTCCTAAAGTCGCTCTGCGGGTCGCTGCCTGCCAGCCGCTCCCGGCCTTGCGGGCTTGCCTCGTCAATCCCTGCCGCGGTGGCCTGAACCGCCTCAGGGTCGCCGAAAGCAAACAAGTAGGAAAAAATAATATTGACCTTAAATTCAGCTCCAAACAAAAAAAACAAGCCTCAGGGATAAATCCCAATTTAAATTTTTGTAGCGAAAAAACAACTAAGTACAGAAATATCCTATAATAAAATTTTTTAAACGAGTGATTTGAGGTTACTAATTATAAATTTTTATAGAGGGAAGAGGGGGTTATTTATTTAAAAAAATAAGTGGCTTATAAATTCTTGAAATCGCTTCGTATTCCTCCTGGCTAAGAATACCCAAATCAAGTAGTTCCTTAGCTTCTCGGAGTTTTTTAATGGCATCTTTTCTATTTCGATTAGTTTCGGCTAGGGCTACTTTTCCTTTCAATTTATTTGAAAACCCAAGAAAATACTCACGCCTACTAACCCAAATAAAAAAAATTAGCCAAAACATAGTAGGGAGAGAAAATGTGTAAAAAGCAGAAGCAAAAAGAAATCCTTCACGATTTGATTTAACTTCTGGAACGTAAGTTTGAATATAAAGAACATATGAATAGGTGCATAATGCTAGGATTGAAAAAAAAACTGAAATATAAAATAGAATTTTATCTGCCGCAAGTTTAAAAAAATGATGATTTTCCCTTTTTTTATGCAAAACCGCCCCAAGAAAAAAGATAGCAAGTGCCCCACAAGGCCAACCCAATAGTAGATCCTCCATTTCAAAGGGTCCATAATCATAATAACTATCAAATTGTATACTTAAATAAAAAACAAGTATAACAATTAGGGAAGGGACTAAAACGGTAAGCAAAGTGTTAACATAAAAGGGCATACCAAAAGTCAGCTTGTTCAATTCTTGATATAAGGCCCATTCTATATAGATTGTCGTTATAAATAGTGGCAACCAAAGCAACAATAAAAATGATGCATTAAAAGAAAAATCAGAATCAGTGTGGAATAAAAACAAATGAGAAAGAGCGCTAAAAATCAGCGGGGTAAATATTATTAGAAAAAGTTTAAAAAGAGGAATACGCACAATCTTATTGTTCGGCAATCCTGGGTTGGTATCTTCTTCAACATCTTTTACCGTATCGCTTTTATTATTGACTAAATTGTTGATATTTAAGTCCCCCTTTCTCTCCCTTATTAGAAGAGTCGCTGCCCAGCTTACTACTGCCAACACTAAAATTACTATAAATAAAGACGCAAGAGAATCGTTCATTTGAGCTATTTTGAAAAAATATAAGGACTAGGCTTCAAATTTAATTGCCATTTTTGTAAAGCCAAAATTTAAAAAATCACATTTTGCTAAATTGGTTCGCCTTAACCTTAAAAAGTTGAATCAAAACCATAATAGCCTCTGCAACTCCAGTCACCAACCCCAGCAAAACATACCCCAGGTGCGGGGCAGATTGCCTACCTTTGTGAAAATTTACGCCCATGTCATTAGGTTTTTCTAAAGTATTTCCCGCTTACAACGAAC
>Ga0194129_10001783_pt1 | contig 34024 bp, 24 predicted proteins | sample TA2KigCa35mmetaG_FD_150862 | JGI IMG/M metagenome (GOLD analysis project Ga0194129, IMG submission 150862) | Freshwater microbial communities from Lake Tanganyika, Tanzania - TA2015038 Kigoma Deep Cast 35m | ecosystem: Environmental > Aquatic > Freshwater > Lake | place: Tanzania: Lake...
ACTGCTGCCTGCCCGTCTTCATTGACGATGCCTAAACTCTCTCCATTTTCAACACGTTCCATCAGTTCATCAAACCTCTCTTGAAACTCTTCCACGGTGAAAACTTCCATTGTCCTGTTATTTAGTTTTTCTCACCACGAATGGCAAGGTCGGCATACTCGATCTGTTCGGGATCCAGTTGTGCGGTCACAACTTCCAGAACGTTCATAAACTCTTCAACAGTCTCACACTCTACAAGACGCTCGCTGCCCTGATCGCTCAACAGCAGAAAGGTGCGGGTGCATACGTCAATCACAATACCTTGAACGGTTTCTTGTGCGGTGGTCATTGGGGGTTTTCTTGATTACCCCCATATTATAGGGGGTCTTGGGGCGGGTGTCAAGGGGTCTGTCCAGAATTTATTTTTGGTGCCAAAAGTGGGGAATCAAGTTCAAAAGAAAGATTTAGTGTTTGTCTTTTTCCAGAAATTTGTGGATAAGTGCCATGAACTATCCAAGACGGAAAAATTATCATTTTACCTACTTGTGGTTTTACATAATTTATCAAATGTGGTTTGGTGAAGAAATAGAAAAATCCAGCAATTAAGTCGTGCATTTTTGAATGATTTTCACTCATTGGATTTGAACAATCACCTTCTTTTAGTGGACTAGAAATATAAAGTGTGACACTTATAATTCTAGGATCAATGCAGAGTGCTCCTCCAGGACGAGTCAAAGTATGATTATGTGCAATATGGTAAGAATTTTTATAACCAATGCAAGTCCAACAATTTGTTAATGTCAAAGAAGTATCTGAATTTATTAGATTATGCTCAATTAGACAATCTCTAACTTTTTCTTGTAATGAAAGTGTAATACTTTTATCAATATGTCCAAACAAATTATACTGTTTTATATTACCCTGAGAACTTTTACCGTAAATTCTACTTTGCAATGAATTTTTTTTGATTGTAGATGAAATAGATCTTTTAATTTTAGTAAGATTAGAATCATCTACCATTTCTTCAATTAACCAATCAGGAGATTTTCTTGGATCTGCATATTTTCCAATTTCACCATCATCACCATCATTATTTTTATTCAAATGAGAATCTTCCGAACAGCAAATTCTTGCTAATTCCGCAGCAGAAAATGTAATAGTTTTATCATTCGCAATATTAGGCATGATAAGCAGTATCTAATTATGAAGGTTTTATTGGCCAGGTAAGTTCGATAACGTTGTTGACAGATAAAAGTTCTTGATCAGTTATTGTTGAAGGAAAATCTCTAAGTTCTTGTCTGTAAATTTCCCATTCTTCTCTTTTTTCTGGAGATAATGGAGAACTTGGAAAAGCTGTCCAATCACATCTCAAAAGATAACTATTTCTTTTTTCTCTCAGTTCATACCATCTAATTTCTAAAATCTCATTATCTGGTTTTTTCTCTATTCTTTTTGTCTCTGGATTATACCAGTAATCTATTTTTGCAAAATTTTTATAATCTTCTTCAGTGACCACATAACATTTAACATCTGGTGCCGAACTAAGATTTGGATAGTGTGAGGTAACACTAAATGCATTAGTGCCATCTTTTACCAAGAGATAAAAATCCATTATTTAGCCCAACTCCCAGTCCAATTACAAGCTGGCGTAGCTCTTTGTTCTGAATTATAAACAACTAACTCAATATCCCCAGACCTTACATTGTAATAACAATAAAGACTATCGTTTCCATCCACACCACCAGCAAAGTAAATTTCTCTTGAAGAATTTATAAACTGTTTTAGATTACTCATTGAATAACCAGCAGGAGGATACGTGTAACTAGTCTGCCCAGAATTAACTCCATATGTATGTCGATAATTTGAATCATAGGACATGAAATCTGTGGAAGATCCAGTTTTAAGCTGGTCCTTCAGTGCCGTTCCAGCAAAATTTCTAATGGTATTAACTTCAATTGTTTCTACTCTTAAGGTACTCATTTATACCGTCCTCCCTAGGGCTTCGTTGAAAATCGCATCAATTTCTGGTGAAATATTTTGCACTGGAGTATTGTCACAAACATTACATCCAGCAGCATATTCTTTTTCCACTCTAATTGTCCTTGCCTTAGCAGTTTCTATTGGAGAATTTAGAATAATTTCATTTTTGTTTGCTGGAATAGATTGAATATAAGGATCATTAATAAGTCTTTCAGTTTCTACTTTTAGTAATTCTTCAATAGCTGATTCCGATCTTACATCAATTGCATTTTGCAGCCAATCTTGAATATCATACATGGTATGTTCAAGTGCTCTTTTTTGAACATCATTAATAATAACAGTAATTTCCATAAAAGTCAACCTCCGATTAGATAACCCATATATGTATTATGGGTGCCACAGCATCTTGTTCCGCTATTGATATTATAAACCCTCACTGTATCATTTTTATTTAGTGCAAAAATAGCAAATGCTTCCATAGTTTTATGACCGCTGAAATTTCCAGAATATCCTGCACCATAACTATCTGTTGATGCTCCATTAATATACCATCTTAGATCAACAATTTCACCATTACTAGGTGTTAAAGTCTTACACCAAAATGCATAAAGTCCTTTTTCAGGTGCAGTAGCAGTTCCATTTGCATTGTACCAATTTCCTCTGTTTGCTAAAATATTACCAAATGACATATATCCACCACCACCTTCATCACCTTGTCCATTTCTAGTTGCAATAAAATAAGGAAGATTAGGTCGATACAACCGTCCATCAGAAGACGGTGTTATTGCAGATCCAGTTGGAATTGCTTTAGCAGTAAGATTGGTTGTTTGTAATGTATTTGCACTTACAACAGAAGCCATAATTATCCAATCAAGTATCCCATATATGTATTATGGGTGCCACAGCATCTTGTTCCGCTATTGATATTATAAACCCTCACTGTATCATTCGCATTCAAAAGAGTTATAAAATGTGCTATCATGGGTTTATGTGCACTCCAATTACCAGAATATCCTGCACCATAATTATCTGTTGATGCTCCATTAACATACCATCGTAAATCAATAACTTCACCATTACTAGGTGTTAAAGTCTTACACCAAAATGCATAAAGTCCAGTAACTGGCGCCGTGGCAGTTCCATTTGCATTGTACCAATTTCCTCTGTTTGCTAAAATATTACCAAATGACATATATCCAGTACCACCTTCATCACCTTGTCCATTTCTAGTTGCAAGAAAATAAGGTGTATTTGGAGTAAAAAATATTCCAGAAGAATCAATAGTGGCACATATTGTACCATTAGTATGTTGAATATTAGTTGTTAATACTGTATTTGCAATTAAGGTGCTCATTTTGTTGCAATTTCAACTATAGATTTAGGATATCACGCATTCTATCTAATTATATCATAAAATAGTCCAGGTTCCACCACTAGCTATGATGACTGTGACGCCACTATTTATGGTGATAGGACCAATGCTGGCTTCGTTATAAGTTGATTGAATTGTATAAGAGGTAGCAATAGTCTTAGCATTTCTAAGATATGGAAGACCAGTCAGTGTGAGTTGTCCTGATGCTAATAATTGACCACCAGTGATGTCACCATTGACATCAAGTGTTGTAGCTGGGTTAGACCTATTAACACCAAGTCTAGTGTTGCTGATGTCGGCAAATGTAATTGTATTTGAAACTAGATTACCATGATCTCTTGGTTTTGCCATTTCAATCCTCGTTTACATCATTCTTTTCGTATTTATTCATAAAATTTGATAGTTTTTCATCAAAACTAGACAGAATTCTACGGTATGCCATATCACGCTTATCCATTGTGTCACTCATTTCTTTTATTGCTTCAATAAGAACAGCGACCAAGTTTTGGTAAGCAACAGACTTGACACCTTCTCCGTGAACAAGTTCGGGGAAGACGGTCTCAAGTTCTTGTGCAATAAGACCGATTGATTTGCCACCATGAGATCTATAGTTGAACTCAACACCTCTCAACTTCTTGACCTTTTCAAGTGCATTTTCAATAGGAGTAATGCGAGTCTTGATTGATCTGTCAGAACTTGCAGTTACAGTTCCTGGTACAACTAGATTACCAGTGTTTGGAACGAACGAGAATGCAGTTGCCGTTGTTCTGACTTTTGCATTTTGAGCTCCAGAACCAGAAACGAATACGGGATAATGAGTTGTTGCTGATGTGGAATCTTCTGCATAACTCAGAGTTGTTGTAGAACCTTGAGCACCTACAATACCTTGAACACCTTGAGGACCAAATGGACCTTGACTACCTTGCAGACCTTGAACACCTTGTCCAGCGAAGGAACCAGAAACACCTTGAATTCCTCTGACAAAGTTTCCAAGGTTGAAGTAAACAACTTCAATAATATCACCAGCAGATGCACCAGATGTTAGTACAACCGAAGTTCCATTTGTTGCGGTGTATTCTGCATTTTCTTGTAGGTGAGAACCGTTAAGATATACAAGGATATATTGTGTACCATAGTTGACCGAAAACACTGTTTGTCCAGCTGTTGCTGAAAAAACGGTTTTTGTAATTGACGATGGTGTTGTTGTTACGACTTGTCCTTGAACACCTTGAGTTCCTTGTCCACCAACAACTCCCCCTAGACCCTGATTACCTTGTGTTCCCTGTCCAGCGGATGAACCTTGAACACCCTGGTTCTGCCTTCCCTGAACACCTTGAGTTCCTTGGAATGCCTGAGCACCTATCGTTCCCTGAGCGCCAATAGTGCCTTGAGAGCCAACACCTTGAGTTCCTTGTCTACCTTGAACACCTTGAGTCCCTTGATTTCCTATTGTACCTTGAGCTCCTATTGCACCTTGAGCTCCTATTGCACCTTGAGATCCTATTGCACCTTGAGCTCCCGTTCCTGTAGTGCCCTGGCGGCCCTGAGTTCCTTGATTACCTTGGGAACCGAAACTACCTACAGTTCCCTGAGAACCAACAGTACCTTGAGATCCAACGCCTTGACTGCCTTGTGCTCCTTGGTTACCAGATGTTCCACTAAGACCTTGAGATCCTATTGTACCTTGAGCACCTTGAGTTCCTTGTCTACCTTGAAGACCTTGAGTTCCTTGATTGCCTTGAAGACCTTGGGTTGCTTGTCTACCTTGAAGACCTTGAGTACCTTGAATTCCTTGATTACTTAATCCCTGTAATCCCTGAGTTCCTTGTCTACCTTGAAGACCTTGAGTCCCCTGAGTTGCTTGCATACCCTGGGCACCTTGTCCAGCATTTGTACCAGCGGCACCTTGAAGACCTTGAGAACCTTGAGTCCCTTGAAGACCAACACCTTGAGTTCCTTGTCTACCTTGAGTGCCTTGTAACCCCTGTAATCCTTGTAATCCTTGAGCACCTTGAGCGCCTTGAGTCCCTTGAGGACCTTGGGTTCCTTGAACAGCTTGGGTTCCTTGTGTTGCTTGAACACCCTGAGTTCCTTGAGTGCCTTGAGGACCTTGAGTACCTTGAGAACCCGAACCCTGAACACCTTGAGTACCTTGAGATCCTTGAGCGGCAGTTGCACCTTGGGTTCCTTGATTGCCTTGAAGACCTTGCCTACCTTGTAGACCCTGAGTTCCTTGTACCCCTGTTCCTTGAGTGCCTTGAGTTCCTTGATTACCTTGAGTTGCTTGAGGACCTTGGGTTCCTTGAACACCTTGAGTTCCTTGTCTACCTTGAACACCTTGAGTTCCTTGATTACCTTGAGTCCCTTGTGATCCTTGGAATCCAAGACCTTGGGTTCCTTGAACACCTTGTGTTGCTTGAACACCCTGAGTTCCTTGAGTGCCTTGAGTGCCTTGAGTACCTTGTACCCCTGTTCCTTGAGTACCTTGATTACCTTGAAGACCTTGAAGACCTTGAGAACCAGATCCTTGAATACCTTGATTACCTTGAGTTCCTTGTAGACCTTGTAGACCTTGAGTTCCTTGTAGACCTTGTAGACCTTGAGTTCCTTGATTGCCTTGAAGACCTTGGGTTGCTTGTGTTCCTTGATTGCCTTGTAAACCTTGAGTCCCCTGGAGTCCCTGAGTTGCTTGAGTTCCTTGTCTACCTTGAAGACCTTGAGTTCCTTGAACACCTTGATTTCCTTGAAGACCTTGTAGACCTTGTAGACCTTGAGTCCCTTGAGTGCCTTGAGCTCCTTGAGAACCAGATCCTTGAATACCTTGATTGCCTTGAGTTCCCTGAGCACCTTGAGTCCCTTGAGTCCCTTGAGTTGCTTGAAGACCTTGGGTTCCTTGATTGCCTTGAAGACCTTGTATGCCTACCCCTTGTAAACCTTGAGTCCCCTGGAGCCCCTGAGTTCCTTGAGTTCCTTGAGTTCCTTGTCTACCTTGAAGACCTTGAGTGCCTTGAAGACCTTGATTACCTTGAGTTCCTTGTAGACCTTGTAGACCTTGAGTTCCTTGAACACCTAGAAGACCCTGTAATCCTTGAGTGCCCTGAGTCGCTTGAGTCCCTTGAGCACCTTGAGTTCCTTGAAGACCCTGTAAGCCTTGAGTGCCTTGGACTCCTTGTAATCCTTGAATTCCTGATCCTTGAATACCTTGTAAACCTTGAGTTCCCTGAACTCCCTGAAGACCCTGTAAACCTTGAGTTCCTTGGGTTCCTTGAGCACCAACACCTTGAGTTCCTTGTAATCCTTGTGCGCCAACACCTTGAACACCTTGAGTTCCTTGATTGCCTTGAAGCCCTTGAGTTCCTTGAGTTCCTTGTCTGCCTTGAAGACCTTGAGTTCCTTGAAGACCTTGGGTTCCTTGATTACCTTGGAGACCTTGAGTTCCCTGAGTTCCTTGATTACCTTGGAGACCTTGAGTTCCTTGAACACCTTGAAGACCTATTAATCCTTGTATACCTTGAAGACCTTGAGTTCCTTGAGCACTTTGAGTGCCTTGGATACCTTGGGTTCCTTGAGTTGCTTGTGTTCCTTGAAGACCTTGTAAACTAACGCCCTGAATACCCTGATTACCCTGAAGTCCTTGGAGACCTTGTGCTCCTTGATTACTTAAACCTTGAACACCCTGAATTCCCTGAAGTCCCTGGAGACCTTGTAAACCTTGAATTCCAGATCCTTGAATACCTTGTAAACCTTGAGTGCCTTGAGTGCCTTGAACACCTATACCTTGAACACCTTGGTTGCCTTGAATCCCTTGAGTGCCTTGATTACCTTGAAGACCCTGAACACCTTGGGTGCCTTGGGTTGCTTGTGTTCCTTGAGTTGCTTGAGTCCCTTGAGCACCTTGAGTGCCTTGAACACCTTGAGTTCCTTGTAGACCTTGTAGACCTTGAGTTCCTTGAACACCTTGAAGACCTTGAGTTCCTTGAGCACTTTGAGTGCCTTGGACACCCTGGGTACCTTGAATACCGATTCCACCTTGAATACCTTGGAGACCTTGAAGACCTTGAAGACCTTGAGCACCAACACCTTGAGTGCCTTGAACACCTTGTGTTGCTTGAGCACCTTGAATACCTTGAATACTTAATCCTTGAAGACCTTGTAGACCCTGTAAACCTTGAGTGCCCTGAGTCGCTTGAGTTCCCTGAGTCGCTTGAGTTCCCTGATTTCCTTGAGTGCCTTGTAGACCTTGAAGACCTTGATTGCCTTGTAGACCTCTTGATCCTTGAGTTCCTTGGGCTCCTTGAGCACCTTGAGTGCCCTGTAATCCTTGTAACCCTTGAGTTCCTTGTGTTCCTTGTAATCCTTGTGTTCCTTGTAATCCTTGGGCGCCAACACCTTGAGTGCCCTGAACACCTTGAAGACCCTGTGTTCCTTGAATTCCTTGAATTCCCTGAAGACCTTGAGCACCAACACCTTGAAGACCTTGAGTTCCTTGAAGACCTTGAGTTCCTTGAGTTCCTTGAAGACCTTGAAGACCTTGAAGACCCAAAGTTCCTTGAGTTCCCTGAGTTGCTTGATTTCCCTGGATTCCTTGTGTCCCTTGATTACCTTGAACACCTTGTAGACCTTGAAGACCTTGAAGACCTTGAACACCTTGTAGACCTTGAGTTGCTTGAGGACCTTGGGTTCCTTGAGCACCTTGAGTTCCTTGAGTGCCTTGAGTCCCTTGAGTTCCTTGTGTTCCCTGAAGACCTTGTAATCCTTGAGTTCCAGATCCCTGAACACCTTGATCACCCTGAGTTCCTTGTGTGCCTTGACTTCCTTGAGTTCCAGTTCCTTGAGACCCCTGAAGACCCTGTGTTCCTTGAGACCCTTGAATTCCTTGATTTCCAGATCCCTGAACTCCTTGAAGACCTTGGAGACCTTGTAGACCTTGAGCACCTACACCTTGAACACCTTGGTTACCTTGAATCCCTTGAAGACCTTGAGTTCCTTGATTACCTTGAAGACCTTGAGCACCAACACCTTGAGTTCCTTGAAGACCTTGAAGACCTTGAAGACCTTGAATACCCAAAGTTCCTTGAGTTCCCTGACTACCTATTGATCCTTGAGTTCCTTGTCTACCTTGAAGACCTTGAGTTCCTTGAAGACCTTGGGTTCCTTGATCACCAGCAACTCCCTGAGTTCCCTGAGCACCAACACCTTGAGAACCTTGAAGACCCTGAAGACCTTGAGTGCCTTGGTTACCTTGAGTTCCTAATCCCTGTGTGCCCTGAATACCTTGTGTACCTTGAAGACCTTGTGTACCTTGAAGACCCTGAGATCCAATATCCCCCTGAACACCCTGTAATCCTTGAGATCCTTGAAGTCCTTGAGTTCCTTGTGTCCCCTGTACACCTTGATTAGAAAGTCCTTGAAGACCCTGAAGTCCTTGAAGTCCTTGAGTTCCTTGGAGACCTTGAGTGCCTTGGGTACCTTGAGTGCCTTGTACTCCTATTCCTTGAGTTCCTTGAAGACCTTGTAAACCCTGAGTACTTTGAACACCCTGCAATCCTTGCAATCCTTGAACACCTTGATCTCCTTGCAATCCTTGTGTTCCCTGTAATCCTTGTAAACCTTGAGTGCCTTGAGTTCCTTGTACTCCTGTTCCTTGAGTTCCTTGTAGACCTTGAAGTCCTTGAGTTCCTTGGAGACCTTGAAGACCTTGAGTCCCTTGCGTACCTTGGATTCCCTGTGTTCCTTGGAGACCTTGTAAACCTTGGAGACCTTGAGTCCCTTGAGTCCCTTGAGCACCAACACCTTGAGTGCCCTGAAGACCTTGTAGACCCTGAGTCCCTTGAGAACCTTGAAGACCCTGTAATCCTTGAGTACCCTGAGTCGCTTGAGTACCTTGAGTCGCTTGAGTACCCTGAGTCGCTTGAGTGCCTTGTAAACCTTGAAGACCTTGAGTGCCTTGTAGACCTTGAAGACCTTGAGTGCCTTGAGTGCCTTGAGCACCAACACCTTGAATACCCTGAAGACCCTGTAATCCCTGATTTCCTTGAACACCCTGAAGTCCCTGAGTTCCCTGAGTTCCCTGAGTTCCCTGAACACCTAGATCACCTTGAGTGCCCTGTAATCCTTGTAACCCTTGAGTTCCTTGAGCTCCTTGGAATCCAGCACCTTGAGTGCCTTGTAATCCTTGCAACCCTTGAGTTCCTTGATTACCTTGAAGACCCTGAGTTCCTTGAACGCCCTGAACACCAAAGTCACCTTGGGTGCCTTGTAATCCTTGTAATCCTTGTAATCCTTGAGCGCCTTGAACACCCTGAACACCAAAGTCACCTTGAGTGCCTTGTAACCCTTGTAATCCTTGGGTCCCCTGGAATCCTTGAACACCAAAGTCACCTTGGGTGCCTTGTAATCCTTGTAATCCTTGAGTGCCTTGAATACCTTGAAGACCCTGAGTTCCCTGAACACCTTGATTAGAGAGACCTTGTAAACCCTGTAATCCTTGAGTCCCCTGTAATCCTTGAGTACCTTGAAATCCTTGAACACCTGTACCCTGAAGACCTTGTAGACCTTGTAGACCTTGAAGACCTTGAGTCCCTTGAACACCTTGAACACCTTGATTACCAATATCCCCCTGGACACCCTGTAATCCTTGTAATCCTTGAGTGCCTTGAGCTCCTTGATTACTTAAACCTTGAGTGCCCTGAGTTCCTTGAACACCCTGATCTCCTTGAAGACCTTGAGTTCCTTGTGTTCCCTGAACACCTTGATTACCAATATCCCCCTGGACACCCTGTAATCCTTGTAATCCTTGAAGTCCTTGAGTTCCTTGTGTTCCCTGAACACCTGTTCCTTGAGATCCCTGCAATCCCTGAGTACCTTGATCTCCTTGGACACCTTGAGTGCCTTGGATTCCAAGGTCTCCTTGAATTCCTTGTAATCCTTGAGTGCCTTGGGACCCCTGAACACCTTGAGTTCCTTGGGATCCTTGGGCACCAATACCCTGAGAACCTTGAAGACCTTGAGTTCCTTGAAGACCTTGTAAACCTTGGGTACCCTGAACACCAACATCCCCTTGAAGTCCTTGAGTGCCTTGGAACCCCTGAAGACCTTGTGTTCCCTGACTACCTTGAAATCCAAGTTGTCCCTGAATGCCCTGAAGACCTTGAGTTCCTTGGGATCCTTGGGTTCCTTGGGACCCTTGTATTCCAGCACCTTGAATACCTTGCAGACCTTGAGTTCCTTGTAGACCTTGTAGACCTTGAGTTCCTTGATTGCCTTGTATTCCAGCACCTTGAATACCTTGCAGACCTTGAGTTCCTTGTGTTCCCTGAACACCTTGATTACCAATATCTCCTTGAATGCCTTGTAAACCTTGGGTGCCTTGGAATCCCTGTAGACCTTGAGTTCCTTGTGTTCCCTGAACACCCGTTCCTTGAGATCCTTGAAGACCTTGAGTTCCTTGCGTACCTTGTACACCTTGATTAGAGAGACCTTGTAGACCCTGTAATCCTTGAGTGCCCTGTAATCCTTGAGTACCCTGGACACCTTGATTGCTTAATCCTTGAAGTCCTTGAAGACCTTGTAACCCCTGAGTCCCTTGGAATCCTTGAAGACCCTGATTCCCCTGCATCCCCTGGACACCTTGCAGACCCTGGGTGCCCTGGAATCCCTGTAGTCCTTGAGTTCCTTGAACACCTTGAACACCAGAACCTTGAATACCTTGTAAACCTTGGGTGCCCTGGAATCCCTGTAGACCTTGAAGACCTTGAGTTCCTTGATATCCAAGTTCACCTTGAATACCTTGTAATCCTTGAGTGCCTTGAATACCTTGATTACCCTGTGTACCCTGATATCCAAGTTCACCTTGAATACCTTGTAATCCTTGAGTGCCTTGAATACCTTGATTACCCTGTGTACCCTGATATCCAAGTTCACCTTGAACACCTTGAGTTCCCTGAGCACCTTGAACACCCTGATTACTTAGACCTTGAACACCCTGAGAACCCTGAGAACCGACACCTTGCGTACCCTGTATACCCTGATCACCTTGAAGACCTTGAGTTCCTTGTACACCTTGATTACTAAGACCTTGGACACCTTGGGCACCCTGAATACCAACATCTCCTTGAAGTCCTTGAGTACCCTGAACGCCCTGATTACTCAGACCCTGTAGACCTTGGAGACCTTGAAGACCTTGGGTCCCTTGAGTGCCTTGGATTCCCTGAGTTCCTTGTGTTCCCTGAAAAGTTTCACCCTGAATACCCTGTAGTCCTTGGGTGCTTTGATTTCCTTGTACACCTTGTATCGCCTGACCCTGTAGACCCTGAGTGCCTTGAATACCTTGATTACCTTGCGTACCCTGTATACCTTGGATACCCTGACTGAATAAATTTTCAGACTTTATCCAATAACGAGAACCAACCTCAGTACCAACTGCAATTAGAACATATTGATCATAAAATGTGCCATTAGGAACTGGTTTTACCCCAATAGAAGATACACCTACAAGAGGATCCCCCAAATCTGGCTCAGCTTGCTCTACACCCAGAAATTCATATCTGTCAGAGGTAATACCAGACTGAGAAAATCTTCTATATCTTCCTGAGGTATATCTTGCCATTTATGCTACTGCTTCGCGGTTTCAAGTACACTCAAAACAAGTTGCAAGACATCATTCGCATTACCTTGAATTTTGATAACATCATTAGTTTCAAGAGCGAGTCTTCCATCAGTAATCAAATTCAAACTATCATTTGAAGGAATTGGAATTGCATTTGCAAATTTATAATCGGACGGAATCTCTGAAGGTCTAGAGTGAATCGCAGTAACTGAAAAAACACTTCCTGCAGCAGCGACATTAGTTACCTGGGAGAGAATCACAATTGTTGCTACTCCAGTTGGGCAAGTATAAATTCCAACTAAATTAGTCGTTATACCAACTCTTATCGTTCGAAATTTATTAAGTGCAATTACTGCCATTTTTACTTACCTAACGCAATAATGAGAGGAGTTACTGTATTTAACAGACTTTGACTAAAGGCTCTACCTGAAATTGTTCCTGTAAGTTGGTTAATAACTACATTATCTCCAATTTGGAAGTTACCTGCTTGGTTTGTACTGGTATATACAACTTGTCCACCTCTAATTTTATCAACTTCATTTGGTTGAATTGTAACTCCACCCAGAGATGGTTTTGCTGTATTAATATTTGTTCCAGATCCAACCCATTCTAGTGAGATTGAAGTTGCAATTTGCAAACTCAATCTTGAGAAATAAATTGTTGTACCAGCACCTATCGTACTATTTAGATTTGATAATAGAGTGATGGTTGAGATTCCTGCAACAGGAAGTGTTGCACTTTGAATATTAAAATAAATTGGTTCTAAAAATGATATTGCAGCAGCACCGCTACCAACTCCACCAATTGGAGAAAATGTAACTGTTGGTGGTGTTGAATATTGAGATCCAGAACTAATTACATCAACCGATATTACTGTTCCTGTCGCATCAATGTTTGCACTTCCCTCCGCAGTAATTCCATTTGGACCAGTTGGGGCGCTGATTATTACATCTGGTGGGAAAAGATATCCACTTCCACCATTTGTTACCTCGATACGAGATACTGTATTATAAAGATCACCAAAATAAATTGCCTGTCCATCGTAAGGTCTATAAGTGCCAACACCAGAAACAACTATTTCATCAGTTTCAATTTGCGCTTCTCCTACGGATTGAGCGGTATAACGATAAATTGATTTTGAAGTCGCATCACCAACACCATCAGAGACAAGACCAAAGTTGCCAAATGAGCAGTTTGAGTTGGTAATATCACATTGTCCTCCAGATTTAGTAAAGATTCCAATATCGTCACAGATTGTAAAAATAGAAACTAATTGAGCATATGCTCCGTTTGTAACTGATACTCCAATACCACCTTGATTAAATTGTGTATAAGAGTCTACAGACATTGTTCCAGTCACGCCAATATCATCTTTATCTCCAGGTTCAGCGTTGAAACCATCAACTTTTAGCCCAATACTATTGGCAATAAAATTGGTAGCATTTCTGATATATGGTCCCTGATCAATTGGCCCAGTTCCTCTTGAGTAAGGAGGAACAACAACGCCACCAGTCAAGTAATAATGAGGGATGGTGTTAATTCCTGTATTGATAACAAAAGTTGACCCATATCCTATGACTTCCTCTACCGCAAAATTATATCCAGTATTAGATGTAGGATAGATTGTTGTTGTAGCAGCTCCACTAGTGCAAATAAATTCTAGATCTCTAACAGATACAACATCACCAATATCAACAAACGCTCCTGGTGCTGTAATGGTTGTGACGCCAGTTATGTGATCATACGTTGCGAAAGAGACAGGTATTGCACGATTGATTATTGTTCCACCAGAGATATAAGTATGTATTAATGTTGATACACCAACATAAATTTCAAAAGTATTATCTGAATTAATTTCATCAACATAAAATTCGTATCCAAATTTACCAGATGGGAATTTTTGAGTTGTCGTTCCAATCCCTGTTCCAGAAGTACAAGAGAATATCAAATCCCTAAGTTCAATTGGATCGCCTTCCCTAACAATCAGTCCAGGTGCTGTGATTGTTGTCTTTCCAGTTTCCCCCTCATAAATCGCACTAGTTATACCAACAATATCTGTGAATCCATATCCAGAATTACCACCAAAAGCAGGGACAACGACAGAACCAGATTTTAGTGCTGTTGATCCAAGTCCAACAATACTTGTTACAACTCCAACACAAGAACGAATTGCAGAAATAACATTTTTACATGAATTGAGAGCATCATTATATCCTGTTTGACCGTCAATCTGAATTGACATGTCTTTTACTTGAGTGAATGTTGGTTGGAAGTTTCTATATTTTTCAACTGTTCCCCCCGAAACATAAGTATGAGGGAGAACTGTTTTACCTGCAACAAAAGTAAATGTGTTTGGACCTACAACAGATTTAACAGGGAAAATGTAATTAAAAGTTCCATCTGGGAAGATTTTTGTTGTATAATTTGCGGTGAGGGTTCCACCAGTCACATAAATGTGATCTAAAGTTGAAACTCCAACATTGACCTTAACTTTATTAGAAACATAAAGATCTGGGAAAGATGGACCTATAGTTCCTATCCCAATAGTTGATGTAAGGATACCGACAAGATTATCGATATTTGACTGAACATCGGCACAAGAATATGGATTTGTATTTGAAGTGGTTCCGATTCCTGGATTTGGATCAGCCGTAATTGTTAAGTCTCTATTATTGAGTTGATTATTAATTGCAAGTTTTGCATAATCTCTCACAGAATGGAACCCGACAATTGACTGTGCGGTTTCTCCAACCAATCCATCCGAAATTGGGACACCAGCGGCGGTGAAGTAAGATCTCGTGGCTTCACGAATATGCTTATTAGTCCCATATCTTACATCCTTAATAAGTGCATCAACAATAAATCCTAAATCCCTACGACACTTATTTTCTCCTGCAGGAAATACCCCATTATTCACACGAATTTTATTGACATTAGTTAATGAACCATTGGTAAATGCAGTGGTTGCAATAGAAACTAAAGTATTAATTGCCTGTTGAACATCCGCACAAGATGCTGTGCTGGTATTAATGCCAGTTCCAGGATCAGCAGTAATTGTAAGATCAGTGATAGTTAGATTATTAGTAATTGCAAGTTTCATCAGGTTTCTTGCCTGATTGAATGCATAAACAGATTCTGTTATTTCTCCAACTAATCCATTAGAAATAGGAGCGCCAGATGAATTGAAATATGTTTTAGTAAATTGAATTGTGTAAGTATTTCCTCCACTAAAGACATCCGTTGAAACTGCATCAACAAAATATGCAAGATCTCGTTTGCACTTATCCATTGTTGTGGATATTCCTGGATAAACATTATAAGTATTAGTCCAAGCAGTTCCGACTATTTCTTGTTTATTTAATTGAATGAGGCGATATGAGTCTTTGAATCTAGAAAATCTAGTGGTTTGTAAATCATTTGGATAATAAAAGTCTGGGAAAGATAATGCTATTGCGGCTAAAGATTTATCAATGATTTCATTTTTATTTGACTCTATAAGATTAGAGGCATCGACGTAACGATCATTATTTGTTGAGATAACATTAAACTCATATCCAAGATTTCCACTAGGATAATATGCTGTTGCAGGTCCACCACCACTATCACAAATGAATACTAGATTTTCTAATTTTACCTTTTTATTAGGTTCAATGAAAAGATGTGGTCCAACAGTTGTCCCCAACCCGACAGTGGTAATTGTTGTGATACCAGTGAGTTTATCATAAAAAGCGGTAGAAATTCCAAATACTGGAGTATAAAGTCTCCTAGCAGTTCCTCCAGAAACATAGGTGTGATCAAGAGTTGAAACACCAACATTGACCGTAAATTTAGTTGATGACCTTCTTAGACGTGATGGTGGTGGTTCTATTACATCAAGAACTGTAAAATCATATCCAAGGTTACCACTAGGATAAGATGCTGTTGATGGTCCACCACCACTATCGCATATAAAAACTAGATCATTTAGTCTTACTCTTTCTCCAGATACGATATCTAGAGAAGAAGACAATGTAATTGTTGATATACCAGTTGTCTTATCATATGTTGCGGTAGAAACTGTAATTGCAAATCCTGGGGAACCATTATCACACTCATAGAGCAGCCCAGTAATTCTTGCCGCATCATTTTTGACAAGTCCATGATTATTCGCAGTAATTGTGGTTATCCCTGTGCTTGCATCATACACTGCATTAACAACCGTTGTTCCAAGACCTACTGGGTATCCACCCCATGTGCAGTTGTTTACAACCGCTCTTGCAATATTAAATGAATAGTCAAGGGTAGCAACTGTCTGCTTAACTTCTTCGGGATTTTTGAGTGTGTTAGGAATGAAATTGAAGTCATCATTAAAATATGACTTTGCAGCCCCAACACATTTTGCATTACCACCTCTTGTAATATCAAAAGAAACTGCTTTATAAATGTCTTTGATATCATCGGCACAATCAATAGAATCTAGATTAACACCATAACGAATTGCAGGAGCCGCAGTTGTTCCAATACCAATCATACTTGTTATAATTCCAACAAGTTGTCTGATTGTAGTTCCAACACCAACACAACCACCCGCAACTTGAATAACTGATAGATCTTTGAATTGAGTTATGCTCCCAACACCAGACTGGTATGAAATTGGTGGGGTCAAGTTATTAATAACATGAGTTGCAATTCCTATAGCATAATCAAACGCAGCAATTGTAGCCTGTTGGGTTGCAATCCCAGTAATGTGAATCAATCCACCAGAATTATTATAGTAAGAAAATCCAGCACCTATTGAATTTCTATTACTGTTTGCTTTCAAATCTTTAGCGACAGCATCTATAATACTTACAACGTCTTCTTTACAGTTTGTATAATCATTACTATTCAAATTAAAATTATATCCTGATGGAGATGTCAAGAATCCAACTGCTTCTGCTGCAATAAATCCAGTATTCAAATCAAGAAGTCTTGCTGCATCTTGTTCACGATGACTTCCTGCAAATCCACTAAATCCACTGGTTAAGAATCCAACAGATTCTCTTGCAATATAATCAAGATTGAAACGAAGCAATCTTGCAGCATCAAAATATCTATCTGATGATGGTCCTAATAGTGGTTGTAAGGCAACGATAGCAGCCCCATTTGTTGAAGGTTGTCCTCTAAAACTAACATCTGTAACGTGACAACCGCTATTAACATAAAATAAATCTCTCTCTGGATATTTTGGAGTAATCACCACGTTTCTAAGTTCTGTCCCTTCAACAGAAACTGTTTTTGCCAGAACAATTGGATTCTCTTCAACATAAGTTCCTGGAAATGGTTTGATTGTATCACCAAATAAAGCTACCGATGCCGCAGATTTAATTGTTCTTTTCGGATGATTTTCTGCCAACCCAGTATTATCATCATTACCGTTTAATGAAACATAGATTGTTCTTCCTACTGGTTTGTAGGAAGTAATTTCTACAATTCCTTTTCCATTTGCTTGTGTAGACTCAATATCAATTCCAATTCCAGGAATAACACTTGTAACAATTCCAGTTAGTTGCGAGCCCTCACCCTTAAAAGTAGTGGCACTAACAATACCAGCACCACTTTGTTCGCCAACTGTGACCAATGATTCATAATCATAAAACTTGAAGTTTTCTGAACCAGATGGTATATTTTGTGGGTTTTTATATATTACCTGATTTGGATCACCAGCAATAGGTCCTACAAGACCCTGTGTTCCTTGTGGGCTTTGAACACCCTGATTGCCCTGCATCCCCTGGGTTGCTTGTGTTCCTTGAATACCCTGATCTCCTTGAAGACCTTGAGTTCCTTGGGTTCCTTGAGTTCCTTGATTGCCTTGAAGACCTTGAAGACCTTGAGTTCCTTGATTACCTTGAAGACCTTGTGTTCCTTGATCTCCAATGGTGCCTTGAACACCTTGATCACCTTGAGTTCCTTGTTGACCTTGAACACCTTGAGATCCTTGAAGACCTTGGGATCCCTGTAGACCTTGAGTTCCTTGAGTTGCTTGTGTTCCCTGAACACCTTGATTAGAAAGTCCCTGAGTTCCTTGAACACCCTGATCTCCTTGAAGACCTTGAAGACCTTGCGTTCCTTGAACACCTTGATTAGCAAGACCCTGAGTTCCTTGTCCACCTTGAAGACCTTGTGTACCTTGTAAACCTTGTGTACCCTGAACTGATGTCCCCTGAAGACCCTGAAGACCTTGATTCCCCTGGGTTGCTTGTGTTCCTTGAAAGTTACTGAGAGGTCCCTGGACACCTTGAGTTCCTTGAACACCCTGAGTTCCTTGAAGACCTTGAAGACCTTGAAGACCTTGAATACCCTGGTTAGCAAGACCCTGACCACCTTGTGTTGCTTGAGCACCTTGAAGACCTTGATTACCTTGAAGACCTTGAGTTGCTTGAACTCCTTGCAATCCTTGAACACCCTGAGGTCCTCTAGTAGCAGCTTTGAGAATTGAAAACTCAGTAGCATTGACAATTGTGTTGACTGGTGTTGCTTGATCTGCCTGGTCCATCCAGGCATAAACTTCAATATAGTCTCCAGCATTTATTAATGCTTGTGTTGCAATCTGTAAGTTTTTACCATTTCCTGCTGCTGTTCCACCACTGTAGGTAGTGGTTCTTGTTTGTGTAACTTCAACTCCATTTAGGAAAATAGAGCATATTGGATTTACCTCTGCCGCACCAGTGTTATCAATACCAATATTGATATTGATAATGTAAATACCATTATTATTGATAGTTATTCTTTGGGGTATAGTTGTATTAGAATGCGTAAAAAAGTCAGTTTTATAGACTTCAGAATCAAATCGAATAGGAACTCTATTCGCATAAGTTACATTGATATCTTCAGTGAGAGAAGTTTTTCTAAACTTCGCAGCCTGAAGTTCTGTTCCATATCCAACATTACCCCAAAACCAACCCCCATTACCGTCAGATAAAACAAGATCACCAATATTACCAGAAAAATTTGCAGAATCATAAATTCCACCATTAATTCTTACATTATTAAATGTAGAATTCTCTGGTGATTGTATGTCACCTTTGAAAAGTTCTGCCTCTATTTGTTGGAAAAACTTAGCATTCTGATAAAACCACGCCTCTTCGCCAACTATAAATCTATTTTCTGGTGCTGGCATGTGATTTTACCTATAGGATAGTGACACCAGGAACAGTATTACTCCTTACTTGAGCTCGTTCCTCATTTGTAATTGGACGACTCAATTCAGCATCAAGACCTGCAGTGGTACTAGCAGTGGTACTAGCAGTGGCACTAGCAGTGGAACGACTAGTCGAAATTCCAGTAGTCGAAATTCCAGAAGATGGAATACAAGGTTTACTTGTTGTAGTCGCATCAACGTTATTACCAGTTACTGGAATATTTGGTAACGCAGCCATTGCTTTTTCAAGAACATCTTTAGCAACATAAGTTCCATCAAATACTTTCGTACCAAAAGTTCCACCCTCCACTTTTGATATAACATTTCCAGACAATCCCTTAGCATCAACAATATTAGAGTCTAACAATATTCTTCCAGCACCACCTTTCATGCTGATATTTCTTCCTGCTTTTATATCTACATCCTCATCAGCTTCAATTGTTATATTTTTTCCTTTGATTCTAATAGATCCATTACGTAGTGCAGTAATTGTAACATCTCCAGCCATCGAAGTAATAACAATGTCAACACCTTTTTCAGATGTTTTATTTCCTGCTACAATTTCGATAAATCTATCGTTGTAAATTCTGTATGACCCCCCTTCGGTAAGACCAGTAAGATTTACATCATTACTAGAATTGAAACTATACATCGCATATGCCAAAGACCCATTTGCCCCCATTTGTGGCGTGGAAGTATCAATCCTAAAAGTAGGCATTGCCCAAATATCTCTAGCTTCCCAGTTTTGATTTGATCTTGACATGAATATAAATCAAAAATAAATTCTTTCTATTTTCTATTTAGTTAGTAACCGTAACCGCCTCCGCCGCCGCCACCACCTGGAGATGGAGATGGTGAGGGTGAAGGTGAGGGGGTAGGAGAGGGTGTGGGGGTAGGTGTAGGCGTAGGTGTGGGAGTGGGGGTAGGAGTGGGTGTGGGTGTGGGGGTAGGAGTGGGTGTGGGGGTAGGAGTGGGTGTAGGTGTAGGTGTGGGAGTGGGAGTGGGAGTGGGAGTGGGGGTAGGAGTGGATAATGCAACAGGTGTTACGGTATCAATAGCAGTGGAAGATGTTTTTACCACTTCAGATGTTAGTGAAGGTGTTGGGCAATCAATAACTCTTACAATTTCCTCTGGAGGATTAAATCTAACTCTTCCAAGAATTGGTTTTAATACTGCGCCTCTCCCTGTTTTTGTCGTTACAGTAATTATTGGTAACTCATCAATTCTTTTAGTATCTGAAACTTGTGCAAAAATAATTTTTCCATCCTTAACAGAAAGTTTATAATTATTACCAAGATTATCCGAAGCAGTATCTTTTTGAGAATACCCTTTGCCCTGATTAATAATTTGAACCGCAATTACGGCAATGTTTGAATTAATATTATAATCTAACTGAGCATATCCGACTGGATAATTCTCTCCCACTGAAACCATCTCCACTCCTGTAACTTGACTAAAAGTTGGTGAATTTGGAATTGTATCAATAAATGTTCTACCCACGGCGCCATATCCTTGTTTTGACTCGTCATAAAATTCAACAAATGGTGGTGTTACATATCCAAAACCACCATTTGTAATCTCCACACCCAATACACTAGCAGTCTTAACATTTGTAATATCTACTATGTCTGTTGATCTTGTAGGTACAATATCACCTAAAAGAGCAATAGCTGTTGCGCCAGTTCCACCGCCACCAAAAATGCGTACTTGTGGTGGAGATTTTGAAATTGGAGGTCCAGTATAGCAAGGGGAACTTGGATCTTTAGGTTCACCACTAAAGATATCAAAAGTTCCATATTTTTGTTGGAAAGCTTGTTGCACATCATCTACAATGTTTCCTACATCTGTCAAAAGATTCTGAACATTTCCAACTGCCTCTAATACTCCTTTTCCAATTGCAGCTGCATTATTCATATTATTAAGGATTGATTGGTAGGCAGATTCTTCACAACCAGGATCTTTGGGTCCTGTACCAATTACCCATTCTTTTACAATTCCAGAACACTTACCTTGTGACTGACCTCCCATAAATAATCCCCCTATTGCTTGGAAAGATTCAATTGTAGAACGCATTGATGACTCTGGATTAAATCCAACCAAACTTAAGAGTTTTGAAACTCCATCCAAAAGAGGACCCATAGCTCCAAGAAAATTATCTAGTGTATTATTCAATAATGCCCCAGAGAATTGCTCTGCTGCACAAGGCACTAAATTATCAACATTATTCAACATGCCAGAAAGGAGTTCCTTAATTGAACCAGATGCAAGATCAACAACTAAAGCACCCACAGTTTGTAATCCATCTTCTAAAAGTTTAACAGGAATAAGCATTGCAGTTTGAGCAGCGACTCCAGCTAAATGAGCGATTGTTGTACTCCCTGTAGCAGCAAAAACTGCGTTATAAACAGTTTCATAAAGTAATTTCAACCCGTCATTGAGAGCTGGAATGAGTTGAGTATATAATTCTCTCATCATTTGACCAGTATAAATGTTCATTATGCCAGTAATTTTATCGACAGAACTATTAATTTCTAAATCTAGATTACTGATTGCATCTAATCCATCACGAACTTTTTGAAGAAGATTATCAATTTCTGCAGTCATTCCTGCTAGTGCCGTGTCACCACAAGAATTTGCAAGTACAATTGTTTTTCCAACACCTGTATAGTAAGGAACCTCTAAATCATCTGGATTTTCCTGATTTAGTTTATTAACAATTGCTGGTGAAACATCTCGTGGTGATTTTTGTGAATTAGAGTTTCCTTCATTACTTTGATCACCCTTTAGCGGTCCACTAGGTTTTTTGACCCTATCAGTATACCCAGTAAAAGGAGTGAATGGTGACTCATAAGATTCTGAACCCTTCTCAATATCAGATGTTTTTCCAAAGCACGCAATAATTGCGGGAATCTGAGCATTATCACCATCTAGAAAGAAACCAAAAACAACATCAGATGGTTTTAGTTTATGACTGGTGGCACAACCTCCAGCACCACTACCAGTTGATGTAGACAATAAAATTTGTGCCCAGGGCAAATCATCGTTTGATAATTCTGTTTCGGAATAAGGGTGATAACCTAAAATTCTAACCTTAATTCTATTTCCCCAACCACCACCATTTGATTGTTCTCCTTGTGCCTCTCCAGGTGCTACTTGTCCAATCCACCAACGAAATCCATCTCTTCCTATAAAATTACTCTTAAGTAAAGATTCATCTATCATTTGCTTTTTTGTCCAAAAGTATCTCTAATTAATTTGAGCGATGTATATGAATTATCACTATCAAAATGGTGACATAGTTCTTTTATGATATATAGACCGCTTATCTCTGGGTCAGATTCCTTGGTTGATGCCTGTGTGTTTTTGGGAAAAATACACTCAATCACATCTCCAGCTCTTAAATTTGTATTCGATGGAATAGTAACATCTAATACTTGAGTAAACAAAGTATTATATCTCATTAGAGACTGAGCTTGATATTCCATTGGATTAGAATTCGTCTCTTTAGATGGTTTAGGCTCTAATGTTCCAACATCTAAAATCTGTGTAAAAATTCTTGATGGAATATCTCCTAAAGTCTTATCTGAACCTGGAGATATTTTTGGTAAATCAAGTTTTCTACCTAGTGTTTTTGTTTTTTTCTTATACTGTGTCTGACCAAATGAACCCTGTTGTTCACCTGTAAAGGTAAATTTATTTGGATCAAAAAACATTCTTTGACTTGAAAATGCACCTAGTCTTAATTTTTCAATCAAATTTTCATTCTTGGTTGTTGTGTAGTTCAAGATTGAAAAATCATTATTTACTGCTTTATTATCAGAATCATATGACTCTACACCCTGATTATTAGTGTATGTCGCTTTCTTTTCTTGATTGATAAGAGAGTCAATTGATCTAAATTGAAATCCGTCCTTTGTCTGATAAAAGAAAAATCCTGCATTTGCTCCACTTTCAGCGGGAACTGCCTTTGACGCTAACCAAATCAAAGTAGTGAAAGGTTTTTTTAGATTACCAATAAATCCATAAGAATTAGAGGTCTTATCAATCGTTCCTATCTTTTTAGTTTTCAAATACTCTTCTAGTATTGCCTTTATGGAGTTGTCAATTGTTGAAGAACTTGAAAACTTTCTGGAAACTCTTGAAGTCTCATTTGTAATTGCTTCCCTAGAAATTAAATGTAGTGTAAAACTTTCTGACTCTGTTTGTGATACGATGTCAGTAATACTAGAAACAATAAAAAAATCAGCAGGTTTTTTAGAAAAATCTAATCCTGGATTAGTTGCTGAATTTCCTGATATTTTCATCACAACTCTCTCACCACCTCTCAATGGCAAACCGTTATAAATTGATTGTTTCTCTTGTGCTGGAGCACCTTCAGGAGCAATTGATGAGCTACTGTTTATTACCTTAATTTTTGCAGTAATAGTTGGTGAAAAAATATCTTCATAGTAATCAATGCTGACCGCACCTTCAACTATGTCTACAGTTCTTTTCTGATTATTAGATTCTAGTATTAATGTTTCAAATACAGAAGAATTAATTGACATTAGTTGTAAGCCAAATCTAAAAGTAATTTGTTCTTGATAAATCTATTTAACACAGTAAGTTCAGGAATTGGTAAAGTCATAGATGGTGACTGTTGTCCACTATCGCCATAAGATGCTCCTGATTGTTCTATTATTGGAGTTTCTGGAATAATGATATTGGTTGGTGTTCTCTCTGGACCGATTGCATTTGGAATCTTAGAAGGTGGGGAGCTCCCGATGATTGTTCCACTTACTAATCCGTCAACATAACTTCTAATAACATTCGATGGTGCTTGTATGTGAACATGAGGACCAGTAGACCTACCAGTGCTACCTTGCAATCCTAAAATAGTTCCAACCGAAACCTGTTGATTTTTTTGCACTAGAATTTTATTAAAATGCCCAAGTTCTACTTTTCCAGCACTAGACATAATCTCAATCCAGTTACCGCCACCAGTGAGAAATCCTGTCCAAGTAATTGTTCCAGAAACTGGTGATGGAACTGGTGCATTTATATATTGATCTCCTTTAAAAATCGTGAAGTCTCTAACTTCTCTACCATCACTTGTTGACTGATAACTGTGGTGTGGAGTAAGTCCAGAATATCCTTTTACTTTTTGTCCTCTTGGATTTTCTACAGCAAATCCTTTTAGTTGAATAGAAGGTCCAATATTACTTCCAGAACCTGGCGAAGTAACCATCCTAGATGAACTAGCATCAAGTGGTCCTGGTTGAGCATCAGGTGGTGCTAATTTTATTTCTAATCCACTACTAATATTAGCAGCACCAAAGTAATTTTTTGCCGCAACGCTAAAGTCAAGCATATGATTTTTAGCGTGTCCAGAAACGCCAGGTCCAACATCATTGACTCTGATTACTGCAGACTTACCTGTTTTACTATCAGTGACAATTAAATTGATTGGTTTTGATAATGTCTTTCCACCAGGAAATCCTTTTGAAGGACGAGTATATTCACCTGGCAAAATTGCAATAAGTTCTGGAAATGCCGCAGCAGAAAAGACGTTTGACCTATAACCTTCACCAGTTGCAGTTGCTGGAAGTCCTTGTGCCGTTTTAGCGCCACTTGCATTAATTCCTCCAAGTGCAGGATCATAGTATGTTGCCTTAGCGTCTGTTGCTAAGACCCTCCCAGACATTGTGCTTGTATACCCACTTGTGTAAGCACCTTCATCAGCAACATTGGTACCTGGTGATGGAATTGCCCCACCAATATCAAATGGTTTTGTAATGAGATTCATAGAGTCTTTGATTGAATCTCCCATATTATTGATATTTTGTACTAGCCCTTTTATAGAGTTTTGAACCTCTTCTGAACTTTTTTCAAAATCAAATGACATGGCATATCCCAGAGCACTTTTTACTATAGTTGTAAAATTCTGGAGAATTCCTGGTGGTTGTTTTTCTGGATTATATAAGTTATATAAAAAGATAGCAATATTTGATCTGAGATTACCAAGTCTCCTGATTATTTCATTACCAATACCTATCCAAGTAGGTAAATTTCTAATCGCCCAACCAGCAGCAATGTAACCAAAAAATCCAAGTAGTTTACCAAAAAGTCCACCACCAGAACCTGATCGAAATAGTTCTTGTGATTCTCTTGGTTTTATGTTTACTATTTCTGAAGATTCTAATGATGCCTCTTGTTCCTTAAATCGATCAAACTCCAATTGTCTTTTTATTGCTTGTTTTTTTTCGTTCAATAAATTATTTCTTTGTATATTATTTTTTTCAATTTTTTTATTAAGTTGAGTGATTGATTTATTTGTAAGCGCAATTTTTTTGTTAGAGGTAACTACGGAACCTGAGATTTTTTCAAGATTAAGTGTAGTTGGTTTGATTTGAGTTATTATCATTTTCTTTTACTGCTATACATATGCTAAATCATTCATCAATCTTTTTTTCATGTTATTCATAAATGCGACTGCCAAATCTTCCTCACGAATATTGCCTCCTGAACTTCCTGAAGAACCATAATTATTTTGTCTACTAGTATTTACTCTTGGACTTCTTTGATCAACTACTACATAGTTTTCTCCCCGTCTTTCAGTTGCAACATTTACCGTCGAGGTTGATGGTCTTTGAATCGCTGCAGGTGTAGGTGTTGTTTGTTCTTGTGTAGCAGATGGAGAAACAGAACCCTTGAAGTCGAAATGCCATGGTTCTTTTTGAGAAAATCCCATACCTGTGTTTATCCATCCAAATTTTGACCCATACTTTTGAACCCAAGGAATACCATTAGCAACATCAATGGCGAGACCCTTTTCATGATTAGACCTACCAGGCGGAGCAGCAAGATTCCCCTGTCCCTTAAGATACAATTGATAAAGATAATTTTGTTGTTCATAACTACGAAAAGATGAAGAAAGGGTCAGATTAACTCCTTGTTTTTTTGCTTCATCCCTCATCTTTATATACGCATCAGCTGCACCACCAGAATCTAAACTATGTCCGCCACCGATAGATTTCAGTTTTCCTGTTGGTTTACTAGGTTGAATATTAGGTTGAGATCTATCCACCATCCCTGAAGGTGATGGACCAGCAGTTCCTTGAGAAGAAACTGGAACATTTCTACTTTTTTTAGTAAATCTTTCGTAAATTGTGGCAGTGGTAGGTCTCCAACTAGCAGTAGCGGTATTATACCCAGCGGCAACTAAACTTCTCAATATTTCATCAGCAGTGGTTCCCGCGTAATACTTTTTCCAAAGTCTTACGTGAACAGCAACACCTTCATCAAAAGTTTTATAAACTGCGTGCTTTTGCTTGTCAGCACCAATTACATATCCTGCCGAACCTACACCAGTTTGACCAAATGGATTTGTTTTGTTACTTGCAAAATAGACACTATTAGGATTTCTTAGATATCCAGTTTCATTCATGGCAATTGCAGCGGTAATATCTGGAGCAGGTGAACCAGCTTTCTGTGCTGCTGCTCTTACTTTTTCAAATGCTTCACTATCATTTTTAGGCACAGGTCCAGAATCTATTGGTCCCGTGGACCCCGTGGGCATAGCCCCAGAAGATCCGTCATCTGCATATGCATCCTGTGATTGTCCTTGTTGTTGTCGAGATTCTTCTTCCTCTCTCTCCGCAATTTTGAATCCCAAAGGATCAATAATAAAAGAAAATGCTGTGGTCAAAGAACCATATAATTTAGAAAGACCATTTAATAGTTGATCAAAATTTTGATTTATTGAGTTTGCTGATTCCCACGAATATTGTCCAGGTGAAAGACGATTATCGGTAATACCTATTCTTAAAATACTTGTAGTAACGTTACCAAGTAATTTACCAAAACTTTGAAAAACTTCTAGTGTGCTACTGAAAAAAGCACCTATAATATCTTTAGCCGTTCGTAAACGAACCAGAAACCCTTCCCCAAAATTTATGAGTGTAGGAAGTCTGGTCAAAATCCATCCTGCGGCAAGATATCCAGCAAAAGATAGCAATCTACCTATAAATCCTTTATCACTGACAGAACTCAAACTTGAATGATTAATATAATTTATTTTTTTGACAGTATCTGGGGCTTCGAGAGCTGCTTCTTGTTTATTTTTTTCATCTAATTCTTCTCGTCTTCGATAATAAGTGCTATTCTCATTTATTAATTTTTTTTGTGCAGTAATATTTTCTTGAATAGAATTGTTTCTACTCAAAATACTTTGATTAGTAAGTGATATTTTCTTTTTTGTATTATAAACTGATGTTGAAATTTTATTCAGGTTTAGGACGGGAATAGAAGTTGCTACTGCCATTTTACATCACTATATTATAATTCAATTGAGAATATAGAACATAAAAATTATCGGGATTAGATGATGATATTGAAGGAGTATCAGGATTTGGTGCTGGTCTAGATTGTGAAGAACTTTGACTTCCTTGATCAACCATCGCACCAGAAGTCGTATCGGACGCAATCACAACATTTGGTTGAACTTCTGGTAGGGCAGTGACTTTATTTGTATCCTTTGGAGGTGCAGTGATTTGAGCAGCTGGAGTAGTTGTTGGTTTAGTTTTATCAGATTCATTAGTGAGGGCAGGTTCTGAGGATCGTTGCTCCTGTGATATAGTAGGTTGAGATGAATCAGTATCGATCCTTCCAGTCTCACTGGCACCAGGTTGAGTAGTGGTGCTACCTGGATTTACCATTAAGTCAGATGATTGTGGTGTCATCGATGTAGATGGAGACACCTGTGCTTGTGGTTCTGCCCCCTCTGGAGTATCATTTACAGCTCCTGAACCAGAATCCACCAAATCAGGAAGGGAAGCCATGGGTGTTTGTGGAGTTACCTCTGCTGGAGGGGGGGATGACTGCTTAGCAGCTGGAGGTGGACTTGCAACAGATGTTGGTGCTGGTTTTGCCTTATCTTTAGTAGCTCCCTCAGCAATTTCTTGAACCAGTTTATTTCTTTTATCATTGCCAAAGATATTTGATCCAAGTGCCTCGGCAATTTCGTCTACAGTGAATGCCATCCCAGCAATTTTTCCAATTGCACCTATAGCTCCTGGAGCTTTAGCTGCAAGAGCCATGGCACTCAAGATTCCATCAGCCATCTCACCATTTCTAAAATTCATCAAAGAACTTAAAAATGTTACAAATTTACCAACTCCAGGACCACCTCCAGGTTGCCCTCCTGGTTTTCCAGGTGGTTTTGCTCCTCCTGGTGATAATGCTCTTATTCCTGAACCAAGCAATCTGAAAGGAGCAGTAACTAATTTTGAAAGAAGGCTTGCAACACCAGACGTAACTGCACTAATTGCTTTGCCAACCATTCCAAGTCCAGTCTTTACAGCAACTAATGCACCTACCCCTATCACTAATCCACCAACTATTTTTCTCTTAATTTCTCCTAGTTTTTGAACATCTCCCTCAGCTTGTGCCTTAAGATAATTAATAACTGAGTTGCCAAGCCATCCTAAAAATAAAGTTGTAAATGCAGACTCAACTCTGCTAAAAAGGCTACCAACTTTATTCTGAACCGCTAAAACAGGTGATGACAAAGAATTTTCGATTCTTTGCTCTAATTCACCCTCTTTACCAATGGCAATTCTTCTTTCTGAAAGTCTTTTTTGATTTTCTCGTTCTGCATTAAGTCTCAGTTGTTCTGCTGATGACTGTTGCTGAACAGTTTGAGAAATTGTATTGACGTTTTGTGATAATGAAGAAAGTTCTCTTGAAATCCCTTCAAGTTGATTCTGAAGAGAAGTAACAGAAGTTTGACCGCCTTGAATCAGAACATTTTGATAATCATCTGCACGGGTCTTTTGTGCATTAAGATTTTTCTGTTCGTTGATAAATGAATTGAATGCGGTTATATTGGCGCTAATATTTTCTCTGGACCCTCTTGATAAAGGAGATCCAGTTAGAGGGACAATATTGTTTGCTGCCTCAGCCATTTTTACTGTTCTTTAGATTTTCTTCTTCGATATACTGTTCAAGAAGAGAGAGATAAACTTCTCTTTCCCAAGGCATCATATTTTCTAGTTCTGTCAAGCTATATTTATGATGCTGCATGAGGGCAAAATTAATCTTATAATATGAGGCAAGATCCTCATGCGACATCGCTAGGCGAAAAAACTTGTTAACCCCTCTAAGACAACCTCACTTTCAACCTGAGTATTTGGATTCTTAAGTTTAACGATATGGGAAAGTTTAGGCATTGTATCAAAAAACTTTTCAATATCTTTGAATTGTTTAGAAGTAAATTGTTCAACGAATTCTAAAAGTTCTTTCTTTGTTACATCCGATGCCGCCCAAGACTCTTCTTCAGAATAAACTTGCTCAATACATGATGTAATCATATCAAAAGTGTCATCAACACTTACGCCCGTAGTTTGTGAAAAATTATTCTTAATAAACTCTTGCATTGATGGATATTTCATTCTCAAAGTATAATCACTATCTAATTTAATATCTCTTGTGTGCTCCTCATTATAGGTTATATTAATATCATCAATATCAATGCTCACAGGAACCCGAGTTTGATTATCATCTGGACAAGTAATTAGAACATCAATATTTTCTCCAACAGACTTTCCCCTAATATTAAGGAACATATATTCAATATCAAAGGTTGCCAGGTCTGCAACTTTGATTCCCTTTGTGAGGATACAGTTTGAAATTACAGTTTTTACTGCTTCTGCAATCTGTTTTGGATCTTCACTTTCCATTGCAAGAATTAAGATTTTTTCTTCCTTTACAAGAAAAGGACGATACTTGATTGTTTTTTTAATTGAAGGTATTTCCAACTCAAATGTGGGAGTCGCAATCTTTGGTAATGGCATAATAACCTATAAATTAGTTAGTCAGTAAAATTATTTATGGGAGTAATCCAGGAATAACACTAGCAATATCTAACAGACCTTGTGCTTCTGCCACTGATCGTGTCAATCCAGGTACATTATTATTATCATTCCCCAATATAGAACTAATGCTTGAACTCCGTCCAGCGATATATCTATCATAATAGAAAGTTACATTAACTTTCAATAGATCTGATGGACCATAACTGACACTTGGACTATTCATCAGAATTGGATATAACCCTCTAAAATTATATTCGATATTTCTTTTGTAATCTCTTTCAAATTTAATAATTTTTACACTATTTGCTTTATAAAAATCTGGATATTGCATTCTTGAAAAATAATTATCAAGTTGAGTATTTATTCCACCCTGTTCACCCTTCAATCTCTGAGGATTGGTAGAACCACTAGAAATAAATTCCATCCAACTTTCAAAAAATATCAGATTTTTATAATCACTATCGACATAAAATTCTAAAGAAATTTGCTGATACTGTTTAGTATGTGCAAAATGTTCTGTCATTCCTGTATATGCCCCTGTTACATCTGCATTTGCTAAGGATGCAGTTGGTAACGATGCAGAAGAACATAATAATCCAGAGTCTTCAGCAATAAACCTTGAGTTTACTCCCTTATTCCCCAAATAACGTCTTAGTTGAGGGGGAAGACTACCAAACTTAACTTCATAATGGGAAGTTTGTGCTAGTTTTGTAAATAGTGGTTTTATATCAGATATTTTCCTTGGTCTTGATACTGACACTCTAAATACCTTATACGAGTCTTATGTTATAAAGTATTTAGATGTCATATAAAGGAAAATTTCAACCCTCGTATCCTGAAAAATATAAAGGCAATTCCCGTAATATTATCTATCGTTCATTATGGGAAAGAAAATTTATGGTATATTGTGATAAAAATACCAATATTCTAGAATGGGGAAGTGAGGAAATTGTATTGCCCTATCGCTCTCCTTTAGATAATAAAATACACAGATACTTCCCCGATTTTTACATCAAAGTTAAGGAGAGTAATGGACAAATTAAAAAATATCTAATTGAGATCAAACCTAAGAAACAAACAATAGAACCAAAAGTTCAAACTAAAAAAACAAAAGGATATGTCTACGAAGTCGTAGAATATGCAAAAAATCAGGCAAAATGGAAAGCAGCGACAGAATATTGTGAAGACCGCCAATGGACATTCAAGGTTCTTACGGAAGAAGATTTAGGAGTCTGAAATGCCAAGAAAAACTCTAAAACAAAGGCAATCAGAGAATCAAGAGAAAGGTAAAAAAACAATATCAGATACTGATAATAATCGTATTCGTGATATTGTAGAGAACTTGATAGGAAATGAAGATCCTGATGATTTGATGCAGGAAATAATTGAGGCATTAACAGAAACTGAATCTAGACCATCTTCTATTGGACAATATTATACTTTTTTTTATAATCCAAAGACACCAGGGATATTTTATGATGAATATCCCCTAGTGGCAATAACTGATATATTTTCTTGGGGATTTAGAGGAATTAATTTTCATTGGGAAGGGATAAGACAGTATACATGGGATGAAATCAACGGTGAATTATATAAAATTAGATTAGAAGAAATAAAAGATATGAGAACTATTCCATATGCAAAAATCAAGATAAATAATTAAAAAAGATAAATGAGCTTCCCACCAGGACTACTTCCACCAGATGAGGCCAATATTGTTGTCACAGACAAAAAGGGCAATGTCATACAATCACCAGTTGGTTCAGATTCCAAGTCCGCCAATGCCCCTAACAAAAAGAAACCAAGTAATAAGATTGAAAGTTATAGATATCCATACAAGAAACTGTTAGACAATGATGACTATCTGAAAATTAGTATAATGGATTATAAGCCACCTGGATTTGCATCAGGTTTTGTACAGCCAACTGCAGATACTCAATATGGAAACAGTAAAACTAAAGTTATAATCCTCTTACCAATCCCACAATCAGTATCATCATCAAATTCAACTTCTTGGAATGGAGACACCATGGGTCCACTTGAAGTTGCGGCTCTTGGTGCTGCTGGAACGATAATTGAAGGGGGAGGTTTGAGTGGTTTGAAAGAAGTTGCTGGTCAGGCAGCAGCGGCTCTAACTGGTAGTAGTCTTGCACAAAAAGCAGGTCAGGCAGTGTTAGCACAAAAAGCAGTCAGTGGACTATTTGGCAACGAATCAGGTGGTGCTGGAGTTCTTGGTAGAACCACTGGTGCAGTATTCAATCAAAATATTGAATTACTTTTTCAAGGTGTAAGTTTAAGAGAACCATTTTCCCTTGGATATGATTTGACTCCAAGAAACAAAAAAGAGTCTGATGAAATTAAAAATATAATTAGAGTATTCAAAAAACAAATGTCTGGGAGAAAAGGTGGTCAAGGAGCTGGTCAAGGAATTTTTATCAAGTCTCCAAGCGTTTTCAGATTAGAATACAAAAGCGGCAAAATAAATCATCCATATCTAAACAGATTTAAGATATGTGCCTTAACATCGATGTCAGTTGATTTTACTGGATCTGGGACTTATGCAACTTATTCTGATGGAACTCCAGTACACCTAAAATTAGGTCTAGGATTCCAAGAACTAACACCAATTTATGCTGAAGATTATGATACTGAAGAAGGTAAACTAGGAACAGGATACTAATGAGTTACTTCAGAGAGCTTCCAGATATTGAGTATCAATCACCACTATCAAATAGAATATCTTCGGATGATTATGTAAGAGTAAAAAATGTTTTTCGTAGAGTCAAACTACGCGATGATCTACAAAATGTGTTTACTCTCTTTCAAAAATACGACATTCCTCAAGGAGCAAGACCTGATACTGTTGCTTTTGAATTATATGACAATCCTGGGTATGATTGGATTGTATTGACTATTGCAAATATTACAAATGTAAGAAATCAATGGCCACTTTCAAGTGAAGAATTATATCAATATTCACTAGAAAAATATGGTGAATTAAGACTTAACAGCGTTCATCATTATGAAACAAAAAGAGTAGAAGATTCAAAGAATCGTTTGATAATGCCCGCTGGACAAGTAGTGGATTCTAATTTTTCAATCCGAAATCCAGAGAGTCCCTTGGAAATATTATATCCTGTTATTGGGGTTACAAATTATGAATATGAAACAAGACTCAATGATAAGAAAAGATCAATATTTGTTCTACAAAGGACATATATTCAAACTTTTATCAATGATACAAGAAGCATTATGACATATGGCGAATCTTCTCAATTTGTAGATGATAGATTGATACGAACAGAAAATACAAGAAATACTATTCTATAAAAGATGAAGGGGGCAGATGCCCCCAGTTTATCAGTCTTCGGCAAGACGGGCGAAGTAGGACAGTGCATCATCATCCTCCTCCTCCACAGGTGCCGCAGCACGACGGGCAGGTTGAAGATTGTTGAGTTCAGTGCGGAGGTCTTCATCAAGTTCTTTCACAGAACCACGAGTGTTATCCTCATCAAACTCTTCAGGGTCTTGATAACGAGGAGTGCCTTTACTACCCAGAACATAGTCTAGACGCTTTTTCAGTTCATCATAGGTCTTGAACTGGTCAGCAGCAGTCAGTTCGGCAAGAGAGAACTGCTTCTTCCACACTGCTTCCATTGCATCATCATCGTCCAGAAGAGGAGCAGATTTTGCAAATTCACTGGAGTCATAGTTGCGATAACCAGCGACGTTCTTTGCCTTCAGTTTGAAGTTGGCACCCTGCCAGAAGTCAAACGGATCAATCGCTTCTTCATCTTCAAACTCTGGTTGCATTGCGGCAGTCAGTTTATCAAAGATCTTCTTACCATACTTAAACAGGAACACTCTACCTTCGTTGGCAGGGTTTGCAGGATCCTTCACCACATAGACATTAGACACATAAGTCAGTTTACGCTTCTGCTTACGTGCAAGTTCCTTACCAGCATCGGTGCCGTTGTTCCAGAGTTCGGAGTTCAGTTCCGACACAGGATCTTTCTGTCCCATAGTGGTCAGAGAGTTCTCAATATACCAACCACCAGGGCCTTGGAAGGCAT